>Ga0074044_10001029_pt1 | contig 25583 bp, 24 predicted proteins | sample BogForMeECP23OM1_FD_94443 | JGI IMG/M metagenome (GOLD analysis project Ga0074044, IMG submission 94443) | Bog forest soil microbial communities from Calvert Island, British Columbia, Canada - Bog Forest MetaG ECP23OM1 | ecosystem: Environmental > Terrestrial > Soil > Wetlands ... | reverse complement strand
AACCGCGGAGAACGCTGAGTTCGCAGAGCCTCGGACTTGTCATCCTGAGCGAAGCGAAGGACCTATGTATTTCGCCGTCCGCAAGGAATGCACAGGTCCTTCGCTTCGCTCAGGATGACAACTGTGGAGTACGCCGCGAATCTTCGGAACGTAAGCGAGCACGGACAAATTCTATGAGTTCCGGCGTCACGTAGTTTGGCGGGCGGATCGCGAAGGTCGGGCGATCCACAACTGGTTTCAGCGAGACTTGTTTCCACGCGGGGCCATCGGAGCTTTCGGCGGCGTGCAGCAGGACGGCATCCGCGCGGTCCAGATAGTTTTGCGCGGACGCTTTGAAGTCGACCGTCGCCGGATCGAGCACGGTCAGATAGAGATCCGGTTTCACGAAACGCAGAATGCTGTTCGATTCGATAATCGTGTTCTGCGTCGCGGCCAGAATTTTGCGGATGCGCGGCATAGCTTCCGCAAGATGCCCTTGCTGCGTGCGAACCCACCAGGAGTGATCGGCTCCCGCGACCAGGAATCGCGAAGTGTCGGATTCGCCCGAGCGGTCTTTCTCTTCCGACACAGCCCAGGAATGATCGGCCGTGGCACAGTCGCAGGCCTCGCCATTGGCCGAGCAGACACCGTGTCCGTATTGGGTGATCTTAAGGGCGGTCCAGTGCAAGCCCGGCAGTGCCGCGATCAGGCCGACGACTACGCTGGTTTTGCCAACGCTGCGGGAGTGTCCTCCGATGACGACAATGGGCATAGGGCAGCTTTTAGCTTTTAGCTTTTAGCTCTTGGCTTTTTGCTCTTAGCTGTCAGCTCTTTACCTCCAGTCGCTAGACAGATGGCCCCGCTAAAGACGCGGATTGCCGCGTCTGGGCTCAGCTAAGAGCCAAGAGCTAACAGCTAAAGGCTGTTCTAAATTCAACGATCTTTCTTTGTCGAGCGCGACAAAAACGCCAGCTCTTTAAGATACTCCCGAATCGGTCGCGCCGGGGTTCCCCAGAACACGACTCCTTTGCCGCGAATCACTTTTTTGCTGGGGATGCCGCTTTGCGCGCCCAGAATCGCGCCTTCCTCAATGCGCACGTGGTCGGCAATCCCCACCTGTCCGCCGATGATGACATGATCCTCGACGGTCGCACTTCCGGAAAGCCCAGTCTGCGCGGCAATGACGACGTCCTCGCCGATGCGCACATTGTGGCCTACGTGGACGAGGTTATCGATTTTTGTGCCGCGGCAGATGCGGGTCTCGTCAAGCGCGCCGCGGTCGACGGTCGAGTTGGCTCCGATCTCAACGTCGTCCTCGATCACGACGCGTCCAACCTGCGGGAATTGTTCGTAGCGTCCAGTTTGAGCATCGCGGACGTAACCAAAGCCCTCACTGCCGAGCACGGCTCCCGCCTGCACGATGACGCGGTCGCCCAGAGTTGTACCTGGGTAAATGGTGACGTTCGCGTCGATGCGGCAATGGCTTCCGATTACCACGTCGTCGCCGATCACCGCGCCGCAGCCAACGGTCGTTTCATCGCCGATCTTGACGTGTTCGCCAAGAACGGCACGCGGCGCGACGGCTACGTTCTTGCCGATCTCGACGGAGGGTGGAACGACGGTGAAGGGATGGATGCCGCGATTGCGCTCGGGGTCGCGCAGCAGCTTCGCGGCTCGCGCAAAAGTCAGGCGCGGCTGGGCGGAGATCAGGATGGGCTTGGTGGTTTTGGCGGCGAAGCCTTGATCCGCGAACTCCGGCGCGACTACGGCGGCCGCAGATGACGCAAGCGCAGTGTTGAGATGCTTAGCATCTTCCACAAAAATCAGGCTGTCGCGATTGGCGGATTGCAGGCTGGAGATGTTGCTTACCGTGATGGATCCGTCTCCGCGGAGACGGCAGCCGAGCTTTTCGGCTAGATCGCGCAAGGGTTGCTTCATGGGTTTCTATTGTCGCTTTCCGGGGCAGTCGTGCACAACGCGACTCCCTGTCCACGCGCGGGAGCGCCGAGCTCTGCTCGGCTGGGCAGGTGGGGGCACCTGCCCCAACGCAACCCTTGACACTCGCGGACATCCGTCTTCTCACCACCAGCCTAGTACAGCGGTGGCTCCCCTGGCGGGCGCGTCTTCCAGCGCCGGTGCACCCATAGCCACTGGTCGGGATAGCGACGGACAGAGTCTTCGATGACTCTCGTGAAGCGGGCGGCGTTGGCGACTATATCGGCCTCATTGTCGCTGGTGCGAATCAGCTCGACGGCAGGATCGAATCGCAAAATGTATTTGCGCAGTTTCGCATCCCAGACGGTAAATCCTGGTACGACGGCGGCGTCGGTTTTGAGAGCAATACGGGCGAGGCCGCTGGCGGTGCAGGCCGCAATTCCGAAGAAATCGACGAACACACCCTGCGGCGGAGTCATGTTGGTGTCCATGAGAATGCCGACGGTCTCGCCTGCGCGCATGGCCGAAAGCAGGCCGCGCACGAAATCGTCTTTGTCGACGGTACGATTGCCGTGCATCGTTCGGTAGCGCTGGAGGAGCGTGTCAACGTAGGGATTATCGAGCGACCGCATCACGATCGACAGCGGATGCCCTTGCAGAGAGTGAGCGAAAGCGGAGAGTTCCCAAGCCCCGAGGTGTCCGGTTAGAAACAGCACGCCCTTGCCGCGAGCATATGCGCGCTCGAAGTTTTCAAAACCGTCATAGACGACAACGCGGGAAACATTTTCACGCGTGTATCGCGGGAAAAGGCAGACTTCGGCAAGCTGCCGTCCGAGCGAGACGAACTCTCCGCGAAGCAGGCGGCGGCGCTCGCGCTCCGACATTTCAGGAAAGGCAAGAGCCAGGTTGCGCAGCCCGACGCGACGCAGACGTCCGTGAAGCCCGTAGACGGTCAGCCCGAGTGCGATTCCCAGGGCGCGCGCCATGGGACGGGGGAGCAACCCCAGGAACTTGACCCAGGACCAGACCAGAGCGTACTCAAGGCGTTCTCGCAACGGGACAGTTCTCAGCTCCCAGTTCTCAGCTCTCAGTAATCGGAATCGAAGACTGAGAACTGAGAACCGGGAAATGAGAACTTTACTACTTAGCGGCTTCCTGCGCCCACTTGGCGAGCGTGCCCAGAAATGGGTAAGCGTCCTTGGGAGCGTCGATATCGCCCTTCAGCGAAGTCTTGAAGGGCACCATGCGCCCGTAGAATTCGCGCGTGCTGTCCTTGTCTTGCTTGATGACCGCACCGTTGAGTTCGAGCCCGGCGAACAGGCCGCGAGAGCGCGAGTAGGTCAGAACTTCTGCCCTCATTTTCCAATCGGTATCGGCTGAGGCGTGGCGTCCCACCGGTCCCGCGGCCGCGCTGGCATCGCCGCCGAGTTTGAATTTACTCGACAGCAGGTCATCCATCCCATGCTTATTCATGATCAGCATGACGACATCGGTTGCCTGGCCGCCGATCTGCAACCCGAAACTGCCCCCGCCAATCATAAAGAAAGCGGGCGCGCTCCAGCCCTTCGGAGTTCGGCAACTGGCAATGCCTTTGCCATAACGGGCGCCGAAGACAAAGCCAGCGTTCAGCAGCGACGGAACCACGGCCACACATTCAGCGGAACCGAGAATCTCTTCCGGAATGCGCTGGTCCGGCGCCGCCTGAATTTCGTCGAGCACGGTGCCGGCGGCCTCGACCCGTCCGGAAGCCCTGGTGTTGGGCTCGCGAGCGTCGATGTCGGGCGTAGCAGCGATAGCCGCCACCGGGGCAGCGCTAGTCGGCGTCGCTCCCGCGGGTGTTCCGGCCGCGGGCTTGGCATCCCCTTGAGCAGCGGCGGAAACAAGCATTGCCTGGAAAAATGTCAGGAACCAAACGAGCAGCAGCAAAACGAGGGACCTTCGCATCATGCCTCACTTGGGAGATAAGAGTATCGCTTTCGTTGTCTCTGATTCTATTCGATGCCAAGCGCGAAAGGTGGGATATCCGGGGAGTGATCAGGCTGAGTCGGGCTCAGGTTTCGCCCTCGCTTTGAAAGAGTGCCGCTCAACAGCGTTCAACCATTGGCGAAACTTTCGGCTTCTGACGGGGTTCGAGGGTTTGAGGATTAGTTTCGGAAGTTTCACTGGGGCAAAAAAATGCGGGGTTGAAATCGGCGACCCTAATCTCCGTTTCCAACCCCGTCTCCCAGGTTCTGTGGTAGGTGGAGCGAGTATGCGACGGCTGCCAAAAGCGGACAAGATTACGAGGGTCACTGTACTTAGGTAACCGGGGGCAGTTCACGTTGGACAGCATCGAACTGGTGGAAACGCCGCCTCACTTGGATGCCAGTGTGGCCGCGGATTTCTGTTTGGCTTCAGCGACTTGTTTCGCGTGTGCCACGAGGGCGGCGAAGCGCGGGTCGCCATGGAGCGAATCGAGATCGCTGTCCTTTTCCATTCCCAAGTCAAGGTACGGAGGGAGTCCGTGATCCACGGACTGGCTGAACAGCGCGAAGGCTTGGTCTTGGTCTCCTCGTCGCGCCGCAAAGCAGCCCAGGTTGTATAGCGTTGTAGCCGTCTCGGGGTGCTCTGGCCCGAATACGCGCTTCCTGATCTCCAAGGTCTGGACAAGGAGTGCCTCCGCCTGGGCGTGTTTGCCCTCGAATTCGTAGACGAGAGCGAGGTTGCCCATCGATTTCAGTGTGTCCGGATGCTCTGGCCCCAACACCCGCTTCCGGATCTCCAAGCTCTGGGCGTCGAGTTCCTCGGCCTGCGCGTACTTCCCTTCATCTTCGTAGACGATAGCCAGGTTATTCATGGAACTCAGCGTGTCCGGATGCTCTGCCCCGAACACGCGCTTCCGGATTTCCAAGGTCTCTGCCAGGAGTGCTTCGGCCTGCGCGTACTTGCCTTCATTCCTGTATACGAGAGCCAAGTTGCTCATGGACAGAAGCGTGTCCGGACGCTCTGGCCCCAACACACGGCGCTGAGCCCCCAAAGCTTGGCTTTCGAGTACCTCCGCCTCGGCATACTTGCCTTGGTAGTAAGCAACCGCTCCAAGGCGCGCTGCACTTTGGAGGGTTTTCGCGTCTTCGGCTCCCAACACGCGGCGGCGCAATTCCAGCGCCCGCTCCAGTTGTTTCCGCGCCTCCGGGTATAAACCCAAGTCCTTGTACGTCCATCCCATCGTGTCTCGGATGGAAGCCTCCACCTCAGGTTGCTGCCCGAACTTGCCCTCGATCCGCTCTGCTGCACGGTCCAAAGCCGTGCGCACCCTCAGATCGGGGTCCGCCTTCGCATTCGATCCCGATTGGGCAGACGCGCCGGCTTGGGCCAACACATCGTTCTGCAGAAACTCATTGACCGCCTCGGCGACAGCCGCTTCCCGGTTGGCGCGTATGCTCTGCCGGATGCTGACCACGGCCGCGACCACCAACACCAGGGCGATCACAGTTGCGGTTGCCAGCGCCACACGGTAGCGGCGCCCAAACTTGCGCGCCCGATATGCAAGCGAAGGGGGAACCGCCAGCACCGCTTCGTGATTCAAATACCGCTTGACGTCCGCTGCCAGTTCCGAAGCCGAGGCGTAACGGCGGACGCGATCCTTCTCCAGCGCCTTCATCGTGATCCAGTCGAGGTCGCCGCGCAGCAACTTCACCAACTGCTTGGGCTCGGTGCCGCGCGCTTCGGCCGTCGCGCTCGAGGTGTCGCGATCCGTGCTGACCTTGGTGCTCGGGCTCGGCGGTTCTTCCTCGCGCAACTTTCTTAGCAACTCATCGAGCGGCTGCTTCTGCCTGGTTTCAAACGGTTGCGACCCGGCCAGCAGCACGTAGAGAACGACTCCGAGCGAATAGACGTCGGTGCGCGTGTCGATGTCCCGCACGTTAGGATCGGCTTGCTCAGGGCTCATGTATCCGGGTGTTCCGACAAAATGTCCCAGTTGCGTAAACAGAGTCTCGCCGTCCGCCTGCGGCTTAACCGCCTTGGCGAGCCCGAAGTCGATGATCCGCGGCACTGGTTTGCCGTCGACTTCCACCACCAGAATGTTGGCCGGTTTCAGATCGCGATGGATGATCGCTTTCTGGTGCGCGTGTTGCACGCCTTCGCAGGCCTGAATGAAGAGTTGCAACCGCTCTCGAATTCTCAGTCTCTTCTGATCGCAATACTCCGTGATCGGCAGACCCGGTACATACTCCATCACGAAGTATGGTTGGCCTTGTGGCGTGGTTCCGGCGTCGAACACCTTGGCGATGGCGGGATGATCCATAATTGCCAGCGACTGCCGCTCCGCCTGGAAGCGCTGCACCACCGCCTCGTCATACATGCCCGCCTTGATCAGCTTCAGCGCGACCTGGCGCCTTACCGGCGAAGTCTGTTCGGCAAGCCAGACCTGCCCCATGCCTCCTTCACCCAGCTTGCGGACGAGTTGAAAACGCTGCGCGAAAACCTGCCCGGATTGCAACCCGGCGGCCGCTTCGGTTTGATCCGAGTCCGCTCCCAGGGGCGGCGATTGCAGGAAACTGGAGCGAACACCTTCGTCGGCCAACAGCAGTGACTCCACTTCGGCGCGGAGTGCAGCATCGGAAGAGCAGGCCTGGTCGAGGAACCGTGCGCGCTCGCCGGGAGCAAGCTGCATGGCCTGGTGCAGCAATTCTTTGACGTCCTCCCAGCGATTCACCGTCATAGCTATGCCGTTCTCTGGATCTGACGATGCAACCAGACGCGGGCGGTAGCCCAGTCGCGGTCCACGGTAGCGCGGGAAAGCCCTAGCACTTGAGATATTTCCGGAGCCGACAGCCCACCAAAGAATTTCATCTCTACGATCTTCGCTTGCCGCTCATCGACGCGAGACAGTTCGTCCAGAGCATCATCCAAGGCCAGAAGATCCGCGTCTCCCTTGACGGGCAGGGCGGCCATATCGTCGAAGTCGATCCGGCATCCCCCTTCGCGTTTGGCCGCGCGACGGCTTCGGGCGTAGTCGACCAGAATTTGACGCATCAGGCGCGAAGCTACGGCGATGAAGTGTGCCCGATTCTCCAGTTCTGCCGGTTCGCTCCCCAGCAGGCGGAGGTAGGCCTCGTGAACCAACGCCGTGCTTTGCAGGGTGTGATCCGGCCGCTCGGATTGGAGGTGATAGTGAGCGAGCCGCCGCAACTCCTTGTAGACCAGGGGCATTAGAGCACGGAGGGCGTCTTCGTCCCCCTGTCTCCACTGCTGCAAAAGCTCGGTGACCGGACCGGACTGATCCTCGGGGATGGGTACGGGCATGCTTACGGTTGCCCCTTTCCGGAGAAGGTCAACAGGATATTCGTGCGCTCGACGGGCGTCAATCACCTTCGGAGCGGGCCTTTCCGCCGATGGCTCGAAGGATTTTTTTGTGGGCCGATGAGGCGATTGGCTCGCGCTTTCCGCTTTCTGGTGTGAACGCGGAACTCAGCCGTCTGACAGTTTCGCACGAACGAGTTTCAGTACAAGCTTTCCCCAAAAACCTATTTAAGGAGAATTCAAAATGAAAACGACAAACAACAATACGCGCTTCAGCTCAAAACCGGCACGGCTTGCGATTCTGGTCGCGCTAATGCTCGTCACCTTGGTTGCCGTCGCAATTCCAGCCGCAGCTGCGGAAAAAGCGAAGCCAGAGATTACGCTGGCGAAACTCAAAGGGTCGTGGCAAGCAACCGTCTACGGCGAGGGTGGGTGCGGCGAGGGCAGCAAGCTCGTCACTTTCACCCTTAATTCCGGCGGCGTGGCGACAGACGCTGTATGGTCCTACCACACCACCGGATGCGGCGACGCCACAATAACGGGTCAGACGTTCGAGATCACAACTCTCAACTCAGATGGCAGTGGTACGGCAACATTGACCATTGGTGGCGGAGTTACGCTTAGCTTCAGCATCCAAGTCTCTGGGAGCGGTCAAGTCTTCAACCTGGTGGATATCACCGACTCCGGCAACTACGAGGAAGGGACGGCCGTTAAGCAGTAACTCTAGCGGGAAGCGAAGAGTCCCGGGGCGGGGAGCCGTCAAAAGCTCCCCGCCTTTAACTGTCGCCATCAACGATTTCGCTTGTTCCGCGGGCAGTTAGAGCCTTACTTCGCCGTGACCAGCGAATGCGTGATGGCATGGACAGAGAGCGCAATTCGGTTTTGCACTCCGACTTTGCGCATCAACTTCGCGACGTGCGCCTTCACCGTACGCTCTTCAATGCCCAGAGCGGAGCCGATTTCTTTGTTGGAACGTCCAGCTACCAGCATCTCCAGAACTTCCTTTTCGCGGTCGGTAAAGGTAATGCGTCCAGCCGGAAAAATGCGACCCGGCGATGAGCTGACGCGTTCAATGAAGGTCGAAAGCACGCGCCGCGGAGCCCACACCGAGCCTTGATGAACAATGCGAAGAGCCTGGATAAACTCGGCTGGCGACGCAGCCTCGTCGACGTAGCCTTTGGCGCCAGCTGCGATGGCTTTGAGCACGCTTTCATCATCCATGCCAGAGCCGGTTACGATAATTCGCAGATCGGGCCGCACCGCTTTCATGCTGGCCATAATGTCGTACAGGTTCTGGCCGCCGCGATTCCCCAGCAGCACGAGGTCGATGTTTGGCAACTGGCTGAGGTCGGCCAGCGAGGCGGAGACTAACTCCAAATCAGGTTCGGTATCAAAGAGTGCCCGGAACCCCACAAACCGCAGCGGATCGCTTTCCACTACGGCGACACGTATAAGCGGCTTTCTGGCGACGGCAGCTTTCATTAAGGTTTCCCTGTTAGGATTGCATCCTGTTCAAGCTTGCCTGAACGGGCACGGAATTGGAATGATTGCTGGCCCATTCAAATTACGTGGGTAACCGCGGAAATCGGGCAGCCGAGGAGGGTTTTGCCAATGAGCAGAAGGCCAATACACCGGTATTATGCAGGGATTCTGGCGCTGGGCATGATGGGAGCGGGATTTGGCTGGGCGCAAGCTCCGACACAACCTTCGCCGGAATACAAGCCCCAGTTTGCGGGCGATCCGGCGCGGTCCGAATCGGAAGCGCAGGCTCTCGGCTACATGCGAGTCGTGCTGCGGGCGCAAAACACATACAAGAAGCGCCATGGCAAGTACGCGGATTCGTTAGACGCGCTCGCGGGGACAGCATCGTTCACGAAGCGGATGGCGCACACCACCGACCGCGGCGATTACACAGCCAGCTTCCGATCCCGCCACGAAGGTCCGGATCATGAGGGTTTCGTGCTCACCCTCACTCCCAAGCATCTCGATAGTGAGCATCGCTCGTTCTACGCAGAGGAGGACGGGGCGATTCACGCCGACGATCAGAAGCCCGCGGATTTGGATTCGCCAAAAGTGAGGTGACCGAGCGGCGAAGTCGCGACCGGTCGCTCGAAGCGCGCAGCCCGAAGCTCTGAGCCTCCTTCCGTTTGCTATTCTGATGCGTGCTCAAAATCCACCGAAGCGCTTGGGGGCTGGTGCTGGTATCAGCGGCCCTTCAAATTGTGATCTTTCCGCTGCCGGGTCTTTACTGGCTGGCTTGGATCGCAGTCGCGCCGCTGCTCGTTGCCATCTTGCGGGCGCGTTCCTCGGAGACTCTGCAGCTGCGACTGCAGGGGAACGATCAGACGCGTCTGCTGCCCGCCTCACCGTTGCAAGGGTTTTTGCTGGGCTACTTGTGCGGGATTCTCTGGTTTGCCGGAACCTGCTATTGGATTTTCGACACCATGCACCGCTATGGCGGAATGCCACTTCCGGCCGCCGCGCTGGCGCTTTTCTTGTTCTGTCTGTATGTCGGGCTTTACCACGGAATGTTCGGACTGCTGCTGGCACTTGTTGCCGGTGCGAAGGTCACAGGCTCAAACCACTCTAGATCAGACAAGAGATTAGATAAGTCTGGATCGAAGACCGCCGCTTCAGGAGCGTCGATCCGGCGCGCGCTCGGAGCGGCTCCATTTCTGTGGGTTGCTGTGGAACTGGCCCGGACGCGGATCACCGCGTTTCCATGGGAGATTCTGGGATACTCGCAGACGGCGAATTTTGGGCTCACGCGGATTGCCACGCTCACCGGCGTTTATGGTCTCTCGTTTGAAATCGCGCTCGTGAACAGCGTATTCGCGGCTGCGTTCCTGGCTCCCCGGGGAGCAGCGGAGCGGCGAAAGTTGCTGCTGGCAGCGGCGTGCGTCGCCGCGGTGATTCTGCAAGCGGGGCAATTATTGTCGCCTCCTCCCGTCGCGGCGGATCGCACTGCGCTTTTGGTGCAGCCGAATATTCCGGTTCTCGAAGGCGGAGCGTGGACGAAACAATATTTTCAGGACACTCTGCAGGACTTGACGGCTTTAAGTTTGCATCCCGCCGGCGAGGCCGCAGAAGAAGCGGGAGCGCATTTCGACTTGATTGTGTGGCCGGAGTCACCTTCGCCGTTCTACACCAACGATGCAATGTTTCGGGATGCCGTGAGCGCGCTTGCAAAGCAGTCGGGAACCTGGGTGGTAGCGGGCGCGATCGGAATCACGCCCGCCATGCACAGCGGCGGGACAACCTCGCAGATTTTCAATTCCGCCGCGCTGGTCAATCCTAAGGGTGAGTGGGTTGGACGCTACGACAAGGTGCATCTCGTACCCTTTGGCGAATATTTGCCCTTTCCGCAGTTGTTTGCCTTTGCCGGAGGTCTGACCAAGGAAGTTGGGGAATTTCAGCGAGGTAGCTCGCGCACGCCACTGAATGCCGGAGGCGAGCGCTTCGGAATGTTCATCTGTTATGAGTCGATCTTTCCCGACGAAGTGCGGCAAGGACCGTTGCAGGGCGCAGACGCTTTGCTGAACATCTCGAACGACGGCTGGTACGGCGACAGCGGCGCATGGAAGCAGCATCTGCAGCAGACCGAAATGCGGGCCATTGAAAATGACCGGTGGCTGCTGGCCGGAACGAATACGGGGATGACGGCGTCGATCGATCCTTATGGGCGGATCGTGGCTGCAACCCCACGCAAGATCCGAACGACGCTGGCCGCGCCTTACGCCTTGATTTCCGGAACCACCTTTTACACGCGCCACGGTGATTGGTTCGCATACCTCTGTGCGATAATTTCAGCAGGCGCGCTCGTGGCGCGTTTTGTGTTTGGTCGTTAGTCGATGGTCGTTAGCAAGAGCTCGCGAACGACCAACGACGAGCGACTAACGACTAACCGAAAAAGACAATGTCGGGTGATAAGAAATGCTAGATGAACTCGAACAGCAATACACTTCCCTAAAGACCAAGGTTCACGACCTGCGGGAGTATCTTTGACGCCGGCAAACTGCGCCAGCAGTTCGCCGCAATCGAAAAGCAGGCGTCGGATCCCAATCTGTGGTCGAATCCTGAAAAATCTCAGCAGGTAATGCGCGAACGCAAGCGCCTGGAGAGCCTGTTGTCGCTCGAAGGCGACTTGGCGCGCCGCACCGACGATATCGCCACTTATTTCGATCTGGCGGGCGAAGGTGAGAACGTTGCTGCTGACATACAGCGCGACTTGGAGTCTCTGCGCGAACTGGTCGACCGCGTCGAAACCGAGACGCTGCTCTCGGGCGAAAACGATGGCCTGAATGCGATCATGACGATTCATCCCGGAGCTGGCGGCACCGAATCGCAGGACTGGGCGGAGATGCTCTTGCGCATGTATCTGCGCTGGGCCGAGCGCCAGGGATTCAAAACCGAGATGTACGATTACCAACCCGGAGAAGAAGCCGGAATCAAGTCGGCGACATTTTCGGTGATTGGGCAGTATGCGTTCGGTTATTTGACCAGCGAGATCGGCGTGCACCGCTTGGTGCGGATTTCGCCCTTCGATCAAGCCAAGCGGCGGCATACGTCGTTTGCCAGCGTGTATGTTTCTCCAGAAATAGACGAGAGCATCGAGGTCAATATCAAGCCGGATGACATTCGGATTGACACCTACCGCTCGAGTGGCAAGGGTGGACAGCACGTGAATACGACCGATTCGGCGGTGCGGATCACGCATATTCCCACGGGGCTGGTCGCTAATTGCCAGAATGAGCGTTCGCAGCATAAGAACAAAGAGAAGGCGATGAGCATGCTGCGGTCGAAAATTTACGAATTTGAACTGGAGAAGAAGCGTGAGGTCACGAAAAAGATCGAGGATTCGAAACTGGATATCGATTTCGGTTCTCAGATACGGTCGTATGTGCTGCAACCTTATCGCATGATCAAGGACCATCGCACGAAGCTGGAGATCGGCGACGTGGATCGTGTACTCGACGGTGATTTGCGGCCGCTGATGCAGGCGTATTTGCGGATGCGGCGGGGCGAGAAAAAAGCTTAAGCGTTGGCTGCTAGCTGGCGTGGTTAGAACTCTTGCGAGGGAGCGGCGGGAAAAATGTAGGGGTCCTTCGACTACGCCGAGCCATTCGCTTCGCGAATGACTTGGCTGCGCTCAGGATGACTCGGTTTTAGGGTTATGAAAGTGAGAAAGAAGATTTCGCTAAAACCGCCGCGCCTTGGTCCCCGTCTGCAGCGCGCCTTTCGCTACGCTGCCGAGAAGCACGCCGGACAGACTCGGAAACAGTCCGCGGTGCCTTACATCTCGCATCTGATGGCGGTGGCGTCGCTGGTGCTTGAAGCTGGCGGTGATGAAGATATGGCGATTGCGGCGCTGCTGCATGATGTGGTCGAAGATTGTGGCGGCATGCCGAGGCTGCGGGAAGTTCGGAAGCAATTTGGTTCGCGAGTTGCGAAGATGGTGGAGGGTTGCACGGATTCCTTCGGCGAGCCCAAGCCGGAATGGGTGGAACGCAAGAAAGACTATCTGCGCGAGGTAAAGCACGCGGGGGCGGAGACCCGACTGGTTTCGGCGTCCGACAAGTTGCATAACGTTCGCACGATTTTGGCCGATTACCGGCAGCACGGGGAAGCCATCTGGGCGCGCTTCACGGGAAAAAGAGAAGGGACGCTTTGGTACTATCGCGCTTTGAGCGACGAATACCAGCGGCGCGGCCCGAATCGCATCACGCGCGAGCTCGAAATCTCCGTCGCGGAATTGGAATTGGCTGTGGGCAAGAAGCCACGGTTGTCACACGAGTTGCCGAGGGCGTTTACGAAGAAGTCCACGAAGAAGTTCAGCAAGAAAGCCGCGGCAAACTCCGGGAGATGAACAATGCCCAGAATGATTGATCTAATCCGCAATTCGCAAGTGCCGTCGAACCTGATGCAATCGGCGGCGCGCGGAGCGCTTTCCGCGCCGCCCGCGGAGACGATTGAGATCCTGGTGCATCTCGCGCTCCATAACAAATTATTTGGTGAGCAGGCGCGGCTTACGCTGGCCGGATGGGACGAAAAAGCCAGCCTGGCCGCCGCTGCCGATCCCAAGACGAGCGCCGAAGTGCTGGGATACTTCGTTTCGCCGGAAAATCTGAGGCCTCGTCTGCTGCCGGCCTTGGCGGACAACCCGTCAGTGGAGGAAGAATCGCTGGACATGCTGGCGACATCGGGATCGCGCGCCGTCGTCGAAACGTTGTTGAAGAGTCAGCGCGTGCTGAGTTCTCCTCGGTTGTTGCAGGCTTTGCAATCGAACGCCAACCTGCGTCCCAACGAACTCGGCGAGATTGCAAGTAAGCTAGCTGCTTTAGAAACCCGCCGCGCCGGAGATAGGGACGCAACTGATACAGGTGTTCCGGATGAAGTGATCGAGAGCACGGTCACAAAGTATCTGGAAGAGAATGCAGCGGAGGTGGCAGCCGAAAAGGACAAACCGTTCGAGCCACTGGGACCGGTTCACGAAGATGCGGGAGGCGAGGTTGCGGCGAGCGAGGTTGCAAGTGCTGACGCGGCGGGAAAGTCAGCGGCGGCTGCGGGAAAGTCGGCGGCTGCGGCCGCTGTGCATGCAAAAAAGCTTCCCGTTCATGAGGACCGGCGCGACAGCACGTTGCAGAAAATTTCCAACCTCGACATCAAGGGCCGGATCGCGCTGGCGATGCGCGGGGGCAAAGAGGAACGGTCGATTCTGATTCGCGATTCCACCAAGCTGGTATCGTTGGCCGTGCTCGACTCGCCCAAAGTTTCGGAGACCGAAGTGGAAGGGTATGCGCTACAGAAGAATGTCCTGGAGTCGGTGCTGCGCGCGATTCCGCTGAAACGCAAGTTCGCCAAGAATTACAACATCATGCGGAATCTGGTGTTCAACCCGCGCACCCCGCTCGATCTCTCGCTTACCCTGATGAAGAACCTGCTGGTTCACGACCTGAAGAATCTGTCGGGCAACAAAGAGGTTTCCGACACGATTCGCAAGCTGGCGCTGCGGATGTACAAGCAGAAGATGGAAAAAAAAACCTGAAAGGAAAGGATGCTCTTGCAGCGATCGGATCCTATCCACGAATTGTTATCGCGGGCGAAGACAATCGCCGTGGTTGGATTGTCAGAGAGTCCGATGCGACCAAGTCACGGAGTTTCCGCATACATGCAGGCTGCGGGCTACAAGATTATCCCAGTGAATCCGCACATTGCAGAGACGCTTGGAGAAAAGTCGTATCCGTCATTGCTTGCAATACCGGTTGACGTGGCGCAGAAAATCGATCTGGTGGATGTGTTCCGGCGATCCGAGTACGTCGGCGAAATCGTGGAACAGGCGATTCAGTTGAAGACTCCGGCGATCTGGCTGCAGGAAGGCGTGATCAACGAACCTGCGGCGCAAAAGGCGCGCAAAGCCGGAATCTTCGTGGTGATGGATCGCTGCGTTTTGAAAGAGCACCGGGCGCGCTTCTGCTAGCGAAATCGCACCGTGCATCAGTCGTTCTTGCTCGAATCTGCTTCGGTTGCGCGCGTCCGCACCAGAATCACGGTGGCATCGTCACGCAGGCCAGTTCCATTCGCGAATTTCCTGACGTCTGCCAGCAGACCGTCCAGGGTAACGCCCGGTGAGTGCATCTGTGCGAGCAGTCGCTCCGCGCCGTATTCCTCGCCGGAATCCGTTTCCGCCTCGGTGATGCCATCGGAATAAAACGCGATGCGCGCATGCTTGCCCAGAGTCAACTCCGTCTCCGAAAATTTGCTGGCAGAAATTCCCAGGGGTAAGCCATGCTCGTGATTGATCCAGCGATGGCCGGAGGGCTCAACCAGCAGCGGCGCCAGATGGCCGGCGTTTGCCATTCGCAAAATGCGGCTCGACGGGTCGAGTTCGGCATAGACCATAGTGACAAAGCGGCCGTCGGGAAAATCTTCAATCATCATGTTATTGAGGCGCGTTAGCACATCGGCAGGTCCGGAGCCGGTTTGCGCGAGCGAGCGCAGCATGCCGCGAGTGGCCGACATGAGGAGCGCCGCAGCCGTGCCCTTGCCGGAGACATCGGCGAGAACCAGGCCCCAGCGTCCGTCGCGCAACGGAATAAAGTCATACCAATCGCCGCCGACCGAACCCGCCGGAATCGAAAGTCCGGACACCGCGAAACCCGGAATCAAAGGAGAGCTACGCGGCAAAAGAGCCTGCTGAATGGAGCGCGCTTCTTCGGCCTCGCGGCTCATGCGCTCGCGCTTTTCGCGTTCATCTCCAAAGCGCCGCGCGTTGTGCACTGCCACCGCGACGTGAGCGCACAATGCTTGTAACAGCCGCAGTTGGTCGGGGCAAAAAGCATCCAGTTCGCAATGGGAAGCGGTGAAAACTCCGACCAGATCGCCCTCGCGTTGCAACGGGATGGCGACTTCCGAGCGCGTGTCCGGCTCGCAGGCCATGTAGTAAGGGTCGCGAGTAACGTCGGGAGCGTAGTGCATTTTGCCCGTGACTGCAACGTGGCCCACCATTCCAGCGCCCGGCTTGAGGTGATGGCCCTTGCCGTGAACGCTGCAACCGCGAACGCCGGTCAGTATGAATTCATTCTGTTTGGGATCGCGAAGATAGATGTTGATTTCAACGCAGCCAAGTGACTCTGCAACCTCATCAACGATCCGCGGAACCAGTTCCTCGAGGTCGAGAGTAGAGGTGATGCGCTGCGCGAATTTTTGCAGACGCACTAGCTCTGCGATCCTTCCCGCGGACGTTTCGGGCAGAGGCTGGCTGGTGAAGCCGAAATCCGTGAGCGGGGCGGTGGACACGATGAAAACCCTCCTGCCGGTAGCTACTGACTAGATATGAGATTGCAGGAATCAGGGTTCAGATTCTCTTTTTGTTCGGCCTGCTGTTGGACTTGATTTTCGATTGGAGCCCGGCTGCTTCAACCCTTTGATCTCCTCCAGACGTTCGCGGATCCGTTTCTCCACGCCCTCATTCGTCGGGCGATAGTACACTCGGTCACGCAGGCTGTCGGGCAGGCACTGCATGTCGGCGACCTTATTTTCGGCGTCGTGGGCGTACTGATAGTCCTTGCCGTAGCCGAGGCCCTTCATCAGGCGAGTGGGCGCATTGCGCAAGTGCAGCGGGACGGGTTCGGCGGCGGTTTGCTCAACGTCCTGCAGAACCGCGCCATACGCGGTATAAAGCGCGTTCGATTTGGGCGCGATCGAAAGATAGACGACGGCTTGCGCCAACGCGAGATTGCCTTCGGGCATGCCGATGAAATGGACGGCATCCCGCGCGGCCATACACAAGGCGAGGGCGTTCGGTTCGGCTAGACCAATGTCTTCGACTGCCATGCGGACGACGCGGCGGGCGATATAGAGCGGATCCTCTCCCGCTTCGAGCATGCGGGCAAGCCAATAGAGGGCGGCGTCGGGATCGCTGTTGCGCACCGACTTGTGCAGCGCGGAAATGATGTTGTAGTGCTCTTCGCCACCCTTGTCATAGAGCAAAACCCGCTTCTGGAGAGCTTCCTGGATCGTTGCTTCGGTGATGGTCGCGCTCGCGTCGGGAGACGCGGCCCGCCCCGCCTCTTTATCGGTCGAGCGGGAGAGGGCGGCGGCTACTTCCACAACGTTGTAGGCGCTGCGAGCGTCGCCGCTGGAGTAGGCGGCGATTTTGCGAAGCGATTCGTCCGAAGCTTCCAGATGCATCGTGCCCAGACCACGCTCGGTATCACTGAGGGCGCGGCGGAGAAGAAGGACGATTTCATCTTCCGTCAACGGTTTGAGCACATAGACGCGGCAGCGCGAAAGCAGCGCCGAGTTGATTTCGAACGATGGATTTTCGGTGGTGGCGCCAATCAGGCGGATGCTGCCTTTTTCGACGTGCGGGAGGAATGCATCTTGCTGCGCTTTGTTGAAGCGATGAATTTCGTCGACGAAGACGATGGTGCGCGTACCGTATTGGCGGGCGCGGTCGGCATCGCTCATGACCTGCTTGATTTCCTTGATGCCGGCGAGCACGGCGGAGAACTCGATGAAGTCGGCCTTGGTGATGCGGGCGATGATCTTGGCGAGAGTAGTCTTGCCGGTGCCCGGAGGGCCCCAGAAGATCATCGAGGTGGGGTCATCGCGCTCGATCTGCACCCGCAGCGGTTTGCCCGACCCGACCAGGTGCTCCTGTCCGACGAATTCATCGAGCGTGCGCGGCCGCATGCGGTCGGCCAGCGGGCGCGCGCCCGGGGCGGCAGAGTCTTCAGGCGGGATGGATGGAAACAGGTTCATGAGTTCACAAGATCATTTCACCAGAGAAGCGATTTGGAAATTTTGTGTAATTTGAAAACAATCTAACGCTCCCCGTAGCGCTCCGCGATTTTGGGTTCTCAAATTACCAAATTATCCGATTACAAAATTACACAATTCACTTTCGACTTCTCGCGGCTTCGTACAACACGATGCTGGCCGCGACTCCGGCATTAAGCGATTCGACTTGCGCAGCCTGAGGGATGACGAGGCTCTCATCCATTTCGCGCAGGACTTCGCGGGACAAGCCCGCGCCTTCGTTGCCGATGAAGATCGCGAGCGGCAGAGTCCATGAAATCTGCGGCAGGGGCGTTCCCTCGTGCGACGACGTTGCGAGCAGGCGAACGCCATGCGCACGCAAGAGCGAAATCAGTTCCGCCGAAGCGATCTGCAGAAAAGGCAAACGAAAAATGGAACCCGCCGAACCGCGCAGCACTTTCGAGTTGTAAACGCTGACCGTGCCTTCGGTCAGAAAAACTCCGGCGGCGCCAAACGCTTCGGCGGAGCGCAGAATCGTGCCCAGGTTGCCGGGGTCCTGCAGGCCCGCAGCCACGACGAACGGACCCTCACTCGAGCGATCAAGCAATTCCGTGGCAGAGAAATTCCGCAACTTCAGCAGCGCCGCCACTCCCTGGGGCGCGTCGCTCGGGGCGATCGAGTTGAAAAGAGCATTCGGCAAAACAATCGTTTCCGTGCGTGCGTTGATCTGGGGCAAAAGTTTTCCCGCAAGCGGACGCGCCGATTCGCTGAAGAATACGCTCTCTAGATGCTGGCCGCTGCGCAAGGCTTCTTCCAGCAGCTTGACACCTTCAATGGCGCACTCACCCTGGGCAGTCAGTTCGGCTCGCCGGAACGCCTGCCGCAATTCTTTCAGCCTCTGGTTGTGGCGGCCGGCAATGGGTCGCAAACGGTCGGCCTGCTTGCGAGTTCGAGCGGCCTTCGCGTCTTGCTTCATAGGTTGGTTCCAAAGTCAGGATGTATGGTACATTTCATTGTTTACACCGACAACGTTTAAGCCGACAACGTCTTAAGCCGACAATCGGGAAGGGACCAGAGTGCGCGCGGAAATCCTGAAGATTGATCCTGCAACGCCTGAAGCTTCGCTAATCAAGTATGCTGCCGAGCAGATTCAAGCCGGTCAGGTGCTGGGCATGCCGACCGACACCTTCTATGGGTTAGCGGCCGATCCGTTCAATCTGCGCGCGGTCGAGCGCGTTTATGAGATCAAATCACGTCTGCGGCACAAGCCACTCTCGCTGCTGATCGAGAACGTCGATCAGGCAGAGGAATTTGCGCGTCCCCTGCCGGATGATTTTCACCTTTTGGCGCGGCGGTTCTGGCCGGGACCGCTGACCATGATTGTGCCGGCGGCCTCGCATCTGCCGCTGAAAGTTACGGCGAACACGGGGAACGTGGCGCTGCGCGTGCCCGCTGCTGAAATCCCGCTGGCGGTGGTGCGGGCGGCAAAAATTCCGATTACTGCTACCTCAGCCAACCTGAGCGGCGCTGTAGAATGCACCACCGCGGAGGAGGTAGAGGGCCAACTGCAGGGCCGCATTTCGCTGATTGTCGACGGCGGAAAATCTCCGCGGACCGTTTCCTCGACGATCGTGCACTTCAAACAAGACGGTACGTGGCAGATTCTGCGCGAAGGCGCGATTCCAGCGAAGGATATTGTCGAAGCGCTGTCTTAAAGGCAGGTTTCACAGTTTCAAGGTTTCAAGGAGGATCAGAGCGTCAATCTGAAGATTGTAACTTCGAAACCTTGAAGCCTGTCTATGGCCGAAGACTCCAATCTATCTGACCAAGAGAAATCTTCCTGGATGCGTCCCTGGCCGCTGATCTTGCTCGCCGTTTTGGGGGCTTTATTGCTGTTTTTCGGAATCACGGGATCGCGCATCGTGCGCGCCGCTGCGGAGACTCCCACCAAAAAAGCCGACGTGATCGCGATTTTTGGAGCTGCCGAGTACGCCGGTCATCCTTCGCCCGTGTACAAGGCACGGCTCGATCATGGGTACGAACTTTTTGAGGAGGGAATGGCGCCGGTGGTGATCACGACGGGAGGAGCAGGGCAAGATCCGGATTTCAGCGAGGGCGGCGTGGGTAGAGACTATTTTCTGCGGCGTGGCGTGCCCGAACAAGCTTTGATCGCGGAGACGCAAGGCTCCGACACCGCGCACTCGGCAGCGCGAGTGGCCAACATTATGCGCGCGAACGGCATGCACAGTTGTATTGCGGTCAGCGATGCCTATCACGTATTTCGCATTCGGGCGCTGCTCGAGCATGAAGGCGTGCAAGTAGAGCTGGCGCCCAGGCCAGAGTCGCGTCCACACTCTTCGTGGGAGCGTTTTGTAGCGGTGATGCGCGAAGCCGCGAGCTATCTGGCATGGAAGGCCGGCTTGCCGTAAGAGCAGCTACGGGCTAAGAGCCAGAAGCTAAGAGCGAAGACCGACTATCTCACCATGGCCAGGATGCGGACCGCGCCCGAGCCCGGCTTCTTGTCTTTTGCGGGGGCGACGATGATAAGCGACCCAGTCGCAGGCAGCGAGGTGAAGCGTTCCGCTCCCTCCAACACATAGTTCCCGTGCAAGGCGAGTTGCTGGGCCAGCGTGCGGTCGAAGATGATGTTCACGGGCGTCTCGACGGCAAAACCAATGGTGTTGCGGGCTTCGATAAGAAACATCGCCGCATCGTGCGCGATGGGAAACGGCGTCAACATATCCGCGGACAAATTATCGGACGAACCGACGCGGCGGATAGCGACCACCGCGCCTTGTGGAATCATGCCGTTGTGCGATTCCCACGCAGCGATATCGTCGAGAGAAATTTGCGCGCTGCCGTCGATCGAGGCGTTTTTGACGTTCAAATCCATAACCACCAGTGGAGCGATGAGCCGCTGCGGAGGAATCTGGCCCGCAGTCCAAGTCCCGGGAATGAGCGCACCCGGAGCAATGATGTGTGTTCGGGATTCCGGCATTGAAGTGCGTGACACCGTCGCCGTTTCCCCAGCCGTCAGGTCTACGACGCGCGAATAGCGATCCTCCTGCGCCGGACCCGGCCGCCGATCGGCGAACAGCAGGATGGCAAGCACAAGCGCGTAGGCGATGATGAAACTGCGAATCCGCATTGATTCCCTGGTCGGAACTTAGTCCGACGTGAGTCTAATGGGTATTGTTGCCCGTGGAGGTGACAACTTCAATTCCCGTTCGGACATGACCTCGTGACCGGTTGCAACCGTTCCATTGCCTGGCTTGCCCTGGCATGGCTTGCCCTTGCATGGATTGCCCTGGCACGGATCGCCCTGGCATGGATTGCCCTACCCCCAAGCTAAGATGATCAGCCGCAATCCCAGGTTTCAACTGAAAAACTTTCGTTCGGGGGCGATGTTCCGGGCAAGACAGGTCAAGCGTTAGAATACAGTTAACTTTTCCCGTAGGTTTTCAGGGCCATTGGCAATCGCAGATTTTGATTCCAGGTGAGCCCCCGTCGCCTCCGCTGGACTGGGACTTACAAGCAACCGAGACTGTAGCAGAGGGCAAATGTTCGGCCGCGAAGAAAAAGTTTCCGCGATTCGCCTGACCGCCGTGCAGTACGTCGTATTGTTCATTTTCTTGCTGCTGGCATACGGGCTATGGCGGTTGCAGGTGATGGCGAGCGGCCATTACGCGCAACTGGCGGAGCAGAACTACGTTCGCAATGTGCCGATTCTCGCGCCGCGCGGCAAAATCCTGGATCGCGAAGGCCGAACGATTGTCGACAACTATCCCTCATTTTCCGCGCTTCTGCTGCGGGATTCCACGCGCGATCTGAAAGCGGATGCGGATGCCATTGCCGCGGGCCTGCACTTGAATCCCGACGAAGTTCGCCAGCGCATCCGGCGCGTCTCCTCGATGCCGCAGTACCAACCGATGTTCCTGAAGGACGACATCACTCCCGACGAACTGGCATTCATCGCCGCGCACAAGAACGAGTTGCCCGAACTTGAAACCATCATGGCGCATCGCCGTCTGTACCCGCGCAACGGCTTCATGGCGCACCTGATCGGCTACGTCGGAGAAGTCACCGAAGACATGCTCAACCAGCCACAGTTCGAACTCTACAGCCCCGGAGACGTGGTGGGAGTAAGTGGCGTCGAGAAGCAGTACAACAGCATTCTGATGGGCAAGAACGGATCGCGGCGCGCGATTGTCGACAGCCACGGGCGCGAAGTGGGACGGCTGGGCGAAACTCCCGCTGAGCCGGGCAAACAGCTCAAATTGACGGTGGATCTCGATCTGCAGATTGCGGCCGAGCAGGCGCTCAACGGGAGGAATGGCGCGATCGTAGCCATGAATCCGCGCACCGGAGAAATCCTTGCGATGGTGAGCCGTCCGACGTTCGATCCCAATGATTTTGCGGTGAAGATTTCGCGGGATGAGTGGAACAAGCTGATCGACGATCCCGACCATCCGCTGCTGAACAAAGCGATTCAGGCGCAACTGGCGCCGGGGTCGGTGTTCAAGATCATCATGGCGACGGCCGGCTTGCAGGAAGGCATAGCCCAGACCATGCACGTGAATTGCGGCGGCGGAGCCAATTTTTATGGCCGCTATTTCAAATGCTGGGTGGTTGCCGAGCACCGCACGCACGGCGTGGTCGACATCAGCAAGGCTATTTATCAGTCGTGCGACGTTTTCTTTTATACGCTGGCCGAGAAGCTGGGCATCGACCGCATTGCCAAGTACGCCACTGCGTTTGGGCTGGGGCAGAAGACCGGCATTGACCTGCCGCAGGAAGTCAGTGGCGTGATGCCGTCGGAAGAATGGAAAATCCGCAACTTCAAACAGAAGTGGTATGCCGGAGAAACTATTTCAGTGGGCATCGGGCAGGGCGCAGTGGCGACCACGCCGATTCAGTTGGCGCGTGCCCTTGGCGCGATTGCCAGTGGGGGACTACTGGTGCGTCCGCACGTCATCAATCCTACGGATTTGCCGGCCAATGTGGTTCCGGCAGCGAATACGCCCGATCAAACGCGAGTGCCCCTCGATCCGAATAACTGGGAACTCATCACTGATGCCATGTCGAACGTGGTGGCGCCGATTGGAACTGCGCCCAGCGCGCACCTGCAGGGCATCGATTTCGCCGGTAAAACGGGCAGCGCGCAGACCATCAGCAACGCGCTGAAGGCGAAGCTGGGCGCGGGCGGTAAGAAGTTCAAGGACAATGGCTGGTTCGTGGGCGTGGAGCCAAGGAGAGATCCGGAAATCGTTGTATGTACGCTGCTCGAAGAAGGCGAGCATGGATATCTCGCCGCCCGGACCGCGGCGCAAGTGATCAAAGCCTACGTGGAAAAACAGCGTCGCCAACCCACCAAGATCGCGGGCGCGCATGCCGGCAACGGCAAGGTCGAAATTGGAGCCGTGTGGAGCGACTCCGGCGGCGCGGACGAAGATCGCACGAACCAAGCCGGCGCGAACCAGGCCGGCACGAACCATGGCGACACGAACCATGGCGACACGAATCAGACCGACACGAATCATGCCGGCGCGAGCCACAAGGAAGACCATCTGCACGCGGGCCGCTTCCTGATCGACGTTGCGCACGAAAGAACTCCGCTGGCAGTGGCCGCGCCCGGCGTGCACTGACGCCGCCGCCGTGTGCCCCATCCCGGGTGCGGGTTTCATCACAATCTCACAGCAACACTCTCACCTTGTGAAGAATCGCCGGGAAAGATTGGGAACAAATTGGAAACCAAGATCACAAGAGAAGATCACAGGAGAAGTGCGCCGTTGATTGTAATCGTTCGCAGCCGCGGTGCCCAACCCACCTCTCATCTACGCCCCTAAGCTGCTGTACCATCGGCACTTCGCCGCCCTTGTTCCATGACTTCCGTAACTTTTCATCGTGCCCTGCTGAGGTGTAATCTCGGCCTGAAATGTGCACATGCTCAATCTGAGCTGTGCACGGCACGAACCGGAAGGAAGGTCGTCGCAAACGTGTCTGATGCCGCCAAGGGAACCGCTGCTGATGGCAGCAAGAGTCGAAGAAGTTATACGGATGTGCAAGGCGCTCCGCGCTTTCCGATTAAGCTGCCCGTCGCTTTGAAGTCGGCAGTCAGTCAGTCTGGAGTTGCGGCCGCAGCAGTCGCGGCAAAAACAATCGAGACCGAGAACATCTCCGCCAATGGAGTTTTGTTCCGCATGGATGCCGACGTGCCGGTTGGTTCCGCGGTCGACTTTACGCTCTCTCTTCCCGCCGATGTCGTCGGCGCAGAAGCCGATGTGCAAGTAGATTGTCGCGGACGAGTGGTGCGCAGTTTTGAAGATGGTGGCCGACGTGGAGTCGGCGTGGTGATTGATGAATACCGTTTTGAGCGCAGATAAGTTTGCGCGGTTACGTAGGATAGTTCAGTAGGAAAGTGGCCGCGTCTGGTAGGGCGCGAAAAAAGAGGACGGATGGGCAGCACTTCGGTCGGCAGTCCGGTCAGCACTCCGGTCAGCGTTGAGCCAAGCCTGGGCAGTCAGCCTGAGGACGGCAAAGGCACAATCCGCGTAATTGTGGCGGATACCCAAGCCATATTTCGCGCCGGGCTGCGGAAGATCTTCGCCCTCGAGGACGATATAAGAGTTGTCGGCCAAGCTGAGAGTCTGGAGCAGACTGTTGCCGCCATCCAGAAGTTTTCGGCTGACATTGTGATCTTCGAAGCTGTCCTGTCTCCGAATCCAGCCGACGCAGTTTCCGATCTACTAAGGCAAAACGCAGGCTGCCGTTTGGTGGTTGTGCTGCAGGAGCCGGACCAGGAGATGACGCTCGAAATGTTCCGGCGCGGCGCTCATGCCATCGTTTCGCGCGAGATTGAGCCAGAAATGCTGGTGGAATGTCTGCGCAAAGTCGCTCAGGGTGAGCCGTGGCTCGACAGCCGCGCGATCGGCTGGGTGATGCAGGCTTTTCGTACTCAAGGCATGCGTCCGGCAGGTTCGCGGGCCAAGGTGTCGCTTACCCCCAAGGAGTCGCTCATTGTCTCTTGCGTCACGCAGGGAATGAAGAACAAAGAAATTGCTTTGCGGGTGGGCACCACCGAACAGGTCGTCAAGAATTATCTGCGCAAGGTTTATGACAAGCTGGGAGTGGCCGACCGTCTGGAACTCGCCCTCTACTGCCTGAATCATCGCGTGGTTGACGGAGCGGTCCCAGCCAAGCCCGTCTCACCGACCGACAGCCATCCGGCGGCACCGGAAACGCCCAATGCTTCCGTGGCGGCGTCGGGATCCGGCTCCTGATTCTTCTCTTCTAGTACAATTCTCTGTTCAGTTCTCAGGCAATACCAAGTTGCGCACGCGAACGAGAAACGGAATTTTTTCCATCCAATTCTGCGTTGAAACAGAGCAAGAGAGAGAAAAAGAAGAGAGGCGAACTATGAAAGGCGACCCAAAGATTATTGCCATTTTGAACGAAGTGCTCAAAGCCGAACTCACTGCCATCAACCAATATTTTCTGCACGCGGAGATGTGCGAAAACTGGGGCTATGAACGGATGGCGAAGCAGATCCGCAAGGAATCCATCGAAGAAATGCAGCACGCCGAGATTCTGATGGAGCGCATCCTGTACCTCGACGGCGCTCCGAACATGACCGACTATTTCAAGATCAATATCGGGCAAACCGTCAGGCAGCAACTGGAAAACGATTTGCAGCTCGAATACACGGCGGTGAAACGCCTGAACGAGGGCATCAAGACGAGCGTAGCCGTGGGAGATAATGGTTCGCGCGAACTGATGGAGAAGATCCTGCTCGATGAAGAACACCACATCGACTGGCTGGAAGGCCAATTGCATGCCATCAAAGAAATGACCTACGAGAACTACCTCGCCCAGCAGTTGCACAAAGCCGAGGAAAGCTAGCCGCCGAAGGCGGCAGGCTTGGCCGCAACCTGTCCGCTCTCTCCATGATTGCCCCGAATGAAGCGAGGATCTGTAATTCGCGGCCCGTCCGCTGCACTGTTAGAATCGAGAACGACGATTGCGCAGGGCGTCGGAGAGATGGCCGAGTGGCTGAAGGCGCACGCTTGGAAAGCGTGTTTACTCGAAAGGGTAACGTGGGTTCGAATCCCACTCTCTCCGCCAGTTTT
>Ga0074044_10001027_pt1 | contig 25610 bp, 23 predicted proteins | sample BogForMeECP23OM1_FD_94443 | JGI IMG/M metagenome (GOLD analysis project Ga0074044, IMG submission 94443) | Bog forest soil microbial communities from Calvert Island, British Columbia, Canada - Bog Forest MetaG ECP23OM1 | ecosystem: Environmental > Terrestrial > Soil > Wetlands ... | reverse complement strand
TGACGAGTCCTGAAGTGCGAGTTCGGGTCTCGCAATCGTCGAGAGAGAGGTCGCGCCACGACAAATGCGGGGCCTTAGGGCTCCCCATTCGCTCTACGTGAGGGCCGAAAAGCGCCGAAATCAAGCCGTTCTCGAAATGAGGGGATTCCTGAGATATGGTGTGTTCTCAAACCGGATTGCGGAGCCGCGCAACCGGCAACAACCCTAGGACCTTGTTCTGCCGCGCCAAGCCCGTCATCATGCAATACGCCCGAGAATTCCATAGTTCCTTCAATCTTCACGGCTACAAGTCAACCTCAAGTAACGAACGCGTTCGGATACGTCCCAAGTAATAGCAATCGAACACCCTCCCTGTAATTCAAGACGGCCGGATTAGAACTAGGGTAAATTGTAATTTTACGCTCGAAAACCGCTAGGATTCGGGACGACGCTAAACGGGGTCGCAAGTCCTTGAAAAACAAGAGGCGCGACGCTAAACCGGCGCTAAGGCCGCCCGCAGCCCTCAGACCGAGAAGCTGACCCCGCAGCCGCAGGACGCGGTCGCGTTCGGGTTCTTGACCCGGAACGACTGGCCCATCAAGTCGTCGACGAAGTCGAGTTCGGCGCCCTTCATCATCTCGAGCGAGATAGGGTCGATGACGACGGTCGCCCCGTCGCGGGTGGCGACGAAGTCGTCCTCGGCGCGGGTCTTCTCGACGTCGAAGGCGTATTGGAAGCCCGAGCAGCCGCCGCCCTTGACCGAGATGCGCAAGGCCGCGCCCTGTTCGCCCTTGAGGATGGCGTTGAGGCGCTTGGCGGCGCTTGCGCTGATCGAGACGGCGTCGGCGGTCGAGGCGGCTGCGCTCATCAATGATTGACCCTCAGTCGCGGACGCCGGAAGAGGGGGCGCCTTCAAGAGATTGCCACAATAAGATATGGACGCGGGGCGAAAGCGCAACACGGGGGGCAGCCGATGGCGGACGGAGCAGGGCAGGGGAGCCACGCGCCCTATGCGGCCGATCCCGCGCGCGCTCCCGGGCGCCTCGTTCCCGAGCCGCCGTCGGCGACGCGGACGGAGTTCCAGCGCGACCGCGACCGGATCGTTCATTCGACCGCCTTCCGCCGCCTCGCCCACAAGACGCAGGTCTTCGTCCATCACGAGGGCGATCATTTCCGCACCCGCCTGACGCATACGATCGAGGTCGCGCAGATCGCCCGCGCCATTGCGCGCGCCCTGAGGCTCGACGACGACCTCGCCGAGGCGGTCGCGCTCGGTCACGACCTCGGGCACACGCCGTTTGGCCATACGGGTGAGGACGCGCTCGACGCATGCATGGCCGACCACGGGGGGTTCGACCACAACAGCCATGCGCTGCGCATCGTCACCGAGCTCGAGCGGCGCTACGCCGAGTTCGATGGCCTCAATCTGATCCAGCCGACGCTCGCCGGGCTCGTCAAGCACAATGGGCCGCTCCTCGACGCAACCGGGGCGCCGACCGAGCGCTACCGGAGACGCGGGGTCCCGGCGGCGATCCTGCGCTACGACCGTCTTCAGCCTCTCGGCCTCGGCCTCCATGCGAGCCTCGAGGCGCAAGCGGCGGCGCTCGCCGACGACATCGCCTACGACGCGCACGACATCGACGACGGCCTGCGCGCGGGCCTGTTCACGCTCGCCGACATCCGCGCCGGCGCGCCCTTCATCGGCGATCTTCTGCGCGAGATCGACGACCGCTATCCCGGCCTCGAGGAGCCGCGGGTCATCCATGAGCTCAGCCGGCGCGTCATCACCCGCTTCATCGAGGACGCGATCGGCGAGAGCGGGCGGCGGATCGCCGAGGCGAGGCCGGACAGCCCGGAGGCGGTCGCGACGGCGGGCCGGGCGCTCATCGGCCATTCGGCCGCGATCGAGGCGGCCGACCGCGACGTGAAGACGTTTCTGTTCGCCCGCATGTATCGCCACCCGTCCGTGCTTGCGGTGCGCGACAAGGCCGACTCGATCGTGCGGCGGCTGTTTGGCGCGTATATGGCCGATCCGTCCGCCATGCCGCGCGACTGGGCGGCGAAGGCGGAGCAGGGCGAGCGCGCCCGCGCGGTCGCCGATTACATCGCGGGAATGACCGACCGTTTCGCCATCCACGAGAATGTCCGTCTTTTTGACGGCCCGTCGGACTTGCGTTAGACGCGCTGCTCTTCGAGAGCGGCCAATCTCATGAACATTTTTGCGGACTTCCAGGCCCGCGTGGCGGCGCTGATTGAAAAGCGGATCGCAGCCGGCGAACTGCCCGGCGGCCTGGATCTCGGCCGCTTCCTGGTCGAGCCGCCGCGCGACTCCGCGCATGGCGATCTCTCGACCAACGCGGCGATGGTCTACGCCCGCGAGTCGAAGGCGGCGGGCTCGAGTCCGCGCGCGCTCGCCGAACGCCTGGCCGCCGATCTCGATCGGGAGCCGGACGTCCTCAAGGCCGAGGTCGCAGGACCGGGATTCATCAATATCGTCCTCCGCCCCGAGGTTTACGAGCGAGTCATGAGAGGCGTTCTCGTCGAAGGTTCAGCCTTCGGGGCAGGCGCGCGGAGCTCGGCGGGACCGGTCAACGTGGAATACGTCAGCGCCAACCCGACCGGGCCGATGCATGTCGGGCATGCGCGGGGAGCGGTGTTCGGCGATGCGCTCGCCAGCCTCCTGATCTTCGCCGGCCGGGACGCGACGCGCGAATATTACATCAACGACGCGGGCGCTCAGGTCGACGTGCTCGCCCGGTCCGCCTTCCTTCGCTACCGCGAGGCGCTCGGGGAAGACATCGGGTCGATTCCCGAAGGTCTCTATCCGGGAGATTATCTGAAAGCCGTCGGAGAGGCGCTGGCGAGCGAGTTCGGCGCGGCGCTCAGGGACAAGCCCGAGGCGGAATGGCTGCCCGTGGCGCGCAAGCGCGCGACGGAGGCGATGATGGCGGTGATTCGCGATGATCTGGCGACGCTCAACATCACGCACGAGGTCTTCGCCTCGGAGCGCGAGCTAACCGGAGCGGACGGAGGGCCGGACCGGGTACAGGGGGCGATCGATTCGTTGCGGGCCAAGGGCCTCATCTATGAGGGCCGCCTGCCGCCGCCCAAAGGCGCGCCCGCCGAAGACTGGGAGGATCGCGAGCAGACGCTGTTCCGCTCGACCCAGTTCGGCGACGACGTCGACCGCCCGCTGATCAAGTCGGATGGCGGCTACACCTATTTCGCCAGCGACATCGCCTATCACAAGACCAAGATCGACCGCGGCTTTCTCGACCTCGTCGACGTCTGGGGCGCCGATCACGGCGGCTACGTCAAGCGTATGCAAGCCGCAGTCGCCGCGCTCTCCGACAACAAGGCGAAGCTGGAGGTGCGCCTGTGCCAGCTCGTCCGCCTCATGCGGGGCGGCGAACCGGTCAAAATGTCGAAGCGATCCGGGGACTTCGTGACGCTTCGCGAAGTCGTGGACGAAGTGGGCTCGGACGCGGTCCGGTTCATCATGCTGATGCGCAAGAACGATGCTCCGCTCGACTTCGACCTCGCGAAAGTGATCGAGCAGAGCCAGGACAATCCGGTCTTCTACGTTCAGTATGCCCACGCGCGCGTCCGCAGCGTTCTCAGGCAGGGTAAGGCGACCTTTCCGGACATCGATCTCGATCTGCGCTCGCTTGCCGAAGCCGACGTGTCGCTCCTGACCGACCAGGGCGAAAGGGACTTGATACGCACGATGGCTCAGTATCCGCGAGTCGTTCTCCAGGCCGCCGAAGCCCACGAGCCGCACCGGATCGCATTTTTCGCTCACGAACTCTCCACCCACTTCCACGCCCATTGGAATCGAGGCAAAGACACACGAGATTTGCGTTTCGTTAATGAAATGAATCGAAACCTGTCGTATGCGCGACTGTGTTTGGTGGCCGCGGTCGGTCTCGTTTTGGCCTCCGCGCTGACAATTTTGGGAGTTAGCGCCCCTGAAGAAATGCGTTAGCGGATCGCCGCAGTGGAATTGACGCGCATGAAGCGCGTCAGCGAGGCGTTCCGCGTCTAATGAGGACGACATGAGCGTTTACGGATCTCGAGCGGCCGCAGACTTCAACCTTGACGAATTCGAGCGACGCTTGCGCGCGGCCAGCGCGTTCCCGACAGGCGCGGAGGACCCGCTGTTCGAGCTCGCGCGGCTCGTCGAGTCTTCGAAGTCGGAGCCCTCGAGCCGCGAAGCGGCGGAGCCGACCGCGGCAACCGAGCCCGAGCGCCTCGAAAAGGGGGCGCTCAGACCGGCGCTGGAAGAGGCGGCGGAATTTCATAACGAGGGCGCCGCCGAAGATGAGGTCCCGCAAGCCTCGGCTTATGGCGTTACTCACGCCCCCCACGATCATGCCTTGACAGAACCGGCGGCAAAGCGCCGCGCGATCGGTTGGAATGCGAGAATTTCGGCTCTTTCGGTCGCTGGCGTCGCCATGATCGGAGCGGTCTTGGCCCTCAAGGGCGGCGTTCCCGGCCTGCCCAAGCAGCCGCCCTACATCGCCGCGGCTCAGGGCCCGACCAAGGTGGCCCCGCCCAGCGACGACACTGTCTCGGCCCTGAACGACGCCGGCGCCAGCTTGGTGAGGGACAACACGCAATCCGCTCACGTCAAGGTCGTCGCGTCCGAGGAACAGCCGGTCGACCTGAGCGCGCTGGCGTCCACCTCAGCCGCGGCGGCGCCCGCTGACGCCTCAGGCGGAACCGCGGTAAAGGGGACGGTCGACCCGCCGGTTGTCGTCACCGCGCCGGCGCCCTCGCCGCCGGCCCCGTCGCAGTTTCCGGATCCGAAGCCGGTGAGGACGGTTTCATTGCGGCCCGACGGCACGCCAATTCCCTCGACAGCCCTGGCGTCAGCGGATGTGAGCGACGCCGCTCCTGCAGTCGAGGCGCCGAGGCCGCGCCCGAAGCCCGCGCCAAAGGCGGCGACCGACGCCGCCGCGATTGCGCAGCCCTCGACGCCGCGGCTTGATTTGCCCACCAAGCTCTCAGGAAAGTCCTCCGCGCGTGTGGCGGTCGCCAAAACGGATACGACCGCGCCGAGCTCGATCGCGGAAGCCGCGAACGAACCGCTTCAACTCGGATCGCCCGCCAAGCCGGAGAGGACGGCAAAAGCCTTAAAGACTGAGGTCGCCGCGGCCGAACCTGCGACCCCCTCGGCACCGGCAGAGACGGCTGATTCCACCGCCGCAACCAAGTCGAGCGGGTGGGAAGTCCAGCTTGGCGCGCGGAAGTCCGAAGCCGAAGCCAATAGCGAAATGACGCAGCTCAACGCCAAGTATGCGTCAGCCCTCAACGGGTCGACGGTCGGCGTGCGCAAGGCAGTCGTAAACGGCGAGGCGATCTATCGTCTGCGCGTTGTCGGCTTGTCGAAGGCCGACGCGGCCGCGTTGTGCGCGCGTCTGAAGGGCGACGGCGGCAACTGCTTCATCGCCAAATAAGCGAAGCGCCGATCCGTAGGGAACAGTCGGAGAAGCGATGCCGAAGGCGTTCATCTGCGGCTGCTCGGGCCTGGCGCTCGCATCCGAAGAGCAGTCCTTTCTGCGTGAAAGCGACCCTTGGGGCCTCATCCTCTTCAAGCGCAACATCGGCGACCGCGACCAGCTTCGGGCGCTGAACCTATCGTTTCGCGAGTGCGTCGGGCGCGCGGACGCCCCGGTTCTCGTCGATCAGGAAGGGGGGAGGGTCCAGCGCATGGGGCCGCCGCACTGGCGAGCGTACCCCGCGGCGGCTTCAATTGAAGCCGGTCTCCCGCCGTCCGATGCGGAGACTGCGGCTTGCCTCATCGCGCAGTTGATCGCCGACGATCTGCGGGAAGCGGGGATCACGGTCGATTGCGCGCCGGTGCTCGACGTCGCAGAGCCGGGGACCCACGCCGCCATCGGGTCCCGGGCGTATTCGAAGCGGCCCGGGCGCGTCGCCGCGATGGGCAGGGCTTTTGCGACGGGGCTTCTCGCCGGCGGAGTCCTTCCGGTCGTCAAACACATGCCGGGGCACGGTCGGGCGCGGTCGGACAGCCACCACGAGCTTCCCGTCGTCTTGGCGACGCGGGAAGAGTTGAGGCGGGATTTCGCGCCGTTTGCGGCGCTGAGAGACCTGCCGATGGCGATGACAGCCCACGTCGTATACAGCGCGCTCGACCGGGAGCGGCCGGCCACGACGTCGCCGATCGTCATCCGCGACATCATGCGCGGCGAGATCGGTTACGACGGCCTAATCATGAGCGACGACGTATCGATGAAGGCGCTTCGAGGCTCCTACGAGGACCGCACGAAGGCCATCTTCGACGCGGGGCTCGATTTGGTTCTCCACTGCAACGGCGATCTCGACGATGCGGGCGCGGTCTCCTCCGCAGCGCCCGAACTGTCCGGCGGTGCGCTGCGCCGGGCCGAAGCCGCCTTGGCCGCGCGACGGCCTCCGCAAGAATTCGATCGCAAGGAAACGGAGGCGAAGTTCGCCGCGATCATGGCGAAGCTTGCCGCCTGAGCCTTCACGTCGTTTCTTGAGGAGGGTCGAGCTCGAAACAGCGGAGTTCAACCGACGACGCGCAACCCGCCAACAGATTGGTTCAGGCCGCTCGTCCGAGGAAGTGATCGATCGTCTCAAAAAACCGGGCGACCGAGATCGGCTTCGACAAATAGGCCTCGCAGCCGCCCTGCAGAATTTTCTCCTCGTCGCCTTTCATCGCAAAGGCGGTGATCGCGACGACGGGAATGGCGCGCAGCTCTTCGTCGTCCTTCAGCCACTGTGTGACCTCGAGCCCCGATACCTCCGGCAGCTGGATGTCCATGAGAATGAGGTCCGGCCGATATTTGCGCGCCAGCTCCACGGCTTCGATTCCGTTACGGGTCTGCACGATGCGGTGGCCGCGGGTCTCGACGAGATCGTTGAAGAGCTTCATGTTAAGCTCGTTGTCTTCAACGATGAGCACGATTTTGGGCATCGGCTTGTCCCTCCGCGCCAGGGCAGGTTGCGTCAGGACGGTAACGCCGAGACATTGACGAAAGGAGAATTGCTCAAATGCGCCGCCCGTCAAAAACAGGGTTATCCACAGACCGCGCGTCCGGCGAATCGATGGCGCTCTCGGCCCTGACGTTTCTGGCCGCGGACAGCAGTCGGCTCGAAAGGTTTCTTTCCGTCACGGGGCTCGGACCTCATAACCTGCGAGGGGCGGCGGCCGCCCCCGGGTTCTACGGCAGCATCCTCGGATATCTGGCCGCGGACGAGTCGCTTCTCGTCCAGTTCGCGGCTGAGGCAGACTTCGCCCCGGAGGAGGTCGTTCGCGCGCTGGAGCGGCTCGAAAATCCGCCGCCCCGCGGCGAGCCCTGACAAGCGCTGGCGCAGAACTTTGCGAAACCGCGGCTGCATGAGCCCGAGATCGGGCTATTTCGCGCAGGCCGATGTCGGCAGGATCTCCAGCTTCCGCAGACGGGCGCGCAACGCGAAGGTTCCATAATCCAGCTTCAAGGTGCCAGACACGCCGTTTTCGTAAAGATCGAAGGACAGAGTGTACTCCGGCGAGGAATCCTTGGAGGCTTCGTCGAAGTAGGAGACGACGACCGGCCAGCGCCGCACCCCCTTTAGCTCCGCCGCGGTCTGCGCGTCGTCGCTCGGCTTGCTGGCTTCCTTTCCGACCACCGCCATCGTCGCGTATATTTTCGCCCCGGTGTCGGAGCCGTCATAGACCCTGGCCTGAATCGCGCCGCCGCCGTTCTTGGCGGCTTCGATCAGCCGTTCGATGTGCTGGGTCGGAAACAGCACGTCATGGCCGAAATCGATCGCCTTCGGCGCCGGCTTCGTCAGTTGGACGCGCATGTCGTCATCCATGCTGCGGGTCGCGGTTCCCGCGACCGGCGGAGTTTCCTGAACGCCCTTCGAGTCCACGCGGAAACGCATCGACTTGCCATCGGCGTCTTCGAACGACATGGCGCTGACGTCCATCGAAAGAGGTTCGCCCTCGCTGCGCTCCATTTGGGTCATCTGGTGGAAATTGGAGGTGTAGCCCTCGCAGGCCGAACCGCGGAACTCGTAGGCGATCAGGCCGGTCGCGGCGATCGGGGTCTGTGCGGAACTCGGCGCGGGCGAGGCGGGATCGACGAGCGAGAGCTCGTAGGCTGCGCGATGCGACACCAGGGGGAGAATCGCCGAGGGGCTCGCGAACGCCGCTGCCGGCGCCAGGAGGAGGGCGACTGCGCTCAAGCCGAACTTGAAAACCATGATATCTCCGGGGCGGATGGCCGAGGCAAAGTCCCTCGCGTTTTCGGCGCTTTCGTGACGGTGCTCACGTTCAAGAATTGTCGTCCGGCGCTACCGGACCCCAGACCTGGTCGAGCGGCTCGGGCCCGTCGAGCGGATCCTCGTCTGCCCTCAGCCCGGCCTCGTCGCTCGGTTGGGGAACGCCGTAGCCTGTCGGCAGCTTGCCGTCGAACAGGCCTGCCGCCTGCAACTCGTCGAGACCGGGCAGGTCGCCGATCGCGTCCAGTCCGAACTGGATGAGGAATTCGGTCGTCGTGCCGTAGGTGATGGGCCGCCCGGGGGCCTTGCGCCGGCCTCGCATCCGCACCCAGCCTGCCTCCATCAAAACGTCCAGGGCGCCTTTCGACACGGCGACGCCGCGGATCTCTTCGATGTCGGCGCGCGTCACCGGCTGATGATAGGCGACGATGGCGAGCGTCTCGAGCGCAGCGCGGGACAGCTTGCGCTTTTCTTCCCCTTCGCGCGTCAGCAGCCACGAAAGGTCTTCCGCGGTCCGGAACGTCCAGCGCCGGGCGACCCGCACGAGATTGACGCCGCGGCCGGCATAGAGCTGCCGCAATTCTTCCATGACCGCCCCGACGTCCGCGCCATCGGACAGTCGGGCCGCGATAGACGATTCCTCGAGCGGCTCCGCGGACGCGAACACCATCGCCTCGGCGATGCGCAGGTCCTCCGGGCTAGGACGCGCCGCGAACGCGTCGAACAATTGGGCGATGTTGGTCCCGACCGTCATCCGGCCCATGGCTCACCTCGTTTGGCGCTCGAAAGGATACGGATCACGCGGCGACGCCTTCGGATGGTTGCGACGCGGCGCGGATCCAGATTGGCGCGAAGGTCTTCTCCTGCCGAAGCTCGATCTTGCCCTCGCGCACCAATTCGAGCGACGCCGAGAAGGTCGAGGCGCGGGCGCTGCGGCGCATCCTGGGATCGAGGCAGGCCTCGAGCAGCCATTCGTCGAACGCGGTCCAGTCGCAAGCGCCGCCGATCAGTCGCGCGAGCGCCTCGCGCGCGTCGGCGAGCGACCAGACCTCGCGCGCCTTGAAGCGCACCCGGGCGCGGGCGTGCTTTTGCGCCTGACGGGCATAGGCGGCGAGAAGATCGTAGAGATTGGCTTCGTAAACGGAGCGGCGGGCGATCTCCACCGCCTCCGGCGCGCCGCGGGCGAAGAAGTCGCGTCCAAGCCGCGGACGGTTCACGAGGAGCTCCGCCGCCTTACGGATGGCTTCGAGATTGCGCAGGCGCTGCGCGAGCGCGTCGGCGAGTTCGGAGGCATCCGGCTCCGCCGCCTGCGGGGGAGCGGGAAGCAGGAGGCGGGACTTCAGATAGGCGAGCCAAGCGGCCATCACCAGATAGTCGGCGGCCAGCTCCAGCCTCAGCTTGCGCGCCGCCTCGATGTACAGCAAGTACTGCTCGGCGAGAGCGAGGACCGAAATCCGGGCGAGATCCACCTTCTGCCGCCGGGCGAGCTCCAGCAGAAGATCAAGCGGGCCTTCGAAGCCGTCGAGATCCACCGTGAAGGCCGCATCGCCGGCGGCCGCGTCGGCGTTGAAATCGCTCCGAAATTCCTGCGCTCCCGGCACGAATCACCCTCCTGCAGACTCCGTCCTGTGTGTCGCCGCCCCGAATATGCGGCAAGGGGCGGCGGTTCGACGCCAGCAGGCCCGGAATCCGAAGAGCCTCGCTCGCCCATACCGCAAGCAAAGTTAACGGCCTCTAAAGCCAGCGGCAGACCCTGGCCCTCTCGTCAAAGACGGTCCTCGCCCTGGCCGTTTAGCTGCTTTTCCTGGGGAGGATTGTCAGAAGTAAGGACAATGAAATCACTTAACGATGCAATAGAGTCGCGGCCGGGGGTCAAGCGACCCCGGCCGAACAAACGCCTCGTCGAGGGCCCGGTTCCGCGGCGCCTCCGCAGCGCCCGGCGGGGCGGACCGGCCGGGCGCGGATCTTCCGCCCCTCGTTCCGCCGGCCGCTTTCGCGGATCGCTCAGTAGCGCCTGAGCAGGCTGACCATTTTGCCCTGCACTTTGACGCGGTCCGGCCCGAAGATCCGCGTTTCATAGGCCGGGTTCGCCGCCTCGAGCGCGATCGAGGCGCCGCGCTTGCGCAGGCGCTTGAGCGTCGCCTCCTCGTCATCGATCAGCGCGACGACGATGTCGCCCGTCTCGGCGGTATCCTGCTTGCGGATGATCACCGTGTCGTTCTCAAAAATCCCGGCCTCGATCATCGAATCGCCGCGCACCTCGAGGGCGAAATGTTCGCCGCTGCCGAGAAAATCCGGCGGCATGGCGATCGTGTCCAACCGCGTCTGGATCGCCGAAATCGGCGTGCCGGCGGCGATGCGGCCCATCAGCGGCACCATGACCGACGGCTCGGCGGCTCCGGCCTCACGCGAGGGCGGCGGCGTCCGCAGCCGCCCGAGATTGCCGTTAATGACGCTCGGGGAGAATTTCTGCGGCCGGGGCGCGGCGACCGTCGCCGATTCCGGCAGCCTCAGCACCTCGATCGCCCGCGCCCGGTTGGGCAGGCGCCGGATGAAGCCGCGTTCCTCGAGCGCCATGATGAGCCGGTGGATCCCGGACTTCGAGCGCAGGTCCAGGGCGTCCTTCATCTCCTCGAAGGACGGGGGGACCCCTTCCTCCTGGAGCCGCTCGTGAATGAAGCGCAACAACTCGCTTTGCTTTCTCGTCAACATCTTCGTTCTCCGGGCGACCCGCTTCGACTCGGAGAACCGGGATCAGAATCGCCGGCCGCCGTAAACAAATCGCGAACAGACGCTAGCCGTTCACGCTGTGTTCGGCAAGCGAAATCTGCGACGGGCGCGGCGACGAAGCGCCCGCCGTCCGCGGCCGCCCCGATGAAGGAGTTCCAAGCGCCATGGAAGGATGACCAAATCCGGCGGAAGGAAATCCAAATTCCGGGGAAGGAAGTCCAAATTAGTTTTGGTGCAATTTCAATGGCTTGCGCCGAACTCCGGATTCGCTTCCGCTCGGCGCCTCTGGCGACGCGGCGACTGGCTCCGTCTGCCGCCGCTCGACGCGCGCGGCTCCAAGGGACCCAAGTCGGCCGCGCTCGACGCGCGCGGCTACAAGGCGCTTCTGGGCTCGGCGGTGGCGCAGGACGGGTTCGCGTCGGGCTGATTCGCCGCTTTGCGGGATTTGCCGGCCTCGAGACGGGCGGCGATTCGGTTGATCTTCGCGAGCAGTCTTTCCCGCGCGGCTCGTCATACAGGTCTTTCGTCGCTCCCGCCTTCTGGTAGCGGTCGAGTCTGCCGAGAACTTCGAGATAAGGCTCGATTTCGCCGAAGTCGCCGGCGGCGATCGCCGCGGCTTGCCGCGCTGTCGCTTCGCGGGGCTCGAGCTTGCCGGCTATCGCGGTTCGGGGACGAACAGAACGGCGAGAGCCGCGTAGGTTCCCGCGACCCGGAAGGAAGAGACGCCGCGGAAGGCGGCGTCTCGCTCTGGTCGACGCGACCTCACAGGCGGGAAAGGAAGCGGCGGTCGCTCGAGGCTCGGGAGAGCCGCCTGGCAGCCCGTCAGTTCAGCGTCATCTCCGGGGGATCGCCCTCGATGATGAGCTTGGCGCCGGTCCTCTTGACGATCTCCTCGGTCGAGACAGCAGGTCCGCGTTCGCGCAGCACCAGACCCTTTTCGGTGGGCTCGATCACCGCCAGTTCGGTGACGATGAGGCTGACGCGCCGGGTTGCGGTTAGCGGAAGAGAACAGCGCTGGACGATCTTGTGGCCGCCCTTAGCGGTGTGGACCATGGCGACCACGACCTTTTTCGCGCCGGCGACGAGGTCCATCGCGCCGCCCATGCCGGGGACCATCTTGCCCGGCACCATCCAATTGGCGAGATAGCCGCGTTCGTCGACCTCGAGGCCGCCGAGCACCGTCATGTCGAGATGGCCGCCGCGGATAAGGCCGAAGCTCATGGCGCTGTCAATCGAGGCCGCGCCCGGCATGGCGGTGACGAAGCCGCCGCCGGCGTCGGTCAGGTCCGGATCCTCCATGCCCTCGGGCGGGCGGGGGCCGAGGCCGATCACGCCGTTCTCCGCCTGGAAGAACACGTGCATGTCCTTCGGCAGATAATTCGCGACCAGGCTCGGCAGTCCGATGCCGAGGTTGACCAGCATCTCCGGCTTCACTTCCTGGGCGACGCGGCGCGCGATGACTTCCTTGGCGTCCATCAGAGAGCCCTTTCGAGGAGGTGGGTAACAAGCACGCCCGGGGTCTTGACGTCGTCAGGCGAGATGACGCCGACCGGCACGATGTGCTGCGGCTCGGCGATGACGACGTCGGCGGCGAGCGCGATGATCGGGTTGAAATTGTGGGCGGTCAGCGAATATTGGAGATTGCCGTAATAGTCGGCCTGCTTGCAGCCGATGAGGGCGAAATCGCCGCGGATCGGCTTCTCCAGCAGGAATTGTCTGCCGTCGACCTCGACGATCTGCTTGCCGTTTTCGACGAGCGTGCCGAGGCCCGTCTGGGTCAGCACCCCGCCCAGGCCCACGCCGCCGGCCCGGATGCGTTCGATCAGAGTGCCCTGCGGCACAAGCTCGACGTCGATTTCGCCGGCAATCATTTTCGCCTGGGTCTCGGGATTGAGGCCGATGTGGGAGGCGATCAATTTGGAGACCGCGCCGGCGGAGATCAGCTTACCGATGCCCTTGCCGGGCACGGCGGTGTCGTTGGCGACGATCGTCAGATTCTTTACGCCGCGACGGACCATCGCGTCGATCAGGCGACGGGGCGAACCCACCGCCATGAACCCGCCGATCAGGCAGACCGCGCCGTCGGGTATCAACGCGGCCGCTGCCTCAGCGTTAATCGCAGCTTTCATCTGCGCCCCCTTTTCCCATCCCTTCGCCCGCGCGAGGCCGGCGTCGACACCGCTAGACCATTTCCGCCTGGCATGAAATGCCCGGCATGCGCGGCCTGTCGTCGCGCCCGTCGAAATGGCCGCCAGACTCGCCGCCGCGTCTGACAGGCGTGTGACGGTTGAGCGTCTGAAAAAGCGTTCCCAATTCGATTTGTGTGAATTCGATAGGGCCAGGCCCGCGGAGGAACCCCTGATAAAGCCTGATAACAGGCAAAAAAACAGACGAATTGGCGGTCTCCGGGCTGGTTTCGGCCTAGAATCCAATCGGTTAGACCAAATTGACCGCAAGCGCAAGGGATAAATAACAGGTCCATAACAGGTCGATAATTCGGGCATAACAGGTCGATAACAGGTGTAAGGAGGCGCAAAGCATGGAGATTGGGCTCCGACGCCGGATTGGCCTTCAGCGTCACCTTCGCAAGTCTACGCAACAAAATGAAAAAGTTGGCGAAATTGGACTTATGCGATTCGGTAGGGAGGAAGGCGAGGATTCAGGCGGCGGACGGGACGCTTTCGGTATTTGAGCTCATCCCCTCAAGTATCGGTTGAGCCAAGAGAGCGTCCGTCGCCAGGCTTCCTGAGCCGCCGCCTCGTCGTAGCGGGGGGTCGTGTCGTTGTGAAAGCCGTGGTTGGCGCCCTTGTAGATATGGCCCTCGTGCGGGACGCCCGCCGCGGCGAGCGCGGCGTCGAAGGCCGGCCAGCCCGCGGTGATGCGCTGGTCGAGTTCGCCGTACTGGGCGTTGATCGGCGCCTTGATTCTCGCTGCGTCGGCCGCGGCGGGCTGGACGCCGTAGAAGGGGACGGCGGCGGATAGGTCGGCGCCCATGCGCACCGCGAGCTGATTGACCGCGCCGCCGCCGAAGCAGAAGCCGACGGCGCCGAGCCTGCCGGTCGAGTCGGGGAGGGATTTCAGCCACATGGCCGCGGCATAGAAGTCCTCCTGCATCTTCTTGGGGTCGACCTCGCGAAAGAGCGCGAGCGCCTTCTCGTCGTCGCCGGGATAGCCGCCGACAGAAGTCAGGCCGTCGGGCGCGAAGGCGATGAAGTCGGCGATCGCGAGCCTTCGCGCGACGTCTTCGATGTAGGGATTGAGGCCGCGGTTCTCGTGGATGACGAGGACGCAGGGCGACTTATTCGAATTGGCGGGCCGGACAAGGTAGCCCTTGATCGCGCCGTTCCCCTGCGGGGACGGCACGGTCTCGATCGCGGCGCGGATTCGCGGGTCGTCCGGGGAGACCTGGACGGCCCAGGCGTAGTTCGGCCGCAGCGTCTCGAACAGCGCCGCGGCGCTCATGCCGCCGACGGCGAACCTTTCGGCGCTCTTCAGGAACGCGCGGCGGCTGATCCCTCCATGAACATAGGCGTCAAACAGATCGAAAAGGCCCTGGGGGAAGTCCGACGCCTTCCTGCGCTGCATGGCAAAGCCTCCTCCTGCAGCCAAACTTAGGGGACGAAGTTGCTCTGCCCCGGACCGGTCAGGTCGTAGAGGTTCTGTTTGTCGTCCTCGGTAAGGCCCGCGGAGCCGCCCTTCGGCTCGAGGACCAGCTCCTTGCTGAGCACGGCAGAGCGGAACTTCCAGCCCTGCGGCAGTTTCAGGACGTCGCCGAGGGAGTCGAGCTTGTCGATTGTCAAGTCCGGAGCGTTCTTGTTCGTGTAGGACACCATGACCCAGGTTCTGCCCTTCGGATCGTCGAGCAGATAGACCGTCGATCCTTTCTTGAATCCTTCGATCGACGTTCTCGCAGCGAACGTCGCGCGATAGGCGTCGGAGGTCGGCTTGGCGGAGAGCTTGCTCGCGGACGCCTGGGCGACCGTCGCGCGATAGGCCTCGGACGCCGGCTTGGCGGAGAGCCTGCTCGTGGGCGCCTGGTTGTTTCCCATCCACGCCGCGTCGAGCCCGCCGAAGCTGCGCACGGCGCCGACCCGGTCGACGAGCCAGTCGAGCGTCCAGTAAAGCGAAGGGCTGATCGTTACGGCGAGCGCCTGGTACTGTTTCGCGATCTTCTTCGGATCGAGCCTGTCGACAAGCGACTTCGGCGCCGAATCGCGGGAGTCGTCCCCACCGTTCAGGCCGGTCGTGTTGTAGACGCTGACGTACAGGAGTTTCTTCAGCGCGTCCTTGGCGAAGAGATCGATTTCCCCGTAGCGATAGCCGCGCAGGTCGACGTATTTCCGTTGCTCGGCGCCGGCGCAATCGTCCGGCAGCTGGCTGAAATATTTGCACGTGGCGTAGGTCGCAGCCTGCGCGGGCGCAATCTCCCGGCCAGCCGTCAATCCCAGCCCCAGGGAGAGCCCGCAAAGCGTGAGACAGGCGATGCGGGTCCTGACCGTCGGCATGTCCTTCTCCGCGAGCGCAGTTTCTGGGGTGCGGCGGCGCCTCCCAACATCGCGATGCTATTGCCGAACGCGATGATTCCGCAACTCGCGCGGGCCCAGGCCTTCTCAACCTTCCACGCTTTCCGTTCCGGCGCCAAGCTTGACGCGACGCAGAGAGTGGCTCGGCGATCCTAGGGCGCAAGTGCTAACATCCTCCCATGGCGTCTCGTCTGGATCATGAGAGCAAAGCCCGGGGCCCGGGCAATCGCGCGGGCGCCGCCGAACCCGGAATCGGCCGATCTATCTTTCTGCGGACCGCTACACGGCGGTCCGGCCTCCTGACGCATTCGTTGCTCTTAGGCTTCGCGGGCGGCGTCGCTTACCGCTTCCTGTTCGACCCGCCCGTCGAACGAGACCTGGGCAACTTTCTCCGCAGCGGGGTTTCTGGCGCGGGCCTCTTCCTGGCGGTCCTGGCCGTGCAGTTTGGATTTGCGTCCGGCGGACGGTCCCGATTGGGCGCGGCGCTGCGACGATTGCCGCTCGCGGGCGAAGTTGTCGTCCGAGCGCTCGTCATGGCCGCCGTGCTGATCGTTGCCGGACTGACGCTGCAGTTTCTGCTCTACTGGGATCGCTATCATCTCGACTGGCTCAACCGGCGCTGGCTGACCGTCAACCTGCCCAGAACTGTCCTGGCCGGCTTCTTATTCTCCCTGGTCGTCGGCGTCGTCGTGCAGACCGAGAGCGACTGATCGGCGGCGAGCTTCTCGCCAGCGTGCTCCTGGGGACCTATCATCGCCCGACCCGGCGGCGGCTGATCGTGATGTTCCTCGACCTCGCCAATTCGACGCGCCTTGCAGAGGCGATGGGCGAGCTCCGGGTCCACGATCTGATCACGCGCTTCTTCTTCGACATCGACGAGCCCATCGCCGACTTCGGCGGCGCCGTGCACGCCTATGTCGGCGACGAGGTGATCGTCAGCTGGCCGGTGACGGACGACCCGGCCCGCAACGCCCGCTGCCTCGCCTGTTTCTTCGCGATCGAACGCAAGATCGCCGGCCTCGCTCCCGACTATGAAGCCGAGTTCGGCGTCGCGCCCGCCTTCCGGGCCGGAATCCACGCCGGCGCCGTCGTCGTCAGCGAATGCGGCGACGCCAAGCGTCAGCTCGCCTATTTCGGCGACACGATGAACGTCGCGGCGCGGCTCTGCGAATATTGCAAGACGGTCAATCGGCGCCTGGTGATCTCGGGGGACCTCAAGCGGCTGATGTCGATCCCGCCCGACCTTGCGGTCGGCGAGGGGACGAGCGTCGCGGCGCGGGGGCGGCAGGAGCCGGTCGAGGCGCATGTGGTCGAGGATTGCGCCCCGGAATAGCACCCGGCTTCGCTTCAGCAGAGCGGAGCAGCAGCGCCGTGCCGAAGCGCGCCTCTCTGCGCGACGAATGGCGCGCCGCGGCGAGGCGGAGCGCGTTGCGACACGGAATCAAGCCTCCATTCTGAGCACCACGCGGAAGCGCGCCTTGCCGCTCATCATGCGCTCGTAGGCGTCCTGCGCCCTGCCCAGCGGGTAGACCTCGTTCATCGAGGCGACCCTGTTGCGCCGGCTGAAGAGCAAGGTGTCTTCCGAATCCCTGGCGATCCCCGAATACCAGCCTTTCACGGCTGCGCTCTTCTGGATGAGATCGAGCGAATTGACCGTCAGCGGGCCGACCGCGCCGATGACCATGAGTACGCCGTTCGGGCCGAGGCCGCCGGCGATCGCCTGCATCGCTTCGCCGTTGGTGACGGTGGCGAGGATCGCTTTCGCGCCGCCCATCGCCTGGAGCGCCTTGGCCGGATCTTCCGCCGCGCTGTCGATATAGTCGCTCGCGCCGAGCTTGCACGCGAGCTCTTCCTTGTCGCGGCCGCGATTGACCGCCACGGTGCGAAAGCCCTGCCGCGCCGCGAACTGCACGCCGAGATGCCCGAGGCCGCCGACGCCGTGGATTGCGACGAGATCGCCGGCTCCGGCGCCGCTGTGGCGAAGCGCGTTGAAGGTCGTGACGCCGGCGCACAGCAACGGCGCCGACTCGACCGCGTCCAGCTCGTCCGGCACATGCGCGACCGAGGAGACATGGGCGATCAAATGCGTGGCATAGCCGCCGTCGCGGGTCGCCCCGGTCACTTCATGCACGTTCTCGCAAGCGAAAGCCGCGTCGCGCCGGCAACGACTGCAATAGCCGCAGGAGCCGCCGAACCAGCCGACGCCGGCGCGCGCCCCGACGCCCCAGCCCTTGACGCCCTCGCCGAGCGCGTCGACGACGCCGATGACCTCGTGACCGGGGATGCGCGGGTACTGGATGCCCGGCATGAGGCCCTGGACCGTCAGCACGTCGCTGTGGCAGACGCCGCAGGCCTGAACGCGAATGCGCATTTCGTCACGGTTCGGGACCGGAAGGTCCCGCTCCTCCGCTTGCAACTGTCCGCCGGCCTTCTGGACGACCATCGCGCGCATTTTGGCCATTGCAGGATCTCCTTCGATCGAAAAGCGCATCGTGATCCCGGCTTGAGGCTATCGTGCGGCGACGGCCTCCGCGCTCAACATCCATGGGACCTCGTCCAAGCTGAGCGCACACGGTTGACCGCTGTGCGGCGGCGACCGCGCCCTCTGGAGCGTCCTTCGAGGCTCCTGCTGCGCAGGAGCGCCTCAGGACGAGGTCATCCGTCGTTGCGCCCGCCCGCGCTCAACATCCACGGCCCTCGTCCTGAGGCGCCGCGCAGCGGCCTCGAAGGACGGTTCAAGCTGAACGCGGACCGATGACCGCTGCGGCGGCGACCGCGCGCTCTGGAGCGTCCCCTTCGACAGCCTCGCGGCAGGCTTTCGAGGCTCTTGCTGCGCAAGAGCGGCCCAGGACGAGGTTAGCAGGAGCCCTCTACTTGTACCTCTACTTGTAATAGCCGACGCCGCAGCCGAGATCGCCGACCCTGGTGACCAAGCTCACCTTCGCAACTGGCGTCTTGTCGGGGCCTGGCCGGGGAAACATATAGCTGACCTCGGTGAATTCGCCTTCGGGCTTCCGCTCCCCGGCGACGAGTTCTGCGCCGAAAGGCTTGCCAGTAGCGTCCTTGAGAGTGCTTGCATCCGTGCCGAGCAATTGCTTGGCGTTATTGTTGCCAAGGGCGACAATCTTGCCGTCGCTGATATTGGAGCAGAACACGTAGAGGTCCCGATCGAGGAAACCGCCTTCGCCCTTGTTGAACATATCGATCGCCTTGGTCTTGTCCGCTTTCACGGCGGCGACCGCCTTCATCAGCATGGCCTTGGCTTCTTCGGCGGTGCCGTACGACTGCTGCGCGAAAGCTGTCGACGAGAGTGTAAGGACCGCAACCGACGCCGCAGCGCACATAAGCTTATGCATCATGAGTCTCCTCCTGTTGCTTATTCTCGGACGAAACCGGCCAGGGATTCCAAGGCCGCCCGCCTATTGCGATCTGAAGCCGGCCGGCGTCCCCGACGTGATGTCGGCCGCCGGCCGCCTGATTTCGCAGATCGTAATGGATGATGTTCCCTGTTCCGCGATCGGTCAAGAAGGAGTCGCCACGCGAATTTGCGCGCCAATGTCGGGTTCGCGAGAAATTGGCCCAGCAGTCTTCCGCCGTCGAATCGCCCAGCGCGTCCTTTGGAGCGTCCCCTTCGACAAGGCTCAGGGCAGGGTCCTTCGACAGGCTCAGAGCAGGCGCTCTTGCTGCGCAAGAGCGCCTCAGGACGAGGTCATCCGTTGTGGACCGCGCGCCTCACCGGATCGGCGGGGCGTACTGGATGCCGCCGGCGTCCCACAATTGATTGAGGCCGCGCGGGATGGCGAGCGGGGTTTTCGCGCCGAGATTGCGCTCGAACACCTCGCCGTAATTGCCGACGGACTTGATGACGTTCGCCGCCCAGGCGTTCGAGAGCCCGATCTGCACGCCGAAGTCGCCGGCGGTCCCGACAAGGCGCATCACCTCGGGCTTCTGCGATTGCAACGCCTGACCGATCGTCTTCGAAGTCACGCCGAGCTCCTCCGCGTCGAGCATGGCGAAATGAACCCATTTGACGATCTCGACCCACTGGAGATCGCCCTGACGGACGACCGGCCCTAAGGGCTCCTTGGAGATCACATCGGGGAGAATGACGTGATCGCGCGGCCTCGCGAGGCGGAGGCGCAAGGCATAGAGCTGCGACAGATCGCTCGTCAGGACGGAGCAAGCCCCCGAATCGTAGTTCTTGATCGATTCGTCGGCCGTCGAAGAGACGACCTTCTGAAGCGTCATCCGGTTGCTGACAAAGAAGTCGGCGAGGTTGTCGATGGTCGTGGTGCCGCTCTGGACGCAGATTTTGGCGCCGTCGAGCTCCAGCGCGGAGGCGACGTGCAACGCGCGCGGGAGCAGAAATCCCTGCCCGTCGTAGTAGGTGACGCCGACGAAGGTGAGCCCGAACTCGGTTTCGCGCCCCATCGTCCAGGTCGAGTTGCGCGAGAGGACATCGATCTTCCCGTCCTTGAGCGCCTGAAAACGCTCGTCCGCGGAGAGCGGGACCAAACGCGCCTTGTTCGGATTGCCGAATATGGCCGCGGCAAGGGCGCGGCAGAAGTCGACGTCGAATCCGGTCCACGCGCCGCGCTCGTCGACGAACGAGAAGCCCGGCAATCCCTCGTTGACGCCGCAAATCAGCGAGCCGCGCGCCTTGACTTCATCGAGCGTCGGCGACGATCCGAGCGCCGAGCCGGCGCCAGCTATCGCAACGACAAGGAGGGTCAACTGAAGAACTGTTCGACCTAAAGAAGTTCCGCGCAATCGGGCCATGCCGAAGCTCACCGGTCCGTTCGCGACGACACTAGCCAAAAGCGCGCCTTATGGCGAACGGGACGTTTCGTCCGAAGTTGGCGTTCGACAACGAAAGTGGAGGATCGCACGGTTTAGGCAGCAGATACGTTTGTATAATCGCCCTTGTGGGCGCTCTGTTGCATCCTTCCGCGCCGGCGTCCTAGGATATCCTCAGGCCCGCGTTTATGTCTCACACGTCTCGACGATGGGCCACGGTTGCATTCTTACATCGGTCCTTACATCGGTCGGCAGCCGAGTTGCGCTCGCTTCCCGCACAGCGATCGGAACAGAGGTGTCATGATGACCCATCTTGCGGAAGGGCCGACACGTGTGGCGCTGAGGCGAAGCTTGGCGCGCTGGAACCTGGAACTGGAGACGGGCCGCCCGCCGATCCGCTATGGTTTTTCAGTCGTCTGCGTCGCCGTCGCGCTTGGGGCAGCGCTGGCATGCCGGCGCTACGGCTTTCGCCCCGAGGAATTGCCGCTTTTCGACTTGGCCATCGTCGTCGCCACCTGGTACGCGGGGGTCGGCCCATCCGTGCTGGCGGTGGTTCTATCTGCGGCTTGCTTCGATTACTTCTTCACCGAGCCCCTTTACTCCTTCGAAGTTTCCACAGAAGACCTACCGCGCTTTTTCGTTTTCATAGCCTTTGCTGCGATCACTGCCTGGTTTATGGGCGCCCTGCGAGCCACGAGTACCGTTTCGCTCCCCGCCCGATCTGACCTCAATTTACCCGAGCAGGCTCGCGCCGCCTGGTACAGCCGGCTTCTTCCACTCGTTCCACTCGCAACGGCCCTCTGCGCCGGCGCCATCTTCGTGGCTGACACGGTCACAACCACGGATATCGCGTTCTCCACTCTTTACGCCGTGGTCGTTCTGATGGCGGCCCGCTTCTGCTCCGCGGAGGGCATTATCCGCGTCGCGGTAGGGTGCGTGGCGCTGACAGGCTTGAGCTATTATATGAGCCCGCCAGGCGGGCTGGAGTTCGCGGGGATCGTCAACACCGGAATCGGCCTCGCAGCGATAGGCTTGGTCACGCTTCTGGCTGTGCAGCAGAAAACGGCGGAAGCATCGCTGCAGGAACGGGTGAGCGAAATTCGCAAGCTCAACCAAGAGCTCTCCAAGCGGGCCAGGGAGCTCGAAATGAGCAACAACGAACTGGAATCTTTTGCTTATTCCGTCTCCCACGACCTTCGCGCCCCGCTTCGCCATGTGGACGGGTACTCGGAGCTGCTGCAGAAACATGCGTCTTCCTCGCTCGACGAGAAGAGCCGCCGGTACATACAAACGATTCTCGAGTCGTCGAGAAGAATGGGCAAGTTGATCGACGATCTGCTGGGGTTTTCCAGGATCGGGCGGGCCGAGACCAAAAAGACGCTGGTCAGCCTGGACCAGCTCGTCAAAGAGGCCGTCGCGGAGATCGGGCAGGACACGAGCGAGCGAGATATTGTATGGAAGATCGATCCCCTTCCGGTCTGTTACGGCGACCGTTCCATGCTGAGGCTGGTGATCGTCAACCTTCTCTCCAATGCGGTCAAATTCACCCGCATGCGAGCCCAGGCCGAAATCGAGATCGGCTGTGTGGATGGGGAACATGAAGTGGAGGTGTTCGTGAAGGATAATGGCGCCGGCTTCGACATGCAGTATGCCAATAAACTGTTCGGCGTGTTTCAACGTCTGCATCTCCCGGAACAGTTCGAGGGCACTGGAATAGGACTCGCGACCGTTCGGCGGATCATCCACCGCCATGGGGGGGAGGTCCGAGCCGAGGGACGCGTCGATCAAGGCGCGACGTTTTATTTCTCATTACCTAAAGCACAAGACGCAGCGGAGAGGACCGCGAACAGGCCATGAGCGAGCTGGGACGCGTTTTGCTCGTTGAGGACGACCCGAGAGACGTGGAACTGTCTCTGACGGCGCTGGAGGAATATCACCTGGCGAACGAGGTCGTGGTCGCCCGCGACGGAGAAAAAGCTCTGGACTACCTCTATTGTCGGGGCGAGTTCAGCACTCGATCCAACGGCAACCCGGCGGTCATGCTGCTGGACCTGAAACTGCCGAAGGTCGATGGACTGGAAGTCTTACAGCAAATCAGGTCCGACGAGCGCCTGAAGCTGATACCCGTGGTGGTGCTGACGTCGTCCCACGAGGAAAAAGACCTGATCAGAAGCTACAAACTCGGAGTGAACGCCTATGTCGTGAAGCCGGTCAATTTTCACGAATTCGTCAATGCCATCAAGGAACTGGGCGTCTTCTGGGCGGTCATCAACCAGCCGCCGCCGGGCAGCATGAAGAAGGCGCCATGACGTCCCCGCTCCGCATTCTGTTGCTGGAGGATAGCGCCAGGGACGCGGAGCTCATTCAGGAGCTCCTTGAAGCGGAGCATTTCGTCTGTGAAATAACCCGCGTCCAAACGCGCGCCAAATTCATGGCCGCTCTCGAGGACGGCGCCTTTGACCTGGTTCTTGCGGATTACAAACTTCCTTCGTTCGACGGCCTTTCCGCATTGAAGCTCACGCAGCGCGCCCGCCCGGATCTGCCTTTCATCTTCGTCTCGGGCTTCGGCGAAGAGGTCGCGATCGAAGCGCTCACCAGCGGGGCCGCGGATTATGTTCTGAAGACGCGGTTGTCGCGACTCGCGCCAGCGGTGCGGGGTGCGCTGCGCGAAGCCCGGGAACGGGCCGAACGCAAGAAAGCCGAGGAATCGCAGCTGCGCATTCTGTTGCTGGAGGATAGCGCCAGCGACGCGGAGCTCGTCCAAGAGCTCCTCGAGGCGGATGATTTCGTCTGTGAAGTCACCCGGGTCCAAACGCGCGCCGAGTTCACGGCCGCTCTCGAGGACGGCGCCATTGACCTGATTCTGGCCGATTACAGCCTTCCTTCGTTCGACGGCCTTTCCGCATTGATGCTTGCGCTCAGCGCCCGCCCTGATCTGCCTTTCATCTTCGTCTCGGGCTGCGGCGAAGAGATCGCGATCGAGGCGCTGACCAGCGGGGCCACCGATTATGTCCTGAAGACCCGATTGTCACGGCTCGCGCCATCGGTGCGGCGCGCGCTGCGCGAAGCCCGGGAACGGGCCGAACGCAAGAAGGCCGAAGAGGCGCTGCGCCGGAGCGAGATGTATCGTGCAGAGGCCGAGCGATTGAGCCACACGGGGAGTTTCGGCTGGAACGCTTCGACCGGGGAACTCTACTGGTCCGATGGGACGTATCGAATATTTGAATACGAGCCGACGACAAAACCCACCCTCCAGCTGGTCATCGACCGCACCCATCCGGACGACCGGAGGCGTCTGCATCAAATCCTTGACCGCGCCGCGACAGACGGGAGCGATTTTACTGCCGAGCGCCGCCTGTTGATGGCCGACGGTTCTGTCAAATACGTTCAGGTCGGGGCTCATCGCCTGGCGGGCGAAGATCCGGGACTTTTTGTCTTCGTGGGCGCCATAACGGATATTACCGAGCGCAAACGCGCCGAAGAAGAGCGCGAAAGATTGCGCCAGCTCGAGAAAGATCTCGCCTACATGAACCGCGTAAGCATGATGGGAGAACTGACCGCCTCGCTGGCTCACGAAATCAAGCAGCCGATGACCGCCGCCGTCATGGACGCCAACGCCTGCATGCGATGGCTCCGTCGTGATCCACCCGACGTGACGGAAGCATGCGGCGCCGCCTCCAGAATGGTCGCGGCGGTGACCCGCGCCGCCGGCATCATCGACCGGGTTCGCTCGCTCTACGGGCGAGGCGGGCCAGAACGGGAAGCGGTCGACGTGAACGAAATCCTTCGGGAGATGACGGTTTTGCTGGGGGATGCGGCGGCTCGGCACTCCGTTTCCATCCGGACAGAACTCGACCTCGGGCTTCCGCGGACGATGGCGGATCGCGTTCAACTGCAGCAGGTTTTGATGAACCTGATGCTCAACGGCATCGAGGCGATGCGAGAGACGGGCGGCAAACTGACCATCTCATCGAAGAGGAGCGAGCCTGGTCAGCTCTTGATTTCGGTGAGCGATTCGGGCGCCGGGCTTCCTGCCGATGGAGCCGAGCGCATCTTCGACGCATTCTTCACCACAAAACCGCAGGGCACCGGTATGGGACTGTCCGTCAGCCGGCGGATCGTCGAATCGCATGGCGGGCGTTTGTGGGCGAGCCCCAACGGAGGACGAGGCGCCGTCTTTCAGTTCACGCTGCCTGTCGAGGTGGAATCGGAGCGCCCCGCGCCGCCCGGGCTTAGCCTACAATCGGCGTCGACCTCTGGCCGCGCATCGCCTGCTCATGCTGATGGACGAGATGTGGCGTGAGGCAGAGTGCGTCACAGGACCACCGAGGCCAGCCCCGCACCCATTCTTCAGCCTCTCCGCCACGCGCGGCGCGAAATAGGTCAGCACGCCGTCGGCGCCGGCGCGCCTGAAGGCGATGAGACATTCCGGCGTCGCCATTCAGGCGGCCAGACGAAGCGTCATTTCCGCCAGAGTGGCGCGGCCCTGCTCAGTCAGGAAATAAGGAGCGTCGAACTCGTCTCCCGCCTTCGCCACCAGCCGCTTGCGCTTGAGATATTGCATGAGCGCATTAATGGATTTCTGCGGTATTTTCGTCAGATGTTTCACGTCCCTGATCCGCAACGCCTCCGCGTCGGCGATCGTTTGCAGCACGGTGCGGACGCGGTCCGATCGCACGGGCAGATGCGGCGGCGGAAGGCGTCGCTTGGTGTGAACGTACTGCGGATGTTCGAGACCGGCCGCGGCGATCCGGAAAGCCTGCGCGCCGTTCAGCCCGCCGAGAGCCTCGACCCACCCGCCGTCGATCAGTTTCTCGAGAATCCGGTCGACCTCGCCGCGAGCGAGCTTCGTCGCCCTCGTCAGGCCGGCAACATCCGCCGCGCGCTCGAGCGGGAGCGCCGACAGCACCCGCGTCTCGTCGCGGAACAAGACAGGGCTCTCGTCGTCCGCGCGCTTGATCAGCCAGGATGGGTGATCCGGGTCGGCGAAAGCGATGCGTCCCTGCGCGTGGAGACGGAGGAGCAACTGTCGGACTCTCTCGCGGGAGAACCCTAGTTCTCGCGCGAGAGCGCGGCCGCTCATTGGCCGGTCCAACAAATCGAGCAGACGCTGAGCGCTGAGTCCTGGCCGCACGTATGCAGGCCCGCCGATCGGCCGATCCGGCAAATCGAGCATGAGCTGCGCGCTGGGTTTCGGTGGCCGGCCCCTTCGTTCCCGGCGATCGGGCGTTGTTTGAAAGCTGCAAGTCTCGCCTTGTGTGGTTACGAGCCAGAGTCTCGAATCGCCTTGCTCCGCAAACCCCAGCTCCGTCAGTTTGCGAACGGCGG
>Ga0074044_10001026_pt1 | contig 25632 bp, 25 predicted proteins | sample BogForMeECP23OM1_FD_94443 | JGI IMG/M metagenome (GOLD analysis project Ga0074044, IMG submission 94443) | Bog forest soil microbial communities from Calvert Island, British Columbia, Canada - Bog Forest MetaG ECP23OM1 | ecosystem: Environmental > Terrestrial > Soil > Wetlands ... | reverse complement strand
GATCGCCGCCGCTCTGCTGATGGCGAATTTGCAGGCCAGCCTGCGGAGCCAGTTGTCATTGGCCTTCGATCAGCCTCAGGCATTGCTCAGATCAGTGAACCGTCTGTTCTATGACAACACCAGCGACAGTGCCTACGCATCGCTTTTGTTTGCCCAGTACGACGACGCGACGCGGCGATTGCGCTACGCTAATTGTGGGCATTTGTCGGGACTCTTGCTGAGAAGAGACGGCGATGTTGAGCAGCTTGAGTCGAACAGCCCGCTGCTGGGGCTCTTCAAGGAATGGGATTGCTCCATGCAAGAGCAAGAACTCTTTCCCGGTGACGTGCTTGCACTCTACACGGATGGGGTCACGGAAGCCAGTAACGATCGAGGAGAAGAATTCGGGGAGCGGCTTCTGATTGAAGCGTTGCGGCAATATCGGGAACTGTCGTGCCCGGCATTACTGGCAGCAATCGTGGATGGGGTTCAGCGCTTCGGTTCTCAGGAACAGCACGACGACATAACCGTAATCGTCGCGAAGTTCAAAGGCTGTGAATGACGCGGCCGTACGGATGTCCCGGATTTTCCGCTGCCCAAGTTAGACTAGGGCCCAAAACCAGGGAGCAAACCTGGGCCCACCGGGATGCGCCACCCGCCTGCTCTCCTTCATCACGGAGTTTCAGGCTTGCACACGTTGCAAATACGGTGGCCATTCACGGTGAGGTACCCGCACGGGCAGCTCTCGCAGCTGCACGCGATCGGATTCAAAAACTCCGGTGGTTCGCAGAGCTTGTTGCAGGTCGCGTAGCAAAAGCCAGCCAGGCACGACTTTCCCGACGAGCAGGTTCCGCAGCTTGCATTCTGGCCGCACCCGTTGTCAAAGGAGCCGCAGGTCCAACCGGAGGCGGCGCAGGTCACTGGTTGGCATGCCGTGACCGTCAGGTGCACGAGGGCCGTCGCCTGCAATTGCCCGATGGTCCCCGTGATTGCGATTGTGTACGTCCCGGTCGCCGCGTTGGTGCCCGCGGGCGCGGCAGAGGAGAAACTCGCCGTGAATTTGACCGTGGGAGGGTTGATATCATTGGTGATTGTCCGGCTAATGCCTGGGGGCATCGCGCCGGGCGGAGGCAGCGCAACGCCGGGCGGCACCTGAATAACCTTGTAGGCCAGAGATGGGGCAACGTTGGCGTTACTCGCCCAGTAACCTGATGCGGAGAGGTTCGTGAGCGCCGCATTGGCACCCGTGGTTCCATCGCCTTCCTGTACGAACAGAGAGCCCGGAATCGCGGTGAGGACATCCTGGGCCCCGCAAGCCCCGGCCTGGCAGACCAGCCCGGCTGCCGTGCACCGGTTCCCCGCACAGCAGAGTTCACCGGAGCCTCCGCAGGCGCCACAAGTCCCGAACTGGCAGAGCAGCCCGGCTGACGCACACTTGTTCCCCGCACAGCACGGGCCGCCGCTGCGTCCGCAGGACAGACTAGTCCCCAACCCCTGGAGTTCGAATACGCTTCGCCCAAACGTGGAAGCACGCAACAGCGGCGGATTCGCTCCTGCATCGAGAGCCAGGGCCGTTACCTGGACGTTGGGAAGTCCTGTTCCGAGGACCTGCCAGCTGTTTCCAAGGTCGGCGGTTTGCAGCACTCCGGCGTCGCTGCCCACGACGATCGTGTGCGGCGTGGTAGACCCGATGATGACCACGGCATAGAGGGGCAGATCCGGCAGGTTGTTATCGCCTCCGTCCGGTGTGCCTCCGATATTCTTCCATTTCGTCCCTCCGTCAGTCGTCAGAAACACGTGCTCCGGAGGTTCGGCAGAACCGGAGAATCCCGGATAGACGGCGACCACAGTGGACGAATCTTCTGGGTCGATCGCGATTCCAGTTACACCCTGGCCGGATGGCGCGCCGTGGACCACGACCTTGGTCCATAACGCGGCCGGCCCCTGCAACGCACCGTTGGTCCACTGGATGGTGCCATCCGATTGCCCGATCCACAGAATGTTCTGTTTCCCTTTGGTCTGGCTGATCACCGTAATGGATTGCGGGAAAGTATGCATCGGTAGGAATGTTTGGGCGTTGTTCTGGCTTTGGAAGAGCTGCGAGCCGGTTGCCGCATACGCCACGCCACCACTTGGATCAAAGCTGACGAGGCCTAACCCGGGAGTTTTAGGCGGCAGATTTCCGCAGGACGACCAGTTTTGAGCATTGGTGGTGCAAGTAAGTCCACCATCGTTGAGAGTAATGGCATGTTGCGGATTTGCTGGATCAACCGCAACACTGCCACTGTCGCCGCAACACTGAAATTGCCAACGGTTGTCCATTAGCCCGGGCGTTCTCACGAATGTGCCATTGTCCTGCGATGCTCCGTAACTGTACACATTGTTGCCACTGCTGCCGCGACCCATGTCCATGCCGTACAGCAGGGCCGTGGCCAGACCTTCGTTGAGGAAATCCCACTGAGACCCAGGGGCGGAGCCTTGAGCCGCGGTGCTGGCCACTCCGCCATCAGTTCCGAGAAAGAATGGCGTCGGCGGCGGAAAGTTGAAATGGCTGGCCGGACTAAAGGTGATGACATGGTCGTCGGTATGTGCGCCGTTCACGTCAATTTGGTTTGCTGAGCTGAAGCCGCTCGCTCCGCCGTCCGAGGCGTAGTAGATCTGCCGCAATCCGATATAGACCCCATTTGCGTCCTGGGGATCTACGCCTACGATCTGATCGTAGTCTTGCTGGTTGATTTGGATACCGGTCAGCGAAAGCGGGTTCCAGGAGCCGCCACCGGTCACCGATTTGAGTAGGACGCATGGCTCACCCCTGACCTCGGCGCCCACACACAGAAATGCATACATCGTCTTGTTGTCGGGCCGGGTGGATTGCGCAATCTTGATGAATACATCCCCGGTCCCCTGAATGAGCGGAGGAAAGCTGGCTTGACTGAAAAGCTTGCCCGACGCGGGAAAGCTGGTTCCCGAATCGGTGGACTTGTACAGGCCCTCGTTATCGATGGCAACGTACACCGTCGTTCGCGTTGCCGTATCCAATTCGAGGTCGGAGATATTGCCTTTCGTAATGCTACCTTGAGGCGTCGCGACCGCTATTGGATTTCCATTGTTGAACTGGGGAGAGTTGTTTCCAAAGTTTTCTCCGCTGTCCACTGACTTATATAGTCCGTTGTTTGTGCCGACCAGCAATGTTCCCGATGCGGGCAGGACGATGGCGCTGATGTTCACGTTCGTAAAAATCCCGTTCGGATTCAGCAATTTCCAGTCGTCCGCGCCGTCCGTCGAGCGATAGATTCCGCCTCCCGAGAAGCAGCACCAGGGTCCGCCGATGCCTGCATATACAGTGCTTGGATTCGAGGGATCAAGCGCGATTGCCCCCATAAAGAGGATCGGCATTCCCTTGGACTTGGAGGCCCAGGTAGGCGATTCATTGGCCAGCTTCCACACTCCTCCGGCGGAGGTAGCAATGTAGATGGTAGAGTCCTGCGAACCACTCGGATCGATGGCGATGCCCGTCACCGAGCCCGCAGCGCTGGCATACGACAGGTTCGAAAAGCCTTCGCCTTGGATGGGTTCAGGTCCGATCTGCTGCCAGTCCTGTCCATGAGTAACGGCGGCAAAGGAGAGAGAAATCAGCCCAACCATGCAGATGGAACGCTTCATATGCCGATCCTCAAATTTTCAAAAAAAGGTGCACAAAGACAGCGCCCACTCACGGCTTGTTGGCCGGCTGTTTTGGGGTTGCGCCGGGCTTACTAACGACCTTCATGCGCTGTATCTGGGCCACTGCTTTCGCGAAAAGCTCAGGCCGGAGCTGCCCTTTGTCGTCAGAATGTTCGCGCTTCATCTTGGCGAGCTGTCGTTGCCGAAACTGTGTTTCTACGTCCGGGTTCTTGGGCACTGTGGCGGCAGATCCGAGTTGGGCGGGTATTTTCGACGGGCTCTCTTGCGCCGGGCAATCAACACAAAGCAAGAGCGCAGCAAACGCAGGCAAGAAAACTGAGGGTTTCATTTGTCGGCCTTTCGCAAACAAATACTGCGAATTATCCGGAATTTCCGTTTTGGCCCGAAGAGCGGCACCATGTTACACCCGTCTCGCCTGTTCGCGACACTGTGAAAACGATTTTTTTTCGGGAACACTCCCAACCGTCTGCCATCCGCGCCCGCACAGCCGGAAATGGCCCCAGATTCACACGTCGAGCCGTCCAGCCTCAAGAAGCAGCACAAAAAGGCTCTCCTGCTAGCTGGTGTTCGTCCGTTTGTGTTGTACAGCCTCCGCCACACGTTCCTGACGCGGCTCGGTGAGTCGGGCTGTGACGCTTGGACATTGGCACGCATAGCGGGGCATAGCTCGATTCCGAAACTGCGTCGAAGCTCTCGCTATCCGCGTGAAGTGCAGAGGTGTCCGTTCCGAGACATGGGTAGCAGAACGTTCCGGAGACATAGGTTACACTTTTCGGCCCGAAGGGGGCGGAGAGGAGATGCCATGGAGGGAGCGTTCTGTTACCCATGTCTCCGGAACGGTCAAGGGTTATTTGGTCGGGGCGCGCGGATTTGAACCGCGGACCCCCTGCGCCCAAGGCAGGTGCGCTACCAGGCTGCGCTACGCCCCGACATGATCAGCAGAATTGATTCTAAAGCACGCTTTGGCTTTATTACCACTCCGGTGGCAGTCAAGCAATTCGACTTTGCTTTGAAGCAGCGGGGCTTCGGCTGCGTCGTAAGTGCGCCACAGCCGCAGCCGTCAGAGAACGACGTTCTCAATCGGTCGGCGCGGGCTGGCGCGAGCCACCAGCGTTGGATAACCCATATAGAAAACGAACGTCGGTTGCCACGAGGCGTCACCGAGAAGTTCGGCGAGCAGGCTGGCTGAATGCGGAGGCTTGGCGAGGGACCGGTCATGGTCGATCATTTCGACGGACTCGTTGCAGGGCCGTCCGGCTATGCCGCGAGCTGTGGCCAGCAAATGCGCCTTTTGCCAAATTCTTCCGGCGCGCAAACAATCTTCGCGGTCATAACGGTCTTGCACCGCGATGATGCCCATCAGCGGGGCGGTCAGCATCAGCTTTGAGTACCCATCTTTTTCGCCGCGCGATGCGACCCACTGCAGCATCCACACCGGCATCGTCTTGGCAATTGCTGTTGCGATGGGAGGCTGGCCAAACGCGTCAACCGTGAGGCCATCGCGGAATTTCTGGACATCACTCCATTTCGTGCGAATCCATGGATGGCTGCCATGATTGACGGCCGGGTCGGCATAAATTTCATCGTTCGCTGCCGCGGTTATTTCGACCAGCTTTTTTCGGTCGGCCTCTGCGGTGAAGAGAAAAAGTCTTACGCTAGGTTCGTCGCTGGGCAGGCGACTCAGAGTCTCGATGAAATCGGCGGGCAGCGGTTTGTCAGGGATGTACTTACCGCGATTGGTGTGGCGTCGCGGAATGGCATCGTAAAGCTCGCTTGGCTCCGGCATGCCTACGGCGAGATCTACGCGCGCCAAAAGTTCCGGTTGGGGATTGGCGGGAATCGGACCCAGCTTCGCCGGCAGCAGTGTCACCGTGGCCTGGTACCCGTTCGCCGCGGCTGCCAGCATCAAGTTCTCCAGAGCACAGCCCATTCCGATGTGCTCTTCGCGCAGGTAGGGATCTAGGGCGCCGACATTTCTCTTCGTGTCGATATACAACTCAATCGACGAATTCGTCACCTTGAAAAGCCACGGCTGAGTATTGTGCGGACTGGCGGCTAGAATCGCGGCGCGTACGAGAGCCAGCGTTCCGTGGCTCGAATCTTTGCGCCAGTCCTTCCATGGTTCGTACGCCGGTCCTTCGCCAACGCTAAACACGCCCTGATCGCAGGCACGCCACACTCCGCCGCCTGCAACGACGATGGTGATTGCCCCCGCGCCCTTCAGGAATGATCTACGTTGCATGATCTGCGTTTCATGATCTGCTTTGCATAGAACTTTTTTCGTTCGACTCGGTGTACACGCTCATCATAGGCCTCGATCTCAGCGGCAGCAACGAGACGTGCCTTTCGGGTCCCGGCAGTGAAGATTGAGATTATTGGGTGGTGACGGGCCTTTGGCCCGTCCGGCGTGGGGCAGAGCCCCGCCGCCACACGGGCTTGCTGAACTGGGTGCTGGTGACCTTGGTGACACTACCCTAAGGTGGAATGCCCTTGCCGGGCGCGGTCGGACTATAATTTGCTTCGGAAGACATGTCCAGTTCACGCTACGCATTGGTGACCTACGTTCGGAATCCGGTTGGCGAATTTGTCGCCCAGCTGCGGCAGGAACTCCACCCCACCATCGCTCACATGCCGGCCCATCTCACCATTCTGCCTCCGCGGCAACTGGCGGGCACGGAAGCGGCGGCCCTGGAATTTCTGGAAGAAGTTTGCAGCCATGTCGTGCCATTTAGCGTGGAACTGGGAGACGTGGAAACATTTCTTCCCACCACTCCGACCCTGTTCATCCAGGTAAAACGGGCGGCTTACCGCTTACGCGAATTGCACGATCAACTCTGCGGCAAAGGGCTGAGCTGCGATGAAAGTTGGCCTTATATTCCGCATGTGACAATTTTGAAAACCGAAACCGACGAGCAGGCGAGTACGGCGTTAACGTTGGCGCGCGAGCGCTGGGCGGAGTTTGCGGGTCCGCGCGAGGTTCCGGTGGAAGAGTTGATGTTCGTGCGCGAGAATGGAACGCACTGGCAGGATCTGGCGCCGGTACCATTGGGCCGCGGCCAATTGTCCTCGAAACGATAATCCAAAAAAGTCGAGCGCTACGCCCCTCGGAAAAGGCTTCTCCCGCAGCCTTCGCGGCCTTCCTGCAATACCCCATGAAAACCCGCAACCAGCGGGCAGTTTCGCGGACCCAACGTACATGTACTTTCCACCCGTTGCCAAGTCCATTAGCCGGATTACCATAGATTTAACGGGCTGCATCCCGAGCGCCCGATCCCAGGCTGCGGGCTGGATCGAAACTGCAATCAGAGTTCGATCGGAAGAGTGCAATTATGCAAATTGGGGTTTATGGATCCGGCTACCTTGCCACTGTCATCTCCGCTTGTCTCGCCGATTTTGGCACACCCGTTTGCTGTTGTCATGCCGACAGCACGCGCATCATGGAAGTGGCCAAAGGCAACATTCCTTTTTTTGAAAAGAATCTTCAGGAAGTGATTCGGCGCAACGTGCGTTCCGGACGCCTGGTGTATTCGGCGGAACCGGAAGATCTGGCGCGCAAGGCGCAGGTAATTTTTCTGGCGGAAGATTCCGCGCAGGGACTGGAAGAACTCGTGCTCCGCTTAGCCAACGCCGCGGGACGCTTCCAGGTGCTGTCAATCGTGACGCCGGGCCGCGTCGGTTCGACAACAAAAATTGACAAGATGCTGAAAGAGAAAGGGCTGAGGAGCCTGCTGGTATGCCAGCCCATGTTCTTCACCAACGGCTGCGCGGTCGAAGACTTCAACTGGCCCGATCGCATCCTGCTCGGAACACCTTCGAGCGAGGCCGTCTCCACGCTGAAGCAGATCTTTCATCCGCTGGTGATGCGCGGAGTTCCGGTGCTGGTGACCAATTACGAAACGGCGGAGTTGGCGCGGGAGGCGACGACCGCGTTTGTGGCGACCAAGATTTCGTTCATCAACGAAATCGCGAGCTTGTGCGAACACGTGAACGCCGATGCCGTCAGCTTGTCACTCGCCCTTGGCCTCGACAAAAAAATCGCGCCGCGCTGCCTGCAACCAGGCGCCGGCATGGGTGGGATTTTTGCCGAGAGCGATATGGAATCGATCACCGGACTGGCGCGCGAGAACCACGTCGACCTGAAAGTGCTGAATGCCGCGCGCGAGGTAAACCTGAAACTGGCGGACCGGCTCATGCAAAAAGTGTCCGACGCGCTCGAAACCGTCTGCAACAAGGACGTCGGCATTCTGGGGCTGGCGTTCAAGCCGAATACCAATTCAGTGGCGGGATCGGCCTCTCTGCAACTGGCGCAGAACCTGCTGGCCGGTGGAGCGCGCGTGCGGGCTTATGATCCCGTAGCAATTCCGGACGCCCGGCTGCAATTGAATGGCATGGTGAAGTATTGCGAATCGGCCTACGGCGTCTGCGAAGGAGCGGATGCCGTGGTGGTGGCGACGGGCTGGCCCGAGTTCCGGACCCTCGATTTCTCGAAGATCCGCCACCTCGTGAAACGCCCGATCATCATCGACACCAAGAACCTGCTCGACTCGTCGCGTCTGCGCGCCATGGGATTCCAATACCTCGGCGTCGGACGACCGTAGGCGCTGGCGCGAGCAAACCCGGTTCCGTATCAGGGCGTCGCTTTAGCGATGCCAATAACCTCGAAATGAGTCGCCCCTTCAGGGGGCTGTGCGCCGCAATCCTGCCGCAATTGCTATAATCGTTCCCTGTAGACCACTCTGCGGTGGGAGTAGCTCAACTTGGTAGAGCATCGGACTGTGGCTCCAGTCCCAACCCATTCACTTTTTTCGCGAGAACCCAGTAAACATGCGGGCTTTCATAGAGTTACGGGAAAACTGCGCTCACGTCCTGCGAGTTGTTTTGTGTTGTCCTATCCCGTCTTTTTTTGAGCTATCGGGCAGAGTTTGGGCAGAATTTGGGAGAGCCTCGGGCAACCGGGGATAACAGAGGCGGTAGGGAAAAAAGGACCTTTACGCCAGATGGAGTTTACAAGCTGGTAAGGAAGTATTCGGCCGCGTTAGGGTTCGAGATCGGGGCTCATGCCTTGCGCGCGACGGCAGCCACCAATGCTCTCGATCACGAGGCGGATATCGCCAAGGTTCAAGAATGGCTCGGGCATTTCAATATCGCGACGACGCGAATTTACGATCACCGCAAGACCCCGCCGGAAGACAGCCCAACATTTAAAATCACGTACTAAGCGTAAACACAATTCCACAGCTTGCAACTTACACTTCGTGAGCGGAAACGCAGAAGACCATCTGTTGCCTAAATCTTATTTGAATCCCTTTTTGGGTTGCGCCGCCCTGCTCTGTTCAGGACACTTAAATGAATTCGCCTCTTTTGCGAGCTTGGTATACTGCATCCGCAGATCAGCAAGTTCTGCCTGCAATTTCTCGACTGATCCATTGAGGCGGCGAATGTCCTCTGTTGCTCGCAAATTCTCTGGCTTCGGTGTCCCACTAAATAAGGAGAGAAGGAGTAGCGCCATGCCAAGCAAACAAAACAAACCCTGATAGTTAAAATAATCGCGCTTCGGTTTGAGTGTCCATGAACCTGCGAACCCAGCTGAGGCAATCGCCGCAATTCCCCGTCCTCCCAGCACAATGCTGACGACGCTGGTAATTAAGCCTAGGATCATCCAGGTATAAAACCACACTAAGTGGTCCCGCTTATCGAGTACGAATGTCGCGAGAGCAGCCTGTGCTGCTATCACACCGAGGGATGCCGTGATCACGTAACTGCTCAACGATGTGTATATGTTTGCCGCGCTTCTCTGGTCATCTATTGATCCGGGCATAATCGTACCCCTAAAAAGGCTAATCTTCGCCCCAAATCCGAAGATTACTGAGCTTAAGATTTTGCCAGTTCGCTGCGATGGCTTCCAGCACAGAGTGACCGGACAACTCGGGTTCAACAATTGGGAGCCCCGGCGTCACTGAAACTTGCTCGCGCCTTTCTTGCAACTTTGAGGCTTCGTTGACGAGCAGGCTGAGGTCAGAATTAAGATATGGCCGGAGTTCCTCGCGAAATGGCCGGCTGTGCATCTGCATTGGCAAAACAATCATTTCCATCACGTTCAGTAGTAGAAAATATTTGGCGTCAGCACGCATCCGCCGGCGCCTCGATCTGAAGAGCTCCAGATCCGCCTCGTCGATTGCTTGACGAACAGAGGCGATGTCCTCACCAGAAGGGTACTCTTTGTCGAACTGCTCCACAAACTTCAGCAGATGCTGAACTTTCTCCGATTCTCGCGCTTGACTCAATTGCCGTCGCGCGTAGACCAGTGCCCACACGCCAGTGACCGCCAGAATGGCCGTGAAGAACGCGTACACGGCCGTGAATAACGCCGTCCATGAATCGGCACTCATAGCAGATCATCCCTTCAGATCAAATCGCCGCAATGAAGACATTTAGATATAGACACGTTGGACGGTCAGAGGTCACGCCCCAAGCCTCGCGCTGCCTGTCGAGTCGTTACTTTGGCCCGGTAGTGAATGGCTTGCGAACATCCTGCGCTGGGTCGGCGGTTTCAATCCCTCTTGCCAGCCCTTCTAGTTCAGTTCCCGATTGTTCGTCGTCGCCGTCTCGCCAAGGCTGAATCAGATTCGGGTTCAAACCGGATGGACCTCTGAAGCCCAACGCACCTTCGAGCCTATCTAGCAGGTAATCGTATGTATGAACATCAATGCGCTGCTTTTCAGCAAATGCATGGCGTACTTCGCTTGCATTCTGGTTCAAGCGATCACGACGGCCAACAAGGACGAGGCCTTTGCTATGCGGTCGAATATCAACCAAGCCCAGTCCATCTTCACGACGTGACCGTCGCGCCAAGGCCAAATTGTCCTGTATCCATTCGCGCCATTCTTCCACTTGGCTCACTCCCTTGCGCGCGTGTTCTTCAAGGAGATTGTGGCCCTTCAGAGTAACAGCGGAAACAGGCGTTTCTAGTTCAACGAGCACCCAGTTTATGCCGCCCGAATCGACATCAGCTATTAAGAAATCGGGAATGCGCTTGCCTCCAAAGTTCGGACGCGGCACCACGAACCGAGAATGGACTCTGCCACCCACAAGCGCAGCTAGTATCTGGGGTCGGGCTTCGATGAAGCTTTGGATGGGCTTCTCATCCTTAGCCAAGTCGATGACATTTCGGAGTTGCTCAATGTCATCGAGTGTCAAACGGGCGGTAACTTTGAACGGCCTCAGTTCCGACTCCTTGGCAAGTGAAAACTCCCTGCTAGTTGAACGCAATGATGCTTGATTCGCAGTGATCTGTTTCAACGTCCTAGCCTTCTTGGAATTGTCCTGCGCTCTGCTGCGAACGGTCACCCGGTCTGGCCACTGCCGAGCACCGTGGCCGCCCCGAAAATAGATGAGACCGTCGCTGGTGATGGAGACTACTTCCTCAAGTCGAACGCCTCCAGAGTCTTCGATTTCTACGATGTCTCCTGATTCAAGTTGAAGTCGTTCCAAAGCTTCTTGACGCCGCTTCAAAAGGTAGAACTCGGTCCAAGCTTCGGCCTCGAACTGGTTGGCTTGCACCAGCGGCTCGTCAGCGCGCTTCGCATTCAAGCTGGCAAGAAAATCCAATCGCGGTGCCGTCGGCGGGCGAACGGAAGCGAGGCATAATTGATCGGAGTAAGCGACTTTTAGGCGGGCCGCCGCCACGAGCTTCGGCAACTTCTTCGGCAACTTTATACCAGCTAGAGCTGCCAGCTTCTGTTGCTCGCGTGTGACTCCAGAAGTCGCTTTGCGGAGGATTGCGGTGACTTCTCGCCAACCGGAATGCATCGGCATGACCTGTTCCTCTACGTGTGCTCAGATAGCACCACTTGGCAACTTACGTCGCAGATTTCGTTTTTCCTTTAGGCGGCGATGCGCTCAGCCTTTTGACGTACTCACCCGCCTCTTCATTCCCAACGGTGAGATTGCGGAACAGGTATTCAAAAACGAACCGGCCTTCGTTGAAAATGTCTAGGCACTTCTCATCAGATTCACCGTGCAACCCGGAGCTATACGACTTGTACAAGTTGTCCAATGGGTTAGGACTGCCCGGAGGCTTTAGGTGCGCGGGCAGGAGCTTGGAAGCAATCTCAATCTTCCGGTCAACTTGATGAGTTGCCTTAACCCGCTCAAGCTCCTGAAGCCCCGCCTCATCGACGCCCGCTAGTTTCGCAGCTTCCGCGATCAGATCAAGCAAGAGGTTGACCTTGTTTTCCATCACGCGCCGAAAATACGCAAGCGCTCCGATTCCATGATTGAAGTTCGCGTTGATGAGTGCTTTCGAGTAAAGTGTACGGTCTTCATCTCCCAATGCATCGGCAAGCTCCGACGGAGGATGAATGGAAAGGGGAGGCCACTGAGAGACCTTTATAAAAACACCTCCACTGTCGTCTTCTTGCCAGATCAACGAGTAGTGCACGACACTTTCGCCGCAGTTCTTGCAGTGATAATCGTAATCACGGATTTCATCCCCAAAAAAGAATCTCGAATCGTATACCCCCCATTGTGTTTCCTGCTGGCAGTCCTTGTGCGCGCAGAACATCTTCAAGCGTTCGGGCAACAGGCTGAATCGTAGCCGCTGCATTGACTGTTCGTCGGTGTAATGGCAGTCGCTTGCGATGTACACGAATCGACGGTACAGCGCACCGCTGACCAAAATATCAGCCAGCTTCTCTCGAAGTTCTGCGAGTGTAAGCACGTCTATTGTTGTTTCATCGGCCATCGTCGATCAATCTCACTCATGATTTGCTCAGCCCATTGGATCGCGTCCCATATGGCGCTGATTGTTGCGGGGCAACTTTGCGCCACCATCGTACTGCGCGAGTTTTCGCGCCGCAAGTATGCTTGCTGCGATCAACAATCCTTTGTACTCGGAAAGTGCTGGCGGGCTTATCGCGGGTTGGACCACGCTGCCGTGTCAGAAGTAAACAACTATTCATTTCTTTCTCTTAGCAAGCATCTGAACCGTGACGGCATCGTAACCGCTCGGACCGGTCTTGCCTTCCCTGTAGAACTCAAAATCGAAAGTTTTCCCGAAAGCTGATCTTATCGCTCCCGCCTTGGGTAGCTCTAGGTAGTTACCTCCACATCCCGGAACGGTTTCAAGGAGGAGGTACCCACCCGGTAATAATGAACTCTCAAATGATGGAAACAGTGATGGCAACAGGAAATGGACGTTGATGATTCCCCCAACCACGCCTGCACCGAACGGCCACGTGTCCTTGACTAGGTCCATATGGTGGAGGGTTAGGCGTGCGGAGGCTTCGCTCAACGAGGACCGGCACCAGCGAAGCAGTTGACTCTGGATGGGGCTCAGGTCCTTGTCCACGCAAATGACGATGCAACCAAGCTGAGACAGCAACATTGCGTTTCGGCCTGAGCCGCAAGCGACATCGAGTATTGGTGCATCCGCCGCAGCATCGGCTATCCTCTTGGCAAATCTTCGCACCAGTGGAGACGACTCCAATGTATCGACGCAGTGGTCCCGACGTGTTTTCCGTTTCATGCCCTTCATAGTCGTCGTTTTCTTGACACACGATGCCGACCAAGAATAGCATTTAGCCGGGTGTAGTCCGTCCCCCAGAAATCAGAGGTGACCTATGGCTGAAGAGACGCCCAAGAACAAGGGACGCCTGTCGAACATTTCGGGAAAGCTTGCGATTTTGGTTAGCAGCGGTCTAGCCATTTTGAATGGGACTCCGAAACTGGATGCCAAGGCAGTGTTGCCAGACTTGCCGCAGGGTACCGTGACCGAAGCCAGCCCTAGCTCTATCACGAAACCTCTGCCTCCAAAGCTTGTGCTGAAGCAGATGGCGACGGGTTACAAGATGATTGCGCAGCATGATTCGCATTCATCACACGATTCTCATGCTTCCCACGACTCTCACGCCTCGCATGATTCGCACTCTTCCCACGACTCGCATGCGTCTCATTCGTCGCATGCTTCCGGCGGGTTTGTGTGATCAGCGGTGCAGAAGGGTTTCAATCCGAGTCGGACTCGGAATTCTCTGCGACCATACGTTTAGACCCGCGAATCTACAGCCGAGAGGCGATTCTTAGAACCTGCTACTGGCACACGAGTACTGCGCATATTCATGTTCCAGAATCCCCTGACGACAAGCTAGTTGTTCATATAAAGCTCAAGCAGCGCGGCCCCACGCTCGCAAATCCGAAACCGGTCTCGATTGAAGAATTCGTAGGGGAGTTCTGCAATTCACTTCTGGACTTCGAGCTTCGACGGCAAGTCGAGGCAGAGACCGCGCCAGTCCGGCAGTTGGTCTTGGCAAAGGCGTTTTCTGAATCGGGGGTGCTGGAAGACGACCCACCGGGAACTGTTGCTGACCCTGTTGAAACCGCCAACCCAAGAGGTCTCGTGCAGATAATAAACGCTCCCGATGAGGGAAGCTGATCTCTGGCTAGTCAAGACCGACCATCATGAGAACTTTCCATCCCGTCGAAAGCTATTCATCGTCGCAGGCTGGATATCGTCTGTTACCGTTCCGTTTTTTAAGGTTAGACGACGGGGCTGAAGTGTTCGTTAATGAAGTCGGGGAGTTTGTCTTAGCTCCGAAGGGCACTGCCCGTACGCTTATCCAAAAGCAGCTACCTCGGTCCTCTGACCTCTATGCAACATTCAAGGCAAAACAGTTCATTGCAGATGATAGCTCCTCACCGCTGCTCGACTTGCTAGCCACGAAGTATCGAACCAAATACAGCTTCATGGAAGGCTCCACTAAACTCCACATTTTCGTAGTCACGCTTCGCTGTGACCACTCGTGTCATTACTGTCAAGTTTCTCGCCAAACAGCAGACAAGATCAGTTATGACATGAGTCTTGAAACGGCAGCACAATCCGTGGAGCTGATGATGAAGAGTCCTGCGCGACATCTGACGTTGGAGTTTCAAGGAGGGGAATCGCTTCTTGCATTTGACGTGATTCGGTACATTGTCCCGCTCGCCAAGAAAAAGGCCGAGGCTCTGCATAAAGAGTTGGAGATCGTGGTCTGCACTAATCTGTCGAACATTACCGATGACATCCTGCTCTACCTGCGTGACGAGAACATCATGGTGTCAACATCGTTGGATGGACCCGCGTTTCTACACAATGCCAACCGTCCGCGACCGGGCAATAACAGCTATGAATTGACGATCAAGAATATTGATCGTGCCCGCAAAACACTTGGAGTTGGTAGAGTTGCCGCGCTGATGACGACAACTCAGCTTTCTCTGCAACATCCAAAAGAGATCATAGACGAGTACGTGCGCCAAGGCTTTCACTCGATTTTCCTCAGACCCATCAGCCCATACGGATTCGCTGTCAAAAGCAAAGAGAAGACCGGCTACCAATTCGACGCTTTCCTAGATTTCTACCGAACTGGCTTGGCCCATATTATCGAAATCAATCGAAAGGGCTACGATCTTTCGGAGGCGTACTCGAAAATCCTACTAACCAAGATTCTCACTCCATACGGAACCGGTCATGTAAACCTTCAATCTCCCGATGGGGCCGGACTCAGCGTGCTGGTGTACAACTTCGATGGGGATGTGTACGCGACGGACGAATCCCGAATGTTGGCGGAAATGGGCGATCACACATTCCGCCTCGGAAATGTTCGAACCCACACACATAGGGACATCTTTACGGGAGAACCATTTCTAAACTTGCTTTCCAGCGCCTGCAATCAGTCATTGGCTGGATGCTCAGATTGTGCATTTCAAACGTACTGCGGGTCAGACTCCGTCTTCAATCACACCACTCAAGGGGATTTGTACGGCCATCGGCCTACCAGCGACTTTTGCAGACGCAACATGGAAATCATCAAGCACCTGTTCACGTTGATATCGGCTCGGGACCCAGAAATCATGCGTATTTTCTTGGCGTGGATTCAAAACAGTGGTCTCCGTGAGATATCCAAGCGAGCACCATCATGAGGCTGACAACTGCTGGGACCCCAAGTGCCTTCCGAAAAGCCGTGGTCGGCATCGTTTCTCGGGAGCCGCTGCCAGTAGGGGCGCGTGCGAACAGAATTCTAGTTACTGAGGCCGTCCCTCACCGGGCACCGGAGTTGTCTGGCTACGGAGGTTTTCTAACGACCGCTAGGGTGGAAGATCAGATCGTCTCGCTCCCAACGATATCTTCAGTCCGCAACATAGACCATCTTCGAACCCACGATATTGTCGCAATGGAGCCCAGAAATGGCTTCATTCGGACGCTGTATCGTCCAGACTCTCATCACAACATAATATTTGCGACCGAGCGTTGTAATAGCAACTGCTTAATGTGTTCGCAGCCGCCCCAAGATCGCGATGATACGGACGCCCTGACGGAAAGGAACCTCAACCTCATCAGGCTGATAGATAAGCCGCCATCCCGGTTGGTAATCACCGGTGGTGAACCAACTTTGTTGGGCGAACGGCTGTTTGCGATTATCGCCTCTCTTCGGGACAAGTTCCCAGAGACGTACTTGCACATGCTCACAAATGGCCGAGTCTTCGCATGGCCCGGTTACACTGCGCAACTTGCGGCAATAAAACACCCGAATCTTGTGCTCGGAATCCCACTCTATTCCGATGATTCGACCACGCACGATTACGTGGTACAGGCGAAGGGGGCTTTTGATCAAACCATATTGGGGCTGCATCAAGCTGCCAGATATGGATTGCGAATCGAGGTTCGCGTCGTGTTGCACGCGATTACGATTCCGCGATTGCCACAGCTTGCGGAATACATCTACAGGAATCTAACGTTTGTAGAACACGTCGCGCTGATGGGACTGGAGAACATTGGCTATGCACCGAGAAATATGAGCGAATTGTGGATCGACCCGCACGACTATCAGGATCAACTAGAGTCAGCGGTGGAAACCCTCTCAACGCGGATGATGAATGTCTCCATCTACAACCACCAGCTTTGCGTCCTCCGCGAGTCGTTGTGGAAATTTGCCCGCAAATCCATCTCGGACTGGAAGAATATCTATTTGGATGAGTGCCAAACGTGCGGTGTTCGAGAGCAGTGTGGGGGCTTTTTTCAATGGGCGACTAAATTACACAGTGAATATATACACCCCGTCCCGGCGGCTACCAGCCAACCGGCCCTTCCGTGCACTCGCATTCCTTAAAGCCAAAACCCTTTACCTATTCCCGAGCGGCTTGAACCTTGATCTGCGAAGGTTCATAAGCGACAATTTCAGGGACACCTTTGTAGTCGCTTATTTTCCCGGTCACGCAAATGTGCTTGTCGCGGTACGTCTCTTCAGGATCGCTGAACTTCGGGCGGTCACTCCCCCAGATCAACACCGTGAAAATCTGGTTGGGGTATGGCTTATCGAGATTGATGAACGTGGGATTTCCGCGACTCCTTGCTGCGTAATGCGTGCTGGCTACCTCCCCGCAAACAGTTGTCTTTTCCCCAACGTGATTCTTGGCCTCCGCTGCTGAAATCGAATTCTGGGCAAGGCCCAATGCAACCCATAGAACAACGACAACCGGAATTGCGACTACCCTAGTCTTGTGGCAATTCATGTCATCCTCCTTATCAGTCCGCGCTGTCCAGCCAAGCCGTGTACCACACGTTTACCAACATCTGGCTGCCAGCCGCGAGTCTCTGCGCTGTGAAATCGAACGCCTCACGCGACCCGGCGTCACGAAAGCCACCAGCTTTGTCCAATTCGTAGACTTTTTCGACGAGTCCGTTTGAATTCCTTAGGTACTCCATGTAGCTGCCGAAGGGATCAGCAATGCGTTCCGGGGCATGAACCAAGTTGGCAAAGTCGGTGGCTGCGATATTGCGGGAGACGTATGCGGTTTCGAACTCAGCGTGAATGCCTCCGTGAGTCGCGTACCCTTTCGGATTTGCGCCGACCCAACCATTGTAGTGAATCGTGGTATGGAGCGGCTGCGACCCGTCCGCGACATAATGACCCAACCACCCCGCGTAGAAAACGATCTTGTGCTCGATAAAATCTGTCGGCTGGTGGCGATCCCGAAACTGTCGATATTCTCGAAACGCATTCTTCAACCGCCCGAAGATTTCCATCACAACGTAGGGTTGTAGACCGACTCGTTCTGGGAGGTAATCATCTGGGTTGTCCTTGGTCTGCGACCGTTTTTCATAGAGCTTCTGGTAAAACTCGTACCGCCCTTCCGGCAAATGATCCAACCAAGCGATTCTCTCCAGATCAATGTAATGATCCGGCTCCTGTGCACTCTTCAGCGCCGGGTCGGAATCGTCTCGCCATCGGTCGGGTTCAGGACCCAGATATGCCAATTCCGCAACTGCGTTTCGCAAGAAAGCTGGCACTTCTTGCGGCAGTTTCTCGGCGGCAACCCGGTTTATATACATGTGTCCGTCGCTGCCCCATCCCCATGCCGTCGGCGGTGATGCGAGGAAAACTATCAGAAGCGAAACTGCAAGTTTCCTGACCATGGTCAGCTTCTCACTCTCACTTCACGGTTTTTGTTTGAACACGAAATTTAAGGCTTTCATAGGCAATCACTACATCATGTGCCAGTATTTCCTTGGTGCTTGCGGCGATGACGTTAGAGGAAACGTGAAGGGGGCCATCTTTTCCGCCTTGAATAGTGGTGGAGACGCTGGCTACATAGCCGCCACGAAACTTTCCAACTACGACATCCAGTTCAATGTTCTCGCCAGTTTGAGGACAAGGACTGACAACAACATTGACCTGATCAGTCTTCAAATCTTTCGTAGCTAAGACTTGAATGGCGGTCACTTCCTCCATAGTGACCGACGAAACAGAGCCACCGATCTGATGTTCCATCACAGACCCCGGAGATTCGCTATCAACCCACACACAAACCGTACCTGCACGGGCCGTGATGGACACGCCAAGGGCCAGCAAAAGCATTGCAATTGATTTGACGCTCACAGTTCCTCCGACTTTTGCAAGCGGACGTATTAATGCCACACGAATGAGCGCGTCCTGTCAGTGAAAAGGGTCACATCGTGATGTGCGGGAACCGAATCGTACATGCTGGCACGAACCCTCCCTGCTTAATTTTTTCTCTAAGCATTTCGATGACTCGGACGTTATGGTTTGTTGGCAGACCGAGTTCCTTAAACAAATGCTCAGGAAGAACAGCGTACTCCCAATCGCGTGCGGACTGTATCTGATACGCTTCGACGTTTTGGGCACCGCGCAGGTCGGCAGCCGAAAAGTTCGGCTCTGTCTAGGTGCGCATACTGAAGGTTGGCCCCAGTGAGGTCAGCTTCTCCAAGGTTAGAGTCTTCTAGGACTGCCTTATCGTTGCAGTGCGTGAAGAACCAACCCTTCGCGCGGCGGCAGTGCGTGCTACCATGCTCGGACGCGTGTTGTCCCTGCTGCACAAGATATTCAGCTTTGCTACTGCCGACACTATGAACGAGTGGTGCGTCGCGCAAAACCCCGCCGCCGGCCTCAGGAGATTTCACGAAGAGAAGCGCGAACGATGGCTGTCCGAGGATGAATTGCAACGGCTGGCGGTCGCCCTCCACGAATACCCACACCACTGCGCCGAGGCCGAAGTGTCTGACAAACAACGTAAGTTTCTACGCAATGAGGCACAGCGCGCCATGAACGCCCTACGGCTTTCGTGCCAGGCGGGACTATGCGATGTTGTGGCGGTACGATCCCATTGCTTCGCAGGTACACCGCAACCTACCCGTGGTCGAAGCCATGCGAGACAGCCATCGCGAGGAGCGGGAGCGGATGGGCTCACGCACTCTTGTCAGGCGAAACGTACATGTAACCCACCTTCGGAACCCGCCGAATCCGTTTCCGGCCACGGGGGCCCAGCTTTTCGCGCAAGGTGCAAATATGAGCATTGAGGTTCAGCGTGTCCAAAACCTTGCCCGGCGAGCATCGCTGTAGACGGTCTCGGGAAACGACTTGGCCAGCATTCAGAGCCAACATACTGAAAATCGCGGATCCTACTGGTCCCAGAGTGATTGATTCTTTGCCGACTATAACCGTCCAGGTGTCCGTCGCGATAAGGATGTCATCAACCGAGGTGTAAGGATCAACTTTCTTAGGCTGGGCCGCAATCTCATTTGCAAGGTCGCAAAAGTCATCTAAATGTTTGAGCTTTTGTGCAGCGGGGAACCATGTATTTTCTCGGACCACTCTCTCCGTTAAGAAATGGGCTCCCAGAGGTGGGAATAAATAGAAACTCAATAACGTCGAGAAAGATGCGTCCATGGTGCAGACGAGAGCGAGCAAGTCCTTCTCCTGAGGGCGAATGCGCATGAGCCAACCTGGTACCCCTGCTCTCGTATCTGTCGTCGCCCGGCAGAGATAAACCGAGATCCTGACGCTACGATCGATCTCAACGATTTGAAGAGCGCGGGGTTGGGAATAAAGCCGAATCAGTCTCACCCGGTCAGGAAACAACTTTGTCAACCGGGCGTACAACTCGTATCGCAGCTGCTCGATCAGCTTGAGATTGTCCATGAATTTTAGGGTTCGAGCAGAGGGGTGATAGCCCACCAGCGCGTACGCCTCGGTCATCGAGCCGAACCGTTTAAAGCACGTTTTGTAGTCAAACCCAGACTTTTTCTGCAGCAGTCGTTGCGACAATCGACCTTCGCGAGCGAGCACCTTTTTCATCCCTTGAATGAGGACGGCATCCGTTGTGCGTCGTAGCGCTGCTCTCCTCTGAAGGAACGCTTGCGCCTGGTCGAATAAATCCTTGTTTACGATAGGAACGAATGCATTTTGGTTTGTAACCCAAAGATCCCGGTGGATCTTTAGGGTTGGAGATGAGAGCCTCTGGGTGGTTTTCCCATATGCATTGCAGCCAGCATATTTTTCCTTGGTTAATAACGCCGCAACAGAATCACAATCCCATAGTTTTCCATTGTTTCGGAACATGCGTCGACGATTCAGCTCGTTTGCGATTTCCCTGGCCGTACTCCTACCCTTTGCAGCCAGCTCGAAAATTGCGCGGACGCCGGCAACTTCTTCCTTCGGGCCCGGTACAAGAATAGTTCGATCCGTTTTTATCGCCTTATGTTCACCGCTCTGTAGGAGAACCTTTCGTTGCCCGTCCATAGATACCGTCATGCGGCGCATGCCATAACCAGGCTCACCCACGACTCGATATCCAAGAAGCGTAAGGCGGCGCTGGCCTGCGGAAACCTTGACGCCAAGCTCGCGGCTGTACTCGGCAGCCATTGTTCTCTTCAAGGCTTTCATCATTGAACTGGCGAGTGACCCGTCATTGTGAAATTGCTCCGCGCAATAGCACACTGGTATCCCCGCACTTCTGCAAAGAAACTCATAGTGCGCAGCCTCATCGACATCTTGAAAGCGTCCGAACCGACTCACATCGTAAACGAGGATTGTTTTGAACTGTGCGTCTCCGCTAGTGACATCGTGAAGCAGACGACGGAGTTCCTTACGATGCTTGATCGTCACCCCGCTCTTGCCAGAGTCTGAATAGGTGGAGACCACAACAAAACCATGTCTGCGGGCATATTCCTCGATCACCGCCTCTTGATTGGCGATGGAAAATTGCTGGTTTTCTGTGGACATGCGGACATATTGGGCGGCGGGCACCAACGCTTGCGCTTCCATGAGACCTCCACTAAAAGAGCGAGCGCTGATTATCGCAGAGCTGGGACTCAGCCCAGCCAGTTTTTACAACAACCCTACTCGTTAGCCCCGCGCAAATTCGGCTACCCCCCGTTCCGGTACGGGGTACCGGTTGCCGTTGCTGCACTCCCTTCCAGTGGGATGCCGCGTCAGGCACTCGTCACGATCTAGCGCGGGGGCGGGCAACCAGAGGTCAATGTGCTGCCCTTCCACCGTTTGGCGGGGGTCGCGTACGGCAAACGCATAATGCTCCTTCATCGCCTTAATGGCAACCCGAAAAGTCCAGAAAACGGGAGGAAGGTTACAAGCGCGCAGCGTTTTCACACATCCAGTGGCCATCGCGAGCCACCTCCTGCCCGACCGATTCAGAGCTAACATGCTTCTTGGTCTCAATGCCTAGGCCGCCCTCGCCTATTCTAGAGAGAGCGTCCATTCAGTCCACTTGAAAAAGGAGTGTTTGCAATGCGGCGTGTAGCTTTTGTGGTGCTCCTATTGTCGTTCGAGATTAATTGGGCTTCCACTTCCAATGCGGAAAAAGCCAGCATGGCGAGCGAGGTGGTGCCACCGAGCCAGTTCGCGTCTGGAGTCAAGGCGGCGTCCACCTGTCTGAACGCTGCCCTCCCCCAGAGTTCTTGTAACGGCATTCCGGCGGGGATCACGTATGCGACGACGGCATTGAATTGGACGCAGACCATCTCCAGTGCGTTAACCGGCGGAACGCAGGCGACGGTTACGCTAACCCCGTGTCCGGTAGGCATTGATACAACGAGCGGAGCCGGGTACCAGGTTCTGGTGTCTGGGGGAGGAAATAGCGAAGCGGCCAGTGTAATCAGTGCCGCAGGGGGCTGCTTGTCGGGAGCGGCGTCGGGGACGATAACGTTTACGCCGTTTTATTCTTATGCGGCTGGCTACACGATTGGATCGGCCTCTTCCGGCATCCAGGAGATGCTGAATGCGGGTTGTGGAGTTGACGGTTCGCAGTACAAGAATAGTCTGTGCAATGTGACCATTCCAGCCAATGGGCCTAACAGCTCGATTAACACCTACAACATCTATGGAACCATCTACCTGCATAGCAACCAATCAATTCTGAGCGGCTACGGGACGTCACTGAACTGCCTTATGCGCGGGGCGTGCTTGCAGATCGGCGATCTAAGGTACTCGAACGACTACACGGACAACACGGTTGCCGGGCTGACGTTTCGGACGCCGGTGAATGTTTCGAGCAATCCCGCCTTCGCGGGAGTGGCGATCACGCAAACGCAGTTGACATCGCAGGTGGTGACCATCACGACGGCCCGCCCGCATGGCTTTCGCGTCGGGGATATGGTGACGATTTTATTTACCGACAACAGCAACTACTGGGGCGATGCCAGGATCACCGCCGTACCGAACTCGACAACATTCCAGTACTCTCATGCTGGAGCGAATATTGCGGCGCAGACCGGCCCCGGAGTCGTAGCGCTGGCGTATGTCGCAGTGTTAGACAACGCGATGGACACGCATCTGGTGGACATTTCCTACGACAAAGATTCGGAAAATGGCCACTTCAACAACTTTTTCGATCTGTGGGACGATGAGAATGCGACGATCGATCACTTCAACAATCAGGGTATTTCGCTGAACGCTAATGCGAACTGGACGGGATCGTTCGTGTTCTCGGCAGGGAACCAAAGTTTGCCGATTGCGCCGGTGATTACGCTGCGGGACTCGACGATCACGGCAAATTATTCGAATGGAGTGACCGACTATAACTCGAATGGGCTTTATATCGAGAACACGGTTTTGCAAGCGACAGGACCGTGGGAAGTATACGCATCGAACACCACGGGGAACTATCAGGGGGCATATCTCAAGAACATCTATTCCGAGGACAGCAACGCACTGAACCCGCAATCTCCAGCGACATCTCCGTTTCCTGGGCTTGGGATCGCGGGTTTGATTGCGGGAGCCTCGAGTGGGAGTTTTGAGATTACCGGGAATGGGGGCACGACGGGAGCGTTTGCGGCGGGGGGAAGCGGGTCGATTCCGTACACATATTTCATCGTGGCTAATGACACGACGACTAATGTGCAAACCTCTCCGATGCAGATCATGAGTTGGCTATCGACGGGAACAGATTCGATTCCGGTGCGCTGGCCCAGGGTAGCAAATGGGGCGGATGGGATCACTTATGACGTACTCCGGATAGCGACTCCAGCGAGTGTGGGTTCAGTGTCTCCGTATAGCGGAGGATGCCCTGGAGGAGCGGGTGGGATATGCGGATATGTGGCAAAAGGACTGACCCAGGCGGTGGCCTGCTCGGACGGATTTGTTTGCAGCTATACAGATAACGGATCGTCGCCTACTTCGGCGTACACGATTCAACCGGGCCATTACACCGGGACGCTTAACTTTTGGCCAGGTTCGATCGTAGCGGTGAGCACTCCAGTGGTAGTGGATCGGGACGAGGCGAGCGCGGTAGGGGTGGGGCTGTTCGGAAACCCATTGCAGATCGCCAGACTATGCTCGAACTACGGGGTACCATCGCCGGGAGGATATACGAGCTGTCTGGCGAGTGTGACATCTTCGAATAACGCGGTGCCGAATCAGACCGCGACGTTGTTGAGCGATGGGGCAAATGTCGGCAATGGGATGACATTGACCAAAGGGCGACTGAATTTCACGGGCACGCCAGAGTCACTTATTTCGGCGCACCACATTATCACGCTGCTGGACTCGCAGCCGACTCTGACGCAATCGACGTGGGGATTTCGTCCGCCGGCGAGTGCGAATGACACGTGGATCGGGACGGACACGCCGGGGAACGTGTATGCGAGTTCCGGACAGCTGGCATTTGGGGCGCCGTTGTCAATTACGAATTACATCCGAGCGACGGGCGACGGAGTGAACCAGAATTGGCTGGAACGACTGACCTCGAAACAAAAAACCTTCGCAGTGCCGGTAAAGATAAACGAGGGGAACAGCTTCACCTTGGGCGATGGCTCGCCCTTGTCACAAATGAAAATCTACAGTGTTGATAACATCCCCGCGGGCCACGTCCCTCCCCAGAGTTGCGTTGATGTAGTTGGGCAGGCAAAGGGTCTCGCCAAATCGGACCAAGTCACGAGCATCACGCCACCGAGCTGGTTAGGGAACCTGTCCCTTAACGCCTATCCCGCCTCTGAGGGTTCAATCATTTTACATTTCTGTAACCCGAGTCGCTCCGAAGTAATAACTCCACCCGGCGCCTACTCGTTTCTGGCCGTGCACTAAGCCATTGTTAGTTGGATTTACTGATCTCAGAAAAACGGCCCCCCGCCAGTAGAGCTGGACAGCGGGGCGAAAACCAGCCAAAGGCTCGACTCATTGACCGACTTCAAAAAGAATTATCGGCGCAGTCTTCGGAAAGGTTTAGTTCCAGCTTCTTGTCGCCCCCATCATCGCGTGGATGTGCACCACAGCAGTGTCGGAGACATGATTGATGTCATTTTCTGCTGTCTTCACCCGGAACAACTGCCTTACTGATCCAAATCCTCGTCGGGAAGATCGGGGTCCGCGTCAGCACTGCTAGAGGCGGTTCCAGTAACGCCGAGAACGGTTGCAGTTCCTTCGAATATGTATTTGAACTTGCTGCCCGGTCCGCTGGCAGACTCGGCCGCCGTCAGCGTCTGTGGAGAGGGACTGAAGACTCCGGGGTGCTCCAGCACGGCAGTCGTCCAACTACCGGGTGCCACAGCGGTCGTATCTGTGATTGTAAAACTGAAACCATCGATGGAAGATGCGAAAATCAAAGTCAAAGTGTCTGCCGTCTTCCCCAGCTTGATCGTCATCTTGCACGGAGATGTGCTGGTGAAGATCACGCCTCCCACGTCAGCCGTGATTGCTCCCGCGGGAAGAGTGTAGGTGGCGGAACTCCCGGTGTGTTTCGTGGGCGACAGCGACTCGCTGGCCATGATCGTCACTGTTCCGCTTTGCCCATTTGCGCCGATGGGATCGCTGCCCGCCAGGATCGGTCCAAGCGTGCCATCGATGGTGATGGTGAGCGTTTGGGTTGCCTCGCTAACGGTTGCAGTCGACTGTGCCCAGGTCACGCGACCGAGCACAAGAAGGACAACCAGAGCCAAAACGGATGCTACTCTCAATAACATTTGGAAAGAACCCATGTGGCAGCGAAACGTCTCCGCACAGCGAGCAAATGCGCCCAAAACGTGCGACAGATTATGTTCTATGGCCGTTGCCCTGTCAACCTGCTGTACTCGTCCACGTCATACCACAATAGAAATGTCCCCTCACTGCCAGACTAAAGAGTAAGTTCGAGTGCGAATGTTCGCGTGGCTGATGGTTGGGGCCGGATTCGACATGCACTGACCAGAAG
>Ga0074044_10001024_pt1 | contig 25649 bp, 25 predicted proteins | sample BogForMeECP23OM1_FD_94443 | JGI IMG/M metagenome (GOLD analysis project Ga0074044, IMG submission 94443) | Bog forest soil microbial communities from Calvert Island, British Columbia, Canada - Bog Forest MetaG ECP23OM1 | ecosystem: Environmental > Terrestrial > Soil > Wetlands ... | reverse complement strand
GTGTTCGGCTGGCGCAGGCTGTATCTCGCTGGGCGACTGGGGGGCAGTGGTGCAATCAAGCTCTTGCCGGTTCACGTAAACGAGAGTTCGCCGTCGCTGGCACAGAGGAGGGAGGGCTCCTGCTCGACTTCTTTGTCGGGCACGATTCACATCGAACTTCGCCACGCGCAGGTTCGCATCGAGGGCAGCGCCGATCCGGGTTTGTTGCGCGTGTTGTTAGAGTGCCTGCGGGCATGATCGGGCCGCCGACGAACACGCGGGTATGGATCGCAGCGGGCGTGACCGATCTGCGGCGGGGTTTCACTGGGTTGAGCGCGCTGGTGCAAACGAAGTTAGAGCAGAGTCCGTTCTCGGGACAGGTGTTCGTGTTTCGTGGGCGGCGCGGCGATCTGATCAAAGTTCTGTGGTTCGATGGCGATGGGCTTTGTCTATTTTCGAAGCGGTTGGAGCGCGGGCGTTTCGTGTGGCCGCAGGCGGCGAGCGGCACGGTTTCGTTGACGCGAGCGCAGTTATCCATGCTGCTCGAAGGCATTGACTGGCGGCGGCCGGAGCGGACGTGGGACCCGCAACTGTCGGTGTAACGTGCGAGGTACTTTTGCACAATTTTTTTTGCGCGGAGGAGATCGTAGCGCGAAGATGCATGCGATACTCCGCACATGTCAACCACGATGCTTCCGGATCTGAACTTGCTTCCCGCGGAAGCGTTGAAAGCGCTAGTCCTGGCGCAACATGAGCAACTGCTCTGGCGCGAAAGCGAGATCGAGCATCTGAAGCTGCTGATCGTCAAGCTGCAGCGCATGCAGTTCGGACGTAAGTCGGAGAAACTGGCGCGGCAGATCGAGCAACTGGAGTTACGACTGGAAGATCTGCAATCGAAGCCGGCGGAGAGCACAAGCCAGCCGGAGAGTAAGTCTGCGGCCCCGGCATCACCCCTCCTTATCAGTGCTGCTGCGAAACCGGCGCGTCATGCGCTGCCCGATCATCTGCCACGTCAAACGCAAACCCATACGCCGAAGGAATCGACTTGCCCGGATTGCGGCGGTGCGTTGAGTAAGCTGGGCGAAGACGTCAGCGAGATGCTGGAGTATGTGCCGGCCAGCTTCTTCGTGGTTCGCCATGTGCGGCCGAAGTTGAGCTGCACCAGGTGCGACCACATCGTGCAAGCGGCGGCTCCGACGCGACCCATCGAACGCGGTGTAGCCGGGCCTGGACTGTTGGCCCACGTGCTGGTGTCCAAGTATGCGGATCACTTGCCGTTATATCGCCAGTCGGAGATCTACGCGCGTCACGGCGTTGAGTTGGAGCGCTCGACGCTGGCGGACTGGGTGGGTGGAAGCAGCCAGTTGTTAGAACCGCTGATCGAAGTGCTGCGCCGCTATGTGATGGCGGCGAGTAAGTTGCACGCCGACGACACTCCCGTGCCCGTGCTGGCTCCGGGGAATGGCAAGACCAAGACCGGGCGCTTGTGGACGTACGTGCGCGATGATCGTCCGGCGGGCGACACGGCGGCACCGGCGGTGTGGTTCGCTTATTCGCCGGATCGCAAGGGCGAGCACCCGGAGCAGCATCTGCGCACGTTTCGGGGTGCGCTGCAGGCCGATGCCTACGCTGGATTCAACCAACTCTATAAAGAGGATGGCCGCATTCAGGAAGTCGCCTGCTGGGCGCACGTCCGGCGCAAGTTCTACGACTTGCAACAAGCGCACGCATCGCCCATCGCGAATGAGGCTCTGGAACGAATCGCAGCTCTGTATGCCATTGAGAAAGAGATCCGCGGTCGACCGCCGGACGAGCGGCAACAGGTTCGCACAACACGGGCGCGGTCGTTGCTCCAGTCCTTGCACGAATGGTTCGAAGTCGCGCTGACCAAGCTGTCCCGCAAGTCGGATACGACGGCGGCCATCCGCTACGCGCTCGGACTGTGGCAGGCGCTGACACGTTACTGCGACGACGGTCGCTTGGAAATCGACAACAACGCCGCTGAACGGGCTTTGCGCACGGTCGCGTTGGGCCGAAAGAACTACTTGTTCGCCGGCTCCGACACCGGCGGCGAGCGCGCGGCCGCCATCTACAGTTTGATCGGCTCCGCGAAACTCAACGGACTCGATCCCGAAGCGTACTTGCACGAGGTCCTGACGCGCATCGCCGATCACCCCGTAAACCGCATCGCGGATCTGCTGCCCTGGAAAATCGCCCCGGCGGGCCCGGCCCACTCCACCGCTGCTGCCTAATCGAAGCACCGACCCACTTGGCGCATGTGTCCACGTATTTCTTACGTGGACACTTATCTCCCACACTTCTGCCCGCACAGTGATGTCAACACGGCCACGACCGGACGGTTACGTACACAAGAGAATGCTGGCAGTTGTAGTTGCAAATGCCAGAGACCGGGAACTGCAGTTCGAGGGTCGTCGGTTTGGTACCACGATCTCCGAACTGCAGAGACTATCGACATGGTTGCAAGAACGCGCCGTCCAGGAAGTCGTGATGGAATCCACTGCGCAATATTGGAAACCAGTGTGGTTCGAGCTGGAGGGACAGTTCCAGCTCTGGCTGGCACAAGCCCGGTCGAATCGCGGTCCGCGCGGGCGGAAAACCGACTTTCGGGACGCGAAGCGCAGCGTGAGCCGACTGCTGAGCGACGAGTTAATCTTGAGTTACGTTCCCGACGCGGAGCAACGGGGTTGGCGCACCTTGACCCGCACCAAATATCAACTGAGGCGGGATCGGGTGCGGTTGCAGAGTCAACTGGAGAGTCTTCTGGAAGAGTGTCAAATCAAACTGTCCAGCGTGGTCAGCGATCTACTGGGAGCCAGTGGCCAACGTATTCTGCACGCCATCGCAGCTGGTGAAACGGATCCGGCACGGCTCAGAGGATTGGGCGATAGACGGTTGCACGCTACGGATGAGGAACTGAGGGATGCCCTCAACGGGCAGCCTCTGCCTCTGCACCGAAAGCTGTTGACGCTGTATCTGCAGCGGTTGGATCTGATCGAAGGGCAAATCGCCGAACTGGAGAGCATGATCGCGGAAGCCATGAAGGCACATCAAGACGCCGTAGTTCGGCTTTCGCAGCTGCCCGGTTTAGGCGTTGACTCGGCGCAGCAAATCATCGCCGAGATCGGTCCTCGTGCGGAGAGCTTTCCGTCAGCTGGGCAACTGGCGTCCTGGGTGGGAGTGTGCCCCGGACTCCAGGAGAGCGGGGGTGAGTCCAGCAGCAACCGGTCCGCTAAAGGGAACCGTGCGATGCGCCGGCTGCTGAACCAATTAGCCCACGCCGCCGTGCGCAAGCGAGACTGCTACCTGCAAATCGTGTTCAAACGCTTATCTCCTCGTCTAGGTTATGCGAAGGCAGTCTGGGCAATCGCTCACCGCTTATGTCGATTGATCTGGAAGGTACTACACGAAGGTGTCCAGTATGTTGAGTACGGGCCCGCGGTGAGCGCTCTCACGCTGAAACGGCGGAAGCAAAGGCTCGTCACGCAACTGGCGAAGCTCGGATATGCGGTTCAGCTAACCCCGATCCCGGCAAGAGCAGGTTCGTAGCCTAGGTTTTTTCGAGGGTGTGGCAGGGGAGGAGAGGTGACTCTCCCCCCTATGCCGATGGTGTGTTCAATCGTCGTCCGGGTCCGTAGGCGGCGTTTTGTCATTCAGAGAGTACTGCGCATCCAAAGCTGACGGGATCTTCTGAAACGTCAACGGCGTCTGATTGAAGTCGAAGCAATCGGAGAAGTCGTCCGCCGCCGAGTCCGCATAGCCCAGCGAAGGCAGGCCGAACGTGCCTGCAATAAACTTCAAGATGCTGCCGAAATCATGCTGCTGTTTTGAAATGTACTGCGCTCTGACGTAAGGCGAGACCACAATCAGCGGCACCCGGAATCCGTAAACATAGCCGCATCCCCACTGCGCGGGCGCGCAATTCACCAGCACTTGCGGAGGCGCCACGTGGTCGTACCAGCCTCCCCAATCGTCCCACGTGATGAAGATCGCCGTGTTCGCCCACTCTTCGGAGCTGACGCCGATAACTCATGCCTTCGCGCTCAGCGCCTGAGGTGAGCTGTTGGCGCTCCCAGCGAGTCCTTGCGCAGTCGACTAGTGCTGCTTGGCAGAGGAGGAACTGGCAGCCAGTTCCCGGAAGAGGCCGAGCAACGAGGCTGCCGATTTCTCATCGGAGAGGTTTCCGAGCGCCACCGTGGCGGTGAAGTGGGGCGAGGCAGAGTTGAAGCGGACGCTGACGAAATCCTTGTCGCGCCAGGAGGCCAGCGCATTGACCACCGGACTGAGTTCGACGGGCCAGTCTTCCCTAGTGGTGAGTACGACGGGGCCGGGGCGGTGGATGATCCAGGGGCGCGTACCGGTCGATCTCTCGGCTCCCGAGCTTTTCGCTCCGGTGTGGCCAGACCAGCGATGCCGGAGGACGTCGAGATGGAAGCCCGGAGGAAATCCCATGTCGGCCTCGAAGGTGAGCGTTTCCTGCTGCTGTTGCCAGCGGCTCAGCACCCACTGCACTGGGAGCGGGCGGGGCAACAGGCGAATGGTGAGATGGGCGTCCTCAAACCAGCGCGAAGAAAGAAGTAGAGTGGCCTTGAGCCGCGAACTGCTGGCCTGCCATCGCAAATTCACGATGCGGCCCTTTCCCAGGCATGCCGCCTGCACCCACTGCAGCACGCCGGCGGCGCGACGCCGGTTGTAACGCACAAACCAGCCGTACCAGAGGAAGGAAAGGGCGAGCGCCGCGACCACGCCGATGAGAATGAAACGCCCCACAGTGCCTCGTGGCAGAAATCGTACTTCGAATGGATGCCGCTGCGCAAGGGGGAGAAAAGGAAAAAACAGGAGTCTGATTTCGAAGAGCTGAATTCCATGGCGCAAGTCTTGCGCTACTTTCCAGCCACAATCCCGCTACAATTACGGCGTGCCGTTTCGTATCCGAGAATTTGAGAAAGCCGACTTCGATACGCTTTGGCGGATTGACCAGGCTTGCTTCGATCCGCAATTGGCGTACTCGAGACCGGAACTTGCTTTCTATATGAATCGGCCGGGGTCGTTTACTCTGGTCGCCGAGGGTGCGAACGGTGAGTCTTCGAGGAACGGCGGGTCGCCGGAATCGATTTTGGGTTTCATCGTAGCGGAGACTCGGCGCAAGAGCGGGCACATCATCACCATCGATGTAGTGGCCGAAGCGCGGCGGGCAGGCGTCGGCACGGCTCTGTTGCGCGCCGCCGAAGGGCAGTTGCTGCGTGCGGGCGCGGGAGCGGTGGCGCTGGAGACGCCGGTGAATAATGCCGCTGCTATCCGCTTCTACAAACAAGAAGGGTATTTCGTGCAAAAGACGGTCGCAGGCTACTACTCAAAACACCTGAACGCTTTGGTGATGACAAAAGAGCTGGCAGGATCCCCGTAGCGGGAATCCGCGGCGCGCGAAGAGGAAGCAGCTCGGACGAAAATGATGAGAATTGCGATCCAGGGAGAACTCGGTTCGTTCAGCCACGAAGCGGCCGAGGCAATGTTGCCGCGGGCGAAGGTGGTGCCCTGTGCGCGGTCGCTCGAGGTCTTTGACCGCGTGACGCGAGGGACGGTCGACGGCGCGGTAATCCCGATCGAGAATTCGCTGGCCGGTTCGGTCGCCGAACATTTCGATCTGTTGTTGGGTCGCGAGGTTCACATCGTGCGCGAGTTTCGCCTGCGCATTATGCACAATCTGATTGCGCTGCCGGGCACAAAGCTTGGCGACGTCCGGCGCGTGTTCTCTCATCCCGTCGCGCTCGATCAGTGCCGCGACCTGTTTCGGAAACATCCCCAGCTCGAGCCGGTGCCTTTCTACGACACGGCGGGCAGCGTGAAGCACGTAGTGGCTGAAGGCTTGCGCGATGCGGCGGGAATCGCCAGCCGGCGGGCCGCCGAAGTTTATGGGGGGAAGATTCTGAAGGCCGGGATTGAAGATGATAAGAAGAACTTCACCCGCTTCTTTCTGATTCACCAGGGCAAGCCGCGGCCGGCCCGGAATCCGCATAAGGCGAAGGCGGATAAGACTTCGCTGGCCTTCAGCGTGAAGAACATTCCGGGTGCGTTGTTCAAGGCGCTCAGCGTATTCGCGCTGCGCGACATCAGTTTGAGCAAGATCGAGTCGCGGCCCATGCGCGGGCGTCCGTGGGAATACATGTTCTTTGTGGACCTGTTGCGCGGCGACGATGAAGACGCGCGCAATGCCCTGCGCCATCTAAGCGAGGTTGCGGAACTGGTGAAAGTGCTGGGAATTTATCCGGAGGCGTGAAGCCCGTGAAGATTTCGATCGGCGGCCAGCAGATCACATCGATCATCACTGCAACTCCCGCTCGCGAGATGCAACTGAAGGCGGGCCAGACTGCAGCCGCCTTCATAAAAGCAAGCGAGGTGTTTTCGTCACAACCCTGTGTGAGGCAATGCACAGCGGGAACCTCGCCTTCGGTCTAGCCTGAAGGTGGGCCGCTCTGGCCCGGAGCCTAGGAGGCTTGTATGCGTCGCATGTTTGCTGGGAGTCTGATCGTGATGTGCATCTTTATACTGGGCGCCGTTTCAGCCGCCGAGAACAAGTTGGCCATTGCCGACACCTATCAGCTGAACTTTTCCGAGAAGGTGCGGGTGGCGGACACGCTGTTGCCCAAGGGGAAGTACGAGATCCGTCATGTGATGGAGGGCTCGGACCACATCATGGTGTTCCGGCAGATGGGGACGAAGAGGCCGGTTGAGGTACGCGCGAAGTGCACGCTGGTTCCTCTCAGCGCGAAGGCCAGTGAGACTCAGGCGAATTACGTCTTGAATGATGCCAACGAGCGAGTTCTGCAAGCGCTGGTTTTCAAAGGCGATGATGCGAAGCACGTCTTTTAAGGGGGATTCAGCGTTGCTGTCGTCCGCTCGTGTGGGGACGGGCGCCCTCGCCCGTCCAAGCCGAGCCCAGCTCGGCAGTCGCCTGTGGTCACAGCGACTCTGGATTCGCCATAGCTGGAGGCGGAAAACGATACAGCGTTGATTTTGACAGGGGCGCGTCGCAGGGGCACCCTGTAAAGGATCAGACCCAGTGGGGGGCCGAAGCTCTTTTGTGTCTTGCAAAAGGTCAAAAAAAGTCTAGAATTCAACAACCTAGCTCGAAGGCTGCATCGTTTTGCGAGTTCGGTTCATCCAAGGTTGAGTGAAAGTCACTCAAGGAAAAGCATGAGCGATCTTATTTCCAATTCCAACGAGCGTCCTCCTTACGAAACCACCGAGCGGTCGTTGCCCATTTTGCCGGTGCGCGACACGGTCCTGTTCCCGCATGCGGTGCTGCCGCTGACGGTGGGGCGGGAAAGTTCGGTGCAGCTGATTAACTCGCTCGGCGAGGACAAGACCATCGTCGTCGTAGCCCAGCGCGAGGCGCGCGTGGATTCGCCGCAGCCGACCGATCTGTATTCCATAGGAACGCTGGCGGTGGTGCACAAAGTCGTCAAGATGCCGAACCAGAGCCTGTTTGTTTTTGCCGAGGGACTGGAACGGGTGCGGCTAGCGGATTTCGCGCAGCTCTCGCCCTTCATGCGCGCCCAGGTGACCACGATTCCAGAGACGATTCCGCCCAAGGATTCCGAGATTGAAGCGCTGCAGCGCAATGTTCTGACCTTGTTCCAGCAGATCGTCGCCGGTTCCCCCACCCTCTCCGACGAGCTTTCAACGGTGGCGATGAACATTGAAGAACCGGGACGGCTGGTGGACTTTATCGCCTCGTCGTTGCCCTCGTTGTCGACCGCCGACAAGCAGGAGACGCTGGAGACGGCCGACGTCAGGGTGCGCCTCGAAAAAATCAATCAGCATCTGGCCAAGGAACTCGAAGTGCAGCAACTGCGCAACAAGATCCAGTCGGAAGTGCAGGATCGTGTCCAGCAGACGCAGCGCGAGTACTACTTGCGCGAGCAGATGAAGGCGATCCAAAAAGAACTGGGCGAGCAGGACGAGGGCGCGCGGGATACCGAAGAGCTCAAGCAAAAAATCGAATCCGCGGGCATGCCCGACGATGTGAAGAAAGAAGCGCTCAAGGAATTGGGGCGCCTGGCGCGCATGTCGCCCATGGCGGCGGATTATTCGGTCACACGAAACTACATCGAGTGGCTGGCGATTCTACCTTGGGCGAAGACTTCGGGGGGAGAGATTGAAATCCCGAAGGCGAAAGAGATTCTCGACACCGACCACTACGACTTGCAGAAAGTGAAAGACCGCATCCTGGACTACCTTTCGGTAAGGCGGTTAAAGCCCAGCATGAAAGGGCCGATTCTGTGTTTCGTCGGACCTCCGGGCGTGGGCAAGACTTCGCTGGGAAAATCGATTGCGCGCGCACTGGGACGCAAGTTCACCCGTCTGTCGCTCGGCGGAGTGCACGACGAAGCGGAGATTCGCGGGCACCGGCGCACCTACATCGGGGCCTTGCCGGGCCAGATCATTCAAGGCATACGCCGCGCGGAGACCAAAGACCCGGTCTTCATGCTCGACGAAATTGACAAGGTGGGGCGCGACTTCCGTGGCGATCCGGCGTCGGCCTTGCTCGAAGCGCTCGATCCGGAGCAGAACGCGTCCTTCCGCGACAACTATCTGGACGTGACTTTCGATCTTTCCAAAGTCTTGTTCATCACCACCGCGAACATGCTCGATCCCATCGCCGAGCCGTTGCGCGACCGCATGGAAATTATCGAATTGCAGGGATACACGGAGGAAGAAAAAGTCCACATCGCGTTCCAATACCTGATCCCGCGGCAGATCGAGGAAAACGGAATCACGGCCGAGCAGATTGAATTTCCGGAAGAGGCGGTGAGCCACGTCATCCGTCATTACACCCGCGAAGCGGGAGTGCGCAACCTGGAACGCAACCTCGGCACCATCTGCCGTAAGCAGGCGCGCCGCATCGCGGAAGGAAAGACCGAGAAGCTGGTCATCACCCAGGAGGTCGTGCAGGGGTTTCTGGGCGGCATCAAGATCCGCAGCGAAGGCGAAATTGCCGAGCGCACCAAACGCGCCGGCGTGGTCGTCGGTTTGGCGTGGACGCCTTCGGGCGGCGACGTGTTGTTCGTCGAAGCCAACCAGATGAAAGGCAAAGGCGGACTCACCATCACCGGCCAGATTCAAGACGTTATGCGCGAGTCCATGCAGGCCGGGTTGAGCTGGGTGCGTTCGAACGCGAAGCAGTTGGGCATCGACGAGGAATTCTTCGCCAACCATGACATCCACATTCACGTGCCCGCGGGAGCGATCCCTAAGGACGGTCCCTCGGCGGGCGTCACCATCGTGACCGCGCTGGTGTCATTGCTGTCGGGCAAGCAGGTGCGTCCGCTGACCGCGATGACCGGCGAAATCACGCTGAGCGGGAACGTGCTGCCGGTCGGTGGCATCAAGGAGAAAGTGCTGGCCGCCAAACGCGCCGGCGTGCATGACGTGATTCTGCCCGCCGACAACAAAACCAATGTCGAGGAAGATCTGACGCCCGAGCAGTTGCTGGGATTAACGCCCCACTACGTGAAGACCATCGACGAGGTGCTGGAGTTTGCGCTGCCGAAGTCGCCTCTCCAGCAACTCCAGGATGCCGAGGAGCGCGAGAAGGTATTGAGCAACTAGGATTAAATTTCCTGTAGAGACGGGGCAAGCCCGTCTCTACACAACGGCGATGCCAGCCTCGACGTGGGCTGGCATTTTTTCTGTACACTAGCAGGCTGTGGAGAATCACGAAGGCGCAGTAAGGGGCGTTTTGGTAGAAGGCAAAGCAACTTCCGCGGTAGCGTCCAGCGCAACGCCGGCGAAACCCTCCAAGCCGAAGCTCGGGCTGCGCGCCTGGATGGAGCGCGTGCTGGTGGAGTGTGACCGCGCAGCCATCGGTTTCGATGCCGATGCGGTGCACGATCTTCGAGTGGCGCTGCGGCGCTGCCGTTCTCTCGCCGATGGATTGATGGCGATCGATCCCGATTCTTCATGGAAGGACATGAAGAAGGCGGGAAAAAAACTTTTCCAGGCGCTCGGTGAGCTGCGCGACATGCAGGTCATGCAGGAGTGGATCGAGAAGCTGAAGGACAGAGAAGATGCCGAGGGCGATCGTTTATCCGGTGACCCTGTGGCCATCAAGCTCCTCAATCATGTGCAAGGGCGCGAAGCCCTATGCAAGCAGCAGGCGCTCAAAGATCTAAAGCAGTTTGACCGCAAGCAATGGCGCCAATGGGCGAGAACTCTGCCGCAGCGCGCGTCGCGGGTGCGTCCGGGGAGCGTGGTCTATCTGCATCTGGCGCTCGAAAAGTGGACCTCCGCCCACGATCTGCACAAACGCGCTCTGCGAACGCGGTCGCAGGTGGCGTGGCACGAACTGCGCATCGGCATCAAACGCTTCCGTTACACGGTGGAGAATTTTCTGCCGCGCCAGCACGCGTTATGGGGCGACGATCTGAAAGAACTGCAGGATCTGTTGGGTGAGGTCCACGATCTGGATGTGCTATGGGCCATGGCGGTCGAGATTCTCGCCTTCCCTGACCTGGAAAGCCGCAGCCGCTGGCGGGAGAAGTTGAACCAGGAACGCGCTAAGCGGATCGAACGCTATCGCGAGAAGATGGTGGGCCAACCGTCGCTATGGCGCGTCTGGCGCGCGGAGTTGCCGTCGGGCCCGCAGTTGCGCGCGGCGGCGATGAGCCGTCTTCGGGTATGGGCCGGATATCAGGATCCCGATTTCCCCCATTCCGAGCGCGTGACCCAGTTGGCGCTCCTTTTATATGACGGGTTGCACAATGCAGGACTGGTGACGACCAAGCCGGAGTCGCTCGACAGTGTTCCGCTGGGCCACGACTGGCGAGCAGTGCTGCAGGCGGCGGCGCTGATGCATGATGTCGGCAAAGCCAAGGGTGCGAAAAATCACGAAAAGAATTCGTACCGGATGATCCGCGGGCTCACGCCGCCTCTGGGTTGGAGTGCCCGAGAACTGGAACTGGCGGCGGTGGTGGCGCGCTACCACGGGGGGCCGTTGCCGCGTCCGCGGGGAAAAACCATGCAACTGCTGAACCTGCCGGATCGGCCGATCGCCATGCGACTGACCGGCATTTTGCGTCTGGCCAACGCACTGGACACGCGCAACGGTAGAGAGAACGCAAACGCCCTACGGCTTGAGGTTAGTTCGCAGGATCGCTTCGTTCTGGTGCGGGCGGCAGGATACTCGGCGCTGGACCGCTCGGCGGAAGACGTCGCTGCGGGGCGGCATTTGCTAGAGACGGTGTTGCGGCGGCCGGTGCTGGTGCGGACATTGCGGAGTTCAACGGGAAGCAGCCGCCCCCAGCGGCTAAAGCCGATGTCAGAAAAAAGCCGGCGATCGCAGCGCTGAAAGCCCTCCACCCCATCACGCCAAAAGCGGGCGTGTTGGGGCCCCCGGCGCTGCGCCACCCAAAACCAAAATTAAAGAGCTAGAAGCTAGAGGCTAGAAGCCAGAAGCTATTCTGACACTTCTCAGAACGAGGTTCCGCTTTCAAACTTTGTGTGTGACCCACGCAAAACTGGTGTCGATGGCGGTCGGTTGGCTGCGGCGTTATCGCTGCGGAGTGGTGCTCAGCGAGCAGGCCTGCGCCAGTGGCGAGATGCCCGACGCCATTGGCTGGAAAAAGGCGTGCCATTCGGTGCTGATCGAGAGCAAGGTGTCGCGCGCGGATTTTCTGGCCGATCGCGACAAGCCCTTCCGGCAGAAGCCGGAGACTGGCGTCGGCTGTGAGCGCTATTACCTGGCGCCCCGGGGTCTGATTCGTACCGAGGAACTTCCCGCGGGCTGGGGGCTGCTGCAGGTGTCGGGGCGCGAGATCGAGCGGATCAAGACGTCGGCGAAGAACCTGCGTTCCGAGATCGGGTTCCAGAACGAGATGAATCTTCTGCTGGCCAGTTTGCGGCGGGTGGAGATCCGGATCGAGCCCGAGAGCATCACCGATTTCCTTAAGTGGAAAAACCGCATGGCCGAGTACAACCGGGGCCGGCTGCCGGAAGGATTGGTGGCTCGGGAAGAGGAAGCCAACGGATTCCTGCTCGGAACCGTCGGCGACTGATGGCCTAACCGTATGACCTCAGCAGCTAAACAGGCCGTGGAAAAATTCAGCGGGTGCGGTTCGCGTTTGAGCTGGAAGAAGCGGTCGAGGAGATCCACACCCTGGTATCAATGGTGTTCGGGCCAGCGCCCTTGCAGCCTTGAAAAATCTCCCTGTTGGGTGGGACCGGCGGCCTCGACGATTCAGGTCTGACGATTCAGCTCGGGATCAGAAGGAAATGTAAATGGCCAGGTTAACCGCCGGCAATGGCGCCCAGAATGACCAAGGGTTCCGCCCCCGACGCGACCGCATCGGGAAGCGGGGCATCCGGAGGCTCGTGGGAAAAATCCTCCTCGCAGGCGAAGAACCGTAAGAACGGCCGGCGCTGCAGCGTGACCTGGTCGCGGATGGTGCCGCGCAGCATCGGATAACGTGCCTCGAGCGCGTCGAGGACCGAACGCTGCGTGGCCGGACCTTCGATTTCGAGTTCCACGTCGCCGCGAACTTGCGCCAGGGTTCGCAGATGTTGCGGTAGCACTACTCGGATCACCTTCGTCATCGCCTCAATGCTGCGGGTGCAGTCTTGTAGTCAAACGGCATGTTCCTATTCCTTCATTTGGGCAGGCTTTGCACGAACTCTTCCAGCACCCGGTTGAATTTCTCCGGATCGTCGACGAACAGCGCGTGGCCGTTGCCATCGAATCGTTCCAGTCGAACCTTGTCCCCGAGCTTCGTTTTCAGGAAGTCGGCGCTGGTCTGCGTGTCAGGCTGGTAGGCGAATAGCATGGGCCGCTTCATCCTGGCGAAGGCGCCTGAGAAATCCTTGACGGCGATCATGTTGTAGATGAGCGTGACCGCGGTATCAGCTGGAACCTGCATGGAAGCGTCCATGACACGTTTCAAATAGTCCTCTGGCTGCGGCTTTCTGAACATGCTACGAACAAAACCGTCGGCCTGTTTCTGGCGATCCTGTTGGAGTTGGTTCATCCATCCCGAAAGGGCGGCAAACATCTCAGGGCTGGGCTTGTCGGGGATAAAGCCGTCCACCAACACTAAACCACCAACGTTATCGGTGCCGAATTGTTCGACATACTTCAACAGCTCGCCGCACCCCATCGACCAGCCGACGAGGACCGGCTGCTTCAGACCAAGGTGATCGACGAGCTCTTCATAGTCCCGTGCGCGGGTTTCGGGCAGGTGGCCGTAAGGCGGTTTGTCGCTCTCGCCCTGCGAACGCGGATCGACGGCAATGACGTAATACTTCTTCGAAAACTTGTCGATCTGTTTTTGCCAGATCCAGGCCGGCATGGTCCAGCCGGGAATGAAAACGATTGGCCGGCCGCTGCCAGCCTCAAGGTAATGGATCCTGACGCCATCCGACGTTTTGAAAAACCCGCTCTTCGTCGCCTGAGCTACAACGCTCGGCACTGACAAGATACACAGCACAACTACGGCTAGTCTGGTTTTCATGTCTACCTCGTCATTGTCCCACGGCGAGCAGCTCAGCCCTGTACTTATCTGCGCTTCGTCCGGCATGCCGATAAGCTCACGCCAGTGTCTGTACTTCAACCGAAAGCACGGCCGGAAGATCGCGGACGATGGGGGCCCAGCTATCTCCCGCATCGGCCGACGCGTACACTTGCCCGCCGGTGGTGCCGAAGTACACGCCGCACTTATCGAGCGAGTCGACGGCCATGGCGTCGCGCAGCACGTTGACGTAGCAGTCGCGTTGCGGCAGGCCTTTGGTCAACGCCTCCCATTCGTGACCGCCGGTGCGGCTGCGGTAGACGCGCAGCTTGCCTTCGTGCACAAAGTGTTCCGAGTCGCTCTTTATGGGGACGACATAGATGGTCTCCGGTTCGTGGGCGTGCACGTCAATCACGAACCCGAAGTCGGTCGGCAGGTTTCCGCTGATCTCCTGCCAGGAATCGCCGGCGTCGTTGCTGCGCATAACGTCCCAGTGCTTCTGCATGAACAGCACACCCGGGCGCGAGGGGTTCATCGCGATGTGGTGAACGCAATGGCCGACCTCCGCGTTCGGGTCGGGAATGTATTGCGAGCGCAGTCCGCGATTGATCGGCTTCCACGTCTTGCCACCGTCGTCAGTTCGGAAGGCGCCCGCCGCCGAGATTGCGATCCAGATCCGCTGCGGGTTGCTGGGATCGAGAATGATCGTGTGCAGGCACATGCCGCCCGCCCCCGGCTGCCACTTGGGCCCGGTGCCGTGGCCGCGCAGGCCGGGGAGTTCGTGCCAGCTCTCGCCGCCATCGGTCGAGCGGAAAATGGCGGCGTCTTCGACACCGGCGTAAACCGTGTCCGGATCGGTGAGCGAAGGTTCCAGATGCCACACTCGCTTGAACTCCCAGGGACGTTGCGTACCGTCGTACCACTGATGCGTGGTGAGCGGCTTGCCGGTTTCATCAGACGCGTCATAGACGAACTTGTTGCTCGCCGCCGTCGGGGGACCTGGGGTGGGCTGTTCTCCGGGCGGCGTTCCGGGCTGGAGCCATGTTTTGCCGCCATCGTCGGAGCGTTGAATGATCTGCCCGAACCAACCGCTCGACTGCGACGCGTACAGCCGATTTGGATCCGCGGGCGATCCCTTTAGATGGTAGATCTCCCAGCCCGCAAAATGAGGGCCGCTGACGTCCCACTGCGCGCGCTTGCCATCCGATGTCAGGACGAACGCGCCCTTGCGCGTGCCGACTAGAACTCGTACCTGGCTCATACCGTGCTCCTTCCTTTGCTTTCATTCACCCCGATACGCTCGCTCCAAACCTTCGTTTCTCTCCAGATTTATTTGAGTCCTAGGCGGCTTTCTCGGCTGCCTTTTCGCAGTTAATCATCCATGGGATGCCGAATCGGTCAACCAGCATACCAAATCGCGCGGCCCAAAATGTCTCCTGGATCGGCATGTAGACCGTGCCGTCTTCTACCAGGGCATGAAATACGCGCTCCGCCTCGGCCGGGTCCTTGATGCTGATGCTGACCGAGAAGCCTTGGGGTTTCTGATAACGATCCGGCAGAACGTCAGCACCCTGCAATCGGTCTCCGCCCACGTTCAGCGTCGCGTGGAGGATCTTATTGCGCCATTCCGCAGGTACCTGGTCGACAATGGGCGAGCCCTCGTGGGGCATCATGAAAGTGATTTTCGCGCCCAGGCACTCCGCATAGAACTTGAAAGCTGCTTCGCACTGGCCGTCGAAAGTGAGATAGGGATTCACCTGCACAAGACACTCCTTTGGTATTTCGTGATTGAACAACCCCGTTGTGTATGAGAGTATGCCTATATCACTTGCGATATGCAAGTTACAATATTGGGTTCTGTAAAAAATAGTGAAAAAAGGCAACAACAAACGCCGGTCGGAGTGCCCGCTGAACGCCTCGGTGGAGATGCTGGGCGATCGCTGGTCGCTGTTGATCACCCGCGACATGATGCTGCGGCGGCCGCGAACCTTCAAGGAATTTCTGGCCGGTTTCGAAGCCATCGTGACCAACATATTGGCCGATCGCCTGCGGAAGCTGGTCGCGAATGGAATCCTCACCACGGAACCAGATCCGGCGGACGGACGAAGACTGATCTACGCGCTGACCGCGAAAGGAATCGACCTGGCCCCGGTGCTCACGGAGATGGTGCTATGGGCAGCCGCCCACGAAGATACCGGCAATCAAGCTCTGGTCCGGCAAATGCAAGCGGACAAGGAGAAATTTCTGGCTGGAGTGCGCGAGCGCTGGGCCATGTGCCATTCCACCCGGAGATGACCGGCCCGGCCCGGCGTGAGTTTCACCAGCGCAGACCAACCGTAATGGGCACAACGATGGTCTGGCCGTCGCTGTGATAGGCGCGATGGTGGCGGTATTCGATGTAAAGTTTGGAATTGTGGAAATGGTTTAGACGATAAGTCAGTCCGCCGCCATAGTTAAAGCCGCCCGCGTCTTTGGAAAAAGATGACAGCGTTTGCTGGCCATCAACGCCACCGTTGTAGCAGTTAATGCCCCACCAGCGACTCCATGGGGGTTGGCAACTCAAGGGGGGCGTGAGCGTCTCTTTGTTCGCCGAAACGCTGCGCCGATAGAAACCGACACCGAAAATTCCATAGGCGCCGACCTTGCGGTGGAGCGGCGCTGTGACAATGCCGTCCAGGCTCATCGACTGCAGATTTCCGCTGGCGTCGTTTAGACTCGCGGGGCCGTTGGCCACGCTCGGCCTGATGCTGAGGTCGTAATACATGTATTCGGCATCCACGCCGAACATGCGGCTGAAGTTCATGCCGCCTCCGGCCACCCCAAAATAGGAGTTGCCGACAAAGTTGGCGACCTCGCCACGGCCGATGCCGAGTCCGCCGCCGGCGGTAAAGTTAAAACGATTGAAATTCGATTGTGCCGAAGCTGACGCGATGAGCCCGCAAAAGGCAAGTAAGAACAGTATCCGATTCCTCAATCTCGATCTCCTCTTTCGTGGAACCACGCTCGTACATCCGTATTTCTGCAACGATGAACGTCTTTCAGCTTAGATGCGCGCACAGAATAAGGAAAGCTGGCGTTTCTCCCCAGGCTCCGGAAAACCCGCCTTCGATACCGAAGCCTTGAATGGGGCGTCAGCTTTCTCGTAGAGACGCGGCTTGCCGCGTCTCCGCTCGCACCGCCAATGCCTCTGACTTGCTGCGGGAGCCAAGGCAAGCCCCGTCTCCACAAGGTTAGCGTCCGGCGCTCGGCAGGGACGCCGGGCGAATCTTCCCGTGCAACACCGGCCAGTACTCGCGAAGCATGTTTCCACCCGCCTTGGTTGCCAAGTCCAGACCATAGCGCAGGAACGTATCTCCAACGCTGCGGTTACGTTCCGGCCAATAGGCGTTCGCCAGTCCCTCGGCCATCAGCGGCCCGGCCAGCCCAGACCAGTTTACGACGTCGCGTCCGTCATCGCTGCGCGTGACGAAGACGCGCTCGACCGAATACTTCATGGCGTGGCCGAAACCTGGTTTGATCTCCGGATAGAAACGCGGGTCCTGGTGCAGCGCGGACGCCAGCAGAAACGTCCCGAAGAAACTGCTGGACGCCTGGCGCGCCATCGAGGACTCGAAGCGCTGGGCATATCCGTTCCATCCCTGTCCGCGGCCGGTCGGAGAGTCGTCCGCCTGACCGACCGCTGAGCCCAGGACCGCCCAGCTCAGCGTGTGCACGGAAATGCTGTTGTCCACGAACAGTTCAAATTTCTGCCCCGGCGAAAGCGGCTCCGTACTGGAAGCGATGTCGGGAAAAACGATGGATTTCTTCTCCAGCAGATTGTACAAGGCCACAGGCGGAATCTTCGACGGAGCACTCGGCACTTGGTCGGCGGATGAACTGCCAGTCTGAGTCTGCGGTTTCGGCGTTTCCTGGGCGGATGCTCCCGTTGTCGAACCCAAGGCGATGATTCCGAAAACAATCAACGCGCACAGCGGCGGTTGGAGGGAGAGCGCCAGGCTGGACCGCGGGACTGCTGCGGTTCCTTCGACGCTGACTCTTCGGCCCAACGGCATCGCTTGAGATTACCCAATCGCAAGCCCGGCGGCAAACGGAGAGAATCAGGTTTCAAAGTTGCAAGGTCGCAAGGTTGCACAAGTTGCGAGCGCCCAGGCCAGATGTTTGGGGGGGACTCTGAAACTCTGAAACTTTGTGCTGCACGTTAAGCTACTTCTCCGGAACGAGCCGCCAGATACTCGAGAAGTTCGCCGACCGTCAGGCCCGATTGCAGCAAGTGAATCATCTCATCCGCGGTGACTCCGGTTTTTGCGCCCAACGCAACCACTTTGGCGACCGCGCGCCGCAGCGTTTCTTTCTGGGCAGGCGTGAGTGGTTCGACTAGATCACGCTTCATGGCTGCGGTGAGATCATCCCGTTCTGCGGTCACTCGAATACCCCACGACTTGGCTACACGCTGGATTGGATTCGGTACGGCAACGTCATTCCCGGGACCGGAATCCGGCCGGAGTCCCCGATTGGTGGCCGCGGCCTGTTCCGGACTTCGGAGCTATGATCCGCCATTCCAGCCGATCCGGGCTGTGATGCAGCTTACGTGAATTTGTGATGGAACGGACAGGCCGCGTCCCATTACGAGCCAATCCACAGTGTTTCGCTTCGCTGGATGAAACGGTAGCTCGGTCCTCAATATGCCTGCGCAGGTAAACATGAGATGCTCAATGCAAGCTAGAGCAAGATTGGCCTCATGACCATTCAAGAAAACGTTCCGCTGGCGCCCTTGACCACGTTGCAAGTGGGCGGGGCGGCTCGCTACTTCGCGGAAGTGAGGAGAGAAAACGAGGTTCGCGAGGCCGCGCAGTTCGCGAAAACCCACGAACTGCAGCTGTTTGTGCTGGGCGGAGGAAGCAATCTCGTGGTCGCCGATTCCGGTTGGCCGGGCCTGGTGCTGCGAATTGCGATCGGCGGCATCACCGCTCCAACCACAAATGACACCAAGCCGAATGCCGTGCTCTTCAGCGTGGGCGCCGGCGTCCACTGGGACGATTTCGTCGCGCAAACAGTCGCCCAGAATTGCGCCGGCGTCGAGTGCCTGAGCGGGATTCCGGGCAGCGTAGGCGGCACGCCCGTGCAAAACGTTGGCGCCTATGGGCAGGAGGTCGCCGACACGATCGAATCGGTCCGCGCGCTCGATTTGAAAGAAGACCGCATCGTGGTGTTGCCCAGGCCGGCGTGCGGATTCCGCTATCGCTCGAGCATCTTCAACAGCACGGAGCGTGGGCGGTACATCATCTTGCGCGTGAACTACCGCTTGCAGCGGGGCGGCGCTCCAAGTTTGAAGTACGCCGACTTGCAGAAGCACTTTGCTGAAAGCCCCGCACAGAGAAAGACACCTCCGTCGCTCGCCGAAACCCGCGAGGCGGTGCGCGCCATACGGCGGAGCAAGGGCATGCTGCTTGTCCCCGGCGACGAAGACTGCCGTAGCGCCGGATCGTTCTTCAAGAATCCCGTGCTGAGCGAGGCGCAGTTCGAAGAACTCACTGCGCGCGCCGTATCGAAAGGGTTGGAGATTCCCAGTTATCCCGCGCTCGCTGTGCAAAACAAAGTACAACGCAAAGTTTCCGCGGCGTGGCTGGTAGAACACTCGGGATTTTCCAAGGGATACGCGCTAGGGCCGGCCAGAATTTCAAGCCGGCACGCGCTGGCGTTGGTGAATTCCGGCCAAGCCTCGGCCAGCGACATGCTGCGACTGCAACAGCAGATTCAAGAAAAGGTCCGGGAAAACTGGGAAATCACGCTCGATCCGGAACCTGTGTTCGTGGGATTCTGAGGCTGGATTCGGAGGGTGCCCCACTCATTCGCGTTCTTTGCGGATGAGTGGACCAGTCGGTCTCGCAGATACGTCTCGGGCAGATCAGCCTCATTCCGAAGCGACTCCTCTTTCCTTCCCAAGCGCACTTCGCAGCAACACGATCCCCGACAGCAGGATCAGCGGAGCGCTGTAGACTCCCGGCATGAAGCGGCGCATGTAAATCGAAGACACAATATGGCCGAGCGCATTGCCGATTCCTGCCAGAATTGCCACCGGAATGGCCAGCCTTCGCATCCATTTCAGCCCGTAGAATGCGAGCGGAGCGAGCGCCAGCCACACTGCCAGAGCGCACATAAGACTGCCGATAAATTGCTGGAACGTAAAGACAGGCAGGGGCAGATGCGGTACGAAGCGGCGAAGGAAGGGCACGTTCGGGTTATAAACCGAAAGGAAGTCGTGGCCCGCTTCGTCCAGAACGTGAAGCGCAAGCGTATAGCCGAACCCGAGCCAGTAGATTCCGAACCGCTGGTTGCGGTCGCCAAGGTACATGGGTCCTCCGGAGAACCAGTCCGGACAACGCTGCCCTTATATCACCCGGGCTCCGGTCCTTCTAGTGTCTGAGTGGGCGCGACCCGGGGGCATCCCCGAGCCACAAGGCTCGCCTCAGAGATGTCCCCGACCGCGGGATCCACCCCCAAAATCATCGGCCAGTTGGCGCGCCCGCTTGAAAATATATCGGAACATATCTTTGGTGAGCTTGCCCGTCTGCGTGTTCTGGTTGGAAGGGTGGTAGGACGCTAAGAGCACGCGTCCATCGGGCAGGGCGTATTCGGCGCCGTGCCGGAATTCATACTCGCGCTTGCCGGCGATCAGCTTTCTTCGCCGCAGATAGTTGAGATAGGCGTCGAATCCGATCCTTCCCAGGGCTACGACGACGCGCAGATCTTTCAGTCCTTCCAGTTCGCGCTCCAGAAACGGAGCGCAGTTGGCCAGTTCCCCGGGCAGAGGCTTGTTGTCCGGAGGTGCGCAACGGGCGGCGGCCGTGATGTAAAGATGGTGCAGCGCCAGCCCGTCATTGCGGTGGGTAGCCGTCGGTTGACTGGCAAATCCGGTTTCGTGCAACACCGGGTACATGAAGTTGCCGGAGGCGTCTCCGGTGAACGGGCGGCCCGTGCGATTGGAGCCGTGGGCGCCGGGAGCGAGTCCAAGAACGAGGACGCGGGCGTGGGCATCGCCAAATCCGGGAACGGGCTTGCCCCAGTATTCACACTCCCGGTAAGCGCGGCGTTTCTCCTGGGCGATCTGCTCGCGGTAGACGACCAGACGCGGACAGCGCGCGCAAGCGACAACTTCCGCGTTCAGAACCTTGAGCCAGGTGGGGGCGGACATACGATCTTCATTGTATTTGGTCGTGTGGCGCGGACACTCTTGTCCGCGGCTGTTGCCGTTGCTGTTGCTCTTGCTTTCCAGTGCGCCGCAGAACCGGTGGTCCGCCGGAGTTGTTTTCGCTGCACGCTTTCGCGGACAGGAGTGTCCGCGCCACACCAAGAGCGTGCCTGTTACTTTAGTGGACAGGAAATCCCCTTCCTCCGTTTGACGTTGCTCTTCGGAAGTCTTTACACTCAAACAGCGTCACTAGGCGTCGCAGCTGGGCAATTTCCTCCTGACGCTGCTGCCCTGCCGCATGGGAAAGGTATTTGTGAGCCCCACTGAAACCAAAGAGAGCACGACCAAAGAAAGCACCACCAAACGCGAGATTCAGGTTGAGGTTCCGGTCGCGGATGTCAACCGGCAAACTGACGCGCTGATCCAGAAATATCAGAAGGTGGCGCGCATCCCCGGCTTCCGGCGTGGCCACGTTCCGGCGTCGATTATCCGCCAGCGTTTTTCCGAAGAGATCAAGACCGACATGGTCGAGGCTCTGATTCCGCGCTTCTTCCGGCAGGAGGCTGAGCGATTGAGCCTGCATCCCGTATCGCAGCCGCGGGTGACCGACCTGCATGTGCACGATGGCGAGCCGTTGCGGTTCAAGGCAGCTTTTGAAGTGTTGCCGGAAATCAAGCTGGAAGGCTACAAAGAGCTGCGCGCCGATAAACCGGAGATCGCGGTTTCCGAGACGGATGTGGAGCAGGCGCTCGCCGATCTCCGCGAGCGTCACGCCAGTTTCAATCCGGTGGAAGGCCGCGCCCTGGCCGACGGCGATTTCGCCCAGGTCTCGCTCGATGGCAATCCCAAGCCCGTCCAAGGAAAGACCGGTGAAGGCCAGCCCGTGCACATGGATGAAGTGCTGGTCGAAATCGCGGGCCAGAACACCATGCCGGAATTCACCGAACACCTGCGCGGGACCAGCGCCAGAGATGAGCGGACGTTCGACGTGACCTATCCGGAAGATACGCAGGACAAACGCCTGGCGGGAAAGACGTTCAGTTACACCGTGAAGGTGCAGTCGATCAAACAGAAAAGTCTGCCGGAATTGAACGACGAGTTCGCCAAGCAACTGGGCGAATTCCAGACGTTGGACGATTTACGGAAGGGCGTTCGCGAGCAGATGGAGTCGGAACGCAAGCACCAGGCGGAACACGATGCCAAGGAAAAGCTGGTTGCGGAATTGATTCGGCGGAACGATTTTGAGGTTCCCGATTCGCTGGTCGAACAGCAGATTGACATCCGCATCGAGCGGGGACTGCGGGCGTTGGCGGCGCAGGGTCTGACCGCCGAGCAGATGAAGAAGCTGGATTTGAGTCGTCTGCGCGCGGCGCAACGCGACCAGGCGATTCACGATGTGAAAGCTGCCCTGCTGCTCGAAAGAGTGGCGGAGGAAGAGAGTATCCAGGTCGGCGATGACGAGTTCGATCGGGAACTGGAGTCGCTGGCACGACAATCCAAACAGACGTCGGAAGCGGTGCGCGCACGTTTGACACGGGATGGGGGCCTCGATAGGATACGAACAAGAATCCGCAACGAAAAGACCCTCGAATTTCTGTATCATCAGTCCGCGTAAAATTGATGAATGACGATGCGGACCATTTCGATCCTCCCCAGAGCCGGCGAACGGGACCTCCGGGGCAGGAGTGTGGAAAGGGTGAATGATGCTGGTACCGATGGTGATCGAACAAACCGGGCGCGGCGAACGGGCCTATGACATTTACTCCCGGCTGCTCCGCGACAACATCATCTTTATAGGCACGCCGATTGACGACAACATCGCCAACCTGGTGATCGCCCAGATGCTGTTCCTGGCGCAGGAGGACCCGGAGAAAGACATCCAGCTCTACATCAACTCGCCCGGCGGGTCGATCACGGCGGGCATGGCGATCTACGACACTATGCAGTACGTGAAGAACGACGTGACCACGATCTGCATCGGTCAGGCAGCTTCGATGGCGGCGCTGCTGCTTTCCGCGGGCGAAGCCAAGAAACGGCTGGCCCTGCCGAATTCGCGCATCCTGATCCACCAGCCTTCGATGGGCGGGCTCTCGGGGCAGGCGACCGACATTGACATTCATGCCCGCGAGATTCTGCGCATGCGGGAGATTACTAATCAGTTACTGGCCAAGCACACCGGCCAAAAGCTGGATAAAGTGGAGAAGGACGTGGAGCGCGACTTCATCATGAATTCGCAGCAGGCCAAGGAATACGGAATCATCGACGATATCATCTATAAGACGAGATAGAGGGTATGATCGGCAGTTCGTAGTGTAGAGACGCGGCTCGCCGCATCTCCGTTTGGAGCTGAAAGCCAGCCCCGGTCAGGCCGTCAGAAAAGGAGTGAGGCCGAGTGAAAACTAAATCGGGATCGGATGAGATGTTGCGCTGTTCGTTCTGTCACAAGTCGCAGGACGCGGTCGCGAAGCTGATCTCGTCGCCGAGCGACTATCCCCGGGCCTACATCTGCGACGAGTGCGTCGCGGTCTGCAACTCCATTCTCGAAGACGACCGCACGGCGACGCCCGCGGCTGCCGTTCCAAACCAACTGCCGAAGCCGCAGGAAGTCAAGACCTTCCTCGACGAGTACGTTATCGGACAGGAGCAGACCAAGAAGAAGCTGGCCGTCGCCGTCTATAACCATTACAAGCGCATTTACATGAACCGCCAGCGCACCGGCGATGGCGTCGAACTGACCAAGTCGAACATTCTGCTGATTGGGCCGACCGGCACCGGCAAGACGCTGCTGGCGCAAACCCTGGCGCGCATGCTCGATGTGCCCTTTGCGATTGTGGACGCGACCACGCTGACCGAAGCCGGCTACGTGGGCGAGGACGTCGAGAACATAATCCTGAAACTTCTGCAGGCGGCTGAAGGCGACGTGAGCCGCACCCAGACCGGCATCATCTATATCGACGAAATCGACAAGATCGGACGCAAGGACGAGAACCCGTCGATCACCCGCGACGTGTCGGGCGAGGGCGTACAGCAGGCGTTGCTCAAGATTCTGGAAGGCACGATCGCGAACGTTCCGCCGCAGGGTGGGCGCAAGCATCCGCACCAGGAATTCACGCCCGTCGATACCACGAACATCCTGTTCATCTGCGGCGGCGCCTTCGTCGGTCTGGAGAAAATTGTGGGGCGACGCGTCGGCAAAAAGGCTCTGGGCTTCCGCATGGGAGAGGAAGCGGAGGGCGAGCATCCCAACCTGACCTCACTGCGCAGCTTTGAGCTGATCTCGGAAGCGCAGCCCGAGGATCTGATCAAGTTTGGGCTGATCCCCGAGTTTGTCGGCCGCCTCCCGGTGATGGGTGTTCTGCAGCAACTGGACGAAAACGCGCTGGTGGAAATTCTGACGCGCCCCAAGAACGCGATCGTGAAACAGTACCAGCGCCTGTTTGAGTTTGAGAACGTGCGGCTGAAGTTCAGCGATGACGCGAACCGGGCCATCGCCCGCCAGGCCATGGCGCGTAAAGTTGGCGCGCGCGGCCTGCGCATGATTTTGGAAGAGCTGATGCTGGAGCTCATGTACAGCCTGCCCAGCCAGAAGAAGGTTAAGGAATTTGAAGTGACCCGCGAGATGGTGGAGATGCGGAACGTCTCGCTGGCCATGATTGAGAAAGCGGCAAGTTAAAAACAGCAAGTTAACAGGCCGTGGCGCGAGTAAGATTTATATCAGGGTATGCCCGCAAGGTTTGTATCAGGGTATGCCCGCAAGGTTTGTATCAGGGTATGCCCGCAAGGTTTGTATCAGGGTATGCCTTTAGGCATACCTCAAGTTTCGCGTTAGGAATGCGCCTTTAGGCGCTGGAATTTCGCCACAGCTGTTAAGCAAGAACGGGACCAAAGACGGGAGACCGCGTGTTGCCGAACCCCAAGGAAAAGTTCGAGAGCAAGAAACTGCCGATGATGCCCATTCGGGACGTGGTCATCTTTCCCTACATGATGACGCCGTTCGTGGTGGGCCGTGAGTCGAGCGTGCGCGCGCTCGAAGAAGCTCTGGCCAGCGATAAGAAGATATTTCTTGCCACCCAGCACGATGCCTCGATCGACGAGCCCAAGGCCGGAGACATCTTCCAGGTCGGAACCATCGTCAACATCGTGCAGAGCCTCAAGCTCCCAGACGGCAATATTAAAGTTCTGGTTGAAGGCATCGAGCGCGGCAAGATCCTGCAGGTCACCGAGAGCGAAGGTTTCTTGCAGGCCACGGTGCGGGTCGCCCGCTATGCCACCGAGACCACGGCGCCGCTGGAAGCGGGCATGCAGCGCGTCACCGGCTTGTTCGAGCAATACGTAAAGCTGTGCCAGTCGCTGAACTACGAAACCATGATCGCCGCCGTGCGCATGGAAGATCCGGCCAAGCTGACCGACACGATCGCCGCCAACCTGCAGCTTGCCATTGAAGAAAAGCAGGGACTGCTCGAGATCTTCGATCCCGCCGAGCGCTTGAACAAGATCGGCGACGTTCTCGACGTGGAAATCGAAAAGCTCAACATGGACCGCACCATCCAGTCGCGTGTGAAGCGGCAAATGGAGAAGGCGCAAAAAGAGTATTACCTCAACGAAAAAATCAAAGCCATCCAGAAGGAATTGGGTCGCGGCGAAAAAAGCGAGTTCGACGAATTGAAGAAGAAAGTGGAATCGGCAGGCATGCCGAAGGAAGTTCGCGAGAAGGCGATCCAGGAACTGAAAAAGCTGGAAGCGATGCCGCCCATGTCGGCGGAATCGACGGTCTCGCGCAACTATTTGGATTGGCTGCTGGCGGTGCCGTGGAAGAAGCGCTCCAAGGAAATTCGCAACATCACGCGTGCTGAAAAAACTCTGAACGAAGATCATTATGGCCTGGAGAAAATCAAGGAGCGCATCCTCGAATTTCTAGCCGTCCGCCAGCTGGTGAAAAATCCCAAAGGCTCGATTCTGTG
>Ga0074044_10001023_pt1 | contig 25652 bp, 28 predicted proteins | sample BogForMeECP23OM1_FD_94443 | JGI IMG/M metagenome (GOLD analysis project Ga0074044, IMG submission 94443) | Bog forest soil microbial communities from Calvert Island, British Columbia, Canada - Bog Forest MetaG ECP23OM1 | ecosystem: Environmental > Terrestrial > Soil > Wetlands ... | reverse complement strand
CCGCCGTGGATTATGGCGGGCAATCTCGATAACAAGGACCTCGTCGCCGGCACGACACTCTACATTCCGGTGCACGCGCCCGGCGCGCTCTTTGAAGTCGGCGACGGCCACGCCGGGCAGGGCGACGGCGAAGTGGACATCACCGCGCTCGAAACTTCGCTCGTCGGCACGTTTCAATTCATCGTGCGCAAAGACATGCACCTGAAGTGGCCGCGCGCCGAAACGCCCACGCACTACATCACCATGGGCCTCAACGACGACCTGAACGCCTGCGCTACGCTCGCCGTCCGCGAAATGATCGATTTCCTCGTCACCGAAAAACATCTTTCGCGTGACGACGCCTACATGCTCGCCAGCGTTGCTGCCGACCTCCACATTACCGAACTAGTCGACGGCAACAAAGGCGTCCACATGATGCTCCCCAAATCCATCTTCGTTTCGACGGCAAAGTGAATCGCGATGGGCTACTCACTTTCATGGGCGGCGCTCAAGGGCGGCAACCTGCAAACAGCGTGCGCGGCTTTAGGATTGCGCGCGACGGGAAGACGCGAAGAGATTGCCGAGTCCAAGATCGTCGGTGAGCAACTTCCGACGGGATGGTACGTAGTTGTGTTTAACCAAAGCGAAACGGAAGACCGAGAACTCGCGCGTTTGTCACAAGCGGGAGAAGTGGTCTCCTGTTTTGTCGAGGACCACGTCATGGTCAGCTGGGCTTCTGGATGGCGTGAGGGAAACAAAGTCTGGTCCGTGGTCCACGACTGCGAGAAAGGCCGATTTCATCTCGACATTAAAGGAGAAGCTCCATCAGAGTTAAAAGCCATTGCGGAGCGGTTGATCGCCAAACAGCAAGCCGCTGGCGCCGAGAAGGCCGACGTGGATCACGTTTACGATGTGCCTGCTGAGCTTGCGAAGGTGCTCACGGGTTATCGGCACGATCAAGACACGCCCGGATTGACTGGAGACGTGTTTGAGATTCTTGAGCGGGCAGTCGTGCCCGTCGGTAGCGGCAGGCGATGGCGCTGGGGATACGCGTGGTTGTTCTTGTCCACGCCAGTTGCTGCTTTATTGTATCTTCTAGCGGTGGCCTTGTTTGGCGAGCGCCTTCCCTACTGGGCGAGTGCGGATCCCAAAGACAATGTGAGTCTTGCGTTGATCCTGCACGTGCTTGTCTGCTTCCTGATTGTGAAATTACGGAAACGGCGTAGAGCGCCGTCCCCAGTGCGGGAAGGGTGAAATGAAACATTCGTTCGCGATGGCTATGATTCTTGTTGCAGCGGTGCTTGTAGGGGCGCAGCATGCTGCGCCCCTACAACCCAGGCTGCTTGCGTCCTGGCAACCGCCGCAAACCATCAGCCCGGACTGGTGCAAAGCTCTGCCGCGCCCGGAATATAAAACTCTCGAGCGCGTCCTCCCGAACGAGCCGTGGTTTGAAGTCTACAAAGTCGCGCCAGGTGTCTTCGCCATCTACGAACCGCACCAAGCCGAAGAAGTCATCTCGTATCTCATCGTGGGGACCAAACAAGCGCTGCTCTTCGACACCGGCATGGGCATCGCCAACATTCACAAAGTCGTCGCGCAATTGACCAATCGCCCCGTCGTCGTCCTGAACTCGCACACGCACAACGATCACGTCGGCGGCAATTCCCTCTTCACCTTCATCTACGGCATGGACACGGACTTTACGCGCCAAAACGCGAAGGGCTCCCGCGACGACGCGCAAGAAGAACTCGCCCCCGGCATGATCTGCGGCACTCTGCCCAAAGGCTTTGACCCGAAGACCTATGGGACCAAACCCTGGCACGTCTCGCTCTTCGTGAAAAACGGCTTCAGAATCAATCTCGGCGGCCGCACCCTCGAAATCATTTCCACTCCTGGCCATACGCCCGACGCCATCTGCCTCATCGATCGCGCCAACGGCCTGCTCTTCACCGGCGACACGTACTATCCCGGCCCCATTTGGCTCTTCCGCCCCGAAACGAATCTCGACGCGTACGTCGCGTCCGTGAAATGGATAGCCGATCTCGCGCCGCAAGTAAAACTAGTCCTCGGCGCGCACAACGTGCCAGTCGCCGATCCGAGCGTTTTACCCCGGCTCGTCACCGCGATCGAAGCCGTCCGCGCTGGAAACGTCGAAGCCAAGCCGCTCGAAGGCGGGAAAGCCACCTACACGACGGACGGCATAACCTTTCTTCTCAAGGCCCAGCCCGCGGGAGTAAAATGACGGCGTTGGACGCCAGCTATGAGCACGAACCTTTCACGAATCCTTTGCCTGGCCTTCGCCGGATCATTTTTCTGTCTTCCGGCCCGCGCTCAGTCGCAAAATGCGCCATCGCAAAAGAAGTCGAAGCATCCCAAGCCGGTGGAAATCAATGTTCAGAACTATTACGGCGGCGTCTTCCTAATCGGCGATGGAGGAATCCCGAACGGCCCCTGTTTTCGCATCAATGGGCGCGTCACCTCCGCCGAATTCTTTAACTATCTGAAATCCTATGACAGCAATGACGGAACCGTCTTTCGCCTCGGCACAGACGAGGTCACGCAGTTCCCCGACAAAATCCTGCTTTCGCTGACCATTCGTGATCAGCCGTGTTCCACGGGCCTTCAGCCAGTCGGCACGGGTGTCTATCTCACCCAGGAAACCATGGGTTCTCTGAAGCTTTCGCTGTATTGGAAACACGGCGTGGATCTGCGCCCCGCGGGCAAAGCGGTCGTCGTGCATTTTTCCGTCGATCCCATCGAGCCTTACGCGACGGAGCTTGCCGCGGAATTGCCCAAGCGGTATTTGTGGTCCTACGAATTTGGCATTCCCGCCGGGGGCGTCCCCCTAACGGACAGCCTTGTGCTCATTTTCCGCACACCCGATGGGCACATCGCCGCGCGCGTCGCCGCGCGTTTGTAATTCGCGCGCTACGTTTGCAGCGTTTCTTTACTGGAGTCCCAGCGCAATCAGGCTAATAGAATTAGTTTTTTTTCATCCCATGGAGCTGACTTTTTCCGGCTCGATCTTGTAGAGCACGCGCACTTCGCCCGGCTGGCGGAACGGATAAACCGGCTTGCCCAGATATTTCTGCGAAAGCTTGTTGATATGATCGTCCGCGCCGTTCTGCGTAATCTCGACAACGCGCCCGCGAATTTCTAGATAACGATAGGGATTCGCCGGGTCCTGCAGCGAAACGGAGACCCGAGGATCGCGGCGAACATTTTTGTCCTTCACGCGGCCGAGCGCGGAATTGAATCGGACGTACTTGCCGTCATAATCCACCCAGACTGGAGTCACTTGCGGGCTGCCGTCTTTCATAATTGTGCCGAGATTGCCGAACGCGGGCTTTTCCAATAAGTCCGCGTATTTTTCGGGAATGTTTTCTGCCATGTCTGTCTCCTGACGATTCTGTTCCGTACAGCTGAACACTCAGACTCTAGCACGCGCGAAGCGCACTTCGCAGCTTTGGCGTGTGTTTCCGGACTGCGAGGCCCGGGCGAGCGTTCAAACAAACTTTATTTCTGGCGCGCGGCCCAACGAAGTGAGAGGCGCTCCGGTGAGTTTCTGCAATTCTTCAATGCTCCATCCCGGTGCGATTTCGCGAAGCATAAGTCCTTCCGGCTTCACGTCGATCACCCCGAGATCGGTGATGATAGTATCGACACACGCGAGCCCCGTCAGCGGATAGGTGCACTGGCGCACGATTTTTGGCGCGCCTTCCTTGGTAGTATGTTCCATGCAAACGATCAGCTTTTTTGCGCCCGCCGCGATGTCCATCGCGCCGCCGATCCCGCCGGAGCCTTTGGCGCCGGGAATCTTCCAGTTCGCAAGATCGCCTTTTTCCGAGACTTGAAACCCGCCGAGCACGGCGACGTCGAGATGGCCGCCGCGCGTCATGAGATGCGCATCGGCTTGATGAAAAAAAGAAGCTCCTGGAATCAATGTCACCGGGACTTTCATCGCATCAACCAAATCGTAGTCTTCTTCCCCGGGCCGCGCGCGCCGCCCCATGCCGAGAATTCCGTTCTCGCTGTGAAAATAAACTTCGACGTTTTTCGGCAAATAATCCGCGATGAGATTGGGGATGCCCCAGCCGAGATTTACATACGCACCATTGGGCAATTCCATCGCGGCACGCTGTGCGATCTGCCCGCGCGTCAGCCGAGGCTTATCCGGCATAGCGGACTCCTTTGGCTTGCACGATGCGGTGCACAAAGATCGCCGGCGTCACAACTTGTTCCGGCTTGATCGAGCCGGCTGGGACAATTTCGTCGACTTCGACGATGGTCGCCGTCGCGGCCATGGCCATAATCGGATTGAAATTCCGCGCCGCGAGACGGTAGGTCAGATTGCCCAGCTCGTCGGCCGTCTCGGCCTTGATGAGCGCGTAGTCCGCGTGAATGGGCATCTCGAGGATGCAGCGTTTCCCTCCAATGACGCGCTCTTCTTTCCCGCCTGCGACTTCCGTGCCTACGCCGACGGTCGTGTAAAATGCGCACAGACCCGCGGCAGCGGCGCGCATACGTTCGCAGAGAATTCCCTGAGGCACGAGCTCGAGCGTCACTTTTTTAGTGGCGAGTTGCTCTTGAAAATAAGTGGAATGCGGGCCGGGAAAAGAGGCAATCACGTGCCGGATCTGGCCGTTCTTGAACATCAAGCCCAGCTCGCCATCGTGTGTTCCGCAGTTATTGCTGATTGCGGTGATGTCTTTGGTGCCTTTCAGAGCCAGCGCCTGGATCAAGTTATTGGGAAATCCCGCGCCACCGAATCCGCCGAACATGATGCGAGCGCCGTCTGGAATATCGGCCACGGCCGAATCCAAGCTTGCGTGGATTTTGTGTCGCATGGCTCGGCGTATCCTACCAGAGGCGGTGCAAGTCTGCAGAAGCGAGTGCGAAGGGTCAGCCGGTACCAATAAATCCGGACTGGCACGGCGCGGCTCGCGTCGTCTAACATGGTTGCACAGCCATGAAACGCGGAACTCTAATATTGATCTTGCTGATTGCTGCGGTGCTTGGGGTTGGCTTCGTGGGGTATTCCCTGCTGCACAACGGCGTGAGCGCAAAGGCGACACCCTCTGCGATCGAGATCATGATGGCGCGGAAAGCCAGGCACATGGCGCTTCCGAGCGAGGCGCGATCACTAGTTAATCCGGTGGCGGCCTCCGAAGAAAACTTGCGGGACGGCAGATTGCACTTTGCCGACCATTGCGCCATCTGCCACGGCAACGACGGCAGTTGCGACACGATGATGGGCAGCGGACTCTACCCCAAACCGCCGGACCTGCGGCTTGCGGAAACGCAAAAGCTTTCCGATGGCGAACTTTTTTGGATCATTGAGAATGGCGTGCGGTTTACGGGCATGCCGGCGTTTTCTACTCATCACAGCTCCCCGGAGGATAGCTGGAAGCTCGTACTTTTCATCCGCCACTTGCCGCAATTGACGGCGGAGGAACGCATCGAGATGGAGCGCAATAACCCAAAGAGTCCCGCCGACATCCTCGAGGAGCAGCAAGAGAATGATTTTTTGAATGGAAAGGCACCGACGCCTCCTGCGGAATCGCATCACCATTAGTGTGCTGAAAAAATCTCAAGCATGCCGGGGCGCGCGGCGAGTTGCGTTTCCTGCAATCGTGGAATACTGTTTGAAGAGGCTCGAGCCCGAGGAGATGGCTATGAAAGTTCGCTTCGCGGCATTTCTATTAACGCTGGCCGCTGTCTGCGGCGCCGCTTTTGCGCACGGCGATTTGAAACATGTCAGCGGAACGGTGGAGAAAATCACGGCGGGTTCTATCTTCGTGAAAACGGCTGATGGAAAGTCGGTCGAGGTGAAGATTGTTTCGTCGACCGTGTATGTCTTTCATGCCGCAAACCAATCTGGGACGCTCGCCGACACCAGCCCGGACAAACCAGCGAAATTTGCCGACCTTGCGGTAGGAGATCGCGTGCTCATCCACGCAAAGCCGAATGGCGACACGCTGGAAGCTGCGGAAGTGAAATTTTCCGTGCCAGCTGTCGTGGCGAGCAAACCAAAATCCTGAAGGACCCTCAACGCGCCGGGTTTGAGTTCAATCATTCCTCCACTAGATGGCAGGAGTGCGTCTTCAGCACCAGCCAGACGCGGCTTCCTTCCGCGAGCTCGAGCGACCTCACGGCTCCCGGCGTCAGGTGCACGATAAATTCCACCCCGCAGTCGACCCGCGCGCGAACCAGCGTGCCGCGTGGTTCCATCGCGACGATTTTTCCTTCGATGACGTTGCGCGCGCTTAGGCCTTGCGGCGGCGAGGTTGCGAGCAGAATATCCCCCGCGCGAATGGCCAAACGTACGCGGTCTCCTGCAGAAGCGTAGCCTAGTGGGACCTCGATTTCGCAACGGCTTTCGCTGAGACGCACGCGCATCACGCCGTCGGCTTCGCGCAAATCGACGACTGTCCCACTTAGCAGATTTTCAAAACCGGCTGCTTGCGCCAGCCGCTTGTGCCGCGGCGCTTCCAGCACCTCGAAGGGCGTTCCCGCGCTGATCACGCTCCCGCTATCCATCGCGATCACGCGCTCGCCGAGTGCGTCCACTTCTTCGCGCGCGTGAGTCACGTACAAAATCGGGATGCGCGACGCCGCGTTCCATGCACGCAGATCCTCGACAATCGCGGCCTTCAGTTCCGCATCCAGCCCAGACAGCGGCTCATCGAGCAATAACACGCGGGGCTGTGTGACGAGAGACCGCGCCAGGGCAATTCTCTGGCGTTCTCCGCCGGAGATTTCCTCGGGCCGGCGCGCACGCAGTTTGTCTACCCGGAAGGCTTTCAAGATGTTTTCCACACACGCGGCGCGCTGCTCGCGCGGCAAACCATCGAGTCCGTAGGCCACGTTCTTTTCGGCGCTCATGTGCGGGAAGAGCGCCAGCGTTTGAAAAACGTACGCGATGCGACGCGACTGGGGCGGACAATTGAAGTTGGCCTGCGAATCAAATAGCACTTCTTCTCCGATGGCGATGCGTCCGGAATCTGGACGCGCCAATCCCGCAATGCAATCCAGCAGCGTGGATTTCCCGGCGCCGGATGGACCAAAAAGAATGGTGATGCCTGGGGGAACTTTGATGGAAATATCCAGCAGAAATGAGGGAGACCCTGCGCGAATTCGTTCCAGCTTCGCGCGCGCCGTAAGCATGGCCGCGTTTAGTTCGCCGTCCACGGGGTCCAGAGACGGCGTCCGATTTGGCGACCTGCCTGGCGGTTCACGGCGTATACAAGGGACAATACCGCGAACGAAATGGCAAGCAGCACGAGCGCCATGTGATTCGCATCGGCGTATTCGAGCGATTGCACGTGATCGTAGATATCGATCGAAACCGTGCGCGTCACGCCCGCCAAATTGCCGCCGACCATCAGCACCACGCCAAATTCGCCCATGGTGTGGGCAAAGCTGAGCACCAGGGCTGTCACAACGCCGGGAATCGAGAGCGGAAGGATCACACGGTAAAATGTGCGCAGCCGCCCGGCGCCGAGCACGGCGGAAGCGTCTAAGAGTTTACGGTCGACAGATTCGAAGGAGGCGATGAGAGGCTGAACGGCGAACGGCAGACTGTAGAGCACGGACGCGAGGACCAGCCCTTCGAACGTAAAAGCCAAGCCGTGCCCGAAAAACGTTTGCCAAAATCTCCCGAGCGGGCCGCGCGGTCCCATGGCGACGAGAACATAAAATCCCAGAACCGTCGGAGGCAGAACCAGCGGCAACGCCACGAAGGCTTCGAGCAAAAACTTGCCGCGCCAATTCGAGTACGCCAGCCAATAGGCGAGAGGCAGTCCGCCAGCCAGGAGAATCGCAGAAACGCAGAGGGCGAGCCGGAGGGAAAGCAGTAGAGCGTCCATATTTATTTATTCTGGGAGCCCGAGGGAGGCACGGCCGCACTGGCAGCTGGAAACGTGAAGCCATACTTTGCGAGAGTAGCGCGCCCGGTTTCACTCCTCACAAATTCCAAAAAGGCGCGCGCGCCATCTTTGTTTGCGGCGCTCTTTAGAACGATGGCGGCTTGCTCGATCGGCGGATGCATGTCCGCCGGAATTTCCCAGCGTTTGCCGTCTTTCATGCCGGGCGAAACGGCCAGCGACATAGCGACAATGCCGGCCTGCGCATTTCCGGACTGCACAAACTGGGCCGCCTGCGAGATATTTTCTCCATAGACCAACTTGGATTTCACCTGCTCATAGATGCCGGCTTTTTGAAGTGCTGCGAGTGCCGCGCGGCCGTACGGAGCGTGCTCAGGGTTGGCAATGGCGATTTTTTGCACACTCGCGTCCAGCAACGTCTTCCATCCGAGGCGGGCTACATCCACCTTTGCATCCGCGGGCGTCCAGATCGCGATGCGCCCGACTGCATATTCGTATAGAGTTCCTGGCTCAGCAAATCCCGCCGCTTCCAATTTCCTCGGATAGTCGATGTCCGCCGAGAAGAACAGATCGAACGGCGCACCGTTTTGCAGCTGTGAGAAGAAGTTTCCGCTGGAGCCGTAGGTCACGTCAGCTTTCGTTCCAGTCTGCTTCTCAAATTGAGCGGCGATATCTTGCATGGCGAATTTCAAATCTGCAGCGGCAGCCACGCGGATTTCTTGCGCACGTGCGGCTCTTGCCGTCGGCAGCGCCGCAAAAAACAGTACAAAAAAAACCCGGCGCGTTAACATGTTTCATCTCCACTGGTCACGAATCACCCTTCAGCAGTTAGCCTGCGCAAGTCGCGGGGAATCGCCGTTCACACGCGCAAAATCATTACCTCCGTGGACTTGATCAGCGCCGCGGCTCTTTCCCCCGGTTTCAATCGCATCTCTTTCGCGGCATCGGCGGTGATAATGGCGGTGATGTGCTGCTCTCCGATGGCCATCGTCACCTGTGCAAGTAAGCCGCTGTATTTGACGGCGATCACACGGCCGTGCAACTGGTTGCGCCCGCTGATTTTCCTGAAATTGCCCCGGCGCATGACGATATCGCCGCGTTCGAGCTTTTTCGGAATCATGCGGTCGATTTCGCTTTCTGGGATGCGGTGATGCCCGCCCGGCGTTTTCACCGTTTTGATTTTCCCGCGGTAGATCCACTGCTTCAGAGTGGGGTAGCTGATGCCGAGGATCCTGGACGCTTCTCTCGGCGGCAATAGCGCGGCTCGGTACATCAAGCCCTCCTCAACGAGCGTGTTCCTTTTTCATTAAATAGAAACCGCTATTGTAGTACGATTCTATGCGTTTCTATCCGTTATTTTCCGTGACCCATCGAGCATCTCCCTTTATCGCTTCGGCAACTAGTATCGAATTGCCGCGCTGCGGGCCCTTGCCATCGCGTAAAGTAACAAAAGAGAGAGAGCAGAAATCCGCGTTGGGGGCACTCATGACTCTTGTCACCGCCAAACTGACCGCCGATGACATTCGCAAGGCCGTCGAACTCTTCTGGACAACGTTTCTGGCCAAATCAGAAGAAGAGCTGAATGATTTTTATGCTCCAGGCAGCACCGTTTTCCAGATTGCCATGGGCCGAAGCGAGCCAGGCCGGCTAGGCGCGATGCGGCGTTCGCGCGAATACTTCAACCCGGACACGCGCATGGAATTAAAACTGAGCCCGATCGACATTGTAATGTGTGGAAACGATGCGGGTGTCGCCAGCTACACATTCCAATTCCAGGCGAGCGGCCGCGACGTGGGCGGCAAGCGTATGGCGGAAAAACTGGAAACCGTGCGAGCCACACACGTCGTGCACCGCGACGCCACCGGCAAACTTCGCATCGCGCACGAACATTTTTCGGTACCGGTCGCAAACGAGGCTCGATAGCACGGTCTTCTTAACGCTCGCGGAGGTCTAATTCCTGAGCGGTTTCCCTGTCTTTAGCGTGAACGCCATACGTTCCTGCGTTTTCTTTTCGCCGCACAAGGAGACAAAGGCTTCACGCTCCAGATCGAGGACGTACTGCTCGCTGACGAGTTGCGGCGAGGTGAGCGGACCACCGGCGAGGATGTTCGCGAGCTTGCGGCCCACGTGCGCGTCGTAGTCCGTGATGTATCCACCGCGCTGCATCATGTGAATCACGAGCTTCGCGCCGGCCAGGAATTGTTCGCCGAGGACTTTGATTTGTGTGTTCTGAGCGCCTTCCTGCCAGCTTGCCGCCAGCGGCTTGTATCCTCCGCGAACCAGCGCGAGTGCGGCTTCTTTCGCATCACCCACCAGGCGGTCGCGATTCATGGAGACGCCATCTTCGCGCCGCAAGAATCCAAGCGCACGGCTCTCTTCAGCGCTGGTTCCCACTTTTGCCATGGCGATGGCTTCGAAAACGGGCTTCATCGCGTGAAACAAATCCAAATCCTCGCCGCCGGCCGCATGTTCATTCGCACGGATGAGCATCTCCTTCGTTCCGCCGCCGCCGGGAATCAAACCGACGCCAACTTCCACCAGACCGATGTAGGCCTCCGCCGCAGCCTGAATTTTCGCAGCGTGCAAACCGATCTCGCATCCTCCGCCGAGGGCCATCCCCTGCGGCGCGGCCACCACGGGCTTCGGCGCATATTTCAAACCCAGGTTCACATTCTGAAATTGCTTCACGGCCATGTGCAGCTCATCCCACTCTTGTTCCTGAGCGGCAACGAGCATGAGCATTACGTTCGCGCCCACGGAGAAATTCACGGCCTGGTTGGCGATGATCATGGCGTCGAAATCGGTGTCCAACCGCTTCAACCCTTTGTGCAGCATAGACATCAGGTCCGCGCCAATGGCGTTCATTTTTGCGTGAAATTCGCAACAAACCACACCGTCGCCGAGGTCAATAAGGCTCGCGCCGGAGTTGCGCTCGATTTCTCGGCCGGCTTCCTTCTGCGATTTAAGAATGATCACGCCGGGCGGCGTTTCCAAAGGCTTTGCCACGCCGCTGGTCACGTCGAAGACTGTTGTCTTGCCTTTCTCGGATTCGTAAAATCCCTTCCTCCCGCTTGCCAGAACTTTTTCGATCGCGGACGGAATCGCGCGGCCTTCTTTTTGGATTTGCGCAGCGAACGCTTTTACACCGATCGCGTCCATCATTTCGAAAGGCCCCATCTCCCACGCGAATCCCCACTGCAGCGCGTGGTCCACATCCACAACGCTGTCTGAAATTTCCGGCACGCGCCTTGCTGCATACAAACACATCTCCGATAGCCCGCCCCAGATGAACTGCTGGGCCTTGTCGCCTTTCTGACCTTCGAGCAGTGGCCCGACCAGCGCGCGCAGACGCTCTCGCGTGTCCTCAATTGCTTTTCCCATTTCGAGCGAGGCGAATTTCGCTTTTTGGCGTGGCCGATACTCCATGGTGTTGACGTCCAACGTCAGAATCTCTTTTTCGCCCTCGCCTTTCACTTTCTTGTAAAAGCCCTGGCCGGTCTTGTCTCCCAGCCATCCACGCCGGACCATTTCTTCGATCAGCGGCGGCACTTTGTACATTTCGTGCGATTCATCGTTCGGCGCAGTTTCGTAAATGTTCTTGATTACGTGCACCAGCACATCCAGCCCCACGAGATCCGCTGTTCGAAACGTCGCGGATTTCGGCCAGCCCACTGCAGGCCCCGTGCACGCATCCACTTCTTCGATGGTCATCCCCAGCGTTGTCATCAGCCGGATGGCGTTCAGCATCGAAAATGTTCCGATGCGGTTGGCAATGAAGTTTGGCGTGTCTTTCGCAATCACCACGCCTTTGCCGAGTCTGCGGTCGCAAAACTCATCTAGCGTGTCGATCACTTCGCTTGACGTTTTTGGCCCTGGAATCACTTCCACCAATTTCATATACCGGGGTGGATTGAAAAAATGCGTGCCCGCCCAGTGCTGTTGAAACTCTTCGCTCATGGATTCAGCGATCAAATGAACAGGCAAACCGGAAGTGTTGGTGGTGACAATCGCGCCCGGCTTGCGGAATTGCGCTACGCGCGAGAGCAAATTTCTTTTGATCTCGAGGTTTTCCGCTACTACTTCGATGATCCAGTCCGCTTCCGCACAGCGCGCCAAATCGTCTTCAAAATTTCCGATGGAGACTTTCTCGGCCAGCGCCGGTACGAAAAACGCCGCTGGCTTCGATTTTTTCGCGGCTTCGAGCCCTGCGCGCACAATCTTGTTTCGGTCTCCGGTGGGTGCACCGGGCTTTAAATCCGGCGGAACAATGTCCAACAGGATGCACGGGAGCCCAGCGTTGGCCAAATGCGCGGCGATACGCGAACCCATGGTTCCCGCGCCCAACACGGCTGCCTTCTCGATTCGACGTTTCATGGCTTGCCTTTTCCGGAGCCCTTTTGGGAGATTGAGACGAGGGGACAGGTTACAAAACCGCCATCCCCTGGTCAAACGAACTATGGCCCTGCCGCGGGGCGCGCGTTAGAGTATTGTGAGAATGAGTCCCGGCAAGGTGACAGACGCCATCGGCTGGCTCCAGTCCGCCAAAGAAAGATTGCTATCTCTGGCCGAACCTGACGAGCGCAAGCCCGCGGAACGCCCTCGCGTGGGCCTCGCGCTCGCGGGCGGATTCGCGCGCGGCATCGCCCATATTGGCGTCTTGCGCATTCTGCGCGAGGCCGGCATACCCATCGACTTGGTCGCCGGCACGAGCGTTGGCGCACTCATTGGCGCGGCTTTCTGCGCCGGCACGCCACTCGATGAGATGGAGCGCATCGGCTCGACCACCAGCTTCACCGATTTCGGCCGCTGGACGCCTTCCTGGCTGGGCCTCGCCACCAACCAACGCCTGGAAAAATTTCTCGCGCAATTCACGCCGGTGAAAACTTTCGAGCAGATGTCCATTCCCCTGGCGATCGCCACGACCGACATCAACGCAGGCGTCTCCGTTTACTACACCCGCGGTCCTGTCGGCCTGCCCCTGCGCGCGTCGTGCGCCTATCCGGGGCTCTTCGTGCCGATTCAATATGAAGGCCGCACATTAGTGGATGGATTTCTGACTTCACCCGTTCCCGTGGAAGGCGCGCTGCTTCTCGGAGCGGACGTCGTGATCGCCGTTTATCTCGAAGCCGGCAATCTCGAACAGCCTCGCACCTTCACCGACGTGCTCAGCCGTTCCTTCAATATCATCCAGCGTCACACCGATCTCACCTGGCGCCAGCAGGCTGACGTCATCATCGAGCCGGACGTAAAACTTTTCGTTTGGGATGATTTTACAAGGACGCCGGACCTGGTAGCAGCGGGCGCCGCAGCCACTCTGGCGGCTCTGCCAGATATTCGCGCAGCCATCAGCGGCGAGAAGCGCGATTCGGCCGCCTAGCTACGACAACCAGCCAGCCTCGGTGCCAATTCGAGCGTTAGCTGCTGGCTATTCCGGCGTGACCTGCACGACCACGGGTTGACCTTCGCCTTTGCCCCGTTGCGTGAGCCACGCGCCTAGGCCCTCGGCGAAACGCTCCGGCGTTAAACGGAAGCTCGCTTCCACTCTGCCGTCCGCTACGGGAAGCGTGTCGTCGAAATCGGCGGAATTCGTGAAATTGCGCATGCAGAATTGATCGAGCCAATCGAGGGGGCAGGCGCGGGTTTCGCCGCGAATGACTACATCCACTTTGAATTTCTGTGCGTACACGACGCCATCATAACATCGCAGCGGCAGTGTTTTTTGGCGGCCCCAGGGGCTAATTAGGAGATGCGCGGGCGCTTGACGCTGTGAGCCAAGCCAACGCGCTCGAGCGTCCAAATGAAGTACCAACCGATATCTGTTTGCCACCAGCGCAGGCCGAGGCGCGCCGAGCCGGCGTGCGAATGATGATTTGCATGCCAATTCTCGCCCCAGGCGGTAATTTGGAATGGACCAAGCCACCACACGTTCATGCTGGAGTCCTCGATGCCCTCTTTGGCATGTCCGAGATGCGTGAGGCTATTGACGAAGCATTGCATGTGCAGCGTGTAGACCAATCGGATAGCGCCGATCCAAAAAAAACCCATCCACCCGAAACCAAGCAGCAGCCCCGAGAAGATCGAAAGAATGATGACGGGAGTTTCCAGCCAGCCCCACACCGTGTATATGCCGCCGGTCAATTCGGGGGCCCAGCGCTTTTTATCTGCGGGTTGCGTCTGATACAGCCAGCGCAAATGCGCCCACCAGAAACCGCCTTGCTTTGGACTGGAGATATCGTCGGGCGTGTCCGTCACGGAATGATGAAGCCGGTGATAAGCGACCCAGCTCGCGGGATGACCGGAACCGTTGAACACCGCCCAAAAGATGAGGAACTGCTCGACAAACTTGTTGACCTTGAGCGTCTTGTGCGCCAGCAGCCGGTGATAGCAGACCGTCGTACCGAGCCCTCCGAATGCAATGAAGAGAAGCGCCAAACCAACCACTTTCAGGCTGGGCAGAGGGAACAGAATCAGTCCAACGACCGCGAGCGCGTGAACGAGGACGAGATATGCGAAGACGCCTTCTTTGCCGTGTACCGGTTTCCAGAAGGGACGTTCCCACGGCCGTACTTCTTGTGTGGCGACTAATTCCATGATCTCTCCGGCGATTTAGTTGAATGCTTGACTGCCTGGTGTGTCGAGCCTGATAGGCAGCTTAACAATACCATTTTTCTTCTTTGGGTGAAGTAAATCTGTTCGCAATGAGACACCAAAGAGGAAACTGTTTCGAGGAGGATTCATCGCTCGTTCTGCTGAATTCGCGCACTCGCACGCTGCGACAATTTCCAGACTGGCCCGTACCTGGGCCTCCCTCTGCGGCTAATTGTTCAAGCGCAATTCAAATATGAGTTTTGTTTTGCATTGTCCGGGAAATGACAAGAGAAAGACCGCTCGCGGCGTGCAACATCAACTGCAAAAAGGTTAGGAGAAGAAGGGAAATGCAAACTTATCTTTGCAAATCCCGCAGCGCATCATTGAGTTCCACCAAATTTGAATCGAGACGGTAAAAGCCGGGGCGCCAGTTTCCGACCGTCTCTTCAGCGGCGAATCTCAGCACAGCAAAATCATCCGCGCCGGTCTGCCCCTCGGAGAGGCTGGGGAAACTATCACCAAAGAACGTCACGGGGTGCGTGCTGACGACCCGTTCGCATTCATTTACGGAAAGCACAGCTCGCAGCATCCCCTGATTCTTCGCGTGCGGCTGGCAAAAGTAAAGGTTGGGCATACCCGAGTATCATGGGCAGGAAAGCTGAAAATTCTAATAGTACGTAAGTCCTTTTGTTAAGGCGAAGGTTGCTAAGGAGCCAACCCGTTCTAAGCTGTATTATCACTTTCTCCCCTACTTTCGCCCTATTTTGGCGATTATTTTGGCCCCTAAGTTGCCCAACTAACGATAGAATCCCGCCACTGCCATCCAGGGGGAATTCGTGGAAGACGAGCGGCGCCGAGTTCCCAGGTTCCCATTCGTAGCGACGGCCGAAGTCCTTGAAAAAGGGGCGCAAGCTGGCGTCTCCGCGCGTGTGACAGAGCTAAGTCTTTACGGTTGTTACGTGGAAATGTCCGATCCGCGACCCAAGGGCACCCAGGTTGTCCTGAAGGTCTTTGCCGAGGGCAGATATCTCGAGTCCCAGGGCAGCGTGCTCTACTCTCAGCCAAACCAAGGGATGGGCGTCGGCTTTCAGAACGTAAATCCACACTACTTAATGGTGTTAAAGCAGTGGCTGATCGAAGCCGCTCAGGCAAAATTTGGAAAGAAGGACTGAAACACGCGGCAGCTCGTCCTGCACGGCGCCCCGTTGCTTTGCAGGCTGACTAGCGAGGGCTAACGACGGCTGTGAGTGTCTTCCCGGAAGCGGCGGGAGCCTCGGGCTTCGTATGGACGAAGAACGTCATAACGAAAAAGCGCAGTGACCACAAGTCGGTTGGTACTACCACTCGCAATTCGTGCGACGACACAAACACGGTTTTCAGCGCGCGGGCCTCTCCGTCGACGGTCGCGGTCACCTGCGCATTAGGACGGAAGTTGCTTCCCAGGAGCCTGACAGTTGTCGGCCGTGCTTCTCTACTCGCCGGCATTACGACGTGGCCGTCATTCACCGAATTTAGAACCGGCGGAATCGGATCCGGCGATACATCTCCCACCGTGTTTAGAACCGTAAACGGCAGGGTCCGCGACGCCAAGTCTGAATCGAGCGCCGATTCGAGGTGAATCTTCATGCGCGACGGTCCCGATAACCACCAAGCGGGAATCAGCGCCCGCATCCGATGCGCAGAGATAAATTTCGCATCGAGTTCGTCTGGGATACTGCCGGTCATGACCTTCGTATCGCCTTTTTGAAAGTTGTCGCCCTGAAGCGTGATCCATTTGTCTGCTGGTTCTCTGCTGGACGGAAACTGACTCGGCGAAATCGAAGCGAGCGTGGGCGCCGGCGGCAATCCCGGCGGGACAATGCGAAACGGAACCGGTGGGTAGGAATTGGAAACGTCGTTTTCAAGAACTTCGACTTGCCAATTTGCTTCCTGGACGGTGAGGTTCGCCGGCAACGGCAGAATCAAACGGTGCGAGCTGATGAAGCGAGGCTTGAGTATGGCGTCGTTGTTCGCTCCATCTCTGCTGAATGTGACCATGGCGCTGGGGACAAAATTTCTTCCTAGAAGAACAATCGAGGTTCCTATCGATCCCTTCACCACACGCCGTGGGGTAATGGAGGAGAGTATTGGGGTCGGATCGTCGCCGGGCAATGGATACTCGGCTTGTGCTTCTACTTCGAGACTGACTCCGCCGTCGGGGTTGGAAACTTGAAATGAAATGTCGTTTGGTGTGGCATCCATTGGCTGGCCTTGAGGCCAAATGACTTCGCCAGCGTACTGTATCGGAACTGGCTGGGTGAATACGACCTTCCCGCGGGGGCCATCGGCGATCTCGACCCACGCTCTATCCACCTTCGAGAGGTCGCCTTCGATCGAGTAGTGGAGCGTGACGTCCTGAGCGGAATTCCCGGTGATGTCCGCCACCACAACGTCGGGGCTAATGGACAGCTTGGGAAACGGTGCCTTGGCAAGCCTTGCTGTTGAAGCAGGCTGGGTTTGCGGCAGGGCCTGCGGCGTGGCCAGCAGCGCTCCGTGCGAGAGAACCAGGACAGCGAATATGAGCGGAACTCTCCCAACCATTCGCCAAGAATAGCGCATGGCGATGCGGTCGTGAGCGCTGCCCGCGCTCCTGTAGCTTGTCTGTAAACGGCCCAGTCGTGATGTCGCGCTAGATGGATAAGCCATACCTCCATCAACGCTGGTTGCGAGTCAGCCACTCTCATCAAAGGTCCTACATAGGATGGATTTGTTGCGTAGGCAGAAGACCAATCGCAAACTCCTGATGGACACCCTTACCGGAAAAGAGAAGTCCTACCGCAGCGTGGCGTAGAGAGCTTTTTTCCAGCGGGAGTTGTCGATAGTCCAGAAGACCTTCGCTTTTTGTCCCGCTGCGAGACTTGAGGCCCAGACCTCGCGGTTGCGTTCGTCATGCGCGACGTTGAGACGGTCAACCACGGTCATGCCGCGGGTAAGTTCGCTCTCCGTTTCGACGTCCACGAAATGCTCCGATTGCGAAGTGACGATAGAAGGATCCAACGCGAGGGCCATAGCGACAGGGTCTGGCAGAGAGATCCCATGTTCTCCCGATTGTTCGAAAAAAGCCTGTTGTGCGCGGCTGTTGCACTCGATGGCAAATCTGGCGACGGGTGTGCCGAAACTCAGAACTTGCTGAATGTCGGATGGATTCAGAACCGCTTCGCCGCGGCATAAGTGCCAGCCGACAAGTTCAATAGGAAGGCCGCTTCTCATCACGATCCGCGCCGCTTCCGGATCGCACCAAATGTTGTATTCGGCTGCGGGAGTGACGTTGCCCTCGCAGCATGGCGCGCCGCCCATGACCACACAGCGGCTGACTTTCGCGGCTATGCCCGGTTCCTTTTGCAAGGCGAGCGCGACATTCGTAAGCGGTCCGAGCGTGACCATTACCAGGCCGGGGTGAGATTCTATCGTGTCGATGATGGCATCCGGAGCGCTCTGTTTTTCCGGGGCGCGGCGCGGCGCCGGGTAGCCGTGATCGCCCAGGCCATCGCGTCCGTGAAACCAGGACGCGCTTATATGCGCGCGTTTCAACGGTCGTTCTGCGCCAGCAAACACCGGCACTTTCGAATCGCAGAGCTCCACCGTATAGATCGCATTTCGGCTGGCTTGATGGACATCCACGTTTCCCGCAACGGTCGTGATTGCCACAACCTCGATTTGGGAAGAGCGTAGCGCCATGATCAACGCAACGGCATCGTCGGAAGCTGTATCCGTATCAATCAGAAATGGACGTTTCACGCGACGCAGGATAGCAAATTGTCCTGCGAAACTCGGCACAAAAACCCGCCTGATCTCTGCAAGCTCGTCGCTTGCTCGATAGCCGCAGCGCTAGCTCCTGGATACACGAAGATCACATGAATGATTCCATGACTGTCGGCACCTCGCACGGTCTGTACCCTTCCCCTCACTGATCGAAGTAAGTTCTGGTGAACTCGGCTACTGGAGAACTAAAATTTACGTTCAAGAGCTGCCAGAAGACGCCCGATTTTTCAGCCGGTGAAGATTTGTCGCAGCTCCTGCGGTAGAATCCGGTCGTTCAACTTTGCAGGAGGCGTCTCGGTGGCTAGAAAAGCGAAACTTCCTTATGCACCGTGTAGTTTATTACTGACGGTAGCGTTGCTTATTTGCGGCCCGCTGGCATTCTCGCAGGCGACCGCGCCGTCTGCTCCCGTTCAAAACCAGACACCTCCAGACCAGCTAGCCGCCTGGGAACAGCTAACGCCTTATCAGAAATCGCAATTAGAGCGGACCTACAATGACTGGCCGTTCCTGGCAAAGTTCCGGGACGCCGATACCTCGTTGCCGCCAGCGCAGCCAGGTGAAACGCGCGTTGTGTTCATGGGAGACTCCATCACCGAAGGCTGGGGGATGAAAGCAACGGCAACCTCTCCCGCCCGCGGCGAGTTTTTTCCGGGAAAGCCTTATATCAATCGCGGCATCTCCGGGCAAACCACGCCGCAAATGCTGGTCCGTTTTCGCCAGGACGTCATACTTTTGAAACCCAAGGTGGTGGTCTTGCTGGCTGGCACAAATGACATCGCCGAGAACACCGGCAAGGAATCGATGGAAGAAATCGCCGGTAATATCACCTCTATGGCCGAACTCGCCCGCGGCAACGGCATTCGCGTAGTTCTGTGCTCCGTGCTACCGGCCAGCGAGTTTAGTTGGCACAAAGGGCTGGAACCTGCTCCCAAGATCAAAGCTCTTAATGCCTGGATCAAGGATTACGCCGCGAAAAACGGTTTCGTCTATGTGGATTACTACTCTCCTATGGCAAATAGCGAAGGCGGCCTCAAAGCCGAGCTGAGCCCAGATGGCGTTCACCCCAACAAGGCCGGATATGACCTCATGGCGCCCCTTGCGGAGAGCGGAATCGCGGAAGCGTTAAGAAAACCACTTCCGTGACGCGGCTCTTCCTCAACGGGATTCACGAATGGCCGCTCCTCCTATAAAATCGCGGTGACACAAGGGCATAGGGAGGCGCCATGAAATTCGCAAAAATTGTCTTTTGGATTGCGGGCATCTGGGGACTGCTGGTCATCACGCCGCTCTATTTCCTGTTCGACATCATCGGACAGAAAGATCCGCCTCCCATCACGCATCCCGGCTTTTTCTACGGCTTCGTGGGTTGCGCCCTGGCGTGGCAAGTGGCCTTTTGTTTCATCGCCACCGACCCGGTGCGCTATCGGCCCTTGATGCTCCCTTCCCTCCTCGAAAAGGCCACCTACGCCGTGGCCATCGTCACTCTGGTTCTGCAAGGCCGCACGCAACCGTCAGACCTGGTCTTCGCGGGCACAGACGCTTTGCTCGGCATACTCTTCTTCATCGCCTATTTAAAAACCAAGCCCAGTTGACTCGAGCTACATCCAGTTCACAAGAATCTTCGTACTTGGAGAAGGGGGCAGGGAATGAATGCTCCTCTTGGGCACAGAGGGCGGGCAGAGTTCTTCACCTGGCGCTCGTTTTTTTTTCGCTTGACGGCGGCTCGCAATGGGAGGATACCTGATGTACCACAGCCCCGGATTGAGGGACGGGGTTTCACGTCAGGGTACGTGTGTGCGGCCCTGCCCTCCCGAAGTCCTTGGAGCAGAATCAATACGAGCTCGGTTTAACATAGCAGGGAATAAATTCGGGTCCCCGCAAGTACCTAAGCTCACTTGGGGTTGTGTTTGGACACTTTGTGGCGTGATTTCCGGGGAATGAAGCGAACGCTTCTCGATTTTTGCGGCTTGGACTTGCTTTGCGACCGACTGAATCGTTTGCTCAAGCCTGCCGTCTAAAACGGGCTGTAGCAAGGTGGCAGAGGGCGTTGCACGAAAAAACGCGGGGACGCCTTACGATCGCAAGTACCGCTCCCTGCTGGAACTCTTGATCTTCACGGCGGGCAATCCGCCGGAAGGGCAGCAGTAGATTCAAAATAATAGGAGGCGGGAGAAACAAATGACAAAGTCAAATAAGTTCCTTATCACAGGCGCGGCGATTGCGGGCTTGCTCGCGGGAACCGGCGCCAGCATCCAGGCTTCTAGTCTGCTCACCGGGGCAAGGGCTTCGGCTGCGGCTCAGGATACAGACAAGCCTGCTGACAAGACGGTGAAAGAAAAGCACGCTTGTAAAGGCAAGAACTCTTGCAAGGGCAAGGGCGGCTGCAAGTCCAGCGACAACGGCTGCAAAGCCAAGAACTCCTGCAAGGGCAAGGGTGGCTGCGCGACCGACGGCTCCAAGATGCCCGATTGATCCAAGAACCCGTAACTTGGCTTACGGGCTTGGATTAATTACATGATGGGGGGCCGGTGGCGATCACTGGCCCTTTCGTCTTTCCCCTTCCCGGAGACTTGCATGTCAGCAAATCGCTTTAATGGCTTCACCGACTACGGTATCGGCATCGGCCTGCGCGCTCCACATTACAATCACATTCTGGGACGCAAACCGGTCGTCGACTGGTTCGAGATTATTTCTGAAAATTTCATGATCGATGGCGGACGGGCGCTGCACATCCTCGATCAAATCCTCGAACAGTACAAAGTCGTCCAGCATGGCGTTTCGATGTACTTCGGCTCCGCGGAGAAGCTCAATCGCGAGCATCTTCGGCGCTTGAAAGATCTCGTCCAGCGCACCAAAACGCCGTGGCTTTCCGATCATCTGTGCTGGGGCAGCGTCGACGGGCGCTACACGCACGATTTACTGCCCATGCCGTATACCTTTGAAGCCGCGCGCATTACCGCGCAGAAAGTGCGCGAAGTGCAAGATTTTCTGGAAATTCCCATCGCTGTCGAAAACGTGAGCAGTTACGCCGAATATCACGATTCGGAAATGACCGAGTGGGAATTCCTGAACGAAGTCGTCGAGCGCGCGGATTGCGGCATTCTGCTCGACGTGAACAATATTTATGTCTCCTCACAAAATCACAATTTCAATCCGTTGGATTACGTGAACAGCGTTCCCGCTCATCGCGTCGCGCAGATTCACATCGCCGGCCATTCCAAATATCGCAAGTACATCCTGGACACGCACGATCATCCCGTGATCGACCCCGTATGGAAACTTTACGAACGCGCCATCCTGCGCGCCGGTCACACCGCGACGCTCCTCGAATGGGACGACAGCATTCCCTCTTTCCAGGAAGTTCACGACGAAGCGCTGAAAGCCAATAAATTCTTGCGCGCCACCGCGCTGGCGGAAGCCGTATGAAGTTGATGCAGCTTCAGCGCACCATGGCTCGTGCCGTGATGCAGCCGCTCACCTCTTCCGAACGCATGCAGCGCCGCGCTCCCGATGGCGGCCCGATGAAGCGCTACGCGTCGCGCTTCATCAAGCCGAATGACCGTCTCACTTCGTTCGAGCGCCTAGAAATTTACAATCGCCAATATTGGTTTCGCGTGCTCTCCGCGCTCAGCGAGGATTTCCCTGGTTTGCGCGCCGTTCTCGGAGAACGCCGCTTCGACGCCATGGCCAAGGCCTATCTCATCGCTAATCCATCGCGTTCGTTTACCCTGCGCAATCTCAGCGCGCGCATGGAATCGTGGCTGCGGAAAAATCCCAAGTGGGCGGGCGCAAATCAAAATCTCGCGCTGGATATTGTGCGCCTCGAGTGGGCGGACATCGAAGCCTTCGATGGAAAGGCCGAGCGCGCTCTGCGCCCCGAAGACCTTGCGAATGCGGCAGGCCCGCGCATGAAATTAGCCCTTCAGCCGTATGTGCGGCTGCTGAGTTTTCGCTATCCCGTAGACGATCTCCTCCTGGAAGTCCGCAAAGAGGATGAAGACACGGATTTCGCCAGCAATACCTTTGCGGAGCATAGGAAGCGCAAACGCGTCCGCGCCGTTGCGAAGCTGAATCCAGCGCAGATTTTTCTGGCGGTCCATCGCGTCGACTACTCCGTTTATTTCCGCCGCATCGAGCAGGAAGAATTTGCGATTCTCACGTCACTGCGGCAGGGGAAAACACTGGGTGCGGCCGTCGAGTCCGCCTTTCGCAAAAGCGCGGTCGTCCAGGAAGATCGCCCGCTCAAAGTGCAAAACTGGTTTCAGGCTTGGGCCACGCTGGGCTGGTTCTGCCGTCCGGAGAAAAAACGCGCAGCGCGCTGAGATTTGCGATAGAGTGGCGCATCCAAGGTTCACAATTCCCCGTAGACAATTCTTAGGACTAACCTCATGGCAGCAAACGCCGGCGGCTAAATTCTCATGAAGAAAACACTCATAACCATGCACACCTGGCACGCAAACTTTTTTCATTTCGCCGACTATCTCCAGCATCCGTTTCTGCTTTTTGTGCGGCTTTACTGGGGCATTCAACTGATGCAGAGCGGCTGGGGCAAACTGCATAATCTGGACAGAGTGACAGACTATTTCGGCAATTCCCTGCATTTGCCGATGCCCGGCAAGATGGCTATCTTCATTTCCTGCGTGGAGCTTTTCGGCGGCCTCTTTCTTGCGCTGGGCCTGCTCTCGCGTGTTGCATCTCTGGTGTTGACGGTGAACCTCATCATGGCTTATGTCATAGGCGATCGCGAGGCGCTGATGTCGATTTTTTCCGATCCGGACAAGTTCGCTGCGGCGGCGCCTTTCGTGTTTCTCGTAGCCTCGATTATCGTGCTGGTGTTTGGCCCGGGAATTTTCTCGCTCGACGCACTCGTCAACAAAGTGTTTTGGAAAACCGGGTCGACGGACAAATCTTCCGCTTAGCGCTGCGCTTAATCCCTCCAATTGGCGTAGGATGGATTCTGGGTACTCATGTTCCGGATGGAATCTATCCTTGGCATCAGCAAACGCGCTTCCTTCGTTTTTCTGCTTCTGCTTGTTCCCTTCCGTGCCGCGAAGGCGGCTGATGTGACTTCCACATTGATGATCGGCGGCTCGCGCATCGATGTGACGATCCAATCGTCCGACACGCCAAACGCGCCGCTTTCGCAGCCTGACGTGATGAAGTGGGTGCAGTTCGCCGCGGAATCCGTGGCGGCCTACTACACGCGCTTCCCTGTTCCTCATCTCACGCTCCGCGTCGTTTCGTTTGACGGGACCGGCATACGCCACGGCATGACCTGGGGCCGGGAGGGCGGCCTGATCGTTATCCATGCTGGCAACAAAACTTCGCCGGCGGAGTTTGCCGAAGACTGGATGCTGACGCACGAAATGATTCACCTGGCGTTTCCTTCGATGATGGGGGATGAGCACCATTGGATCGAAGAGGGCATCTCCGTGTATGTCGAACCGATCGCGCGCATTCGCGCAGGACACTGGACAGCGCTGCAAATGTGGAGTGACCTCGTCCGCGACATGCCCAAAGGCGAGCCGCAAGCCGGCGATGCCGGATTGGACCACACGCACACCTGGGGCAGAACATACTGGGGCGGCGCGCTTTTCTGTTTCGTCGCGGATGTGGAAATTCGGAAGCAAACCAAAAACAAAAAAGGATTGGAAGACGCGCTGCGCGGAATTCTCGACGCCGGCGGCGACATTCGCCAAGATTGGGAGATTGAAAAAACGTTCAAGATCGGCGACCAAGCGGTGGGATTGGACGTTTTGGAGAAACTGTACTCGGAGTGGAAGGACAAGCCAGTGCAGGTTGATCTTCCAGCGATGTGGAAAGAGTTGGGCATTGAGGCGAGTGGAAGAACGGTTGTGTTGAAGGATGATGCGCCGATGAGTGCCGTGCGGCGAGCGATTGAGATGGGCATGCCCGGCGCGAAGGCTGGAGACAAAGCGCCATCGGACGGTGGCGGTGCAAAGAAAGACTCGGCAGGTGCGGATCGTCCGCTGGCGGTCTTTGCCGGGCGTACCGCAAGATCGAATTGACGAGATCGACCCCACCCCCCGGGTATCCGCAAGTCATGAAGTAACTCCATGAGAAGAAACGGGTTGCGGGGATTCGTGCGTGTATGCAGGAGAGGGTGTACGCGGTAAGGGAAAGTAGTCTGAGGGGCATACCCCACCCCGGGTGTTTTTTTGCAAGAGTGGCAAACAAAGGGGTTATGGTTGGCAAGGCGCGTAAGAGTGGCAAGCACAAGACTTAAAGTAGCTGATTTTTCAATGGTTTGCCGGCGGCTTGTAAGAGTGGCAGGGCAAGGACTTAGGGAACGGCGGTTCCGCGTCGAGAGTATATAGTGGGAAGAGCCAGAAAAGGATAACGCAGAGACGCAGAGGGCACAGAGATTTCGCGGAGAGGTTTGGGCTGCTAGAACAGGGTGGCGACCGAGAACCATGGGGAATGGTAGCATGGATTCTGATTACTGTCAAGGTATCAGTACTACAGTTTTATCATTCGAATTGAGACGCGGGAAGTCGAGAGATGGGAAGGAGTTGGCGGGGATCATGTAGTTTGGTGAGACGGAAAGGACGGACGTTACGGGTTAGAGGTTGCAGGTTCGACGGTGAGCGCGGGCGATGACCCAGGGCCCAAGTCAAAAACCGCACCCGCAAAACCCGCGAGTGCGGCACCCCGGCACGCGGCGGAGCCGCAGGTCAAAGTCATATTTCAGTTCGTTCAACGATAAGCTGCGCGGCAAGAACGAAGAGCATTGCGATTAGTATCCAGATGATGTTACTGATCGCCAGAGGCAGACTCCCGAGAGGCAGACCGGGAAACAACGGCAGCTCGATGTGCCAGCGCCATCGAACCGCAGCCGCAAAAAATGGAAGGCCGAATACGATCGCCATGCTCGCACCTAGACCCTTCAGGCCGTTTCGCAGCAAAGCGGTCAGGGAGTAGGTGAGGCAATAAACCCAGATACAAGAAATCAAGGGATCCAAAAAGTTCTGTGCCGCCAGCGAGCCATTCAGCGTCGAGTGAAACGGATTCTTGCTGTAGTGGGCGAGAGTTGCCCAGCCCGCGAGGAAGTTTACCGCGGCGACGGCCATTAATTCGGCAAACCCGACAGCCCAGCCGACCCAGACAAAATACGCGCGGCTGCGCGGCTTCGTGAACAAAAAGTGTGCTGTGTTCTCCGCGAATTCATGGCTAGCGCCTATGGCTCCCAGCCCCAGGGCGACGGCCATGAGAATTAAACCGAATGTGCTTAAGAAGGCAGACGGCCCGAAGTCCTCCACTAGATGACTGCCCAAACTCACGACCGCAGCCACGGGCATCACAATTGCGGCAATGATCAAGAAAACGACAAAAAAAGACCGGGTGTCACGCCAGCATTTCCAGAAGTACATTACTGCT
>Ga0074044_10001022_pt1 | contig 25653 bp, 26 predicted proteins | sample BogForMeECP23OM1_FD_94443 | JGI IMG/M metagenome (GOLD analysis project Ga0074044, IMG submission 94443) | Bog forest soil microbial communities from Calvert Island, British Columbia, Canada - Bog Forest MetaG ECP23OM1 | ecosystem: Environmental > Terrestrial > Soil > Wetlands ... | reverse complement strand
TGGCTTAGCTATTTCAACGAAATTAATGCCGTGTGGCAGCGCGAGTTCCGACCTCGAAGATACGTCGCGTAAGTCAACTAGAAACGACCACTTAGTTTCGTTCTGCAGATTGCTCGCGGTAAGTTTGGATTATGTCAAACCAATCCAGCTGGATGTACCACTAACTTCTACCCCAAGAAAATTAGATTATAGATAGTACATAGAATGCATACACGTCAAAATTTTGAATTACATAGGCTAATTTATGTGACCTCTACAAACACGTCCTCAGGTTAGGTACTATGAAAGTTGTTGTCACATCCGACCAACACTTAGGTTACGCAAACGCTGACAAGACAGCGTTCAACGCATTCCTCGATAGCCTTAGTCAACGAAGCGATGTTACACACGTGGTTCTTCTTGGGGATTTGGTTGATATGTGGAGGCGGGACGCTTCAGGCGTATTCCTGGAGAATCATGACACAGTTGCTAAGATTCTTAATCTCAAATCCAAAGGAGTCCAGGTCTATTGCGTAGCGGGAAATCATGATTATCATGTCTTGGATCTTAACAGACCATCATATCCGCTTCAGTTCACGAAGGAAGTGAACCTGACTGATGGACAGGTCAATTATCGTTTAGTTCACGGCTACGAATTCGATCCCGAACAGAAAGTACCTTTCATGGCATTCTTGTGTCGAGTAATGTCAGACACAGAAGGTGCCCTGGAGAGTAACCTTTGGGTAGATTTCAATCACCTGAATAATGTCTTCTCAAAGATAGAACCCTCTTTCATGAAGGCAGATCTGGCCAAGTTGTCTGAGCGGCTTCGACGACGCCCAGAGGATAGACTGAAGGATTCTTTGGACAAAATCAATTTGGCTGCCAGTAAAGAAGTCAAGCCTGGAGAGGTTCTCATATTTGGTCATACCCACTACCCATTCATCAACAAAAAGGAAAACGTAGTGAACACCGGATCCTGGGTTAAAGACGCTGCCATCCACAACACCTACGTGGAACTTAGCGGAGGAAAACCCAGACTCTTCGTATTCGGTGGACAAGAAATAGCTGAACGCATACAGCTTTGACAAAGACTCGGCCAACCGTATCCACTGGATGCCTTGCTATTCTACGATGCGAGCACGGCAGGCCTGTGGTGCGCATCTCTGTGCATACACTTGGACGACAAAGTAACCAGCTTGACTCGTGCGCGATTCGAGGAACCTGCTGTGATTCGCCCAACATGAATTGTAACTTTTGATCTCAGTATTCCAAACGCTTTTAGGACGAAATTGGGTATCTTCATCAGTTGAATTTCTATGCGTGTCGGTTTCTTGTTACCTCAATTGGGGCCGGTCTCGAGTCGTGAAGCCATCGTTAGGGTTGCTAGGCGTGCAGAGGAATTGGGTTTTGATAGCCTCTGGGTTGTGGATAGGTTACTGTATCCGGTTAAGCCGCAGTCTAACTATCCTGGAACGCCAGATGGTTCTTTGCCTGAGCAGTACAAGAGAGTCTTTGATCCTTTAGCGACGCTATCATTTGTTGCAGGACGAACCGAACGAATTGGTCTCGGAACGAGCGTGTTGGATATGCCGTATTACAACCCGGTCATGTTGGCTAGACAGCTGACAACGCTAGATTTGCTATCTAATGGGAGACTGAAAGTGGGTTTTGGTCAGGGATGGTCGAAGGACGAGCATGACGCTGCTGGTGCTTCACTGAAGATGCGGGCGGAACGCGCGGATGAGTTCATTGGCGTGTTGAATGCGATTTGGACTACGGATCCTGTTGAATTTCACGGTAAATATTTCCAGATCCCCCGATCCTTCATTCAACCTAAGCCCGTTCAAAAACCGCATCCTCCAATCTATCTGGCAGCATACTCGCCAGGCGCGTTGAAACGTGCCGCAACACTCGCAAACGGATGGCTACCCGTGGGCATACCGATTGATAACTTGAAAGAGATGACAACTCAGCTGAGAACCATGGCACAGAACGCTAAACGGAACCCCAACGATCTCAAAGTCATTCTACTCGCAAACATCGACGTCACATCCCAACCATCGGACAAGAATCGTTCTACGTTTACTGGCAATCTTGAACAACTAAAGAATGACATAGAAGCAGCTCGCGCGATTGGAATCGAAGAACTAATCATCGATTCAATCTTCTCTCGAGACTGCCAAACCGAGGATGGACTTTTACGAAACCTAGAGCAAATGCGAAACCTCACATAGACGAGGCGGGCCTACACTACTATTAGCACTATCAGTACTTGTAGTGCTAATAGTGCATTTATCCCTAACAGTACTCTCATCGATTGCCTCCAGAAAGGAGGTCGAATGTTAATTACTACCTGAAGCCTTATAGTGAAAATGAGATGGCGAGTCGCTTTCTTCACAATTCCAAAGACGTCAGATCGTATCTAGTAGCCATTTTAATCTTGATCTTAATCAGCGCAACCGTATTCGAATATTACCAAAATGAGCGAGCACAGCAGCTCCTAGAGGAACAACGGTTACAGCCGGAGATTACGAACATCTCTCTGTGTCAGATCCCCAGTATGCGGGTTTATCACGAACCCGGGTATCATTCGCAGAACGGGACATTTGTATATTCAAAGGATTACGACACGATTGTTGTATGGACACTGATCGACTGTAACGTTGTCATGAACACTAATTCCAGCTTGGTTGGCGTATTCAAGTTACTACCAGTTGGATTCGATGTGCCGATTACCACGTATTATACTCCGCAAGCGTTCACTGTTTACCCTGGCAATGCCACATACCAACAACGGATCCTTCTATATTTGCCAAGTCTAGGAGAAAACGAAACCCGCGATCTGACAGTTCAACTAATCATTTTGGCGTACACCAACAATTCAGCGACGATAGCAGGCATGAAGACGGCTAACATTGCCGAAACTGGTTGACCCGACGCTAGTTTGTTTGAACTGCAACTTGCACGTCGATCCCCTTTCTTACGCTTTGTGTAACTACACAGAAATCTTCGAAAATTTCCACGCAGCGCCGGATTCGTTCTCGATCTGCTTCATTAACAGGGTCAGCCTTGATATTCACTCTTAGGCTCCGCACTCTCCATTTTCCAGTTTCGTTTCTTTCCAAGGTTGCGTGCACTTTGGTCGAGACATGGTTCATAGGTATGCGAGCTTTTTGAAGGCAAAATAGTAGACTTGCACTCAGGCAATGTCCAACCGCAGTCGCCAGTAGTCTGGAGGAACTCGGTCCTTCACCCGTTCCGATTGGTGTTGGCTCATCAATTGTAATGTGAGGCAGGGATTCGTCATCGAAAGTCACGGTGAAGGCATAGTCTTTGACTTGTTCTAGGGTTACGTCGAATTCGGGCTTCAAGGTAAACCTACTAGCCTACTCTCAAGAATTACTACTCTCCCCTCTACACTAATCAATTATACGTGCCTTGAGCCTTTATGTCTCAGGCTTGGATTTTCAAGAATTCGACGGCGGCGTCAAATTTTCCATTCAGGTCAAACCGAACAGTCGAAAGACAGAGTTGATTATTGAATCCGACGGAACTCTAGTAATGCATGTAGCTGCTTCACCAACTGATGGTAAGGCAAACAGAGAGATCGTTAGGTGGTTAGCGAAAAGGTTTCGAAGACCAACTTCTGAAGTAAGATTAATTGGTGGTCTCCATTCACGAACAAAGACTATCGCAGTACTAAACATAAAATCGGATGAATTGAAAGAGAGTTTGACTTCGGAAGAAAGTTAGTGATCCTGCCACGCCTTCGTTGCGTATCGTTCGCTGACTGTAGAAAACATTATCCACAATACCTGCGAATCTACTCTATTGCTAAACTCCGAGTGCTTAGCTATGGTTAGCGTTACGCGAATATTTCGATACACCTTCCCCGCCCTGATTTTGTTGATGTCCGTCCTAAGCTTCACATCCGCTCCTCCTGCCTACGCCCAAAGCAATCCTCCTCCAAACGCGAATTCGGTGAAAGTTGGCATTTACGTGCTTAACATCGGAGAATTCGACCTCAAATCTGGAACCTATACGGTAGACTTTTACCTATCCATGGAATGCGTCAAACCAAACTGCAAACTGGGATCATTCGAATTCATGAATGGCCGAGCCCAGTCTATCCGTTTAGAGGAGAACTCGTCGACTTCAGAGTTCTGGCGAATACAAGCAAACCTCTACGATAACTTTGATCTGCAGAATTACCCGTTTGATTCTCATACGTTGTCAATACGCATTGAGGATACAACATTAACCACGCAGAATCTGACGTACCAGGTAGATCCCGATGCTAGCGGTTTGGATCCATCGATTGTTGTCGTGGGGTGGGCTATAGCCGGTTGGAATCAGACGGTGATTAACCACTATTATCAAGTCTATAACCAGACCTATTCACAGTACGTTTTCTCAGTTAACTTGGAGAGAGAACCGGCATTTGGTTTTGAGGTCTTTATTCCAATCTTCTTTTTGTCATTTATCTCGTTAATCGGTATGCTCATGTACGGCAAAACTAGTTCAGTTTTTGAGAACAGGATTCTGCTAACGGCCTCATGTCTGATTGCGGCTGTGCTCTTCCAGTTCAGCTTGGACACTGATGTGCCATCGCTTGGGTATCTTACTTTTGCAGATAAGTTCATGCTCGCTACATACATCATAATCATATCATCGCTGGTCATCGGCATCCTAGAACTTGATTGTCATCATAAAAAGAAAGAAATCAGGTCTCAGCGAATCCAATATTACGCCATCAGATCAATGCCTATAGTAGCCGTAGCGATCTACTTGCTTCTCTTTCGTTTATTCCTCTAATCCAACTCGCGAATGAATCAAAAGGCGACCAGTTCATGAATCTGAATCTGACAGCAACTGAAGAGGATCCAACGTACGCGTCTAGTTACGTTCTAGTAGTCTCTTCCACGTCTTACGCCTGCTTCGAAGGCTGCGATTGTGATTAACAGCCCCACAAGTGCCAGACCAATTATGGTGAGGATTAATTGACCTTGATCGTCTTTGCTTTCGCTTCTGGATTCAGAGGAAATCAAATTCGTAACCATACTGAATTGGCTGGCGTAGGAAAATACGTTGAAGGCACTGATGGCAGTGTTGAAGATTGCGATAAGTGCTGATCCTATACTTCGAGTTCTATACGCGATAATGATAGATTCTAGGGCGATCACTATCCCTAAGACTGTGATGACTCCTCCGAGAACTAGATAGTTGTAGCCTAACATTAGCACCGCAACGGTCTGATCGATGAAATTCAAGTAGTTCAGTATAACCGCCCCGACGGTGATGATGACATATGTCGTACCAGCAAAAGCAAACACAAGCGTTATCGCGCTGAGGGCTTTGGTAACAAAGGAGTCGACTGCAGACCAGTTCACTCCTGAAGCATAGCCGTTCCAAATACTGATTACAAATTCGATGATCAGAAAAATGCAAGTTAACAGGTCCAGAGTCATAAACTAGTCTTCCGCAGACCTCGGACATTAATCATACTTTGCCTCTTTGATGCAACGTCTGAAGTAACCAGAGTACTCATATGTATTGCCAATACGCAGAGGAAGTCAAGTAGTCAGAAAGTGGTGCGTGACAAGATGACTGACACAGCATTCGTTTTGATTGTTAATGTGGCTGTCACGATTGTAGGATTCTGGCTATTCGGAGAGTTTCTCATCAGAGTGATTACACCAGCAGCCAAGAGAGCCGGACTCTTGACGGGTCAGATTCGTCTCATTAAGGAATGGATATGGCTGCTAATAGCAGTGTTCGCGATAGGAGGACTTGTTCATATTATCGGTCTAGCATCACAATTCACAACTCTGACCATCTCAGGGGTTATAGCAGTAGCGTTTTCTTTGGCGCTTCAAACGACTCTCTCGAACGTTATTTCAGGCATCTTGCTACTACTCGACAATACGCTCAGGGTCAACGATTTGATTGAATTTATGGGACTCAAAGGTCAAGTGGTAAAGATAGGGCTGAGGAGTACCTGGATTAAGACCAACGAAGGCAACATTATGATTACCAGCAATAATTCGATCGTAAACGGGCCTTTGATCAACATAACAGCCGCCGAACGTTTGCAAAAGAAACTGTAACGGTCGTGGTGAAGAACTCTGCGATTCCCAGTGTTGCTGGTAATCGCAATCCTAATCGTAACACTGTTCGCCATCTTTCCTCGCTTTTGGTTTGGCGGTTTTGGTGGCGATCTCGGCTGGATTGCTCTAACGATTTCAGTGATTCTTATCGTTCAAAGTTTTATGAAGACTTGGACGAGATCGCACGGACGCGCGCTGAGGAGATCCCAGAATCATTCTCAGTTAGAGTTGCAAGAACAAATCAGGAGTTGGCGTGGGTTGCATGTCACTCTATCTGTCCTGGTGACAGCATTTGCTGGGCTTCATGGAATTGTATTCTTCTGGGCGATCCGATCATTCTTCTATGGTTACCTTGCGGGTGTAGCAGCTTTTGTGTTTCTCTTAGTTTTGGGTCTTTCAGGGATTACGCTTGACAGGAAGCGTGGAGACAGAACCTTCAGACGGCTCAACTATATTCATCTCGCGCTGACGGTTATCGTATTGTGGCTTGCAGTGATTCATGTGCTAACCTCAACAACTACGTTTGTGTTTCTGAGACTCTGAAATTAGTTCGTAATCAGAACCTGGGCTAGTTTGACGAACGGTATGCTTTCACTCCAGCCAGACGGTTTTGCAGGGGCGTTTAATTTGGTAGTGTGAGAAGTTCTCGCCTTTGTTGGCCCCATGCCAGTGCCATAAGAGGGCAGGTATACAAACGAAATCGCCTTTTGTGAGCTGTTGGACTTCGCCAAATGTAACCTGTGCTTTGCCATCTTCATCAAGCTGAACCTTTGTCTGTACAGCTAGGACGCCTTCACCTTCGGCCGTCACTAATACTTGGTCGGAGTCGTGGTAATGGATCTTGGTCCTGGCTCCGTTCTCAAAACTCACCAGGTAGACTTCGACATCTTTCGTTACAGACTCGTTGATTATGGATCTGATCTGGACTTTTCCGACAAAATAGTTCTCAGGTCCCGGAGTTGGCGTTATCTTTTCGATGTTGAATTTCGGCATGAGTCAATCCTACTCGAGTGACAAGTTATGATGGCCAGCCTGCGAGTATTCCGCCGTCGACTGCTAGCGTCGTTCCTGTAATGAAGGATGAGGAATCGGTTGCTAGAAATAGTGCGGCTTTAGCGATCTCTTCAGGTTTCCCCATGCGACCAATTGGATGTTTCGCTATCAGATCCTTTGTTACCTTCTCAGGATCCGGAGCCATTTTTAGTTGTGTAATGAGTAGAGGTGTTTCGATGGCGCCTGGGCAGATACAGTTAGCTCTTATGTTGGATTTAGCGAAGTCAAGAGCAATTGCTCTTGTAAGCATTAAGACGCCTCCCTTTGAGGCATCATAAACAGCTTCGTTCTCCATCGCCATGAACGAGTTTATGGAGCCTATGTTGACTATGGAACCGCCACGGTTTCGTAGCATGTGTGGGATCACGTATTTGCAGCATAGAAATACTCCTTTGAGGTTAACATCGATCGTATAGTCCCATGTCTCTTCAGTAGAATCTAGAATAGTACCGAGTGGTGCTACCGCCGCGTTGTTGACGAGTATATCTATGCGTCCGAACCTGGCGATGGCCTCGTCAACCATCTTTTTGACTTCGGATGATTTTGAGACATCGGTCTTGACGAAGATCGCATCGGTTTTCTTTCTCACTTCTTCCAGCGCAGCCTTTCCTTTGGTTTCGTCGCGAGCGGCAAGAATTACTTTCGCCCCTTCCTGGGAGAATAAATCAGCGATTGCTTTTCCTATGCCATAGGTCGCACCGGTCACGATTGCTACCTTCCCGTCAAGTTGTTTTGCCATTTCAAACACGCTTCAAAGTTATGCGTCCAGAGATATTAAAGAGAAAGGAAGGTGCCTCACGTGAAGCCCGGATGAAATCCGTCATAACTGAACAGACTTTATTCGGGGATTTCGGTGAAGGCCATGTCTAGGTTGCGGTCGATCGTTTCAGGGAGCGGAAAACGTTAGATAATCTGGGCATTATTGCAGGATTCGTATGAGGCTGAGCCATGAAAATCAAGAGCGTTGAACCAATTGTTCTGTATGCGCAGGACATTACTGCAGGATACTCAGACAAACCGAATGTCGGCGGATACACTGGGTATCAGGTGATTGTTCGTGTGGAGACTGACGACGGCATTGTCGGATGGGGAGAATGCTGTACCGGAAGCGATTATGGGGAGGCAGCCTTTGCTGTAAAGCTACTTATCGAGAGAGGCTTGAGTTCCCGAATCATCGGACAGAACCCGGCAGATTACAGGAGGATCTGGGAGCGACTTTACTCTGCGGTCGAGTGGTATGGCAGAAGGGGATTGGGAATTTTCGCTCTTAGCGGGATAGATACCGCACTTTTGGACGTGGTCGGAAGAGCGCATGGAATACCTGCATACGAGTTGCTGGGAGGTTGTTTCAGAAAAGACGTGCCATTGTACGCAAGCCTTCTTTTTGACATGGATGATCCTGAAGGCACTGCGCGGAAAGGCGAACGATACATCAGAGACGGGTACGTTGGCGCGAAGTTTGGTTGGGGTATGTTACCTTCGAAACCATTCGGTGCGGATGCAGATGCCGATGAGAAGATCGTGGCAACGATTCGCAACGTGTTAGGGCCACGTGCCTGGCTTATGGTTGACGTGGGAAGGTATGTCAATTGGACTCGGAACTATGCGATTCAGATGGCAAAACGTCTGGAGAAATATGGGATCTTCTGGTTGGAGGAAGCGTTACCTCAAGACGACGTCGAGGGTTTTGTTGAATTAGCCCGAGCGGTTGATGTAACGATCGCTGCGGGAGAGGGCTATCAAACCTTACACGATTTTAGTGACCTTCTCAGCAGAAGAGCGTTAGATCTGATTCAACCGGACGTGAGCAAGGCAGGAGGTCTATCGGAAACGAAGAGAATTGTTGAGCTCGCAAGGGCTTACAATGTGAGGTGGGTACCGCATAATTGGAGCACGGCCATCAATACCGCGGCATCCCTTCAACTCGTTGCTTCTGCACCTGATGCATTTCTCCTAGAATTCAAGCAAGAACCAAATCCGCTGATTCACGAATTGTCAAAATCCAAGTTTGAGGTAAACAAGGGTAAATTGACCGTCCCGGACACACCTGGACTTGGAATCGAAATTGATGAGAATGTAGTAGATAAATACAGAATGCAGTGACTTAATTGGTAATTTAAGCAGATCAGAAAATAATTTTCTTGAATCGCTCCGCATTATAGTTTCGAAATTAGTTGGATGATTTCAGATAGTTTGTTAATTTCATATCGTGGATTGCTTGTTCCTTCCTCAAGCTTGGCTCCGCCTTTTCTCAATCTTATCGAGATTAGTCCTGCCCGGTTTGCGACGTTTATTTCGCTATCAGGGTTGACTCCTACGTAAGCTGATTCAGTTACGCTTACGTTCAACTGTCGGGTGACTTGTTCTAGGACTTGTTCGGTTAATTGGTTCAGTTTCAGATCTTCTGATACGACAACGGCTTGGAAAAGATGTTGCAAGCCTAGGTTGATCAGCTTCTCCCATTCTTTGACCGATCGGCCTGATGATGCGATTCCAAGTTTCAATCCCATTTCTCTGAGTCGGAGAAGCGTGGGCACGGTGTCCGGATAGGGTTTGAGAAATACTGGGTTCGTGTTACGGTAAGCTACTACTCCCGCGGCTACTACCGCCGGGTCCCATTTTAGACCAAGCTTCTCCAAGAGGCTGTCAAAGTGCCTGTTGTTGTTCGGTCCAAGTTCCTTTACGATTTCCTCTAACTTTCGGTATCCTGTCTCGACGTCAACAGGTAAGCCCGCTTCAATCATAGCTTTGACAGCGCTTAATCGCGCATTGGATTTCTGTAGGAAGGCGTCATAGAGTACATCGTCAATTGCGAAGATTATCGCTTTCACGCTTGTCATCTTACCACCTTCTTCAATTTTGGTGGATTATCAGGGTTTAGACCTCTTGCCACTGATGAGTAATACGAGTAAAGCTGCAGTGGTATAACATCGACCAGTGGGAGAAATATTTCATCCACGCCTCCTACTGTTTTGAGATGTTGCCCCTCTATTGAATTATCCTCCGAATGAATTATGACGACAGGCGCCTCGAAACGTTTGAAGCTCTCGGCTAATTTCATGACTTCATCACTCCTTCCGGGATTCTCCAATATCAAGATAGGTGTTCTTCTGTCGACTAGCTGCATCGGTCCGTGAAGGAATTCTCGCGTTGCAAATCCCTCGGCGTAGACGTTACAGCTTTCTTTCAGCTTCAATGCTCCTTCGAGCGCGGTCGCGTAGTTTGGACCACTGCCGAGTAGAAAGAAGAATTGCTTATCCTTGTATGTCTCAGCAATTATTCGCGTATCTTCGTCGGTGAGCTGTATCGATCGTTCGACGAGTTGAGGTATTTGGTTCATCATCGAAGTGAGAGCATCATATTTCGGAAGCTGTTTTATTACCTTCGCTAATTCCAGGATGAGAAGTTGAGCTGCCAGTATTGTGCAGGTGAAGCTCTTCGTTGCAGTTAACGCCTTTTCAGGCCCCGCACGTGAGAATAGCTTGAGATCGCAGATGCGCGCGAGTGAACTCTCTGGGGTATTTGTTACGGCTATCGTGCGCATTCCTGATTGAATCGCGGAATTTACTGCATTAATTACATCCGTGCTCTCACCTGATTGCGAGATCGCTATGAGAACGGTGCCGGTATGAGCTTGTGTGGTCCAGGATGCGAATTCTGATGCAGGAAGAGTGCTCGAGAGAATAGAGGTCAGTGATGATATTGCGTAGTTGGCTGCTAGGCAGGCGTGGTAACTTGTTCCACTCCCGGTAAGATAGATCAGTCTGAGGCCTTCAGCGTTAAGGGTTTCAGCTATCCGTTTTGCTTCGGCCCACTCTTCTTTCAGAGTTCTAGTCAATGCGTCGGGTTGTTCATATATTTCTCGCAACATGTGATGCTGAAATGACTTTTGCACTGCTATTACCGGCAGATTTTCTCTTGCCAATTCATCATATTTCGTAACGTTCACAGTGCTTGCAGTACCAACGTTGAAATTCGACGATATAGGTCAGGTTTCCTTGACAGTTCGAGCACTTTGGAATTGAAGACTTTTTCGTCGTAATATGTGTCTCCGTTGGGTTTCCATTCCGGGTCTCGAAAAAACGTTGTGGTTTGATTACGAATCGTGGTCATTCGAACTGTTTAGAATGTGACGATTAAGTCCTCGCAGGAGAGCGTAGATAATACGGAGGGTGGGAATCTCAACATTCTGCGATTGAGCAATTTTTATTATGTATCCAAAGGTCTCTTCAACTTCAATCTCTTTGTTATTCAAGACGTCCTGCAGCATTGAGACAGTCACCTTTCTTTCTTCGTCGTGACTCTTGCGGGCCCGATCCGTGAACTCCTGGATTATTTCGTCTTCTTGTGATTCTAGAATTCTTTTGATTGGAAGTAAATGAGGAGGATTATCCGGAGGTAATCCGATTGCTTTCATGACGTTGCCTCCTTCTTTGACTATTTTTAGAAAGGCTGCTGTGAGAGTGGGGTCTTGGAGTGACTCATTCGTTCTAAGTCGGGTTAGTGACGCTAAGCCGGCGTTCGCACAGTAAACTATCAATTTTGCCCATTTGATCTCGGTGATGTTAGCCGCGTGGTCGGTAGGTATACCCGCCTGATTCAGGGTTTCAACGATTTCTTTTACTCGCTCGCTCCTTCCTTTTGGTATTTCACCTAACCAATTGTACCCAACTGCGGTGTAGTCGACAATTCCAGGTTCGGTGAGGGTCGCTCCAACAGTCGATACCCCTCCGATAACGTGACTGGAACCAGCGTACCTTGAAAGCAATTCATCCTTCTCCGCCGCGTTCTGTAAGGATATGAACAATGTTTTGCCGAGGAGGTGTGTTGAAGCGCTAAGGATACTCTCGGTGTCACGTGACTTGACGGTCAAAAAAGCTACGTCAGCTGCTTCGACACTGTTCGGTGTGGAGACTACGTTCAGACGCCGTTTTATGTCGCCCTCTGGAGTCATGATCGTGAGGCCATCATTATTCAGGGCTTCGTAGTTTTTACCGCGAGCAACCAGGGTTACGTCGTGACCGGCTATATCGAGCATCCCGCCGAATATCAAGCCGAGGGATCCTGCGCCGAGAATTAGGAACTTCATGCTTTCACGGCAATGATCCGGTGAGGCGATTTTCAAGATCTTTTTCGTCTTTGCGTCGTTACCCTTTTACTGGTTCCGTAGGTGGATTTCACGTATGGTACAATTTCCTTCGCCGCCATTCTAAGGAATTTTTCTTCGTCTGGACTCGTGCTTTGGAGGTAGATGTGATTGAATCCCATCTTTACGGCTCGCTCTATGGGTTTGAGGATGTCTTCAGGTTTGGTTCCGATGAAGAATGATTTGGCTAGGGCTTCGTCGGATACCATCTGGCCCATTTCTTCGATCTCTCGGGGATCGTAGATTGGTAGCTTGAACATGAATGGGAACAGGTTACCTCTCCAGAATCGTACTTTCTTAATTGCTCTATCAAAGTTTTGATCATATGAGACGCCTAGTTCGACTGCTCGTTCGATTTTTTCTGGATCGCGTCCGGCTTCTTTGGCTCCTTCAGTTAAGGCTGTGAGGAGCACGTTTTTGAGTTTTTCAGGGTCTACGAGGGTTGTCAAGAATCCGTCCGCATATTTACCAGCTATTTTTGCGACTTTCGGTCCGAATCCTGCCACATATAGTGGAACTTCTGTTTCAGGTTTGGTGTAGAGATTCGCCTTGCGCAGTTTGTAATATTTGCCGTTGAACGTTACGAAGTCTTTTGACCATAGCATCTTCATAATTCGAATGGCTTCTTCCAGTCGTTCTATCCTTTCTTTAAGTGAAGGCCATTCGTATCCGACTGGAATTTCGTTCATCGCTTCTCCTGATCCGACTCCTAAGAATATTCGATTGGGGAACATTGCACGCAGGCTAGCGAATGCTTGCGCAGTGATAGCTGGATTGTATCTGAATAGTGGGCATGTGACGGCTGTACCAAAACTGATCTTGTTTGTTCGTGCTGCAGCTGCGCCGATGAATACCCATGTGTGACTCTCTTGTGCTCCTGTGTGCGACCAAGGATGAAAGTGGTCGCTCACCCACAACGTCTCGAATCCAGCTCGTTCAGCTAGAGCGGCGTGTTCCAGCAAAATCCTGGGATGGTACAGGTCGGGTTGCGAGGCATAACCAATTGTGAACGTCATGGCTGACTGTATCTCCCGATGGCAGACGGCGCTACTGATTGATAATTCTATGTACGATGGCTTCAAGAACTTGTCAAAGACAAACTTGAGATGACCTAGGTGAAATCGCTCTAACGCAGAAATTTGGATTAGACATTGAACTTGATGAGGCAGCGATTCAGAATCAAACAGCTAAGAGGGTCACATAGTTATCTGGACTTTGCATCCTTCTTTACTCTTGGCGATTTCGAAAGCCGAGGTTGCGTCGTTTATTGGAAAATGGTGCGTGACGAGGGGCTTCAAGTCTACTTTTCCGTACTCGACCAGGTTCATTGCCTCTTCGTAATTCTTCCAGCTTGAAGCGAAGGTTCCACACAATGAAATTTGTCGTCTCACCAGATTGGTAATGTTGAGTTCGACTGGTTTCGAGAAAATTCCGATGCTGAGAACCCTACCGCCTTTTCTAACCATATCACAGGCGTTAACCAATGCTTGACCTGATCCGGCCGCTACTATTGCAACGTCAGCGCCTGATCCGTTTGTAGCGTTCAATGTTTCCTTGACCGAGTCGGTTTCAGTTGAAGAGATGGTTCTAAACCCGAGTTTACTAGCGAGTTCGAGTCGTTCTTTGTCAATCTCAATGCCGCTGATCAAAATCCTATTCGATCCTGAGGCACGTGCAACTTCTGCTGCTAGTAATCCGATCGGTCCTGGTCCTATGATGCTAACGAAGTCGGCCGGTTCAATTCGGCAAATGTCGAATATTGCGTGACAGACGACAGAGAGCGGTTCTATGAGGGCTCCCTCGGCGAAGTCTATTTTTCCTCTTAAATGATGCAAGTGTCTACTCGGAACGGCGGCCAATTCTGAGAACCCCCCGTTTCTGTGGATCCCCATAATTGAAAAATTCACGCAAAGATTTGTCTGGCCTTCACGGCAGAACTTGCATTGCCCACAACCGATAACAGACTCTGCTACTACTCGTTCTCCCTTGACGAACTCTGTCACATCGGCGCCCACTTCAGCGATTTCGCCCGCGAATTCATGTCCTGGTATAAGTGGTAATTTGGCGAACCCAGCGTAGGCCGGTGTATAATCATAAAGGCCCAGATCGCTCCCGCAGATCGAGGCTCTACTAACTCTGAGCAGTACATCTTTAGCGTCGAATACTGGCGTAGGCACTTCTTTAACGATAATTCCGGGCTGGGGTTTGTCTTTCACTACTGCCTTCATTCACATCAACTGCCTTCCACAATAATGCTCTGACTTAAGTGAAGCGCAAGTAGTTTCAAGTATAACCAAATTCCAAATGGCGAGATTAATGAACTACCTTGTCACGGGCGGAACAGGATTCATCGGTGCGTACACCATAAGGGATCTGCTAGCCCGAAATGAAGATGTGGTCAGCTTCGATGCTTCCACCGACGATCAAATCTTGCGGGACGCTATCGGCTCTGAGGGGCTGAAGAAGGTTGTTCGAGTTTCAGGCGACATCCTTGATCTTCCCTTACTGCTCGACACAATTAGAACGCATAAGATTGATGTGATCGCACATTTTGCCTCACTCCAGATCCCAGCTTCGGACGCTAACCCTTCAATGGCTTTGAAAATCAACTGTCAAGGCACACTGAACATTCTTGAAGCCTGCAGAATTCGTGATCTTCATCGTTTAGTATGGGCTAGTTCAATCGCTGTATTTGGACCTCCCGAGCAGTATGGGAATAAACCTGTACAAAATGATGCGCCGCATCATCCGGCAAGCGTGTACGGCGCATGCAAATCGCTTAACGAATACATGGCCAAACATTACTTTGACAAGTATGGAGTGGACAGCATCGGTTTCAGATTTACTGCAGTCTACGGAGTGGGGAGAATTCGCGGAAAAAGTTCCTTCACTACCAAGATGATCGAAATGGCAGCTCAAGGTGAACCGTACACAGTGCCTTACGGAGATGACATTGTTGACTGGCAATATGTGGAAGATGTTTCTAGACTCGTCGTTATGTCTTGCGACTTGCAGAAAAAGACAAGGTCACGTGTCTTCAACACCCAGGGAGATGTGAGGCCGGTGATTGATGGAGTCAATTTTTTGCGTAAGATTTCGAAATCAAAACTTGACGTTGAAGGCGGTAAATTTGGAATTTCATGGAGGTACGATACGACTTCGTTGAAGGACGAGATCGGATTCGCACCCAGTTATTCCATGGAGGATGGTATACAGAGGACTTACCAGGCCTTTCTATCAAGGGGTAAATGAGCATTCGAATCACGGCACATGTCTAAGGATGGCACATGCAGGTTCAAGGATGAAGACTGGAATCAGTTCTCTATCAGTAATCGACATGCTTCTCGTTCTAGTGGTCGTTATCTGGGGCGTCAACTTTACAATTGTCAAAATAGCGCTTCTAGAAATGAATCCTCTCGTATTCAATTGTTTCAGAGCGATCGGAGCGAGTCTGTTCCTGATTATACTGAGTTGTTTCAAGAAGAACAGTCGCCCAAATAGGGGCATTTTTCTTCAACTATTCGCTATCGGTTTGATTGGCAACGGGATCTACCAAGTACTCTTCATTCTTGGAATTTACAGAACAGCCGCGGGAGTGACGGCGCTTATTTTGGCGGCAACCCCAATTTTCGTGATGATCATTGACTCAATTTTACACGTCGAGAAGATAGGTTATCGGGAATGGATTGGTGTGATCTTTTCATTTATCGGCATCATTTTAATGATTCACATTGAAGCGCTGGGCTCTGTAGGTAACTCAGCGCTTATTGGAGATCTGCTCATTCTGGCTGGAACCGTCTGCTGGGCAAGTTACATCGCGTTGTCCAAACCGATACTCTCCTCAGTAAGTCCTCTCCAGTTCGTCACGTACACTGTCATTTTGGGAAGCCCAATTGTGATCTTTGCCTCTCTCCCATCTCTTCTTAGTCTTGATCTACGAACCATAACATTGGAAACCTGGAGCGCCATAGGCTATTCAGCAATTCTTTCGATCGCCGTATCTTACATTATATGGTATTCGAGTGTCCAAAGAATCGGAACCGCACGAACAGCCATCTACCAGAACCTTGTTCCGTTGATCGCGGTCGTTATCGCCTGGCAAATTCTAGGGGAACAACTTCTTAGCAGACAATTTGTTGGGGGAGCAATGATTTTCTTAGGAATTTATCTTACAAGATTTTCCAAGTGAAGCAAAAGTGGTGGTAGAGAACCGTTAACTATTACCGATGCTCAGTGGCGGTTGTGAAAAATTGAAATTTGGATACGTCAACGTTAGCGTAGATCCTCTCACGGCAATTGAGCTTGGTAACTTCGCTGAAAAAAATGGTTTTCACACTTTATGGATGCCTGATCATTTCGTAGACATCGACGGGGACAAAGTTGAACCTTGGACGGTCCTGTCTGCACTTGCAATGAGGACAAGAAAGATTCGTCTGGCCTCGTCAGTTACGGATACTCAGCGCAGCCATCCCGCTCGAACTGCACATGCTGTAGCATGCCTCGATGTGATATCCCATGGACGTGCAGTCTTGGGAATCGGAGCAGGAGAGGCGATGAACATAATCCCGTTTGGTCTCCCTTGGGATTCTCCAAGCGAACGGGTGGCAAGATTAGCCGAAGCAATCCAAGTTATCCGGTCACTCTGGGAGAGTACCAGAGAGAAACCAACGAGCTTCACGGGTACCTACTATCGATTGGAGAACGCGTTTCTCAGTCAACGTCCGCATCAAACTTATCCACCAATCTACGTTGGCGCGTTCGCGTCTCCAAGAGCGTTGGCTGTGGTAGGACAATTTGGAGATGGTTGGCATTCATGGATTAACACCCCTGATACTTTCAGACGAAGCTGGACGATTATCGAGAACTCAGCTAAATCAGCTGGAAGAGATGCTAAGAAGATCGATTCCACAACACATCTGATGCTTGCGAATCCTCGAAATTCGCAGGAGAAGAAACTTGCATTACTCGCTGGAAAAGCAACACTCCTGATGGAGAAGAATGTTCTGAAGAGCCTCGGGTATTCGCCCGAACTGGAACAGTATCAGCACCTAATGGTGTTGAAGCAAGATGTTGTACGGGTGATGGCGTCAGCAGAACAGATACCCGACGAATTCGTCTACAAAACTATGGCGATAGGTGGAACCGATGAGATAACAGAAAAAATGGAGTGGTTCGCAAAGTCCGGAGTCAAACATCTTGCGGTAACAGATCTCTTAGCTCCAAAAACAGCGAAACGGGTGATAACGTTAGTTTCACGAGTAATGAAAAAACACCGATACTAGCCGCTCTGATCATACTCATATTTTTGGATAGAAGAGCGGTGCACCCCGTTCTCCAACATCCAACGCACCCACATGTTGCCCTCCAAGGCTAGCTATGAATAACCTCGTCCCACTCGGTTCGAAAGCAATATTCGTTGGTTGATTCAGAATTTCTCCTGTCGTGTCCTCGATTAGCAACTCGATGTTCTGATCAGATGTCACTACATAGATGCGATTGGGGGTATAGCAGGACACGTACAGGCTGCCGTTCTTTGCGAAAGCTAACCCGTCCATGACATTGCCTTGCAGTTGCGCAAAAATCTCAGGCACTCCTACTGATCCATCGCTGTTGACAGGAATTTTCAGTATGTCAGCAGCGGTAGATTCGATCATATACACCGCTCCGTCCTTGGGCGATATGGCGGTTCCATTTGGAAAATGCCAGTTTCCACCAATGAGCGATTCCGCAACGCCGCTCCGTTTTACCCGGATTAGTCTTCCATTAGGTTTCCAGTAATCACCTGAATCTGAAAAGTAATAGTTCCCTTGATTATCGAACGAGCCGTAGTTTGGACATATAGTTGGTTCGTCTTGGGCTTTGTTGCAGTAAACCGAAAATTCGCCTCTCTGAGTAACTTTCAGTACATTGCGCTGTGTTCCATTGCACAGGTAGAGGTTATGGTCAGCGTCAGAAGCTACGCCTCCTATGAAACCTTCAGTCTTAGCCAATTGCTTAAGACCAAAATCAGGTGGAGCCATAACGTAAACTTGGCCCGCGAAACCCCCTGCATATAACCTGCCGTCTGCGCCGAAGTTGATGCATTCGGGATGATCCAATCCCGAGCTAACTATTTCCGCCTGATGAACGTTGAAGCGAGTCATGATTTGGCCCAAACTCACCTCCGACATATCACATTTGAGGTTTTGCATAATGAAATGTAGCGATCTTCACAAAACCTGATGAATGCAAGAGGATCATAGAACAAAAGAACAACAACAATCGTGACATATCATGAGACTTATGAAACTTTGCGCTATTCGAAGACCCTTTATCATTTTGGTTGTCGCTGAATCTACCCCAGCCGAATGTATTCGACAAATCGAACTGGGAGAACAGCTGCGCGTCGACGGATTTGAAATCAATCTCGCACCATTGCGAGGCCAAAATTTTTCTGATATTTTTGCGTCAACAAGCAGACCATGTATAGTTTCTAACAGACGACCGGAATTCATGAAACTATATGGTTATAGGAATTTACCCAGAACAAATGAACGAGAACGCGTCCAAAAACTACTGCAAGCTCTGAATGGTGGAGCAAGAGTAGTCGACTACGAGCTCGATACATTCGTTGAAGGCAACGCACACATTGACTTACCCTTCGGCAGTAGACAAGAGGCCATTTACGCCAGAAATCCAAGATCAAGGCCTACTCAACTATCTATGAACCCTCAAGTGGCAAATCGACAGACAAATCTTTCTCATGAAATAAAAACCGTAGGAGGAGAGGTATTGATTTCATGTCACACTCAAACTCAGATCAGAAAGCGAGAAGCTTTCGTGATTTTAAGAACCATGGAACGTAGAGAGGCAGATTTCGGAAAGATCGTGGTACACACGTTCGATCTCACCGATTTAGGAAACTTTCTATCCACAACAATAGATTTGAAGAAATCTGCACTGATCCCGTTCAACCTTATGAACTTTGGAGAGTACTCCAAACTGGGGAGACTCTTGTCGGTGCTTTTCGGTTCGGCTTGGATCTACTGTAGAGCTTCTTCGAAAAAGAGTTTCGTTGGCCAACCGACCGTACATGAGACCAGAGAATTTCTTGAGAAGTACTGCCTGCCTAGAAACTGCTAAATAGTTACTCTGATGAGGATACGGCGAGCGTTTATGGCGGCCTCGAAAGCCCCTCTTTTTGTTAGAGATGCAACAGGACTGATAAGAGATTTCAGTCATCTTGACCTATTTGTTCAAGCAGTCTCCATTATGCAGATCGGGATAGGAATCGTCTTCCTGCTCGAGTCGGTGGGAGTTTTCTTCCCTGGAGCAAATCTGTTTGCAGTCATATTAATTTCTGGGATTGTTGGGCTGGCCTTTGCAGGGCTCTGGTCAATGATGTCTGCGGCTATGCCTCGAAGCGGAGGTGACTATGTTTGGATTTCAAGGATTACTTCGAAAGTCCCAGCGCTCGGGTTTATGTATGCAGTGACGTACGGGCTGGCATTCGCGATAGCGTTTAACATGGGATTTCAAGTATGGTTGTTCACTAATGGTGTACTTTCTCCGACCTTCGCGGGGTTAGGGCTTATCTACGGGAACTCCGTGCTCACTAACCTCGGCAATTGGATGGTGGCTGGCAATGGGCTGTTCGCGGTCGGGTTGTTCTTAATTGCATTGGCGCTTGGAACGGTGACCTTAGGAGCGCGTACGGGAACTAAAGTGATCAACTACCTATTCTTCTTCAGCCTAATTGTAACGATCTTATGGATTATCCTCGGATTCTCATATAGTCAGGCGTCCTTCCAGCAGGCATTTGACACACAATTTGGAGCAGGTCAGTACGCCAATGTCCTGTCTCTGGGGAAACAAGCTGGATTCTCAGGGTTTAGCTTTAATCTATTCACGACATTGCAAGTTGGTTTCTCTCTCGGATACTTCAGCTTGTACTCGAACTTCCAGTACCCCGTATGGGCATCAGGAGAGATCAAGCGAGCAGACCAAGTTTGGAAACCCTATCTCATCGCGATTATTGTGACTGGATTGCTTTACGCTCTTCTGATCGGAGGACTATTCAACTTGATGGGTGCAGACTGGGTTGGAGCAGTGAGTGTTGCAGCAGGCACAGCCAGCACGTCGAGTTCATTGCCATTTTCGGTGCCTCCAACCTTCACATTATTCCTTTCCGTTATGTTCAAAGATAATCCAGTTTTAGTCTTCCTGATTAATGCAGGTCTTATCGCGGGATCGTTCACATGGTTCGTTGTTCCATACATCGCATTTAGCAGATTGATCTTCTCAATGTCCTTTGATAGAGTTCTGCCCAAGGCCTTTGCAGATATTACCGAACGAGTCAGAGTTCCATTGAAGGCTTTGATATTAACAGTAGTGCTCGTCATCCTATGGTTTTCGCAATACGTTTACGGCTTGCTCTGGAATCCGACACTGCTCTCTTTCGCGAATGTGTTCTTTAGCGTAGCAGGTGTAGCTCCTGCAGCTTGGACAGTAGCGGCAATCGTCTTCGCCTTCTTCCCCTGGCTGAACAAGGATCTGTACGAGAAAGCGATGCCATCCGCATTCCGGAAGACGATTGGGCTACCGATCGTAACCTGGTTAGGTTTGTTCATAGCCATAACCCAAGCTTGGGCAACATACGCCTACATTACGACCGCGGCCCCAATTCCAATGATTGCTGAAGGAGCCATAGTAATCATAATGGTTGGAAGCTTCATCGGTTACTACATCATCGCAGCAATAAGACGAAGTCAAGGAATAGAACTCAAGTACATCTTTCAAGAAATACCGCCAGAGTGAAGATTGCTACATCATCGGTGTGCCCCTAACAAAGTGACCTCGTGCTCACAACACTAAGATTGCCATGAAAATAACTAAAGTAGAAGCAATACCGATACGACTACCGCAAGTTACGACTGCGATAGATGGATCCCAAGACGATTGCATCATTAAGATTCACACTGATGAAGGAATAATTGGAATAGGAGAAGTCGATGCGCCACCAACTGTAGTAAAAGCGATTGTAGACGCACCAACTTCTCATGGGTGGGCTCGCGGTCTAGCTGAAGTTCTCATCGGAGAGGACCCATTCGACGTTGAACAACTCTGGAATAAGATGTACCAGTCTACAATCTACTACGGGAGAAGAGGTATCGTCATCTCTGCAATGAGTGGGATCGACATCGCGCTCTGGGATACAATCGGTAAGGCGTCCGGCAAGCCAATACACAAGCTACTTGGAGGATCATACCACAGAAAGATCAGACCATATGCGAGCATCTATCCGTTCGGAAATACTCAGGCAGAAATCACAAAGAAAGCTAGAAAGATGATCGGCGATCATTTCACGGCCGCCAAGTTTCAGTGTGCACCGTTCGGTAGCGATCCGAGGTACGACGTTAAAATGGTTAGAGCGGCTCGAGAGGGACTGGGGCGTGATGCAGACCTGATGATAGACGCGTGTATGTGCTGGAGCAATTTCGCTCAAGCGATAAAGACAGCAAAAGCAATCGAACAATTTGATGTTTACTGGCTCGAAGCACCTCTGCCACCGGACGATTTGGACGGATACGCCAAACTCGCTGACGCGTGCGATATGAGGATAGCTGGAGGAGATTTGAATTTCGCCACTCGGTATGAGTTTGCTGACCTAATTGACAGAGGTAAAGTGGATGTTGTCCAACCCGATATTACCCACTCGGGTGGAATAACCGAGCTAAAGAAAATCTCCGAGCTCACGCTTCTAAAAGGACGGGATTTCGTCCCACATAGTTACAAGACTGGATTATCTATTGCTGCCACTCTACAACTGCTTGCATCCGTTCCAAACGCGACCTTCCTTGAGTTTTCAGTTAATGAATCAATTTTGAGACGATCATTAGTTAAACAACGATTTTGGCCGGACGACGATGGTTACATACAGGTGCCCGACGCACCGGGATTGGGTGTCGACTTGAATGATGAAATTGTTCGTAGATATAAGATCTGAATGAAGTTCTGCAGCTGAGAACACCCAAAGTCACGCCCTAACAGGTAAATATTGATGACGAAAGTCGGCGTATTCGTTCCACAAGCCACATTCTACCCCGATATGCCTCCAACCATGCGTCCCACTCAGTGGTATCAACTCACTCTTCAGGTAGCCCGTGAGGCAGAGCAACTTGGATTCGATTCAATTTGGGCCTGGGATTTTACCTTTGCCAACTTGCAGCCATTGGCGCAATCATACACTCGTGTTACTGGATCATCGTTGGAGCCATGGATCCTACTGTCCTCGTTAGTTAATGAAACCAAGCACATACGACTCGGGCAGATGGTATCATGCAATACATACCGGCATCCCAGTCTGCTCTCCACGATGGCGACTACGCTTGATGTAGCAAGCAATGGACGCCTTGAATTAGGGATTGGGGCAGGATGGAATACCCAGTACGGTGAATTCGGATTAACTTTCCCTAAATCTAGCGCTAGGATCAAAATGGTGGAAGAAACAATTCAGATCATTAAACTGTTGTGGACAAAAGACCGAGTAAATTTCAAAGGAAAATATTACACACTCCAGGACGCGCACGGCATAATGAAACCTGTTCAGAAGCCTCATCCTCCAATCCTGGTCGGCGGAGGACAAGATGGAATGTTACGAGTAATAGCAAAGCATGCTGACAAATTCAACTACTTCTGTACCTTAGAAGAATATTCACGCAAGATAGAAAAACTTCGTAAGTATTCCGAAGATTTCGGTCGTCGTTTCGATGATATAGAAAAAACGCTGACTGCCGATATTGTGATCGGCAAAGATCAGCAAGAGGTCGAAGAAAAATTACATAAATTCAAATGTCAAGATTTGTTACGAGCAGATTACGAAGGTTTTTCGAAAAGAAGGATCACCGGTACGCCAGACCAGTGCGCGGATATACTCAAACGTTTTACTGACTTGGGGATAAGTGAGTTTGCGTTGTACTTCCCAGACGCTTCTGACCTACGCCCTCTACAATTGTTCGCCAACAGAGTACTCCCATCGATTAGATAGCCATAAACTCGAGCAACACGCCGCTCGGCTCGGTAGTAGACCTAACACCGTTTTAATATCCCAAAGTGAAACTAGAAAACGAATAGTTATTGTCCGGAATAACCCCGCACGGAATTATACCCGCGCTCAACACTCTGACAACAGCACAAGGTGAGCTTGACTTAAACAGTCTAAGGTCATTAGTGCGCCAAAATATCAAATGGAGAGCGCATGGCTTTGCTGTTTCAATTGTCGCTGGAGAATTCTACAAATTCTCCGACGACGAAAGAAAGAGAACTTTCAAGACGGTCGTAGATGAATGCGGAGGAAGAGTCCCAGTTTGGGCAGGTGTGAGTCACCTTGGAACCGATCCTGCACTACAGCTCGCACGGTACGCTAAGGAAATCGGAGCCGACGGAATAATAGCCATGCCTGGACTTGTCGCAAAGGAGGCGTCGTTTAGCCTCTACGAACACTTCAAGAGTTTGCTCGAGGGGATCGATCTTCCTTTGATGATACAGGACTCAGAGGACTTCAATGGGATACACATGTGTGCCACTCTATACGAGAAGCTTGCCGAACAGTATTCGAATCTGATCGCAGTCAAAGTGGAAGGTGACCACACCCTAGAGAAAATTCGTGAGATACGGCATGTTGTCGGAAACAGGCTAACCATAATTTCTGGAAAGTGGGCGATGCTATTGTTCCAAGAGCTCAAGCTAGGTGCTCAAGGAACCATACCTGATGGTTGTTTAACCGACATACTTGTCGAAGCGTACGATGACTACATGAATGGCAATCTGGATAAGGCAAATCGAACATTCAAGCGTTACAAGAGGTGGGTAGACTTCGTTAGTCTACACTCCTTATCATTTCATGAGATCGAAAAGGAGACCCTGCTGTTCAGAGGAGTAATTAACTCGACGAACACTCGCTATCCTTGTGTTAAGCTTGACGAGACAGCCAAGCAAGAGCTCAAGGATCTTCTAACAGATATCGAAGTATCAATCACAAAGTAAGGGCTTTGCTCTCTTCTCAAACCTCCGGTACCCCGTGTGGGCATCCGGAGAAATTAAGAAAGCTGACCTGGTTTGGAAACTCTACGTCGTGGCGATAATAGTTGCTCTACTATTGTTAGTGTTTCTGAGTCCGACTGGTCATCAGTATCGTCATAACGAAATCTTTCAACGCGATCTCAACGCACATGCGCTGCCTTACTTGCAGCCTACTCAGGCGCGTCTCTGACAAAGGCGGAACGTGAGATAGTCATGTGGTTTCCTCGAGAAGCCAATTAGTATTTATGACTTATCAATGCTTCCAGAATCAATTGGAATGGCTTAGCGAACAGCGCAGCTCAGACAAGATTGGTTATCGCAGTTTAGTGCAGTATAATCTTTTTTCAAGATTGATCGTCCCCTTTCGATTAGTTCCTTAATAGAATACACTTCAGTATTAGCTGTGCCGATCATTTTAGGCTCACGTTTCGTTAGGTTGCTTGCTAATTTCTGATAGCCGTTACTGCAACCTAGCCCTTTGATGTTCACCCAGTTCAGTCCTTTCGACGATATCGTTAGAGCCCGCTCATCGGGATTCGCGGAAGACTTGCTGGCTCTGGCTAAATGAATTGCGGTAGCGGCGGTTAAGTCAACTCCGACGAGAATAATATTTGGATTGTACTTCAACAGTTTTTTGATCGGCAGTAGCGGGTCGTCGAGTTTAAGCTCGCTGAGTACTTCGTCAGCATGTTTGCCTACACCAACAAATGAGTAGCCTGGATGTTTGCTACGTCTTGACCGCGGCCAACTGCAAAGTCGATGGGAGATTGCTCCTAGCTGTTTGTCAGGCTGTAATTCAGGTATGAACGGCACATGTCTTTCTTCTTTGCCTTCGCACCAACAATTGGGAGCAGTAAAATTATCGTGACTCTGGCCGTGACGAGATATTGAAGTGAATGTTGGCACCAGTAAAGTTCCATTATCGCCTATGACGCGAAGTAGACGGTGAATTACCATTGCCGCTCCTCCATCAACTGTCCCGATCTTTTCAAGCGAAGCATGCATCATGACTGAATCACCATCTTTCAGTCCTGCCTGAAGGAGACCTTGGTTTAGTTCTTCCGGAGTGATTTTTCGTTCGTTCAAAAGTGGGAGCATGGGTTACGAGCGTGCAGAGTCTCACTTGAACGCTTCGAATGTCCATAGATAACGCTACCGCACACTCGACCATGTGCTTAGAGACCGCTCACGGTGCATTTGCACGCATATGTTCAATTCCTGACAAGTAATGTACGGTTTATGCTCGCAACCGTTTCGAACATTTAATGGCGCCGCTATTGGGCATAATTTAGAAGGGTAAATCTT
>Ga0074044_10001020_pt1 | contig 25695 bp, 29 predicted proteins | sample BogForMeECP23OM1_FD_94443 | JGI IMG/M metagenome (GOLD analysis project Ga0074044, IMG submission 94443) | Bog forest soil microbial communities from Calvert Island, British Columbia, Canada - Bog Forest MetaG ECP23OM1 | ecosystem: Environmental > Terrestrial > Soil > Wetlands ... | reverse complement strand
TCGCCAGGGCATCGGCTGGTCCTCCCAGCCGACAGAGAACTGTCACCCATCTTTCCGGTCCGTTCCGTCACCTATCTATCCGGTCCGAACAACGCGCCACCTTCTCCCGCAAGGGGAGAAGGGAATCAACTCCGCTCGACCTCGACCCGATTCGGATAAAAAGCGAGATGCGAGGCGATCTCGGCGACGTCGGCCTTGGGCCGCTCGTAGGTCCAGACTGCGTTGTCGTCGTGGCTCTCGCTGTCGCGGATGGAAAAGTAGTTCGCTTCGCCCTTGTAGGGGCAGGTCGTGACCCGGTCGGTGCGCTCGAGCAGGCTCATGTCGATGTCCTCGCGCGGAATGTAGGCGACCGGCTTGTAGCCTGCCTCGCGGAGCTGGAGCGCCCGTGCGCTCTCGCCGATCGTCCGTCCGCGCCAGATTACGCGCACGCGCTCGGCGATTGGCTCAATCGTGATCGGATGGTCCTTGGTGCCTGCCTGGGTCATTGGCGTCTCCTTGTTTCAACTTCTGTCCGTCTTGATCCCCATGGCCGCATACGGATTTTTCGAACCGCCAAGCAGCAAACACTCCGCTCCGCCATCTACAATGAGGACTTGGCCCGTCATTATCGAGTTCTCTGAGCTCACGCACCAGGCCAGGATTGCGGCGGCCTCCTCGGCTCGGCCGGGATAAGCAGCCTGCATCGGCACCATCCGTCCCATCTGCTCTCTGAGTACGGGATTGGATAAAATGGGCGCGGCGGCGGGCGTGTCGATGAAGCCAAACGCAACCACGTTCAGCGGGATCCCTGCGCCGGCCCATTCGGACGCGACTGCGGCTCTCCGACACCAACGGTTCAAGGCTTGTTTGGCGAATCCGTACAAGTCGCCGCCCTGTCCTGTCGCGATCAAGTTTCTCGCGACGGCGGTCGCCGCTGATTCGTCCATTGCAAGACACGCTTCGATGAGCCCTGGCTCGGCCGGCTTCAGTGAAGCGATCGAAGACGCCGCCACGGCGCGAGGCGCAGGACTGGTCTTCAGAAGCGGCCGCAGCCCTTCTAGCGTGGCCACGGCTCCGAAGAAGTTCAGAGAAACGCTGGTCTCTGGCGGTCCGCCGCCGGCGTTTGCGACGATGGCGTCAATCCTCCCTGCTAACAGACGAGTCACGCCGTCAATGACCGCCGCACGTCCTTCGCTGGCCGATAGGTCGCCAATGACGTCCGCGTCATGAAGGTCACATGTCACGACCCGTCCGCCGCGTTCGCGAAGGTAGTGTGTCGTAGCCGCTCCAATGCCGGACGCGGCGCCTGTGACGACGTACGTGCGATCCATGACCGGCCTTCCCGGACGCTACCCCTCCGTGGGAGACGGGGCTCGCGGGGCCACTGAATTATGCATGCCCCGCCACCGCCTTCGGCTGATAGGGCTCCTCGAGTTTGGCGATTGTGCGGGCGTCGAGCTTGAGCTCGACAGCCGCGACCGCGTCGGCGAGATGATGCGGCTTCGAGGCGCCGACGATCGGCGCGGTGACGTAGGGCTTCGACAGCACCCAGGCGAGCGCCACCACGGCGGGCTTGGTTCCGAGCTTCTCCGCCGTCTCGACGATGCGCTTGCGGATCGCCTCGTCCTGGCGGGAGCCGAGGCCCAGCGTCACGCTGAACGGGTCGGTGCGGCCGCGCACGGTGGTCGCGTTGTCGCCGAGGCCGGACCCGGCGAGATAGCCGCGCGCCATCGGCGACCACGGGATGACGGCGATCTTCTCGAACGAGCAGAACGGCATCATCTCGCGCTCTTCCTCGCGATAGACGAGGTTGTAGTAGTTCTGCATCGAGACGAATTCGGCGTGGCCCTTGGCGCGCGCGATGTCGATCATGCGGGCGAACTGCCATGAATACATCGACGAAGCGCCGATATAGAGCGCCTTGCCGGCGCGCACGACGTCGTTCAGCGCCTCCATCGTCTCTTCCATAGGCGTCAGCGAATCGAAGCGATGGATCTGGTAGAGATCGACGTAGTGCGTGCCGAGCCGCTTCAGCGACGCGTCGATCCCTTCCGTGATGTGCTTGCGCGACAGACCCTTGGCGTTGGGGCCGGGCCCCATCGCGCCGTGCACCTTGGTCGCGATGACCACGTCCTCGCGTTTGGCGAATTCCTTGAGCGCCCGGCCGAGGATCTCCTCGCTCGCGCCCTGCGAATAAACGTCGGCGGTGTCGAAGAAGTTGATCCCGCGCTCGAGCGCCTCGCGGATGAACGGGCGCGACGCCTCTTCGTCCAGAACCCATTCGCGCCACTTGGTCGAGCCGTAGGTCATGCAGCCGAGGCAGATCTTCGATACCTGCATGCCCGTCTTGCCGAAGTTCACGGTTTCCATCGGATCGCCCTTTCGCTTCATGTTGCTTCCATCATAGGACCTTTCCTAGGCTGTCCAAAACACGAGGCGAAGGGACGAATGTCTGTGAGCGCACGAGGCGGCTGGGACTTCTGGATCGACCGTGGCGGAACCTTCACCGACGTGATCGGGCGCAACCCGGCGGGCCGCCTGCATGCGCGAAAACTCCTCTCGGAAAGTCCGGCCTATGAGGATGCCGCGGTCGAGGGAATCCGCCGCCTCCTCGGCCTCGCCGCGGGCGAGCCGATTCCGGCGGGCGCGATCCGGGTCGTCAAGATGGGCACGACGGTTGCGACCAACGCGCTGCTCGAGCGGCGCGGCGAGCGCACGCTGCTCGTGACCACGCGCGGCTTCCGCGACGCGCTCGAGATCGGGTACCAGGCGCGGCCGAAAATCTTCGCCCGCAACATCCAGAAGCCGGAGCAGCTCTATTCGGCCGTCGTCGAGCTCGACGAGCGCGTGCTCGCCGACGGGACGGTCGAGGCCGCGCCCGATCCGCATGCGGTGCGCGCGGCGCTTGCGGAAGCGAAGGCGCAGAACTTCGACGCGGTCGCGATCGTCTTCATGCACGCCTATCGCTATCCGGCGCACGAGCGCGCGGTCGGCGCGATCGCCCGTGCGCTCGGCTTCGCGCAGGTGTCGGAGAGCCACGCCTGCTCGGCGCTGATCAAGTTCGTTTCGCGCGGCGACACGACAGTGGTCGACGCCTATCTCTCGCCGATCCTCGCCCGTTATGTCGGGCGGGTGTCGCGCGCGCTCGACGTCGGGCGGACGGGCGCCAAGGTCATGTTCATGATGTCGTCGGGCGGCCTGACGTCGGCAAAACTCTTCGCCGGCAAGGACGCGATCCTGTCCGGTCCCGCCGGCGGCGTGGTGGCGATGGCGCGCACAGGCTCGAGCGCGGGCTTCAGGCGCGTCATCGGCTTCGACATGGGCGGCACTTCGACCGACGTCGCTCATTACGACGGCGCTTTCGAGCGCGCCTTCGAGACGGAAGTCGCGGGTGTGCGCATGCGCGCGCCGATGCTGAAGATCCATACCGTCGCCGCCGGCGGCGGCTCGATCCTGCATTTCGACGGCGCGCGCTTTCGCGTCGGCCCGGACTCTGCAGGCGCCGATCCCGGCCCCGCCTGCTACCGGCGCGGCGGGCCGCTCGCGGTCACCGACGCCAACGTGATGACGGGCAAGCTCATCCCCGATTTCTTCCCAAAAGTGTTCGGACCGAACGGGGATCAGCCGCTCGACGATAGGACTGTGAGGGAAAAATTCGACGAACTCGCGCGCGAAGTCGGCGACGGGCGGAGTTCTGAGGCGGTCGCCGACGGCTTCCTCGCCATCGCCGTCGCAAAAATGGCCGAGGCGATCAAGATGATCTCCGTCGCGCGCGGGTACGACGTGACCCGCTATGCCCTCAACTGCTTCGGCGGCGCCGGCGGTCAGCACGCCTGCGACGTCGCCGACGCGCTGGCGATTTCGACCGTGCTGATCCACCCGCTGTCGTCGCTGCTTTCGGCTTACGGCATGGGCCTCGCCGATATCGCGGCCCAGCGCGTCAAAGCCGTGGAAGAGCCGCTCGACGCCGGCGCGCTCGCCCGCGCCGGCCTGGTCGCCGACGCGCTCGCCGACTCGGCGGTCAAGGAGGTCGAAGCGCAAGGCGTCGACTGGCAGGACATCAAGGTCCATCGCCGGGCGCAGCTGCGCTACGCCGGCTCCGACACGACGATCGAGGTTCCGCTTGGCTCCCCGCCCGCCATGCGGCGGGCGTTCGAGAAGGCGCATAGAGCGCGCTTCGGCTTCGTCGACCGCGCGAAGGCGATCGTCATCGAGGCGGTGTCGGCCGAGGCGGTCGGCGGCGCCGCGCGCTTCGCCGAGCGCGCTCGTCCGGCGGGCGCGGGAGCAAGCGCCGTGCCGGCGCGCGCGGCGCGATTTTTCTCGAAGGGGGCCTGGCGCGAGGCGAACGTCTACCTGCGCGAGGCGGTGCCGATCGGCGCGCGCGTCGACGGCCCCGCGCTCGTCATCGAGCCGCACCAGACGATCGTCGTCGAGCAGGGCTGGCGCGCGTCGATCACGCCGAAGAACCACGTCGTGCTCGAGCGGGTCGAACTTTTGCCGAAGCGCGAGGCGATCGGCGCCAAAGCCGATCCGGTGATGCTCGAGATTTTCAACAACCTCTTCATGTCGATCGCCGAGCAAATGGGCGTCACGCTGCAGAACACCGCCTATTCGGTCAACATCAAGGAGCGGCTCGATTTCTCCTGCGCGGTGTTCGATCGTCACGGGCGCCTCGTCGCCAACGCGCCGCATATGCCGGTGCATCTCGGCTCGATGGACCGCTCGGTCGAGACGATCATCCGCGACAACGAGGGCCGCATCCGCCCGGGCGACGTTTTCGCCCTCAACGCCCCCTACAACGGCGGCACCCATCTGCCCGACATCACCGTCTGCACGCCCGTGTTCGACGAGGCCGGCGAAAAAATCCTCTTCTGGACCGCCTCGCGCGGCCATCACGCCGACATCGGCGGGATCGCGCCGGGCTCGATGAGCCCCCTCGCGACGACGATCCACGAAGAGGGCGTCTATATCGACAATTTTTTGCTCGTCGAGCGCGGGCGGTTCCGGGAGCGCGAGCTCTATGAACTCCTCGCGAGCGGGCCGTGGCCGGCCAGGAATCCGCTGCAGAACGTCAACGACCTCAAGGCCCAGATCGCCGCCAACGAGAAGGGCGTGCGGGAGCTGAGGCGCATGGTCGAGACGTTCTCGCTTCGCACGGTCGAGGCCTATATGGGCCACGTGCAGGACAACGCCGACGAGAGCGTGCGCCGGGTGATCGACCGGCTGGTCGACAGCGAGGCCTCCTCGGTCTCCGACCAGGGCGCGGTGATCAAGGTTCGGATCAGCGTCGACCGGGAGAGGCGCGAGGCGACGGTCGATTTCACCGGGACCTCGCCGCAGCAGCCTTCCAATTTCAACGCGCCCGAGCCGGTGACGCGCGCCGCGGTGCTCTACGTGTTCCGCGTCATGGTCGACGACGACATCCCGATGAACGCCGGATGCCTGCGGCCCATCCGCGTCATTTTGCCGAGCGGCTCGATGCTCTCCCCGCGCTATCCGGCGGCGGTGGTGGCGGGCAACGTCGAAGTGTCGCAGGCCGTGACCGACACTTTGTTTGCGGCGCTCGGCGCGCTGGGGTCGGCGCAGGGCACGATGAACAACCTCACCTTCGGCGACGCGACCTATCAATATTACGAGACGATCTGCTCCGGCGCCCCGGCCGGCCCTGGCTTCAATGGGGCCGCCGCCGTCCACACCCACATGACGAATTCGCGCCTGACCGATCCGGAGGTGCTGGAGAGCCGCTTCCCGGTGGTGCTGGAGGATTTTCACATCCGCCGCGGCTCGGGCGGCAAGGGCAAGTGGAACGCGGGCGACGGCGTGCTGCGCCGCATCCGCTTCCTGCAGCCCATGAAAGTCGCGATCCTCAGCGGCCACCGCGCCGTCCCCAATCCCGGCATGCGGGGCGGCGAGCCGGGCGAACTCGGCCGCAACGCGATCCGCCGCAACGACGGAAGGATCGAGATTCTGCCCGGCTGCGCGCAGACGGAGGTCGAAGCGGGCGAGGCGATTGAGATTATTACGCCGACGGGGGGAGGATGGGGGAAGGCGTGATTCCCTCCCCCCTTGCGGGCTACCGCATTCACACATCTCGAGTCGCCGGCAATTCTTCCTGATACTCCCTGGTAACAGGGAGAATCGGGGAGAAACGGCGGTTTCCGAACCGGTTTCTTCAGGACAATCGGTTTGAATAACAATAAGTTGGGTAAAGGTTTGAAGGTTTGGCGGCGCACGCGAACGGGACGATAACAGGAAGATTAGTCGCCGTAACAGGAGCTCGCCGACGCCGGATGGGGCCTCGGGCGCCGCGTTCGAAGTCGCGATTCGAGGCGTGAACGAATGGCGGAAAGCGTAATGATTCGTGTATGTTGTAGTTATTTGTTGTGACAAAGGTTAACGACGTAGGACACGAAGGTCCACGAAGTCGGAGCGGACGAAGGCGCCGGTCGAGGGCGTTCAAATTTCCCCTCCTCGGCCAGCCTTCGCAACGAGCTGTCGTCCTGGTTTAAGCCCACCGCGCAACTCCATGGAAAGGGTCGTGAATTCGACATGTGTGAATTCCGTATCCTTGCGGGAGAGGGCGAGGGAGGGGGGTCGGGCCGCGCTTTTCCGATTGCCGGCCCAATAGGCCAAATCGGAAATGTTCGCGAGACCCCCCATCCCGACCCGCCCCCACAAGGGCCCACAAGGGGAGCGGGAGCGCGCTCGGGCGCCGCCGATCCGGCAACTATCGTCTGACGTTCGATATCGATGGCGAGGACGCTACGAACGTTGATTTTGAGGACTACCACTAGCCCGAAAGGAGGCTGTCATGGAGATGTTCAACCCGCCCCACCCGGGCGAGATCATCCGCGAGGACTGCATCAAGCCGCTTGGCCTTACAGTGACGGGAAGCGGCGGAAGGTCTCGGCGTGTCGCGTCAAACGCTGTCGGAACTGCTCAACGGGCGCAACGGGATTTCGGCGGAGATGGCGCTACGGCTCGAAAAAGCCGGCTGGGGCTCTGCCGAGTCATGGCTGCGCAACCAGGCGACGGTATGATCTCTGGCATGCGAAGCAGCACAGCGACCGCCTCAAGGTGAGGAAGTTTCCGACGCCTGAACCGGTTTGATCCGTCTTAAGGTCGATGCATGTCGCAATCCTCAGCGGCCATCGCGCCGTCCCCAATCCCGGCATGATGGGCGGGAGTGCAGGCGAACTCGGCCGCAACGCCATCCGCCGAAACGACGGCCGGATCGAGGCCGGCGAGGCGGTCGAGATCGTCACGCCGACGGGGGCGGGTGGGGAGGGTGGGTTGCCGGCGGGGGCTCCCCTTCCCCAGCTTGCTGGGGAAGGTGGCGCGGAGCGCCGGATGGGGTATGGCCCGCTGCGGCGACGCCAGCCGCAATGCACGACCGTCACCGCGAACTTATGTCGTCGCATACCTGCTTTCCACACCCCATCCGGCCTTCGGCCACCTTCCCCGCTTCGCGGAGAAGGGGAACCCGCCGACGCTTACAACCCAATGAAAAGCCTCGCGAATTCGACTTATGTGAGCGACCGCCTCAAGGTGAAGAAGTTTCCGACGCCCGAACCGGCTTGATCCGTCTCAAGACCGATGCATGTCGCCATCCTCAGCGGCCATCGCGCCGTCCCCAACCCCGGCATGATGGGCGGCGAGCCCGGCGAACTCGGCCGCAACGCCATCCGTCGCAACGACGGCCGGATCGAGATTTTGCCGGGCTGCGCACAGACCGAAGTGGAGGCGGGCGAGGCGATCGAGATTATTACGCCGACGGGGGGCGGGTGGGGGAAGGCAAGGGCTATCGTGCGCGGTGGGTTCGCACACGAGAGATGATTGCACGCGCCGATCATGATCTCCGCCGTGCGCGCGTCCTTTCAACATAACGGACAAGCCTTTGCGGAATTTCGGCATACTGTCCGGCTAACAAATAGATTCCATGACCTTGCAGCGGCGCAATAGAGAAGCGATATTGCCTTCGCTCTGGATCGATCAAGCTTTGCGCAGCCTCGGCAGCGCGCAAAAGTAGATTCCGCAACAGCCATAGGAACAACTTGCCCCTAACCCAGTATCTTTGGTCGCTTGACTTTAATTTTTTGTGCCACTCCCTATATTCTTTAAGTGACACGCCAAGGCCCAAGCCGCGTAACACGACAGCGCGTCTACCCAAGACCCGACGAGCACGACAATCCCTGTCGAAGGAAAAACAGGTGTGAACAGATATCTTTTCTTGTTCTACGAACCCACCTTTTGATTTGACGGCAAGTATGCACGCAGATATTGCGCGGATGGAATTTGCGAAATCGGCGAGCGTCTGCTCAATCTCGCTTAATAATCGATCAGCAACCCCGCTTTCAGGGGGAATTCCAATAACGCGTCCGAGCATTCCCTCAAGGCAAGGCCGTTCAATGAAATAGCTTTCAATATAATAGTAGTCCGTTACGAACAATTTCTTCGGGGTTGGTTTCACTGGGGGCAGTACTCCATCGTAGTCCCGGTCGATCAGGCCGGTAATTGAAAAACCAGTAAGATCCATCTTAGCAGCCTTATGCGCGTACCAAGCATTATGCCAGCGGAACAGAGGCGATGAAACTGACGCTGCCCAAACGATTGGGAGTTTTCGGTGACAGGATACGTATTCCCTAATCTCGCGCCTTGCGCTGCCCCTTTTCACCCGCCCCGGTTAGCGTCCGCCTGGAGCAGGCGGGATCGAGATCGTCACGCCGACCGGGAACGCCACGGGGGACGGCCGCCGCAGCCCGGCTGAATTGACCGGGTCAGCGCGGCGCCGCACATTCGGGCCGGGAGGACATCGCATGGACCGGATGCGCGGCAGGGCGGCGATCGTGACAGGCGCGGCGAGCGGGATCGGGCGCGCGAGCGTCGTCGCCTTCGCGCGCGAGGGCGCGCACGTGCTCGCGGTCGACCGCGAGCGCGAGGGGCTCGACGAGACGGTCGCGCAGGCCAAACGCGAGGGCGGGACAGCGCTCGCCCATGTCGCCGACGCCGGCGACGAGGAGGCGGTCAAGGCCACTGTCGCGCGCGCCCTCGAGGCGTTCGGCGCAATCGACGCGATCTACGCCAACGCCGGGATCAGCGGCGGATTAACTCCGCTTTTCGAGCAGACCGTCGAGCATTGGATGGAAATCCTGCGCGTCAATCTGATCGGGCCGTTTCTTGCCATCAAACACGGCGCGCCGCCGATGATCGCCAAAGGCCACGGCTCGATTGTGCTGACGGCGTCCGTCGCGGCGCTGCGCGCCAACGCGGGAGGCGCCCCCTACGGCGCGAGCAAGGCGGGTGTCGTGAGCCTCGCGCAGAGCGCCGCCAATTCGCTCGCCGGCACGGGCGTGCGCGTCAACGCGATCTGCCCGGGCCTCATCGAGACCGGCATGACCAGGCCGATCTTCGACCGGGCGCGCGAGCGCGGCACGGACCACAAGATCGGTCAGCTCAATCCGCTGCGGCGGGCGGGGCGGCCCGAGGAGATCGCGGCGATGGCGCTGTTCCTCGCCAGCGACGAAAGCTCTTATGTCACCGGCCAGGCCTTCCCGGTCGACGGCGGGCTGTCGAGCAGCCATCCCTTCGCTAGCCCAAGGTTATGAGTGATGCGCGGGCGGCGAGGCTGCCCAGGAAGGCGGCCGATCCGAGCGGGCGGCCGATCGTTTCCGCCCCGCGCAACGCGGCCATCGTGACACATTACTAAATCCCCTTATTGGCGCCCGGCTTTGGACCCCGCTTTCGCGGCCTCGGGTCGCGCCCGGTGAGGGCGGCGATTCTGTCCAGGAAGGCGGGCGATCCGAGCGGGCGGCCGATCGTTTCCGCTCCCCGCAGCGCGGCCATCGCCGCAATCCTAAGGCGTCAGCCGCCCGTGAGATATCGTCTCATAAATGGGGCCAGGTCGGTCCCCTCAATTGTCTGGAGTTGATTTCCCCGGCGATCATAGTAGACGCCGTTGTAAGAACTCGGGTCCTCTTGCCCCTCTACCTCGAAGACGTAAACGGTCTTGTCATAATAACGGACCGGTTTGAGATGACGCGACAGGTACTCCTTTAATGGACTCGACATTGGGGACTTGGTGACCTTGTCGACAATCCACTGGAAAGCCTGATCTGGAGTTCGGCCCAGCATGTCTCCATTGTAGTCGCACCCAACGATTGAAAAACTTAAGTAAGCATATGCGCCTACCCCGAAAATCTCGGCGACGCGTCGGCTCGTCGCTTCATTTTCAGAGATGCCGACGAGCACGTAGCCCTTGCATCCCCTTCTGTTGTTTGCGATACCGACGCACGTCTTCAAAATTTTCTCGAATTTATCGTCATCAAAGGTCTTTGTATGGTCTAGACGTAGGAACCCCTGCTTGAAATCGTAAAGCGATTGTTCGGTTAAAGACTGGGAAAGCAGCGTTTCGATTTTCGTGATCCAATGAACACGCGAAGGGTCGCCGCCGGTCGCTGGTTCAAACGCCTCTCGATAAGTCCCCGCGATGGCTTGAATTGTTTTATGGCGATCATCGCCACCCCATCGGCTGCCTTCTGGGATAGAAATGTCTTTAGCGCTGCCACGCATACGTGCGATTAGAAGCTCCCGGTTGCAGACTACCAGATTCTCGCGTATGATTAGCGTGTATAGCGCCAGAAAGACGATCTGGAAATATCGCGGAGCACGCGCTGGTTGCTGCTCGAAAAGCAGTCGACCAAACGTAAGGCCCGCCGAATTCAATGTCTCGCGAAGGACGTCCATAGTGCGCTGGAAGTCATCAACAACAAATTCTGAACCTCTTTTCTGAACTGCCAGCTCGACCTCGTTGAACCGGCGAACGGACAGCTCGGCATCCGACATCGCATAATAGTCATCAAAAAACTCTAGCCGAGATGGCGGCGGTGAAGGCAGAAACCAGAATGTCGACAAGAAGTTCTTCGTCGCGACTCTCACGAACCTGTTCTTTTGTTAGGATACCTTGGCTCACCCAAAAGATTGTATCGACTGGGATTCCGTAGTTGAGTTCGCGATTTGTTATGCTGATGCTCGCCATCTCATGTCCGAGTGCGACACGTCTCCACGAACCTGCATAGAAATCCTTCGTACGGCTGTCGCAAAGTGCCCAAGCGCGCCCGCGGCTCTAAGCTCTTGTCTAGATAGCTTCCGCCCGCCGGAATTGATTCGTCGGAATACCTCATCAACCGTTGACCCATCTGTAAACTCATAGATTGAAAACGGAATTGAATAGGTTGCTATCTGGACGCACTGCGCTCGATCCAGCATAGGTTCCTTTTGAATGAGTTCACCCTTATCGAGCAATTCCTTCGTGACAGCGGTGGTGTTTAGATCAAAATAATGATCATCGACAGCATAGTCATTTTCAATGAAGGACACAACAGAGTTTAAGCGCTGCATCCCATCAATTATCTCAAGGTTAGAGCCTTGCGTCGTACTCTCCGCAAGCAAAACAATCGGAACGGGGTAGCCCCGGAACAGAGAGTCAATGAAGCCTTGCTTCTCTTCCATAGTCCAAATTAGTTTGCGCTGATATCGACGATTTACCCAATACTTCGCTTGTCTAAAATTTCGATATATGGTTTCGACCGACTCTCCGCGGACTGTCAGCTCCTGTTCCGCCGACGATTGGCCTGCCATATTCCCCTCCGCTACGCGCGAAGACGGATCGTAGCGCTTTGTGTACACTCGTGGCAAGTAAAGTTCACTCATTGTCACGTCCCCTTCGCCCAATCCTCGACTCGAAGGTGTTGAGTTACAATGATGGGGTGGACGGCGCCCCGAACGGTAGAGTCGAGGAAGGGCGCGGTGGCTTGAGGCGTGACCAATCGCTCCGTTTGGTGGCTTGGGACCCCGTTTTCGCGGCCTCGGGTCGCGCCCCGTGAGGGCGGCGAGGCTGTCGAGGAAGGCGGGCGATCGAACGGGCGGCCGATCGTTTCGGCTCCGCGCAACGCGGCCATCGCCTCGTTCGAGTCCGGCGCGACGATCAGGTCGCCGAACCGGCCGTTGCATCGCTCGAGCAGCGGCGCGCCGGTCGCCGGTGGGTCCTTGTTCGCGAGCCCACTGTTCAAGATCCTGTCGGCGTCTCCTGCATCTTGCGCCGACGGGCGGCGCGCACCTTGGCGCGGTTTCCGCACACCCTCATCTCGCACCAGCGTCGGCTCTTGTTCTTGGTCGCGTCGAAGAATAGCCAGCCGCATTCCTTGCCTTCGCATCGCTTCGTACGGGAAAGATCCTTTTCCATCAGCAGCGACAGGGCCGACAAGGTGATCGGGCCGAGAATGGCCGCCTCGACATCCCGGCGCGGGTCCCAGGCCCAGATGAACGCCTGATCGAAAAATTTGATCTCGGCGAAGGCCAGGCTTCTGGCGTGAACCGCCACGAGTTCATCTCGCAACGCCTCCGTGATGTCTCGCCGCTCGGCCAGCGCTCCTCCGATCCTCCAGATCAGCTCGCGCACCGCGAGCGCACGCGCAAAGATCGCGGCGGCGCGTTCGGGGTGACGCCCCGCCTGCTCGCGCAAGGCGAGGCAGTTCAGCGGCGTGGCGACGCGCGCATGCTCGACCCATTGGACGAGAGTCTCGAAGTCGCGCAAGTGCTCCTGATGGCTCGGCGAACCCCGCCCTGACGACGTGTTCGTAAAATCCAAGGCCAGGGAACCCCCGACAAGGTCGAGAGTGGCGGCTCGCGATGGAAGCCGTGAAATGTCCGATGGCTGCGGCGCGCCTGTCATCTGTAACCACCTAAATTGATTTGACAAGAACATCAAGGGCGGCTAATCATTCCATCATAAGTCAAATAGACGGTTTCGTATTGCCGCTCGCCGCCCGGCGCGTCACAGGTCGTGCGAGCGCGGCTGCTGAGCCGGCGCCAGGCTCGGGTCGGGGAACAGGAGGAGACCGGGATGGAAAAATTTGCGATCGGACGGCGGGCAATCGGAGGCTTAATCCTGGCAAGCCTCGTGGTTATTGCCTCATCCGCCTTTGCACAATTGTCGGGTCAGGAGATCCATATCGGGGTCGGCGCGCCGCTGACGACGGGCTCGGCGACCTTTGGCGTCGAAATGCGCCAAGCGATCGATCTGGCCGTAGCCGAACGCAATGCGGCAGGCGGCGTCCTCGGCGCGAAAATCGTCGTCGATGTGTTGGACGACGAGGCCAACAATGCGAAGGGCGAAACCGTGGCCAAGGCTTTCTGCGAAAAACCGTCCGTGCTCGGCCTTCTCGGCCATGTCAACAGCGGCGTCACCATCGCCGCGTCGAAGGTCTATGCCGGCTGCGGATTGCCGATGATCACGCCGATGTCGTCCAATCCAGCCGTGACGGACAACGGCCTGCCCAATGTGTTCCGCCTGACAAATCGCGACGATCATAAGGGACCGGGGCTCGCGGCCTATCTGATCGAGCGCATGGGCAAGCGCCGCGCCGTCGTGATCGACGACGGGACCCAGTACGGCAAAGGTCTGGCGGACAGTTTTGTCAAAGGCTTCGAGGCCAAGGGCGGCGCGATCGCCGCCCGCCTCGGCGTGAAGGTCGGCGACACCCAGTTCGCCGATCTTGTGAAGGGCCTGCCGAAGGATTTCGACGTTCTCTTTTTCGCGGGCATTCGCGAAGGCGCCCTCATCCTCAAGGAGATGCGCAATCAGGGCAAGGACCAGCTGTTTGCCTGCGGCGACGGCTGCTGGGACGTCAAAGGCTTCATCATTCCATCGGCCGGCGCCGCGGAAAAGGGCGAAGGCGTGCGCATCCTCTCCGCCGCGCCTGCTTTGGGAAGCGTGCCGGGCTCTTCCGAATTCGCAGCGGCATATACGGCCAAGTACGGTCCGATCAACAATTACGCGGCCAACTCCTACGATTCGGCTCGTGTGCTGATGGCGGCAATCGAGACCGCGGCCCGGGCCAAACAGGCCATGCCGTCCCGCGAGGAGGTTCTCGCCGCCCTCAAGCCCATCAGATTTCAGGGCATTGCGTATGCAAAACCGGTGCAATGGAATGCCAAGGGCGACAATATCGCCGCCGTCATTTTTGTGAACGCCGTCGAAGGGGGTCATTTCAAGGAGATTGACCAGATCGCGAAGTGAACGGCGGGGCGTGCGCCCCTAAGGGATTACGGTGACAGTTGACCAAACCCCTTGTCAGGCCCTGGCTTTAAACCCTAGTCGCCAGAGGCCGCCGAAACTTCCGGCGGAACGTGGCCGCGGGAGAGGACAAGCGACGTTCCCTGCAGCCGCCATACGGCGCGTTCGACGCGCGATGCGCCGTGAGACTCTATTTTGTAGTCGACGACGAGGGCCGTCTTGTCGGCGGGGTCGAAGAACCACGTCGCCGTCACCTCGACCGCCTGGCTCGGGTCCGTCGCTGCGCCGGAATTGTCGGCGGCGATAACGATCGGGGTAGGGTCGAGGCTGACGAGTTGGCCGGCGTGGAAGGCGTAGAAGTCGACGCCCGTCGAAGTATAGCCCTGGAACGTCCCGCCGCTCTCGATCGCCATGCCGTCGTCGCCAGCGATTTCGATGGGGGAAATGTCCGCAACGGCGCCCTGCGACCCGAGGCTGGCGAATTCGCGATAACGGCCGACCGTCTTGAGACCGCCGTTGACCCGCTGCACCACATAGGCCGACACCAGCGCCCCGCAGCCATGGCAGCCTTGGCCCGGCTCGCCGGCTTGCACGACAAGGACGTCGGCGCTGGCGTAACGCAGCACTTTGAGCGGATAGAGGCAGTCTTCGCCCGTCGCGTTGAACGCCGCCTTGCCGAATACCGCCGCGACTTCCGCCGCCAGCCGCGGGTCGGCGTCGACCGGCTTTTTCGCGGTGGCGCAGAAGGCGGCAGGCTCGCCGGCGACGGCGGTAAACGCGGCGAGCATCAGCGCGGCCAGAACGAGCAGGATTCTCACGCCAGCGGCGGTCAGGTCTTCGCCGCCTTGGGCTGGCGACCGGCTTTGCGCAGCGCGGCTTTGGATCGGGTCTGCCCAAGTCCTAGCTTCTTCGCCAAAGCCGACCGCTGCGCCGCGTAATTGGGCGCGACCATCGGATAGTCGGCGGGCAGCTTCCATTTCTCGCGATACTGCGCCGGCGTCAGGCCAAGCCCGGCCAGGTGCCGTTTCAGCGACTTGTATTTTTTGCCGTCCTCCAGACAGATCAAATAATCCGGCGTGATCGACTTGCGAATGGGGACCGCGGGCTCTTTCGCCGCTGCTTGGGAAACAGCAGGCGTATCCGCGCCGCTCGCGAGCTTCGCAACAGCCCCATGCACGGTCTGAATCAAAGCCGGCAGCTCGCCGATCGGCAAGGAATTGTTGGCGACAAACGCCGCCACGACGTCAACGGCGATTTCGACCAGATCGGGTGTCTCCACACGTGCCTCCCTCAAAGTTTTGCCTAGGAACGCTTACGCTTGGTCGGCTGCTTCGTCGATGCCAATGTCATGTAAATTTCGCGGGAACCGGAGTTTCGCACTGAATTCTACAACGGAAACGTCTCGCGGAAAGAACGGGCCGCGCGCATCGCAGTTTTGATTTCTGCACGTGGTCGGAATTACAAGCACCGGTTGCTTGGAGGTAGTTGCGCTTCTGGTCGCCGAATCCTCGTGACAAAGGCCGCCTTGGGCGGTTTGAGCGATCGGGCGGGTCGTAACCGAGTGAAGTCGGGAACGCCAACGTCAGTTATGCGGGCGGTCAGGGGCCGCAAGGCGATCCTCGAGTTGCGCGATCCGCTCATCCATCTGCGTGTCGAAATGCGTGAGCCGGCCGAGCGACTCCGCCTTCAGCATCAGCTCAGTCAGAGATGCGTCGCTCGATGTCGCCGAAGCGCCGCTCGACCTCGCCGAAGCGCCGGTCGTGGCGGCGCGCCGCCTCGGCGAGTTGCAGCAACAGCGTCCTCTGTTGCCGCATGTCGACCCGAAGCTCCTTGAGGATCGTCAACCTCAGACTGCTGTTAGCTTCCGGCATCCCGGCCTGCTTTGGAGTAGCGACAAATTCCGCCTATCAGAGTCCGCCTTTCGGCCGGGTTCGTCAACCGCGCCGGAAGCGAACCGGCTCACCGCCGGTTCGGCGCGCGCGGCTCGTGCCGCCGGCGGCGTCTACAGCGCCAGACCGTTATTCCCCAGAGTTGCGCCATGAACGGCTCCCTACAGACCGATGGCGGTTCAGGGCCACCTGCGCCTTTCGCGTCGGCGCGGGAATTCCCTGCATATTCCCTGCTCCGGCACAAAAAATTCCCTGCTCGCCCGCGCAGGGAATTTTGCCGTAAAGCCCTAAAATCCAAGGCCTTTTCGACGCTGATTTTCCCGAAAAAGGCCGAATTCCCTGCGATTTCCCTGCTCCGCAGGGAATTTTTTCCCTGCCTGGCCCTACCCCACCTCCCAGCGTCGCGCGATCAGCGGCCGCTCAGCGAGAAGGCGTAGACCCGGTAGCTGACGAGCGGTTCGGCCGGGTGACTGGCCGAGCCGAAGCCTCGTGACAAAGGCCGCCTTGGGGCGGTTGAGCGATCCGGCGGGCCTTGACGCGAGTGAAGTCCAAGCAGCCCTCGAAAAAACCAATGCGGACGCCGACAAAAGGCTCCGCGGCCAGGCGTTAGCATTGGCCGCGGTTTGATTGAGTCGTACTAGGGTGGACCCTCAGCTTGTGATGATGCCGTTGAGCCCGTTTGGAAAGAACAAGCCTTTCGTCGCATTCTTGGCGCCATAGACGATGTTCAGGACCTGTCGCGTCGTGCGATCGTAGGCGATCGCGTTGTTCCCGGGAGGATTGTCCGTGGGGAAGCCGCCAAGGAGTGCTCCATTTTGTGCGTCGCTCGCGTCAGTGATCGTCGGTCGTTCCAGTGAGCCGACACCATGATCATCCACATTCTGAGTGCCGGCGGTGCCGTCGAGGGTGGCGCGCAGGTTGGAAATCGCTTCTGTCTCGTCCTTCATGCCGTTCGCAAACAGAACGGTTCGGATGAGACCCGCATGGTAGGCCTCGACCGCGAGAATGCCGGCGGCTTTGTCGAGGACGGCTTTGTTCGTGATCAGCGTCGCCGCGCCGTGATAGGCAGTCACGCCGACGTCCTCGAAGACGTACGAGCCCAGGAGGAACGACATATCATCCTTGAAAGGGTCGAAATTCGACCCAAGCCCCGCCGCGCTGGCGAGCGTCGGGAAGCTTGAAGTAAAATCTATCGCCGGGGATGATATTGCGGAGCCGTTCAAATGGGTGAGAGCCGCGCGAAGGAACTCCACGTGTTTTTGTTCTTCCGTGGCGATCTCTTGCGCGTAGGCCTTCACCAGCGGTTGGGTGAAGGGGACTAAACTTCCTCCGGTGACCCGGCCGGGTTTGGGTCCAAGTAGACTGGGAGGAAGCCCATGGCCGGTTGTCGCGCGCAAATAGAACTCCGCCTCGAGATATTCGAGGTTCAGAGCGAACTCGAGGATAGCGATGTCGAGGTTGGCCTGCTGCGCCGGAGCGCTGGTCTGGCTGAAGGCCGTCGCGCCAAAGGCGGCGGCGCCCGCCGCTCCCAGGCCGAGGCTGCGAAGAAAATCTCGCCGCGCCGCTCTTTTCGTCGGATGACCAATGTTAGACTGACTAAGGATCGCCGCCGTTTCCAAGCCATTGATTTGTTTTGCCATGGAGCCTCTCCTGTTTGCCCGCCACATCCTGTGGCCGTTCCCCGCGCTAGTCCGGTCACTGTCTTTTCCTAAGGACAAAGCCAGTGAGTAAATCGGGAGGCCGTAATTTGCCGGAGTAGCCGATCAAGTCCCGATGGCCATCAATACCGGCGCAACGCCAAAAAGTTTCAGGACGCAGAAATTTCTTGGCGACTAAATTATTTTCGCAGTGGTGAAACCATTTGGCGAGGCCGGCTGTACTCCTCTCGGCTTGCGCCCGGAGCCGGAAATGATCAATGGTGCCGCATGCACGATGCTAAGGCATCCCGTCCGCCGGCTGATGAATACGCGGAATTGCTGGTCGCAACCGCAGCCGGCGACCGCGGCGCCTTTCGGGCTCTGCATGATCGTGTCGGGCCAATCCTTCTTGGCGTTTGCATGCGCCTGGCGCGGGACCGTGACTTGGGTCACGATGCGCTACAGGAAGCGATGGTTCGTATTTGGCAAAATTCGCATTTATTCGATCCCGCCAAGGGGACTGCGCTCGGCTGGATGGTCGCTGTCACCCGAAACTGCGCGTTCAACATGATCGATAAACACGGTCACCTTCCGCTCGACGACGAACTGGTGCAAACCCTCGAGCAAGGGGCGGAGACAGGCGCCGGCGCGGCGATCGACCTCAGCCGTTGCCTCGACGCGTTGAGCGAGAAGTATCGCCAATGCATCCTTTTGATCTATCATTTCGGCTTAAGCTATGAGGAACTGGCGAATCGAATGGGGGTCCCGGTGAATACCGTAAAGACGTGGGTCCGCCGCGCTGTCCAACAACTCAGGCTGTGCCTCGAATGACAAAACAGAATGATATCATCGCTGCCGAATATGTGCTCGGTCTGGCGCGCGGCCGGGAGCGGCAGGCCATTGAAACGAAGTTGAATTCCGACGCCGACCTACGCTCTTCCGTGCAGCGCTGACAGGAGGCCTTTGCGCCGCTTCACGTTACGGGCGGAGAAAGCCTGCCGACGGATTCATTTCAGTCCGTGCTGGCCCGGATTGACTCTGAGGGGGGCCATTTGCCGGGTTCGATCACACAGCGGGCCGCCGAGGCGGGCTGGGTTACGGTGTCCGAGGGTGTCGCTTATCGCGTGTTGCGTGAAGACCACGCAGCGGGACGGCGGGCCGTGTTGTTACGGATGCAGCCCGGAGCAGTCTATCAGTCACACTCTCACGAGAATGACGAGGAGTGCCTCGTCATCGAAGGAGACTTGCATTTTGGAGATCTTGAGTTGCGTTCTGGTGATTTCCATGTCGCACTCAAGGGTATGGTCCATCCTGCGTCCCGCACCGTGAATGGTTGTCTACTGCACATCACTTCTGGATTGCACTGAATTCCGATCGATTTGTCGGGCCGAGTTAGCCGTATCCGGCGCCGCCCGACCGCATTCAGCCGCAACCACGGCGCGACGAGGTCGGGAAGGCGTGCGACATATCCGCGACCGAGACTAGCCACTTGCATGAGGTTGCCGCTGCATGTCTGCTTTCGGACCAATTCTGTAGTCGGACGAATACGCGCAGGGTTTTCCTAGTGGTGAATGACGCTTAACAGACAGTCCGCATGCGGGTCCCGGCGCTTTGCGATTTCGCCGCCCTGCAAGATGATCTCTGAGATTAAAGCGGCTCGGATGCCCAGCCCTCGCTTTACGCCGAGTCGCGACCGGCGTCCCTCGGCCATCCCGCTCCTCGACCGGAACCCGCAGCCACAGCTTGATCAGCCGTAGAACGTGTCGTTCGCTGGCGCGGCGCGCCACGCTCTCGAGCAGCTCGCCGTGCGGGATGGTGTCTTAGCGGGGTCCAAACTTTCTGCTTGACTTTGACGCTGCGTCAAACCGCTACACAACATCCCAACGAGCTGGAGGCCTGGCGAGCAGGCTCCCAGGCGTGACGTAAAAGCGTCGAGCAGCGGCTTTTGACCAGAGGCAAACTAATGTTTCGGATCGGCGACTTTGCGCAAATCGCGCAGGTTTCGAGCCGGCAGCTCCGGTTCTACGACCAGCTTGGGCTGCTGCAGCCGGCGCGCACTGACAGTCAGACCAGGTTATCGTTACTACACTATCAGGCAGTTGCCCCGTCTCAACTGTATTCTCGCGCTCAAGGAACTCGGTCTATCGCTGGAGCAGATCGGTCCACTGCTCAAAGACCGGGTTTCTCCGGCGGAGCTGCGCGGCATGCTGATCATGAAGCGCGCCCAAGTCGAGCAGGCGCTTCGCCAAGAGGAGGTCCGCCTCCGCCACATCGAATCGCGGATCGCCCAGATCGACAAATACGGAGGGATCGACGGCTACGACGTGGTGACGAAGTCGGTCGGCGCCATGCCGTTCCTCTCGCTTCGCTATACCTGCAATGGCATGGACGAGGCGGCGTCCATGGTGCGCCGCATCGCCGAGGACGGGGCGAAGCAAATTCGCGCGGGCCTTCGTGACAAATTGATCGTCGTGGCGCGCAATGAGGAGGAAACCGACGCGCTTGATCTCGAGATTGGCTACTCGCTGACTCGGGCGTCGAACACGAGGGTAAGCGTGGCCGGCGATCGCGTTCTCGGCGCCAGCGAGCTGCCGGCTGTCGAGACGATGGCCACGATCGTTCGTCAGGGCACGAATTCCGAGAGCCACGCCGCGTTCGGCGCGATCGGGATCTGGATAGAAGCCAACAATTACGAGATCGCGGGAGCTTGCCGCGAAGTCTTCTTGGAGCCTGTCACCGGGCCGCCGGGACTGGAGGGAGCCCTGGTCGAAATTCAATTCCCCGTCCGACCAGCGGCGTAACTCCCAAGCCAATTCTGAAATCCCAGCGGGCGTGACACGGCACGCCCGGCGAGGTGCGCTCACGCAAACTTCCGTGACCTGAACAGGAGATGAGATGCTTACGATCTACGGTGTGCCGCTTTCAGTTCATACGCGAAAAACCCTCATCACGGCGATTCACAAAAATATCGAACACAAGTTCGAGGTCGTGATTCCGGTTGTGCCGGGTCAGCCCCCGTCCAACTGGGCTACGTTGGGCCCGACCGGGCTCATCCCGGCGATCCAGGACGGTGACTACGCCTTGGCGGATTCAACGGCGATCGCTCTCTATCTTGAGAAAAAGCAGCCGGCGCCTTCCATTTTGCCGGCGGACGTTGGGCAGTATGGTCGTGCGCTGTGGTTCGACGCCTACGCGGGCGGAACGCTGTTCCGGCACGTTGTCCACCCGCTGTTCCGTCAGAGCGTCGTGGCGCCCAACATCAACAAGGTCCCACCTGACAAGTCGGTGATCGACAAGGTGCTGACCGAGGTTGCGCCGAAAATCTTCGGATATTTGGAGTCGCAGATCGACGGGAAGTTTCTTGTTGGACGGTCGCTGACACTCGCCGATGTCGCCATCGCCTCGAACTTCCTCGTCTACCAATATTGCAGTTTCACGATTGATGCCGATCGTTACCCGAAGCTGGCGCGGTATCTTCGCGAGATCATCGGCGTGGACGTTTTTCAGAAGGCGCTGGCGCAGGAAAAGCCGTTTGTGGAGCGGATGGGGCTGAACAGCCGTTTCTTAAACTGAGACGAAGCGTGGCGATTGCCCCTGCGAGCTGTCTGCGAGCCGGGGGCAGTTGGACGCCACCCACGGGAAGTCGCGATTGGCCCGTTGAAATTGCCTTACGCGCTCCGTGGTAATCGCCTTTGCAGCGACGGAGGAAAGGACATGGGCAGGAGCAAGATTAAACGTTCTGCCAAGTGGGGAAGCGCAACCATCGCGCTCATGCTGAGCGCAACCGTGTGCTTGAGCTATGACGCAAGGGGTTTTGTGAGTTTTGGGGTCGGGAACAAGTCATGCGACCAATACGCCTCCGACGCCCAGCAGCCGGAACGTGGATTTGTTTACGAGACGTGGCTCTCGGGTTATGACGGCGTTCAACGCCTATAACCAGGGCATCTCCGACATCCTCGCGGACACGGATTTTGATGGCGCTGTCGTCTGGATCAAGAGTTATTGCCGCGAACACCCGACAGTTGTTGTGCACATGGCGGCCGTAAAGCTTATCGAGTTCATGCAGCAGAAACGGGAGTGACCGACAGCAAGCGTGCGCGACCTCCGTCTTTGTGAGGCGACGCTCAAAGGTAGTTTCGGTGACAGTTTACGTGCGCCCCGAAGGCGCGCGCCGCCAGTGGAGGGAGGTTCCACCCGGATCATTGTCGATGGGCCCGGTAGCTGACGAGCGGTGCGGCTCGGTGACTGGCCGGGCCGAGGTCGCGCCGAGAGCGGGGAGAACCGCGAGGACGCTGAGGGCTTTGCGCATCGTTTTTGCTCCATGCTTCGAAGCCCGCCCGTTGGCGGAACAACGAACCACAGCCGCGTTGAGCCTCGATGGCCTTCCATTAAATTTTGTTAAGCAGCCCGCGTCAGCTCTGTACGGCCCCGCCGCATCGACGGAGTCTGGCGTTCCGGCCCGCATGCTGCGGAGAGCGGCATAATGAGCGAGCGCCCCCCCGAACAAAAGCAAGCATTCGCGCGAGGTCGCCGACGCGTAGGCGGGACGCTCGTCCAGCGCCGCGGCGAAAGCCCTGCGCGCTCTGTAGGAAACGCTCGGCCTTTGGCGCGCGGGTCGGTCATGGCGCGCAAATGGAGGTCGGCGACGTCGCGCACGTCGACCACGCCGAACCGTATGTGCGGCAGCCCCGGCACGGCGCCGTCCATCGGGCGCTGGACGACTGCGATCGAAGTCGACGTGTGGGCCCGAGAATCGGGCCGAACACGCCGACCGGATTGACGACGGAGGGCTCGAGACCGCCCTCTTTGGCGACGTAGTCCCAGGCGGCGCGCTCGGCGAGCGTCTTCGACTTGGCGTAGGCGCTGACGCCGTCGGCGTTGGGATCGGTCCAGTTCGTCTCGTCGAACGGCGCGGCTTGCTCCTTGCGGCCATAGCCGACCGCGGCGAACGAGGAGGTCAGCACCACCCGCCGAACGCCGGGCCGCGCGCGCGGCCTTCAGCACCCGCAGCGCTCCGTCGCGGGCCGGAATGATGAGTTCGTCCTCGTGCTTCGGCACGGCGAGCGGGAAGGGCGAGGCGACGTGCAGCACGAAGTCGCAGCCGGCGACCGCCTCCGGCCAGCCGGCGTCGCGCTCGAGATCGGCGGCGGCGAACGACAGCCGGTCGTCGCCTCGGGCCCCAGCCCGCTTCAGGAGCGCCCGCATCTCCGGCTCCCGCGAGAGATTGCGGAGGGTCGTGCGAACCTGATGACCGGCGGCTAGGCACTGCAGGATGCAATGCCCGCCGATGAAGCCCGACCCGCCTGTCACCAGAACCAAGCTCATCGTCAGACTCCTCGCGCACCCCCGGTCAGCTCGCCTGGTGCCCGCCGCTCAGCGGCACGAACGGGATGACCTTGCCGCCAAAAATGTCGGAGCGCGAGACTGTGGTCGCGCCGTCGGCGCCGACCTTCTTGACCACCTTGAGGATATGCTGCGCGCCCGGCGGGCCGACGGGGATGACCATGATCCCGCCCGGCCGCAGCTGCTGCAGGAGCGGCGGCGGGATGTGGTCGATGCCGCAGGTGACGATGATCTTGTCGAACGGCGCCGCCTCCGCCCAGCCGTAATAGCCGTCGGCGCTGCGGGTCGCGATGTCGGAATATTCGCGATAGCCCTTGGCGATCAGCCGGTCGTAGACGCCGCGGGTGCGCGCGGCGAGCTCCGGGATGATCTCGATCGAATAGACGCGGGGGGTCAGGTAGGTCAGCAAGGCCGACTGGTAGCCTGAGCCGGTGCCGATCTCGAGCACCTTTTCGCCTGGGCGGACCTGCAGCGCGCTGGTCATGCGGCCCATCGTGCCGGGCGGGGTGATGGTGACGCCGAAGCCGATGTCGAGATAATGCCCGACGTAGGCTTGCTCCTTGTCCGCGGGCAGGACGAATTCCTCGCGCGGCGTCATGAGGAAGGCGCGTTTGTCGGCCGGAGTCCACAAGTCGTTGAAGGCGAGCACTTCGCGATAGCGGTCGAATCGGCGCTCGAGGTACTTCGCCTCCTCGCCGCGGTTTGCGACCATCCAGGCGACAAAAGCCGCCTTGTCGTTCAAGGGCGGCCACATGTCGCTGCGGAAGGGCGTCGCCGCCGAGGCCGGAAAAACGGCGAGGCCGGCGGCTACGCCGATCAAAAATTCGCGTCTTTTCATATAGGCCCTCTCGCGTCGAAGACGCCGTCCGGCCGTCTTCAAACATGGAAATTTCGCTGACTTGAGGCCCGCAGTCTAAGTGGGAGCGCCGACAAAATCAGCCCCCAGGAAAAGAAATCCGACATTTGTGTTGGGCGCGTTCACAGCACGCCTCGCGCTGTTGAGAATGGCGCCGAGGACCTCGTCTTCCCCCATCATCGCCATCTGCGACGTGTCGGGATAATGGACGTTGGCCGGCGGCGTCTCATCGGGCCGGGTGCTGGCGATGACCGCCGCGACATAGCCCTGCAACTGTTCGCGGATCGGCATGGTCTGCGGACCGAAGGCTCGCAAGCATAGGTCGAGTGCGCGACCTCGGCGGCCTCGGTCCCGCGGGCCGCATAGGCGGCGTCGAAGCCCGCCTTGACCGAGGTCGTCAGAAGCCCGCGCACGATGGCGGTGAAGGTCGCGAGCCGGGTAACTCCAGCGCTCCATCGAATCGCGTGAACAACGGTTTGCGGGCAGGCGGATTTGACGGCATATCCGGCGACCGCGCTCACACACAGGAACAGCAGAAAGGCGATGGACCATAGTCGGCATGCCCGACAGCTCGTCCCCGCGGATCAGTTGGTCCCGGACGCCTGACTGCCCGCGGACCCGTCTTGCGCACGGCTTAACGTTCAGGGGCCGCCAACGGTATTGACCTCGAGATCGTCGTAGCGCGCGAATTTGTAGAAGAGCACCGAGCCGAGCCAGCTCAACAGAAAGACGCCAATAATAACGTAGCCCAAGACGCCGAAGTTGTCGTTGATGGCGCCGATCGCGCCCCAAAAGCCGCCGCCGTCGGTCAGGCCGAGTTGGTCGCCAATGAGGTTGAGGGTTTCGAGGCCGCCGATGAGAACAGCGACGACAACCGAAACGGCTGTGATGGTCATGTTGTAATAGAGCTTGCGGATGGGCCTCATAAACGCCCAGCCATAGGCGCCCAGCATCAGGACGCCGTCCGTTGTGTCGATGAGCGTCATGCCCGCGGTAAACAGAAGCGGGAACACCATGATCGTGCTCAACGACATGCCGTTGGCCGCCTGGGCGGAGGAAATGCCGAACAGCGCGACTTCCGTCGCGGTATCGAACCCTAGGCCAAACAGAAACCCGATCGCCAGCATGTGCCAGCTCTTGGTGACGAGGCGGAACAGCGGACGAAAGATGCGGGACAGGAACCCTCGTCGATTGAGCAGGAGGTCGAAATCGTCCTCCGCGAACGGCTCGCCTCGCTTTACCGCCTGAAACGTTCGGTAGACGGAGACGAGCACCAGAACATTGATGATGGCGATGGCGAACAGAAACAGCGCCGAGGCGCTGGTGCTGATGATACCGCCGACCGCCTTCATCGAATCGAAGCGCGAGGTGAGCGCCGAGGCGGCGAACGCAACGCCAACCGACAGGGCCACCACCACGGCCGAGTGTCCGAGCGAAAAGAAGAAGCCGACGCCGACCGGGCGTTGGCCTTGCTGCATGAGCCTGCGGGTAACGTTGTCGATCGCCGCGATATGATCGGCATCGACTGCGTGCCGCAGGCCAAAGGTATAGGCGAGCAAAGCCGTGCCCAAGAGGACCGGCTGATTGCCCAGGGCCACAAGCGCCCAGAGCCAGATGAGAATATTGCCGCCGATCAGAACGGCATAGATGGCGATCAAGCGGCCGCGCAGATCAGCGCCGCCCTCATTCAAGACATTCGAGACGATTCCAGGCATGGCGCCCTCGCATGCTGTTGAGGAAAAACAGCGCGATCGCGGGCGTGTGCCCCAAAGATACAGACCATCGGTTCACCTCGCCCGAGATCGGCTGCACGAGCGATGGCAGGTCTCCTGGCTCGCGGGTCAACGACGGACGCCGATCTTCCCGGTTTCCCAGTGATCATGAGTGGCGTCGTCTCACCGCTTACAGTTGCGGGGG
>Ga0074044_10001019_pt1 | contig 25703 bp, 22 predicted proteins | sample BogForMeECP23OM1_FD_94443 | JGI IMG/M metagenome (GOLD analysis project Ga0074044, IMG submission 94443) | Bog forest soil microbial communities from Calvert Island, British Columbia, Canada - Bog Forest MetaG ECP23OM1 | ecosystem: Environmental > Terrestrial > Soil > Wetlands ... | reverse complement strand
GGGCTGAAGCCCAGGCCTCCTAAAGAAAAGACATTCCCGCGAAAAGCGCGAGGCTGCGCAATGCCCCTGTTGGCGCTATACTCGTCTGTGCGATGAAGCCACTGGTACAGATCCACAAGGAAGAGACTTCGACGCACGCGGCCCACGAAAAGGAGCAGCTCCTTTTCGCCAAGCTCGCCGGCTTCCCTTCCCTGATCGTAGCCCTATCGGGCGGCGCCGATTCCGCCTACCTGGCCTGGGCCGCCCATCAAGCGCTAGGCCAACGCGCCCTCAGCATCACCGCTCTCAGCGCCAGCTATTCCACCTACGACCGCGAGCAGCTCGAAAAATTCCTAAGCACCACCGGTTTACGCCACGAATTCATCGAGACGCACGAACTGGAAAACCCCGCCTACCGCGCCAATGCCTCCGATCGCTGTTACTACTGCAAGGATGAGCTCTTCTCCGTGCTGGACCAGGTCGCCGCAAACCGCCATTTTGCCGCCATCGCCTACGGCCTTAACGCGGACGACACTGCCGATTTTCGCCCCGGGCATCGCGCCGCCCATGAACACCACATCCTGACGCCGCTGTTCGACGCACAGCTCCACAAGCCTGAGATTCGCCTCCTCTCCCAACGAGCGGGACTTCCCTCCTGGGACCGTCCCGCCTCCGCCTGCCTCTCCTCGCGCCTCCCTTACGGCACGGAAGTTACAGCCGAGCGCCTCTCCCTGGTCGAGCGCGGCGAAGCGGCCCTCCGCGAACTCGGCTTCCGCCAATTCCGCGTCCGCCTCCACGATAATCTGGCGCGTATCGAGCTTGCCCCTGCCGAGCTTCCCCGGGCGCTGACCCCAGAAATGGCCGCGGCGGTCGCTAACGCCTTGAAAACAGCGGGTTTCACCTATGTAGCCCTGGACCTGGAAGGCTACCGCCAGGGCTCCCTGAACGAAACTCTGGCAGAATCTACGGGAACATAAATTCCGGTGTTGCGTACATTACTGGTAGAAGTCCCCGGAAACGCGGGCAGGAGCTAATCATGCGCACCTACAAGCTTGCTTTGCCTGGAATCATCCTTTTTGCCGCGGCATTCTCCCTGTTCTCTCTGCAGGCTGCCGCCGCAGACAATACTTTTGACAAAACCTTCACGGTCACTGGCCCCGCCCGCCTGGAACTCAGCAACGCCTCCGGCAACGTCACGATACGCGGCGACGCCGACGGCAAGGTGGTCCACATCCACGGAAAAGTGACGGGCGGTTGGTCGCTCTGGGGCAGCTCGGAAAAGAACATCGCGGAGGCGGTGAGCAATCCTCCGCTCGAGCAGCGCGGCGACACCATTCGCGTGGGCAAGGACACCTCCTGGCTGAAAAATGTTTCCATTGATTACGACATCGAAGTGCCCCGCGAAACGGAGATTGACGCCGGCGTGGCTTCCGGCGGCGTTACCATCGATCAGGTGCGCGGCCCCGTGAAGTGCTCTTCGGCTTCGGGTTACGTGCATGTGTACCGCATCGAGCGGGATACGCAACTCAACGCCGCCAGCGGCGCCATTGAAGTTTCCGGCATCGGCGGGTTCCTGCGCGTTCACAGTGCATCGGGCAGCGTGAACATCGCCAACGTCAAGGGCGAAGTCAGTGCCTCCGCGGCTTCCGGTTCCATTGAGATTGAGAATCCTGGCGACCGCGTCGAAGCGTCGAACGCCAGCGGCTCGCTCCGCATCACCGGGGCGAACAACGACGTGCGCGCTCATGTCATTTCCGGGCCGATCAACATCACTGGAAATCCCAGCGCCAGCCGCCTCTGGGAACTCAAAACCGTTTCGGGCTCGGTGGACATTCGCGTTCCCGCAAACTCTTCGTTTCTGCTTTCCGCCGACGCCACTTCCGGCAATATCCGCACCAACATTCCCGTAATGATCGAAGAGCAGGGCAAGCACTCTCTTCGCGCCCATGTTGGCGATTCGCGCGGGCGCATCGAAGTCCACACCGTCTCCGGCGGCATCAACGTCGAAGGCGGCTCCTGATCCGTCACGCAATCCGCGCGCGCCGCGTTAACCACGATTTCATGCAAGAGTATTCACGAGCGGGTACAATGCTCCCGTGCTCTCGTTTCGCTCAACCCTCTCGAGCCAACTGGCGTTTTGTCTGACACTGCTGCTTGTCTGCCCCGCGCTCGCACAAGAATCTTCGTCGTCCACTCCCGCGGAACTGCCCGCCAAACCTGGCCGCGCCAAACAGGACGCGGCAAAGGAAGCAGCCCGGCAAGCCGCCGCGGAGAAGGAAGATCTCCAGAAAGCCATCGCTGAAGCCGGAAACGATCGCGCGGCGATGGTGCGCAATCTGGACGCCTTTCTGAAGAAATACCCGGAATCCAGCCAGCGTCCGCAAATCTATCGCGCCATCGTCGAGTCCAGCATCCAGTTGCGGGATTTTCCCCGCGCCACGGAATATGCCGAACGCATTGTGGCCCTCAATCCGGAAGACTCCTCGATGACCGTCCTCTCCATCCAGTTGCTGGACCATTATGGCGACGCGCTGGGTTGGCGGCGCGCCGTTTCCTATTGCGGGCGCGTGCTGGACCTGCTGAAGCGCAGTTCCCCCGCGGATAAATCACCGCGCCTTTCCGCCGAGGAGTGGCAGAACGACCGCAAACGCGATGTCTCCTCGGTCTTGCTGGTGCGCGGCGAGTTATATCGGAAGCTGAACGATCTTTCGAGCGCGCAAAAGGATTTTGAAGCCAGCTACGCGGAACAGCCCAATGGCGCCGCCGCCGAACACCTCGGCGAAATTGCGGAGTTGAAGAATGACCTGAATGAGGCGCTGCGCCAGTACGCGCGCGCGTTTTCCCTGGACGATCGCGGCAACGGCGTCTCTCCGCAAAAGGAATTGCGCCAGAAAATCGGCAACGTCTGGCGGCTGGCGCATCGCTCCGAAGACGGGCTGGGCGATTATCTGCTGCATGCGTTCGACGAGACTGCCGCGGCCGCCGCTCCAGCAAAACCCGCGCCCAATCAAGGTTTGACGCAGCCCTATGAATTCACCGTGCGCGAGGCGCCGGATGGCGCGCCCTTCCCCCTTGCGGATACCAAGGGCAAAGTGGTGGTGCTGAATTTCTGGGCCACCTGGTGCGGGCCTTGCCGCGAACTCGAGCCGCACTTTGAAAAGGTGGCTGCGCATTTTTCCGGCGATAAGGATGTGCTCTTTTTCGGGCTGAATTGCGATGAAGACGAATCGCTCGTCGCTCCATACCTGGCCGAAGAGCGGCCCAAGACCACGGTGCTCTTTGCCGATGGGCTCGATCGCTTGCTCAGCGTCAACGCCTTTCCCACCACGGTCATCCTCGATCGCGCCGGAAAAGTGGCGTACCGCTCCGACGGTTTCGATCCCGACGACATCGAACGCGTGCTGACCGACGCAATCCTTCGCGTAGCCCATCCCAACGCGGGCCCCGCCCCCAACGCCGCCGCCGCACGGCCCTAGCCACCCGCCTGAAATTGTAGTTACCTTGTGAGGACCACTCAGTAAACAAAGGTTCCAAATCGGGGAATTCCAGTTTAGTATGGTCTGGCACTGCGACAAGCGGCCGAAATCCTAAAGGAGCGCCCACGCCCAATATGATGCGAATGACCATTGCCCTCGGAATCGTTTTTCTAATGCTGACAGGAGGCCGCACCCTTGCCCAGGATTCGGAGCCGCTGTTCACGGAGAAGTGCGCGAAGTGTCATGCCAAGGACGGAAGCGGGCACACCAACGTGACGTCAAAACTGGTGGTGCCCGATCTTCGCTCCAAACGGTTCGTGGAAATGAGCGATAGCGACATGTACGATTCCATCGCTCATGGCACGCAGCACAAGGAGTATCCTCACGCGTTCCTGCACATTGGGATGACCGAGGAGCAGGTCCAGGGACTGGTAAAGTACATTCGCGTGCTGCAACGCAACAGCCAGCCAGCCCCCGCAAAACCACCAGCGAAGCCCTGAACCCGTCGCGTCTTTTTCTCACCACTCCAGGCAGCCGCCACACCTGCCCAGCGCCGTAGGTGCGCCTTTCGTGTCCGCCGTTTTCTGGAGGATGCGACACACTCCCACGCGCCGCCGTTGTTTTCTCTACGGAACTTTCCTGCAACTCTCGCGTATCATCCTATAGCCACGCAACATCCCAGGAGGTTCCATGCATGCGCTCGCCCCACGTCCTTACAGGCCACGCTTCCACTGCTTTCTGCTCTTCCTTTCTATTAGCGGGCTCGCCTTTGCCATCTTCTCTCTCCTCCCGCCCCGCGCGGCCGCCCAGGAACAAAAAGGCGCCGGGCTAACGATCGCTGCCGACGCCGACGCCAAAGACGTTGGCCTTCCTCTCTACCCTGGCTCTCGCCGCCACAAGGACAAAAACGAAGATTCCCCCGGCGTAAGCCTCGGTCTGTGGGGCGCCAGCTCGGGATTCAAACTCGCCGTTCTTAAAATGGAGTCGGACGACTCGCCAGAAAAACTTGCCGCCTACTACAAAAAAGCCCTCGGCACATACGGCAAGGTTCTTGATTGCTCGAATCCCTCACCGCGCGACGCCGACGCCGAAAAGAACGCGGCTCCAAATTCGCTAACCTGTGGCGACGACAAACCAGACAAGGGCGGCCTGGTCTTCAAATCCGGCACCAAAGACAAGCAGCATATCGCCGCCATCCAACCCAACGGTAATGGCTCCCTCTACCAACTAGTCTACGTGGCCAATTGGGGCAACAAGGAAAAGGAATAGTTTTCTCTCTGCCCGCCTAGGGAGTCGGACACCCATGTCCGACATTCACCCGCGCACCCTCTCTTGTCATCCCGCTTGGCGGGCGGCCCACCCGCCTGCCACTATTGACGGAGCAGCCATCTGGAAGACAGACCGCGCTCGTGTTATAAACTTGGGATGCCAAAACTTACCCAGAAGTGGCTGCTCTTCAAATTCATCGCCGGCGAATTCACGCCTCTATCAAAACCCTTCAAAACGAAACAGCAAGCTGAAAAAGCTCGCTTGAAATATCCCGAGCGCCAGCGTAAGACCATTGCCATCGGCGTGATTCGCATGAACAAATAACCGGCGCTGAGGGTGACTCGGAGGCCGGGCGGCTCTGAAGTAAGAAGGAAGCCAGCTCTGGGGGCCTCGCCCTTGTGGGACAGGGCGGGTCTCGGGTTTCTCCTCGAATTAAACTTACAACTTAAAACTGAACACTTTGAACTTTGGCAAACGGCGACGCGCGTCAGTTCGCGGCACGCGGTCCCTCTGGTTTTTTTGCCGGAGCAGGCTGCGGCTGCAGCTTGGCCAGGGAGGCATCCACGCGTTTCTTGAAATCGCCCGCGTCGTTGTTGCCAACCCCGCTGTAGGCGGTCTGGACCTGCATCTCGCAACCTTCGCTCTTCTCGTTCAACACAACGGAGTTGACGCGCTTTCCCGTGAGCGTTCCGCCAATATTGTACGAGGCGGTCATCTCCGGGTCGCTGATCGAGATGATCCCGTATTTCCCGGAGTTGCGGAGCACGTCCTTCACCGCGCTCCACAGCACGTTGCATCCAACCTGGTACATCTCTTTGTGAGTTTTGCAGAAGGAAGGAACGGCCGCGAGAGACAACAGAACGGCCACGGCAATGAATCGCTTCATAGTGCTCCTTTCACAGGCTTGGCAGCCTGTTCGCCAAAGTTCCGATGGATTGTACCGTAATTATGACGTATGTATTTTCAAAAAAAGATACACCTGAGTGCGCTGGAACCAGCCCTGCCAGGCGGAGGCGACCAGTTCAAATGCCCGAGGCCTCAGGGGCGGAATCCCCCGTTTTCGGGCTTCCTTTCGGCACGACTGAAGTCGTGCCCTCCCAACGAGATACTGTTTCCGTCAAGAGGACTTGGCGCGTGGGACAGAAAGGCGGAGGTTGCCCCACCCTCGGACTGGGAGGGTGGGTCTTGGGGTTCTCTTCGCTCAAAACTTAAAACTTACAACTTATTACTTACAACCTTACGCTGTTGCGAGGGAATTTTTCCGCCACGGATTTCGCGGCGAGGATGGTGTTGATGTGGATATACACGGTGTCGGCCACATGCCGCGCGTAGCCGCCGGCCAGCGTGGTCACTACCGGAACGCCGCGCTTGCGGGCTTCCTCGAACACGCTTTGGTCGCGTATTTTCAGGCCGTTCAGAGTCAGGCTCAGGCCACCAAGCTGATCCTCTTTATAGGGGTCAGCGCCGCCAACGTAGAAAAGCATGTCGGGACGAAACTTTTCCAGGCCTTCGCGAACGGCGGGGAGTAAGGCTGCAAGATATTCGGCATCGCCGGTGCGATCGTCCATGTTGATGTCCACCGTGGAAGGCGGCTTGAGCGCCGGATAATTGTTCCACTGGTGGATCGAGAGGGTGAAGACGGAAGGGTCATGAGCGAAGATTGCGGCAGTGCCGTTGCCGTGATGCACGTCGGTGTCAACGACCATCGCTTTGCGAATGATGCCATCGGCTTGCATTTTGCGAATAGCCACGGCCACGTCGTGGATGGCGCAAAAACCTTCGCCGTGGTTCGGATAGGCGTGATGAAATCCGCCGCCGATGTTGCAGCCGAAGCCGTCGAGGGAGGCCGCCTCAGCGGCAAGAATTGTGCCGCCCGCCGCCAGCCAGAACGCGTCAACGAGTTGCACCGAATAAGGAACCTCGAGCTTCATCAGGTCGCTGGGCGTGAGCGTGCCGTTCTTCAACTTGTTCACCCACTCGGGCGTGTGCACGCGCAGGATGTCAGCGTCGGCGGCGGGCTCCGGGCGAAGAAAGTCGTCGGGGAGGGCGATGCTCTCGCTGGCCAGGCGGTCGGCAATGAGGCGGTATTTCTGCGAAGGAAAGACGTGTCCGCCGAGGTTGAGGTCGTAGCCTTCGTGGTAGATGAGCTTGAAGGGCAACATGAGCGTGTGCCTTGGAGAAAGAATTTGCCCCGGTTCGATGTGAAAAGTAGATCGCGCGACGGGGAACTAATTTTCGCGTTCGAGGATGAAATCCGGCAGCGTGAGCAGGGCTCGCGCATACTCGGAATCGCCATGGCCATTAAGGCAGGCTTTGGCGCGGCCAGCGTAAACAAGGGCGAGGCTGCGCGCACGGTCGAGTGCGCCGGAATCGCGCACCAGCGCAACCAGTTTTTCCGGCTGCACGGAATTGAATTCTTTTTCTTCGAGCACACGCGCCACAAGTTCGCGCGCTTCGCTATGGCCATTTTGCATGGCGTAAATCAGCGGCAGAGTGACCTTGCCTTCTTTCAGATCGCTGAGCACGGGCTTGCCGAGCTGCTCGCTGGACGCGGTGAAGTCCAGAAGATCATCCACCAACTGAAAGGCCAGGCCGGCATTGCGGCCGTATTCGGCGAGGGCTTCTTCGTGCTTGTTGCCGAGGCCGCCCAACACGCCGCCGAGGCGGGCGCAACCGCTGAACAGGCAGGCGGTCTTGTAGGTGGCCAGCTTGAGCGCGTCTTCTTCGGTGACATCCATGCGGCCGATTTTGGCGAGTTGCAGGAGTTCGCCTTCGACCATTTTCTGGGTGAGATCAATCAGGATATCGAGGACGTGGAAATTGCGTTCTTCGAGGGCAATCTGGAAAGACTGCATGTACAGCCAATCGCCGGCAAGGACGCTGCGATGATTGCCCCAACGGGAATTGGCGGAGGGGCGGCCGCGGCGCGTGTCGGCGCTGTCAATTACATCGTCGTGTATGAGCGTGGCGCTGTGGAGAAGCTCGACGACGGCGGCGAGGCGGATGGCGCTGCGCGTTTCCGCGGGACGTCCGCTGGCATAACCGTGGCAGAGGAGGAGCAGCGCGGGGCGCAGGCGTTTGCCGCCGCCACCGAGCAAATAACTGGTGATTTCGGAGACGGGCTGGTAGGCCGCGGCACTCTGGCGCGAAAGTTCCTGCTCGACCTTCACAAGGTCGACGCGCACCAAGTCAAATATCTCTTTGACCGTGAGAACTGCGATGACTGGCCTCCTGGAACCGCTGCCCTGAATCAGCGGGACACCACAGGCGGGGCCGCCCCCGACCGGGTGAGTGGAAAGTATCGCCGGAAATTATCCGCGGTGGCTTGGGCGACTTCCTCTACGGGTAAGTCTCTCACATTCGCAAGGACCTGCGCCACTTCCGCTACGTACGCGGGCTCATTGCGCTTGCCGCGGCGGGACTGCGGCGCGAGGTACGGAGAGTCTGTTTCAATCAAAAGGTTCTGCAGGGGCAAAACCTTCGCAACGTCGCGAAGATTCTGCATTTTCGGATACGTCAAATTGCCGGTAAAGGAAATCATGAAGCCGAGGTCGAGGCCGCGGTGGGCGTCCTCTAGCGTGCTGGTGAAGCAATGGAGGACGCCGCCGAGGCCAGTGGGCTTCCAGGCTTCTTCGAGGAGGCGGAGGCAATCGGGCCAGGCGTCGCGGCAATGGATGATGATGGGGAGCCTGGCGGCGTGGGCGAGTTCCATTTGCTGGCGGAAGGCTCGTTCCTGGATGTCGCGCGGAGAGTGATCGTAGAAATAGTCGAGGCCGATTTCGCCCCAGCCGACAACTTTGGGATGCCGGGCAAGTTTGGCGAGAGTTTCGAGATGGGCTGGGGTGACTTCCTTGGCTTCGTGAGGATGGATGCCGACGGTTGTGTAGATCCAATCGTGGGCTTCGGCATAGGGTAGGGCGGCATCGAGTTTTTCGGGGCCGGGGCCTGTGCCGATGGCGAGGATGGTGGAGACACCGGCAGCGCGGGCACGATCGAGCATGGCGTCGCGGTCGTCCGCGAATTGCGGGAAGTCGATGTGAGCGTGGGAGTCGATGAGTTCCATGGGTTGAGTGCTCGGTGATGAATGAGTGTTATTAGATATCAGTTATCAGATATCAGGAAGCGGGTTCGGGCGACCAGCGACCGGCGATCAGCGACCGGGAAGCGGATTTCGGACCTGGATTGGACTGCGCCGACACGGGATGGTTTTAGTTCCTGATCGCTGATATCTGATCGCTGATATCCGTATGAAGCACCTCGAACCTGGAATTTCTCTACTTCAGTCGGGCACCCACTTCCACTTCTTCAAGGAAACCGGCCAGGACGGGGCGGCCTTCGGGGCCGACGGAGGCGGCGATGATCATGCCGTTAGATTCGACGCCGCGAAGTTTGCGCGGGGCGAGGTTGACGACGACGGCGACTTTGCGGCCGATGAGTGATTCGGGTTCGTAATATTGGGCGATGCCTGCGCAAATCTGGCGGATTTCCGTGCCGATATCCACGGTGAGTTTCAGGAGTTTGTCGGCGCCTACGATGCGTTCGGCGGTTTTGATCTGGCCTACGCGCATTTCGACTTTGGCGAAGTCCTCGATGCCGATTTTTTCGGGGACTGCGGGCGCTGTTGCGGCTGCGCCGGCCGGCGTAGCGGGCGCGCTTGCGGGTTTCGGCGCGGCTGACGCGGAATTGAGTTCTTCATTCGCCATGGATTCGATCCTCTCTATTGCTTCGGTTTTCTCAACGCGCGGGAAAAGGGTCTGCGACTTGCCCAGCGCCGTGCCGGGAACCAATTGGCCCCAGCGCAAGCCATCCAATTCCACAGAATCCAAGGAAGTCGTCTGGCCGAGGAGTGCCCAGACTTTCGCGGTGCTATCCGGCAAAACGGGATGCGCGAGGGCGGCGACGACGCGCAACAACTCCGCAGTCGTCCAGAGAATTGTGGCCTTGCGCGCCTGGCCGTCTTCGGAGGAGCCAAGGGCCCAGGGCTGTTCTGTGGTCAGATATTTGTCGGCGGCGGCGATCACGGCCCAGATGGCTTCGAGGGCGCGGGTAAATTCCATTTTGTCGTAGCGCTCGAGGACTTCGCCGATGGCGGACTGGGCTTCCTTGGCTAAGGCGTCGTCCTGCGGCTGACGCTGGGCGGGCTTCGGAACTTTGCCGGCGAAATTCTTTTCGATCAAGGCGGCGGTGCGGCTGGCAAGATTACCGAGCCCGTTGGCAAGATCGCTGTTGTAGCGAGTGACGAGCGCGTCGTAGCTGAAGTTGCCGTCCTGGCCGAAGACGACTTCGCGCAGCATGAAGTAACGCAGCGCGTCCATGCCGAGCATGTTGGCGATGGGACGCGGGAGGACCACGTTGCCCTTGGACTTGCTCATTTTGGCGGCGTCCATCAGGAACCAGCCATGCGCCCAGACTTGTTTTGGCAGGGGCAGCATGGCGGCCATCAGGAAAGCGGGCCAGTAGACGGTGTGGAAGCGGATGATGTCCTTGCCGACGAAATGCACATCGGCGGGCCACATGCCGCGCTTCTCGTAATCCGGGCCGCCGACGGCGCTGAGGTACGCGGTGAGCGCGTCGAACCAGACGTAAAAGACGTGCGGCTCTTCGCCGGGCACGGGAATCCCCCAGCGGATGGTGGTGCGGGTGATGCTGAGATCCTTCAGGCCGCCTTGGACGAAGGTTACGATTTCGTTTCTGCGGCTTTCCGGCTGAATGAAATCGGGATTCTTGCGATAGAAATCGAGCAGCGGCTTTTGGAAGGCAGACAGCTTGAAGAAGTAATTTTCTTCGGTGAGCGTTTCGAGCGGGCGGCCGCAGTCGGGGCAATTTTCGCCGGGCTTGGCGTCGTTCACGAAGGCGTTGTCGTAGATGCAGTATTGGCCAGTGTAGTGGCCTTTGTAGACGTAGCCGTTTTCCCTGCAGCGCTTGAAAAGCCACTGCACGGTGCGGACGTGCTCGAGATCGGTGGTGCGCACGAATTCATCGGCGGGGATGCCGAGTTCATCCCACAGGGCGCGCCAGGCCGCGGCCATGTTGGCCACGAATTCGGATTCGGGGATGCCGGCCTTTTTGGCGGCGCGTTCGACGTTTACGCCGTGCTCGTCGGTGCCGGTGGTCATCACGACGTCGTAGCCGCGCATGCGCTTGTAGCGGCGGACGGTGTCGCAGACCACGGTGGTGTAGGTGTGGCCGATGTGCGGCAGGCCGTTCGTGTAGTAGATCGGCGTGGTGAGATAGAATTTTTCTTTGCGCTCGGGCATTGGTGTCTTTAGAAATTACATTATAAACGGTTCGTTGTCCCGGCTGACCTGCCCCGAAGATTAAATAGTCTTTTCAGGGTTCGGGAAATCGACCCTCAGTGGCTAAAGCCAAGTAATCCGCCGCTTTTTACGGCACGACTGAAGTCGTGCCCTCCCCTGGATTAACTGACGCGTCGGCCTCTAGTTCGCGACATCCCCTACTTGTGCGCTTCGCGCCAGGACTGCATGGCTTCTTGCATTACTGTTTGCAAGGGCACGGATTTCGCTTCTGCCAGTTTACGGCAATCCTCGTATTCGGGGGAAATCTGGACGACCTTGCCATTGACGCGGGCGACTTTCATGCGGACTTCGCCGTAGGCTGTGCTGACGGTTTCCCACTCGCGGGGCAAGACGCGGCGCTGCGTGGTGTGGCTGCGCACGCCGAGGGTAGTGGTCTCCGCAAAGAGGAGATCCTGGAATTTGGTTTCGTCGGCGGGCTTGCAGAGGACGGTGAGAAGAGTGCCGGGGCGATTCTTTTTCATCTGGATGGGCGTGGTGAAGACGTCCAGGGCGCCGGCAGCGAGGGCACGTTCGAGGAAATAGCCGTAAACCTGAGGATTGAGGTCGTCGAGGTTGGCTTCGATGACGCGGATTTCCTCGCTGTATTCGCCAGCGTGCGCGACGGCGTCTTCGCCGACCATGAGGCGAAGTACGTTGGGCTGGGCTTCAAGGTCGGCTGCGCCTGCGCCGTAGCCGATGGCGGAAACGGCCATTGGAGGCTGCGGGCCAAAGGTGTCACACAAGGTGGCGACGATAGCCGCCCCAGTGGGCGTGACAAGTTCTTTTTGTACGCCAGTGGAATAGGTGGGCTTGCCGAGGAGCAGGCGCGCGGTGGCTGGCGCGGGTACCGGAAGAACGCCATGCGCCATTTTCGCGGTGCCGCCGCCGACATTCAGGGGGGAGCAGACGAAGCGCTCAATGCCGAGAAAGGTGAAACCGATGCAGGAGCCGACGATGTCCACGATGGCATCCACGGCTCCTACTTCGTGGAAATGGATTTTTTCGATGGGCACGTCGTGAACAGCTGCTTCGGCTTCGCCAAGCTTGCGAAAGATGGCGATGGCGCGATCGCGAACGGGAGGGGCGAGTTGGGATTTTTGCAGGATGGTTTCGATAGTGGAGAGCGAACGGTGCGTATGCGATTCCTGAGTGATCACGCGAACGTACGAGGCGGCCATACCGTTTTTCCAGACGATTTCCGCGCGGATTTCCCAGCCGGGGACGTCGAGGGCCTTTAGTTCGTTACGCAGATGATCGAGGGGCACGCCGGCGTGGACGAGTGCGCCCAGGGTCATGTCCCCGCTGATGCCGCTAAAGCAATCAAAATAGGCGAGTTTCATAGGGTGGTTCGCTGCGAACGCTTCTTGATACTAACGGCAGCGAGGAGGATCGTCAAACGCGGCAAGGTGGAGTGGGCGCAGGGAAAAGCAGGTCCCTCTCCCGCTTCGCGGGATCTGGATGACAAGAGTATTTTGAGCATAGCTAACTGGGGTCGAGCAGTGCTCGGTCCCTACAGGTGCAAACCCGAGAGAATAGCCGCTAGTCCTTGGCGCCGGCGGGCGTCCAGAAGGGCTGTTTAGCGGGGATGAATTCGATGGGGACGGATTTGACGAAGGTTTTCAGCCAGGCGGTACACTCTTCCATGCCGGGTTGTTCGGACGGGACGTGGCCGATGACGACTAATGCTTTGTGCTTGCCCTGAGTGACGGCATCGGCGGCGTATTCGACGGTTTCCCACTCGCGGGTTTCACCGACCAAGAGCACGTCCACATCTTTCCTGGTGAGGGCTTGCATTTCGTGCTCGAAGCCCGCGGCGCCGGGGCTTAGTGCAACTACGCGAACGGACATTTGCGGATCGCCTACCACGCGGACGACCGGGGATTGCAGGTGTTCGGCTACATAAGCGGCTAGACTGCGCAGGGTTGTATTTGGGAGATGAAAGAGGAACTGATTGTCGGGGCTTTGAAATTTCTCCCATTGCAACTGCTTGACGACTCCGGCTTCGATGCCGTCCGGTGTGCGCTCGTGCCAGTGGTCGTGGAAGCGCCAGACGACCAGGCCGTGCTTCTCGATGAAGGCGCGCTTTTCGGCCCATACGGGATCGCTTTGGTCGAGGCCTTCGGGCGTGTCGAGATGAGCGTAGAACGTGGGCTCGTGGGTGATGACGAGGTTGAGACCCTGTGCGGCGGCGCGTTGCAGGACATCCATGGTGGCCATCATTGTGACGGCAATGCCGGTGACGCGGGTGTCGGGATTGCCAGCTTTGAATGTGTCCACCGTGTCGGCGTGCCATGGCACACCAACGTGGGATTGAATTTCGGCGATGACTTCGCGGGCTGTGGGACGGGAGTCTCGCGCGGGGGTTAGCAGCGAGGTGAGGAGGAGCAGAAGGGCGATGGCGAAAGAATGTTTCCATGCTTGCGATTGAGTTCTCGTTGCGTTCATTGTTTACTCCCGCGGAACTGCACATCATATCCTGTGGCTCGTTGTTCTGTGGAAACATTTGAGGTCAAACGGAGCGAGCGGCAGCGGCGGCGCTGGCCCAGGCCCATTGGAAGTTGAAGCCGCCGAGGTGGCCAGTTACGTCGACGACTTCGCCGATGAAAAATAGGCCAGGGACTTTGCGGGATTCCATGGATTTGCTGGAGAGTTCGTCGGTGTCGATGCCGCCGACGGTGACTTCGGCTTTCTCGAAACCTTCGGTGGCGGCGGGCATAAGCGACCAGGCGTGGATTTTTTGTTCGAGGGCGGCTAGGGCGGGATTTGTGTAGGAGGAGGGCTTGTTGTAGCGGAGCCAGGTTTGTGCGAGACGTTTGGGAAGGAATTGTTGGAAGGCTTTTTCTGCGGCGGCTTGATTGCGTGTGCCGACTTCGCGGATTGCGGCGGTGGCGTCGCGGTGGGGAGCGAGATCGATTTGGATGGGTTCGCCTTCGCGCCAGTAGCTGGAGATTTGGAGGATGGCGGGGCCGCTCAGGCCGCGGTGGGTGAAGAGCATTTTTTCGCGGAAGGGCATTTGGGCGGCCTGGGCGATCACTTCCGTGGAGACGCCGGCGAGGTCGCCGTAGCGCTTGCGGTCGGCTGGCGCGAGGACTAGTGGGACTAGACCGGGACGGGGCGTGATGATTTTGAGGCCGAATTGGCGGGCGAGGTCATAGCCCAGACTGGTGGCGCCCATTTTGGGGATGGAGAGTCCGCCGGTGGCGATTACCAAGGCGGCGGAATGATATTCGGCAGAGTCGCAGCGGACGATGAATTCGGTGGTGTGGAAGACTTCGGTGACTTTGGCGTTCAGGATGAGTCTTACGTGGGCGGCGCGGCATTCGGCTTCGAGCATGTTGGTGATGTCGCTCGCAGAATTGTCGCAGAAGAGCTGGCCGAGTGTTTTTTCGTGGTGGGGGATGCGGTGCTTATCGACTAAGGCGATGAAATCTGCGGGGGTGTAGCGGGCTAGCGCGGATTTGGCGAAGTGGGGATTGGCAGAGAGGAAATTCTGAGGCTGGCAATGGATGTTGGTGAAGTTGCAGCGGCCTCCACCGGAAATGAGGATTTTCTTGCCGATGCGATCGGCGTGTTCAAGGACAGCGACGCGGCGGCCGCGCTTGCCGGCTTCGATGGCGCAGAGCAGGCCGGCTGCGCCGCCGCCGATTACCAACACATCGAATTGTTGCGGCAAGAGGCTCCTCGGAAGATGCGTGGATCACTTTGTGGAAGAGTTTAGCGCAGTTTGAGGCCCGTCGATTCTGGTGGCCTGGGTGGGGGGAAAACTGCATACTGCTGGGCAAGTTGGACCGGTGTAAGTTTATTTAGAGGCGCTTACGAGGAGCGCCGAGGACTTGGCGGTGGTTATGAAAAACGTCATCGTACGACCGTAAGCCGCAACTGTTGCGGACCTTCTTTTTCCTCGTTTCCATATAGAGGCTGTCGCGTAGTTTTTTTGAGCGTCGTAACTGCGGACCTCAGGGGTTGAAACCCCTGAATCGTCCAGCATTGTGGCACGGCTGAAGCCGTGCCCTGACGGGAGTCGTTTTTATGTCGGTGCAGGAAATACAAACCGGCGAAGTGTTGGCGAATGCGGCGGCGCCTTCGCTGTGGAGTTCGATACGGGAATCGGTGCGCGGGTCGCATCAGGATTTCACTGCGGGGAGTTTGAACCGTGCGATTTTGCTGCTGGCGATACCGATGGCGTATTTTCTGGCTCTGAGGGCGGGGATGCAGGCTAACGGCGTGTATATTTCCATTGTGATTGCGGAATGCGCGATTGCCGGGGCGGGTGTGGTGTTGTTCCGGCGGGGGCGGTGGAAGGGGAAGAAGATTTAGAGATGAGAATGGTGTGGGGACGGCGGACGAGAAAAGGCGGCCGCTCGCCGCGGCGAGCGGCCGCTACAACGGGGAAAGGAACCCAAGACCCAGGCACACACTCCGTGCCTGGGGCAACCGGGAAGAGAAAGGCCGCAGGGCTCCCGCCAGCAAGCGGCGGGCAAGCGCGACTCTCCCTGCGCTACAGGAATGGCGCCTCGCCGCTGCTATACTTGGGGATTACAAATCACTGATGCAGTAGATTGAGGAAACGTGTATCTGACTATCATTCGGCGGTTGCGAGAGGCGCTGGCCGCGCACATCAGGGACAAGTACGGCTGCGAAATCAATGTTGTTTTGGAGAGGCCGCCGAAGCTGGAACTTGGCGAAGCGGCTTCGCCGGTGTGTTTTGAACTGGCGAAACGACTGAAGAAGGCGCCGCGGCAGATTGCGCAGGAGATTGCATCGTCGTTGCCGGCGGTTGTGGGGATTGCGCGCGTAGAGGTGGCTGGCAGCGGCTACTTGAATGCGTTCTTCGAGCGCACGGCGTTTTGGGAAAGTGTGCGCGGGGAAACGAGCGCGGATACGCACGGGGTAAGCGCTGCGCGAGGGCGGGTGATCGTCGAGCACACGAGCATCAATCCGAATAAGGCGGCGCATATCGGGCACCTGCGGAATGCGGTGCTGGGCGACACGATGGTACGAATGCTACGGCACACGGGCAATGAGGTGGCGGTACAGAATTACATTGATAACACTGGCGTTCAGGTGGCGGACGTGGTGATTGCGTTTCGCGAGATGGAGAAGAAATCGTTGGCCGAGGTGCGGAAGCTCGTGAGGGAACCCCGGTTTGATTATTTGTGCTGGGACCTTTATGCGAAGGCGACGCAGTTTCTTGAGGAAGACAAGACGCGGGCCGCCAAGATGCGCGGCGAGACGCTGAAGGCCATCGAAGAAGGGACAGGCGAAATCGCGGAAATGGCTGCGGTGATTGGCGACGCGATTGTGAGCCTGCACCTGCGGACGATGGCGCGTTTGGGGATTTTTTATGAATTGTTGGCCAGGGAGAGCGAGATTCTGCATTTGCATTTTTGGGATGCGGCGTTTGAAAAGTTGAAGGCCAGCGGGGCGATTCAGTTAGCGACTAGCGGGAAGAATGCTGGTTGCTGGGTTATGCCTTGGGAACAAGAAGGAAAGGAGGCAAAGGAAATAAAGGAAGTGAAGGAGCCGGACGAAGAGGAACAGGCGAAGATCATTGTGCGGTCGAATGGGACGGTGACTTACGTTGGGAAGGATATTGCCTACCAGCTTTGGAAATTTGGATTGTTGGGGAAGGATTTTCATTACCGCAAATGGCCCGCGCCGCCCGATGCGAAGACAGTGTGGGCGACCACCACAGAGCCGAATGATGCGGGCGCGCCGCACTTTGGCGATGCGACTGCGGTGTACAACGTAATTGATACGCGGCAGGCTTATTTGCAGGAAGTGGTGGCGGAGGGTTTGCGGGCGCTGGGGCATGTTCGCGAGGCGGTAAATTCGATTCATTTCGATTATCAGATTGTGGCGCTGACGCCGCGATGCGCGGAGGAATTGGGTTACGAGATTGCCGTGGACGAAGCGAAGAAGGCGTATGTGGAGGTGAGCGGGCGCAAGGGGCATGGCGTGAAGGCGGACGACCTGATCACCAAGCTGGAAGCCGCAACGATGGGTGAGGTGCAGCAGCGGCATGCGGATATGTCCACGGCACAACAACTGGCGACGGCGCATGCGATTGCGGTCGGGGCGCTACGTTTTTTCCTGCTGAAGTATACTCGCAATACGATTATTGCGTTTGATTTCAAGGATGCCCTGAGCTTTGAGGGCGAGACTGGTCCTTATTGCCAATACGCTGTGGTGCGCATTCGTGGGATTCGGCGGAAAGGATTGGAAGCGGGGGCTGTGCGTGCGGAGTTGACCAAGGAGTCAGTGGAGAAATTCCTTGCGGGGGCCGAGGGCAATGGACTTTGGGAGTTGGTGCTCGGGTCAGGGATGCTGGATCACGCTGTGGATGCGGGGATTGGGGCACAAGAGCCCGCGTTTGTGGCGAAATACGCGTTTCAGTTGGCGCAGGGATTCAATGTGTTTTATCACAAGCACCACATTCTCTCCGAGGCGGATGAGCAGAAGCGGGCGTTTTTGCTGGCGTTGACGGAATTGGTGGAGAAGCAATTGGTGCGGGCGCTGGGATTATTGGGGATTGAGGCGCCGGAGAAGATGTAGTGGCAGTTGCAATCGTAAAAGCGGCGGCCATGGTTGCAATTAAAGCGTGCTGATGAGGTGGACTAGGGTGCGGAGGGCTACGCCGGTGGGGCCTTTGGCTAGCCAGGGCTTGGCTTCATCGTTCCAGGCGGTGCCGGCGATGTCCAAGTGGATCCAGGGAGTATCGCCGGAGAATTCTTTCAGGAACATGGCGCCGGTGATGGCGCCGCCGCCTTTGCCGCTGCCAATGTTCTGGATATCAGCGAAGCTGCCTTTGATGAATTCGCGGTACTCGTCGTCGGTGGGCATGGGCCACATTTTTTCGCCGGCGGCTTTGGCACTGGCGAGCAGTTTGTCCGTCCAGGCCTGATCGGAACCGAAGACGCCGACGTTGATGTTGGCGAGGGCGACGACGATGGCGCCGGTGAGAGTGGCGGCGTCCACGAGATGGGTTGCGCCGAGTTGCTTGGCGTAGTGAATGCCATCGGCAAGGATCAAGCGTCCTTCGGCGTCGGTGTTCAACACTTCGATGGTTTTGCCGGACATGGCGGTCTGGATGTCGCCGGGCTTCTGCGCTTTTCCGCCGGGCATGTTTTCGGTTGCGGGGACAACGCAGATGACTTTGACACTGGGCTTCAGGGCAGCGAGGGCGCGCATGACGCCGAGCATGGTGGCGCCTCCAGCCATGTCGTACTTCATTTTTTCCATGCCATCGGCGGGCTTGATGGAGATGCCGCCGGTATCAAAGGTGACGGCTTTGCCGACGAGGCCAATGACCGGAGCGCCGGGCTTGGGATTAGGGGGCGTGTAGGTGACAACGATGACGCGAGGTGGCTCGACGCTGCCCTGAGCGACGCTGAGCAACGCGCCCATTTTCAAGTCGGCGATTTTCTTTTCGTCAAGAATCTCCACTTTCAGACCGGCTTCCTTGGCCATGGCTTCGGCCTTTTCGGCCAGGATGCGCGGCGTCAGTTTGTTGGAAGGCTCGTTGACGAGGTCGCGGGTGAAGTTCTGCGCATCGCCAACAAAGCGACCGCGGGCAATGCCCTTTTCAGCGGCGGCAACAACCGCAGGGCTCGCCGACTCGCCCTTCGCTACAGGCGCGAACCCAGCAATGGAGAGCGCGTCGATGAATTTGTCGTTCTTCTTGTCCGTCTTGTACTTGTCGGTTTCAAAATCGGCGACGATGGCCGCTTCCGTGACCGCTTGAGCCGCATCTTCGGTGAGGTCGCCTTCACGGAGGGCGAAGACGAATTTATGGACGCCGCGGGTCTTCAGGTGGCGCAGCGCAACCCCCGCAACTTTTCGGAGCGTGGCGGGGTTAAATTGCTCGCGCTTCCCTGCCCCGACGAGGAGCAGCCGGGGAGTCTTCAACCCCCCCGGCGCGTGAACGAGGGTCAGCTCGAGCGCTTTCCCGGTCAGCTCTCCGCTTTTGGCCAGGCGGGCGAGCAGGCCGCCAGTGAGTTTATCGAGTTCGGCGACGCGGCCCTGAATGGGGTCGCTCTCTTCAAAGAGATAGGTGACGACAGCGTCCCCCGCGAGCGTGTTAATGGGCTTGGTTTCCAGCGTGATTTGCATGATTCGTTTATCGCCTCCGATTGCGATACATGGCTTGCTCCGCTTCCCTGCGGGCATCCTTGTTGCGTTCGTCCTGGCGGCGGTCCCACGACTTTTTGCCTTGCGCCAGAGCGATTTCGACCTTGGCAATGCCGTTGCGGAAATAGATCCGCAAGGGAATGACGGTCAAACCTTTGGATTCGGTACGTCCCGACAATTTATAAATCTCGCGTTTATGCAGCAGCAACTTGCGGTTTCCAAGCGGTTCATGATTCCACGGCCCGCCGGGCATATACTGCGCGATGTGCGCGTTGGCGAGGTAGGCCCCGCTGGCATTGAAGTCCACATAGGCGTCGCGAATGTTGGCCTTGCCCTCGCGCAAGGCTTTCACTTCCGTGCCGTGCAACACGAGCCCCGCTTCCAGCTTCTCAAGGATATGATAGTGATAGGAAGCGGAGCGGTTTTGCGCCACGATGAGTTCGCGGGGGCCTTTGGAATCCTTGCCCTTTTCAGGTTTCTTATTAGGCTTGTTCACGTTCTTTCATTTTACCCGATGGCGCGTCTAAACAACCATGGAAGGCTGGCAAAAGTGGGCCAGCCGGGTGGAACGGGCACCAGTTACCCGTTCACAGGTCCACGAGAACGGATGCGACTGGCACATGGGACAGTTTGAAGTGTGGGATGCCTGGGCGGGGCCCGCTTGCCGCGTTGCTCGGGCGAATGCTAGACTGCAAAGGCAAGTAAAGACGAGGTTTGGGACCAGACGGGGTCCCGGAGAATCCATGCGTCGCTGGAGCACGGTTGCCATCTGCATCACCTTCAGTGTGTTCCTTGCGGGCTGCCCCAAGGGCAACCAGGATTTCAAATCCGGGGTGCACGCGGAAGATTTGAAGGACTATGACGCCGCCGTCGAGTATTACCTGAAGGCCGCGAAGGTTGACCCGCACAACGCGAATTTCCAGATCAAGTTGAATCAGGCGCGGTTTGAAGCCGGGCAGTTGCACCTCCATCAGGGCCTGAAATTGCGGGAGAAAGGCGATTTGCAGGGCGCCCTCGCCGAATTTCAGCGCGCGCAAATCATGGACCCTTCGAGTTCGGTGGCGGATCAGGAAGCAAAGAAAACGATGGACATGATCGCGGAGCGCATGGCCGCGAATCAGGCGCAGGCCGAAGAACCGCTGGCGGAAAATGGAGAGCCGGTGATGGCCACGGCACCGCCGGAGGTCAAGCCGCTTTCCCGTGCTCCGATTAACCTGAAGATGTCGAACGACGCCAGGGTGGTGTTCGACACAATCGGGAAGCTTGCGGGGCTGACGGTGATTTACGATCCGGACCTGCAGCAGAAGAAGATCAGCACGGAATTAAACAATGTGACGCTGGAGCAGGCGCTGGATATCGTGTGCCTGGAGAGCAAAACGTTTTGGAAGCCGGTAACGGAAAACATCATCATCGTGGTTCCGGACCAGGCACAGAAGCGGCGAGATTACGAAGAGCAGGTGGTACGGACTTTTTATCTGAGCAACGTGGCCCTCGCGCAGGATCTGACGGAAATCGCCACGGGCCTGAGGCAATTGCTGGAATTGAAGCGCGCTCAGCAGGTGAACTCGCAGAACGCCATCATCATCCGGGACACGCCGGACAAGCTGATGCTGGCGGAAAAAATCATCCGGGATATAGACAAGGCCAAGCCGGAAGTGATCGTCCAAATAATGATCCTGGAAGCGCGTACAGACAATCTGAGGAACCTGGGCATCCTGCCGGTGCAGTCTGTTACGGCTGCCATCAATCCAAGCTATACCTCGAGCAGCACTTCAAGCTCGACGACGACCAGCACCACCAGTAGTAGTTCGAACACCGCCACGCTGAACCAGTTGCGCCATTTGAACCAGTCGGATCTGGTCTTTACGCTGCCAAGCGCCACCGCGAATTTCCTGCTCACCGACAGTTCGACAAAGATCCTGCAAAACCCGGAGCTTCGTGGTGTTGATGGGCAGTCAGCAAAATTGAAGATTGGGGATCGCGTGCCGGTGGCCACGGGAAGCTTCCAGGCGGGGGTTGGCGTGGGAGCGACGAGTGGAGCCGGGTTCGTGAACCCGCTGGTGAATACGCAGTTTCAATACATTGACGTCGGCGTGAACGTGGACGTGACGCCGCACGTGCATCCGAATCGCGATATCAGCATGAAAGTTTCGATTGAAGTGTCCTCGGTAACGGGCACGTCCACCATCGGCGGCATCTCGCAGCCCATCATCAGCCAGCGCAAAGTGGAGCACGAAATCCGGTTGAAAGAGGGAGAAGTCAGCATTCTTGGCGGATTGATACAACGCACGGACACGAACACGCTGAATGGCTGGCCGGGTCTGGCCAAGGTTCCGGTGATGCATTACCTCTTCTCCGGGACCAACACGGAGATACAGGAAGACGAAGTTTTGATCGTGTTGACGCCGCACATCGTGCGCATGCCGGATTGGAATAAGTCCAATCTGCGGGCGATGCTCTCTGGCACCGATACATTTGTAGGCGCCAAGCGCGAATTGGAAGTGAAGGCGCCGACGGCCAATCCGAATCCGCAAATGACGCCGCCAACCGCACCGGCACAGACACCCGCGGGGCCTCTGGTTCCTGCGGGAGCGCCTGCGCCTGCGGGGCAGCCGACCGCGCCGGGCGCAGTACCGCAAGCGCAAGGGGCGTCGGGACCGCAGATCCGCTTTGAACCCGCCGCGTTGAACCTCACCGCGGGGCAAACGGCCACGATCGGAGTGGTCGTCGAGAATGTGACGGATCTTTATTCCGTGCCGATGCTGCTGCAATACAATCCCGCGATTATCAGCGTGGAAGAGGTGCGCCACGGAGGATTCCTGTCTGGCGGCACACAGGAAATCGCGATCGTGCAGCGCGTGGACAAGGAACACGGACAAGCCATTATTTCGGCGACGCGCCAGCCGAACACGCCGGGAGTGAATGGCAGCGGAACATTGCTGGGAGTGGTGGTGAAGGCGCTGGCACCGGGCACAACGAATCTTTCCATCGTGCAGGTGAATGCCAAAGATTCGCAGCAGAAACCGATTCCGCTGGTCACCAGCGAAGCGACATTGCGCGTACAGTAAAACGTCCCAAATCCAGAGGGCAGGATGCAGTCAACTGCAAGGAAACGCGGGCGCTCCTCCGAAGCGGGTTTGACGCTTCTGGAGTTGATTATTGCCTGCACCATCCTGCTGATCCTGGCGTCCGCGGCGATTCCGATTCAGCGGTACACGATCGTGCGCCAGCGCGAGGCGGAACTGCGCAGAGATTTGCGTGAGATGCGCGACGCCATTGACCGCTACAAGGATTTGGCGGACAGCAACAAGATTCGCGTGCAAGTGGGGAGTGAAGGCTATCCACCCGACCTGGACACGCTGGTGAAGGGCGTTGCGGTGGGCGGAGCGGGAGCCACGGGGCACAATATTCGCTTTTTGCGGCGCATCCCGGTGGATCCCATGACGGGACAGATCGATTGGGGGATGCGGTCCGTACAGGATGATCCGGATTCGCAGAGTTGGGGCGGGAATAATGTGTTTGACGTGTATTCCAAGTCCACCGGGACGGCGCTGGACGGCACGAAATATTCCGATTGGTGAGATGGCGGCGATGGAACGCGAAGAGATGAACAGAGAGAGCGGCGTGAACTGGCGCCCGGGTCGAGCGGCGGGCATGCCGCGCGCAGCGAGAGGGTTTACGCTCATCGAATTGATGATCGTGATTTCGATCATCGTCATCCTGGTGGGGATTGCCGCGGGAATGTACCAGCAATCGGTGCGTCGCGCCCGCGAGTCTGTGCTGAAGACGGACCTGCAGACGATGCGCAACGCGATTGATAATTACACGATGGACAAATTGCAAGCACCGCAGTCGCTGCAGGACCTTGCCGACTCGCACTACATGCGAGAACTGCCGATTGATCCGTTCACCCAGCAACGAGACTGGGTGGCGCATTTCGGGGACACGGTCATCAGCCCGGAGCAGACGGGCGTGGGCGTGGACGATGTGCATTCCAATTCCGACCAGACGGGCAGCGACGGAACGCCTTACAACACCTGGTAAGTTTGGCTCCCTTACAAGAAGAAAAGGCCGGGCGCCTGTGCCCGGCCAGTGAATCTCGAAATGGTTGCAGGGGTCAGCTTTGAACTGACGACCTTCGGGTTATGAGAACATACAAAAATACACCGCCCGTTGATTCTGTGCGACTTAGCCGATGTTTTGCGGTCTTGAGTTCTTTCCCAAATCTTTCCCAAACTCGAGGTCTGTTCCAAGCTCCCAATCGACTTCAACGGTCTTGTAAACCGTCGCTCTGACGCGCGTGCGGGATTGCAACATCACCCAACCCTTCGGTCGAAAGCCGGAAGGACGTGCTCATACTAGGCTCAATCTTGATCGACTGAGCCCGCCGTGGAAGCGATCAGAAGGTGAAACGACCACCGATTGTCGGAGCAAAGTTGTTGTTGTAGTTATAGGGGACGCCGGGGCCATGAGGAATGGCGATGGCCAGGCCGCCGCTTACGTAGGAATACGCAAATCCGGCAAAAGCGTCGAAACGCTTGGTGAAGTGATGATCCGCATAGAGCGACACCTCGTTGAGGGTGCCCGCGCAGGAAGCCCGGAAACCGGCGGTGGCCGAGCAGGTCGGCGGTTGACGGAAGTCGTTCTGCCGCTGTTGATACCAGGCGAAAGTGAAGTCGGTTTTACTGCGGTAGGTGTACTTCACGCCCGTCCACCAGATCTGCACCAACTTTTCAGAATCAAGATTGTTGTCTTCGACGCTGCTCATGATGTAACCGCCCTGGTCCGAGGCGCCAACGCCCAACGGGTTCGACGGGTTATTCTGCCAGATGTATTCGTAGCCGGCAAAAAACTTGAACGGGTCCCACGTATACTTGGCAGCGACCATAACGGCGTTGTTGTCGGTCACGATGCCATATACGGTGTTGTTCGTGGCGATCAGATTGGCCCCGGTGATTTGGTTTGTATTGATGCTGTTGGTGGTCGACTGATATGGCGCCGCCAGACTCTGAGGCCCCAGCAAGGGGTTCAATACGCTGATCGCCTGGTTGTAATGTTGGAAGACAAAGTCGGCGGAGAACTTGCCGTGGTTTCCGCCGAGGTCGAATCCATAGGCGTTGTTATGCGCCGATTCCGGCGTACAGGTAGCCGCAGTCCAGCCTGCGGTGGGCGAGTAGCAGCCTGCAGAGCCATCGGCGAATTTATACATCGCACCGAAATGGACCGGGCCATAGGTCAGGCGATACTTCAGGGCGTCGTCCCAACGGGTGTCCTCGGTGTCGCCACCGCCGGCCATCGTGCCGTTATACCCGATGTAGGAAAAGGCATAGCTGCCGCCGGCCGGATCGTAAAGGAGCATCGCATCGGTGCCGAGGGCGCGCTGCCGACCGAAGGTCAGCGTGCCGAACTGCGAGGACGATATACCGGCATAGTATTCGTCATTGAAGGGCTGGACCGCGCGCGCGCCGTCGATGGCTTCCGAATAGCTGCTTCTGGGAAGGCCGTTGTTGGCGGTCTGGGTGGCTGATGCGTTGGCGAGCAGGCCGGACTGCGGATTGATGCCAGTGGAAGCGTTGAACACAACGGACCAGCCAGGCAGAAACTCTTCCTTGCCCCTGACGCCCAGACCCGTCTGCTGCAGGTTGTTCGGTGCGATGAGGAATCGAGATTGATTGCCGTTGCGGTTCACCAGAGATTCGCCTTCATAGTTATAGCCGTTTACCGGTAAGCCGTGGCTGACCCAGCCGACGCCGACGTCATACGCACCGTACAGCGTGATGCCGTGCCAGGTCAGCGCGCAATCGGTGGTGGCGAACTCGTGGCCGCTCGCGCAGGCGTCGGGGGTGCTCCGCGGCATCTTAATGTCGACCGTGGCGTCCTGGCCAACCGCCAAGCTGATTCCCTTGCGCGTTTCATCGGCGAACCCTTGTTTTGCTGCTCGAATCTCGAATCGCCCCGGGGGCAGGCCGGACGCCTGAAAGTGTCCCCCGCTGTCGGTCGCGATCGTGCGCGTTGCACCTGTGTCGAGGTTCTTGATTGTCACCGCGACATCGGGAAGGGCTGCCCCGGTTTGGTCCGTCACCACGCCGGAAAGGCTCGCTCCCGTTTGGGCCCACGCCGGGAACGCCCCCATCACAAGCCACAAAAGCAGCAGGAAGGGTTGGGCCAGCGGCAGTGAGGCAGCCGTTGGAACGTAGCCGGCACGCGTCAAAGTTTTCCATCGCCTCCCGTACCGTAAGAGGATCTGCGAGCGGTCAGAGCATTTCACGATGGATCACCTTTCTTAGAAGCGAACGAGAAAATCGCAAAGTCGTCACCCCCGGATCAATTAGAAATGGCAGCTAAAGTCGGGCGACACTTTAGCTCGTATTGATACATTAAAGCAATGCATTTTTATATGATTTGATCGAGGCATCCTGCAGCATGTCTTGATTTATGCCGTTGGCCATTAGTTTCAACCGCTCAGCGCGTTGAAGGTGTTTATGAGATGACCTGGCTCTGTTGACATCCTCGCAAAGAGAATGAAATTGCAGGAGTGTCGCGCCCTCCAGAG
>Ga0074044_10001018_pt1 | contig 25734 bp, 17 predicted proteins | sample BogForMeECP23OM1_FD_94443 | JGI IMG/M metagenome (GOLD analysis project Ga0074044, IMG submission 94443) | Bog forest soil microbial communities from Calvert Island, British Columbia, Canada - Bog Forest MetaG ECP23OM1 | ecosystem: Environmental > Terrestrial > Soil > Wetlands ... | reverse complement strand
TCTATTCGTATTCGTCGCCGAAATGGGCGCGCACGATTCGCGCCTTCAGGTACTCGAGCGTGCCGAGGTCCTCGACGATGTCGCCGCCGGTGTCGTAGAAGAACAGCTCACCGTTCTTCGTGCGGCCGACCGCGATGATCCATTCGAGGTCGTCCCGGTCCTCAAGCAAATAGTTGATTGTCTGCGCCACCCCGCGGCCCGGGATAATCGTAATCTTCGGCCTTGGGAGCTTTTCCTTTTCCTGCTTGGGCATCTCTTTGATCAACCCTCTGGCGGGAGGATGCGGGAACCGACCACTCAATTACATTAAGAATGCCCCGCGATCTAAGTCAATAGCGCGTGCACGGCGATCTCAACATGATGCGTGTTGGGGAAAAAATCGAACCCGCGGACGCGATTAACTTTGTATCCGGCCCCCGCGAGCACGCGCAAATCACGCGCCAGCGTGGTCACGTCGCACGATACGTAGATGACGCCCGGTGCGCGCAGCTTGATGATCGGTTCCATCAGATCGGATGCGCCGGTGCGCGGCGGATCGAGGATTATGACCTCGGGACGATAGCGCGCGCGATGCAGAAAATCGGCGGTCGCCGACGCCTTCATCGCGACGAACTGTGCGTCGCGAAATTTCAACCGCGCAGCGTTGCGCGCCGCCGCCGCGATTGCTCCGGCATCGGCATCTACGCCCGTCACTCGCGCGCCGCGCCGCGATGCGGGCAGGCTGAAGTTCCCCGCGCCGCAAAACAGGTCGAGGACCGACGACGATTCATGAATTGCCGCCATTTCCATCACGCTCGCGACCAGCTTCTGGTTCTGCGCGCGATTCACTTGGCTGAAAAGATCGGCATCCACTTCGATCGATAATCCGGCCTCGAGCTCGATTGCGATTGCGGTATCGCCTGCCGTCGCGCGATGTGTCCCCGATCGCAGCACGATTCCCGCAATCTCGCCGTCCGATTCGAGCACGTTTCTTGCCCGCCTGAGGTCCTCTTCGGTCGCCGGCTTCTTCAGATGTGCGACCTGGACTTCGCGCGCGCCGTCGCGCACCACCTCGATCTCTTCGACTCGCTTGCCGAGCGAGCGCGCCAGATGCAGCGGCATCCGAATGCCCGGCTCGGCGACCATGCATGAATCGATTTCGACGATCGTGTTGCTGGCGGCGGAGTAAAACCCAAGCACGCCTTTGGCGCCGACCCTGAGCCGGATTCTCGACCGATAACCGAACTCTGCCGGCGCCGGTTCGACGAGTCCGATCGGATCGATCGCGACGCCGAGGGCATGCCCCAGCTCGCGCGCGACAACTTCGCCCTTGAAACGGACTTGGGCGCCGTAGTCGATGTGCTGCCAGTCGCATCCACCGCATCGCGGCAGATACGGACACGGAGCAGCCCGGCGCTCGGCGCTCGCGCGGAGGATTTCGCGAATTTTCGCGACCGCGTAATCGCGGCGCTCCGAAACTATCTCGACGTCCAGCCTGTCTCCCGCCACCGCGCCCGCGACCATCACAGCTTTGCCGTCCCGACGGCCGACCCCGAAGGGCCCGAATCTCATCGCGCTGATTTCTATTTCCGGCATGCGCACCCAAGTCTATCTGCAAGTTTATACGATCGTCATGCCACCGTGGCGCGCTTCTCATTCTTATGTGGCGCGCCCCGGCCCCACTACGCAATTCGCGGGATGCGACTTATAATTGATGCGCGCGCGTGGCCGCGCCATTTCATCTGCACATGCACCGGGTGAAGCCCTTGGCGATCGAGACCGAACTCCGCGAACTAATTGACCGGAATCTTCCCGCTGATTCCGCCCGCCTCGTATCCGCCTTCGCCGAGCGCCTCTTCGCGCGCGAGTCAACCGACAATCGCGAGCAGGTTCCGGCTGAAAGGCGCCTTGCTCTCGTGCAATCGGCGTTCGAATTCTTTTCCGTCCGCACCGAGCCCGTGATCGCGCGAGTCGAATCTGTCCCGGGTGACGACAACGACACACTTGCCATCGTCGAGACCGTGACGACCGATTGCCCGTTCATCGTCGATAGCCTGCTCGAATATTTCCATCATCTCGGCGCCGCCGTTCGCACGATGCTACACCCGGTCTTCAAAGTCACTCGCGACGAACAAGGGCGGATCGCATCGTTCGAACAGTCCCTTTCCACTGAACGCCGCGAGTCATTCGTTCACGCCGAACTCGAGCTCACGCCCACACCCGCACAGGCGCGTCAAATCGAGCGCGATGTCGTCTCAATTCTTGCCGAGGCCCGCGCGGCGACCGGCGACTTTGAGCAGATGACCGGCCGCGCCCTGCAGATCTGCGAGGAAACCGCGGCGAACCGCGAACTGATCGAGGTCCGCGACCTCATGCGCTGGCTCATCCACGGCGGCTTCGTGTTTCTCGGCTATCGCCGCTATCTGGTGAGCGGCGACGACGGCGCCGCCAAATTCGTGCTCGATCCCGGCACCGAACTCGGCGTCATGCGCGAGCACGACGAGTCGCGATTTCGCAGCTCGGTCTTGCTCGACGAACTCTCACCCGCGCGCCGCAAGCTCTTCTTCGAAGGACCGCCGCTGGTGATCGGCAAGACTCGCGCCGAGTCCCACGTACATCGCCGCCGCCCGATGGACAGCGTCTCGATTCGCCGCACTGACGCATCGGACCGCGTCGTCGCCTTCGACAATTTCGTCGGGCTGTTCACCTCCAAGGCCTACGCGGAGGAGGCGCAACACATTCCGGTTCTGCGCGCGAAGCTGCGCGAAGTGCTGGCGGATGAGGGCGCTGCCCCGGGCTCGCACAATTACAAGGAAATCGTTTCCGCCTTCAACAGCTTTCCCAAGGATGAACTCTTTCGCGCGACCGTCGCCGAACTGCGCGCGCAGTTGCGCCTCATCCTCGACGTTAAGAGCGAGGGCTCGGTGCGACTCTTCGTTGCGCCCGACGTGCGTCACGGCAACGTGATCGCGCTGGTGGTGATGCCGCGCGACGCCAACTCCGCCGAGCTCGGCCGGCGCATCCAGGATACTCTTGCAGCCGCACTCCACGGCACTTTGGTCTATTTTTACCTGGCGCTCGGCGAGGGTTACACGGCGCGCCTCCATTTCTGTTTCGTTGCCGATCCCCCGAAGGCTTCGGTCATCCGCGGCCTTGAGACCACGGTCGCCGAGCTCGCCAGACGATGGGACGATCGCTTGCAGGAGCGGTTGATCAAAAAATTCGGACCCAAGCGGGGACGCGCGCTCGCTGAGCGATGGGCCGGTGCGTTCAGCGCTGACTATCAGACTGCGACCGACGTAACGCGCGCGGTCGGCGACATCGATGACGTCGAAACGCTAATCGCCGGCGGCCGTGATTTCATGGTCGAGGCCGGACGCAGCGCGTCCGACGGCGACGCTTCAGGCGCCAGCGACATACGGATTATCGGGCTTGGCGACGCTCCGATGCTGTCCGATCTGATGCCCACTTTGCAGAACTTCGCCATCGAGGTGTTGGCCGAGGACGCTCACGAGCTTCGCCCCCGCACGGACGGCAAAGTGACGCGCGCGTACCTGCAGGTTTTTTCTGTGCAAGGACCCGGCGCGCAACCGTTCGCAAACTTCCCCGGCGCTGCGCTCATTGCCGACGCGATCGCCGCCGTGCGGATCGGCCTGGCCGCGGACGATTCCCTGGCCGCGCTCACACTCACCGCGGGGCTGGCCTGGCGCGAGGTCGCACTGCTGCGCGCGTACCTCGTCGCCGCGTTTCAGATGCGCCTGTCGCCCGCTCGTCTCGGCTTGCAGCGCGTTCTGTTGCTCTATCCCGACCTCGCCAGGCTGCTGTTCGAACTGTTCACCGCGCGTCTCTCATTCGACACTCCGGCCGCGCCGGAAAAAATCGCGGACTTGCGGCAAGCGTATCTCGCTCGTCTCGCTGCGATCGAAAATATTGTTGACGATCGCACTGCGCGCGCGCTGCTGTCATTGGTCGAGGCGACCGTGCGCACCAATTTTTTCTGCGCGGTGCCGTCGCCCGACCCCTACATCGCGCTCAAGTTCGAGAGCGCGCGCATCACCGGGCTGCCCGACACCGCACCGCTCTACGAGATTCATGTCAACAGTCCGCGCATGGAAGGATGCCATCTGCGCCACGGGCGCATCGCGCGCGGCGGAATTCGCTTCAGCGACCGGCCCGACGATTACCGCACCGAGATCCTCGATCTGATAAAGACCCAGACCGTGAAGAATGCGATCATCGTCCCGTTCGGCGCCAAGGGTGGCTTCATCGTCAAGCCGCGGCCCCGCCATCCGCCGGATCCTCACGACGGCGTCGAGGCGTACCAGACGCTGATTCACGCGATGCTCGATCTCACCGACAACCTCGCCGGCGACGGCCCGCTGCATCCCGCTCGCGTCAGGGTACTGGACGACGACGGTCCATATCTCGTCGTGGCTGCCGATAAAGGCACAGCGAGTTTCTCCGACCTCGCCAATCAGATCGCTCTCGCGCGCGGCTTCTGGCTCGGCGACGCCTTCGCGTCGGGCGGCGAGCACGGCTACGACCACAAGAAGATGGCGATCACGGCGCGCGGCGCGTGGGAGTCCGCGCGCCGGCATCTGCGCGAGATGGGTCGCGACTCTGACCGCGGCGCGCCGATCACGATGATCGGCATCGGCGACATGTCGGGCGACGTGTTCGGCAACGGCCTGCTGCGCTCGCGCAACTTGAAGCTCATCGCCGCCTTCGACTATCGCCACATCTTCATCGATCCCGACCCCGATCCCGCGATCAGCTTCGACGAACGCAAGCGCCTGTACGACCTGCCGCGCTCGAGTTGGTCGGACTACAATCCCGCGCTCATCAGTCCCGGCGGCGGCGTTTTTCGCCGCGGCCAGAAACGAATCGAGCTCAGCCCGCAAGCGCGCGCCGCGCTCGGATGCGACTCCGATGCGCTCGACGGCGAGTCGTTGATCCGGCGCATTCTGCGCGCGCCCGTCGATCTGTTTTACAACGGCGGCATCGGGACTTACGTTCGCGCCACGACCGAGACCGACGCCGAAGTCGCCGATCACGCCAACGACGCATGCCGAATCGCCGCGCCGGAACTTCGCGCCAAAATAGTCGTCGAAGGCGGCAACCTCGGTTTCACCCAAAAGGCGCGCATCGAGTACGCGCTCGCCGGCGGGCGTATCAACACCGACGCGATCGACAACTCGGCCGGCGTCGATATGTCCGATCACGAAGTCAATCTTAAGATTCTGCTCGAGCCTGCCGTCGCCCGCGGCGCGCTCACTTTCGACGCGCGCAACCGCGCGCTGGCCGCGTGCGCCGGCGAAGTCGCCGACCGTGTCATCGCTGACAATCGCGATCAGGTGCTGTCGCTCAGCCTCGGACAGCTTCGCAGCCGCACGCATTTGACCGAGTTTCGCGACCATCTCCAGGCCATTGAGGATCGCGGCATCTTGAGCGGGATGGAGCCCGTACTGCCCACCCGCGACGCGATTCGCGAGCGCCACTCACGCTACCCCGGGCTCACCCGCCCCGAGCTTGCGCTGGCCGCGGCCTACACCAAGATCGATCTTGCCCAGCGGCTTCAAACCACCATCCTGGTTGACGATTCGTACCTCGTCGGACGCTTCCTGCAGCCGTACTTCCCGCCCTCGCTCGCCGAGCACTTAAGCTCCGACGTCGGCGCTCATCGGCTGCGCCACGAGCTCATCGCGATTCGTGCCGTCAATGAACTCGTCGATCTGGTTGGCTCGACCTTCGTCTTCGGCCATGTGCGCGACCGTGGCGTCGCGGCGGAGGATGTGGTCCGTGCATGGGTGATCGCGACCGACGTGCTTTCGATTCACGAACGCGCAGGTCTGCTCAAGCGCAACGCCGCGGCCACCGCGGTCGAATCGGAGTTGGGCGCATTTCTCGCGCTCGAACGCGCCTGCCGGAGCGCTGCGGGATGGGCGCTTAGCGAACTGGAACCTGCCACTTCGATCGGCGCCGCGGTGACCCGCTTCAAGCCCGCATTCGAAATGCTGTCTGGCGAGTTCGAGTCGATGCTCGCGGGTGGCGAACGCGACCGCTTCGAGCGCCTCTATCGCGAGCTGCGCGTCGACGTGCTGGACGGCGAACTGGCGCATGGGCTCGCGCGCCTGGCCTTCGCCGATCACATTCTGAGCGTGCTGAGCCTGAGTTTCGCCCGCGAAATCGAACCCGCCAAAGCGGCTCAGGCGTACTTCCGCCTGAGCGCTCAACTCAACTTCACAATTCTCGAAGAGGCGCTTCAATCGATGGGCGCTGACGACCGCTGGGAGCGGCGCGCCGCAAACGAACTCGCCGCCGAACTTCGCGCCGCGCGCATCGCGCTGTGCTGCGCGGTGCTCGACGCCATTGCCGACGATCCCGATATCAGTGTCGATGAATCGATCGAGCAGTTGAAGCGTGTTCGCGCCAATAGATTCGCGCAAGTCACGCGCCTCTTCGACGAACTGAAAACGCTTGCGTCCCCGCGTCTGCCCTCGATTCACGTCACGATTCGCGCCCTCTCACGCCTGGCCGCGTGACCACGGGCCGCCGCCCTGCTATGCCAGCTTGTTTCGATCGTTAACCTCTCCCTAACCCTCTCCTCGGACAAGGAGAGGGCACTGGCACACGGGCACCGGACCAGGACAATCGTGCGACACTCTCACCCTTTACCTGTTCTAACAGGGCGAAGCCCGCATCCGGTTCACACAGGAAGCGCGAAACCCAGTGTGGGTTTCGCAAGGCTAAAATTAAGTTCTTCCGGGTGCTTCTCAAATCCACAAAATCGCGCCGCTGGCCGGCCGCCCCGTGCTCTCCCTGACGGCCCGCACATAGAACCTGATCTGCGCGCGATATTCGTCGAGCCGCGCCGCCACCTCGACATCGGTCTTGAAATCGACCACCGTCCAAACCGCGCCACCGTTGCTATTCTCGGCGAACGCGAGATCAGCGATACCTTCCACTGCGGTCCCATCTTCGAGCCGGATCATCAGCGGACATTCACGCATTACCGTCTGCGCAGCCTTCGCCCGGCGCATCAGCGGGGACCTAAGCGCAGCTTTTACCGCAGACACGGCCGCGACGACCTCCTGCTGCGGCGCGCCTATCATCTTGGCGGCGCCCGCCGCGATCTTGCCGATCTCGCCCGCGTCCGCGTCGATCGGCGCACGCAGCATCGTAAGATGCACCAGCGTGCCGAATCGCTTGCCATGCGGCCGCCCGCGATCGCGACGCGTCTCTTCGATCGCGATCGCTTCGGCCAGCTTCGGTCCGGCCGCCGGCGCTGCAAGCGCAAGTTCGGTCGCCGTCGCGACATTTATCCGCGGCGCGATTCCCGCCGTTAGCATCGCCTCCCTGCTCGCGCTCCATTGCTGGTGCAGCTTGATCCCCCGGTCTGATACGAGTTTGTTGTCGTCGGCTTGCAGCAGCTTGTCCTGCCGAAGCCCCATCTTCTCCTCGACGTTCAGGATCAGCAGCCGCGGATCCCACCACACTATCTGATGGTCGCCGTGATGCGCGCGATGTAATCCCGGCGCCACCGATTTCATTTTGCCCGGCGCTTTCGCCGGGCGGGTCAGGATACTGTCGTCGCCGAATTCGGGGCATCCCGGCGGCTGTCGCGCCTCTGGTGCGCGCCGATCGGCCAGCGCCGGATAGATGACGGGATTGAGCCGCGCGAGCCAGCCGTCGCACTCTTCGTCGCCAACCGCCGGGATCACTATCAGATCGCGCGCGCGAGTCGCCGCCACGTACAGCAGGCGGATTGCTTCCTCTTCGTCTCGGCGATGCTCCCCCTCGGCGTGTTCCTGCAGTTCGCGCGGTGCGCATCCCGCAAGCTCCATCGCGGCCAGCTTCGACGCGGGCTCGATATATCGCGACGCGTCGGCGCGAGTTTCGTTGCAGGTGATATCGGCCAGGATGACGATCGGAAATTCCAGCCCCTTCGCGCGATGCACCGTCATGATCCTCACGCCCTCGGTGCCTTCCTCGACGATCGGCGTCTCGCTCGCCTCGTCGCGATCGGCGCGCGCTTCGAGCTCATCGACGAAAGCCCGAAACGACGTCATCCCGCCGCGCGCTTCGTAACGCCGCGCCTGGTCCATGATTCGCATGATATTCGCCAGCGCCTGCTCACCCGTCGGCCAAATGGCGATTCCTGCATGCGCCCGCGTCCTCGCCAGCAGCGTCGCCAGCGTCTCCGCGATCGGCCTTCGATTCCGCCCGCGATGCAACCCCTTGATCACGTCGAGCGTGGCCTTCACTTCCTTGAGACTGTCGGGGATATCGTCGGGCAGCTTGCGAAACGGATGCAGGCTCCCTTGGCTCATGCGGAATTCGAGCAGCGCCGCATCCGTCAGCGCGAACACGGGCCCGCGCAGCGCCGCGAACACCGTCAACTCGTCATCGGGCCGCTCGATTGCGCCCAGGATATTGCGCACCGCGATCACTTCTTCGCGCTCGTTGAAGGACCCGCCCTTGACTAATACGTGCGGGAGATGCCGCGCCTCGAGCGCGCGCAGATACGGCCTGGTTACGTCGCGCCCGAACGAATTCATGCGGCGAAACAGGATGCATATATGCCGCGGACGAATCGGCACGCGCACCTCGGGCGCCTCGCGCTCGGTCACCGTCCATCCGCTCTCGTAAACCAGCCATCGCGCGTACGCGGCAATCGCCTCGGGAATCGACTCGTCGATTTTCCAATCGACCACCCGGCCGTAGTCACCGTACGGTTCCGGCACCGGCAACACGACGATCGATGGCTGGGTCCCCGGCTCGGCGCGATACGGCATCAACGGCGCGTACCTCGGCTGCGTGCGCGATTCCTCGCTCATCAGCGGCGCGAACGCGGCATTGACCATTGTTTGAAGCGCGGGAGTCGCGCGAAAGCTCACCGTCAGATATTCGAGCTGCGCGCCGTGCTCCAACAGCCTTTTTTTCACGTCCTGGTAGAGAGAAACGTCGGCGCGCCGGAAACGGTAAATCGATTGCTTTGGATCGCCGACGATAAATAATTTCCCGGGGTTCGGCTTGACCTTCAGCCAGTCCGACTCGGCGGGATCGGCCGACGAAAGCAGCAGCAGAATTTCCGCCTGCAGCGGATCGGTATCCTGGAATTCATCGATGAAAATATGCGTGAAGCGATTTTGCAGCTCGGCGCGCACCGCGGGGTTGTCGTGAACCAGGTCGCGCGCGACCAGCAGCAGGTCCAGGAAGTCCAGCCGCCCCGCGCGGCGCTTCAGCTCTTCGTAGATACCGACGATAGGCCACAGTTCGTCGCGCAGAATCGGCGCTAAATTCGCGCCCGCATCGTCGCGAAACTTCTTGAGCCGCGCGTGCAGCTCGGCGCGCCGCCGGAAAACTTCGTCGCGCGGCGCCTCGCCAAAGCCGCCGCCGTATCCCTTCCAGTCCCAGCGCCGCCCGGTGGATAGCGCGATCAACACCGACTCGAGCGCGTCGTAGTCGCGTCCGCGCACCGCCTCCAGCCGCGTCGCCTCGGCCACCGGCCGCGCGATCGCGTCGAGGCCCTTGGCCAGCCAGTCGTCGGGCTCGCCTAGCTCGGAAAGTTTGCCCAGCGCTTCGACCTCCGCGATGATCGCGTCGATCTCGGCGTCACGCTGAAGCGGCGAATGCTGCCACGGCGAATCGAAGTCCCGCCAGTTCAGCAGCTCGAGCGCCGCGCGGCGCGCGATCGCGCGCGGCCCCGTGCGCTCCGACAGATCGCGCCGCCGCAGGATGCGGCGCATCCCCTCGCCGGGATTGTCCAGCACTCGCTCGAACCATCGCTCGAACGCGGCGTCGAACATCTCGCCCGCAACGTCCTCGGGCGCGACTTCAAACATCGGATCGACTCGGGCTTCCACCGGCCGCTCCCGCAGCAGGTCGGCGCAAAACGAGTGAATCGTTCCTATTCGTGCTTCTTCGAGTTGCTTGAGCGCCTCGTCGAAGCGCAATCGCGCTTCGCTCGAAGGTTCGGTGAGGTGGCGCGCACGTTCAATTTCGGCGCGCAGCCGCAGCTTCAGCTCGCCCGCCGCCTTCTCGGTGAACGTCACCGCGACGATCCGCGCCAGCTCCCCGCGCCCCGACCCGATCACCGACACGATTCGATTCACCAGCGCCGTGGTCTTGCCCGTACCCGCCGCCGCCTCGATTACGAGCGTCACGCCGAGGTCGTCGCGAATCCGATCGCGCACCGCCTGGTCGGATATAATTGTTGGATTCACGGTGTCAGTGCATCTTGCGCAGCCGAATCAGGGGTTCCAGCCGCGGTTTCGGCGGTTTGATTCGCGAGCGCCGCTCCTCGTACGGGCCGCACACGCGCTTGTAGTCGCACCATTCGCATTCGCGATCGTCCGGTGCGGCGGGCAGAAACCCCGCTTCCAGCGACTCCTTGATGATCGACACGAATTCACGCGCCGCGCGCCGCGCCTCGTCGTTGATTTCAACCACTCGCTCCTCGTAGCCGCCGGTCGCGGTGCAGTAGTAAAGCCGCCCGGCCTGAATCGGCTCGCCCAGCACGCGTTCGGCCGCGAGCGCGTACAAGACCGGCTGCAGCGTCTTGCCGCCGCCGATTACGAAGTCCTTGGCGGCGCGCACTTTTCCGGTCTTGTGATCGGTCACGCGAATTCGCCCGGCCGGATCGCGCTCGAGCAGGTCGATCGACCCACGCAAGCTCAGCCCGCCCTCGATCAGCACCGGCTCCGCCGAGCTGTGCGGATCCGCCTGCGCGCGATCGCTCAGCCCGAAGCCGAGTTCGAACCATTCGGGCCGCCAGTGTTCCGGATCCTCGGCCGCGCGCCGCATCCATTCGCGCAGATCGGCGCGGATACCGTCGATTCCGTCGCGCCACACGCGCTCGATCGCCGGCGCGAGATCCTCATGCCATCGCGCCGCAACTTCGTCGAGCCGCTCGTCGAGCAGCGCGGACGCCTCCTCCAGGTCCTCCGGCGTGACCGGCAGCACGTCGAGCTCTCTCAGCGCTGACAGAATTTCGTATTGGACCTCCGCAAACAGACCGCCGCGCGTGAGCGGATCGAGCGCCTCGATCGCCTCGGGTTCCTCGCGCGGCTCCAGCCGATGGACCGCTTGCAGAAAAAAACGATACGGGCACGCCGCGAAATTCTGCAGCGCGGTCGGCGAGTATGAACGCGCGGACAGCTGATGCTTGCCCAACGCCGCCAACGCCGCCGCGTCCGGATCGACCAGCCCGTCCGCGGGCGTCCATCGCCTCAGCCATCGCCGCGCCCGCGTGCGCAGCGCCCGCCCGAGATGCACGTTGGCGCCGAGCAGATAGTTCGCCGCGCCAATCGTCGTCTCCGGATCGGCGTCCACCAGTTTGTCCAGCACCGCCAGATCAAATTCCGCGTCATCGATCGCGTCTGCCGGATTCGCCGGCGCCGGCCATGAAAGCCGCGCCGTGGGCTGCGACGCCGCGCGCCTCGCCAGCTCCTCGAAGCCGGGCAGGGGCCCCTCCGCAGCTTGCAGAATTTCAAGCGCGTAGAACGACGGTACTCGCGGGCGCCCCTGGTCGAGATCGACGCGCGGATAAGAAAACATCGCACGTTCGCGCGCCGCGCCCACCGCAATCCTTAATGCGAGCCGCTCGGCCTCGCGCCGCTGCTCATTGCGCGGGAGATACGGACTCAGCCGCGCGCGCGCAGAATCGGAAAGGATCGGATCTTCGGTCAGCTTGCGCGGAAACATGCGCTCGGCAAGACCCGGGACGATGACGACGTCGAACCCCATGCCGCGCGCACGATTCGGCGGCGCGACGAATACCGCGCCATAGCGGCGAACGCGCCGCGGAGCTTCCAGCCGCCCGAGCCGATCGTTCAGCACCAAACGCACCTCGTCGAGTCCGACCGGACCGACCGGCGCCATCGGTTCAAGCTCCGCCAGTGCGGCGAGAACCGGTTCGCGATCGCGAATCGCCAGATCCACCAGCCCGCGAAGAAATTTGAGCCACTCGCCCCAGTTCGCATCGCGCGGCGCCGCGTCGAGCATCGAAAGAATCGGCATCGCCACCTCGCCGAGATGCGCGAGGTCGAGAATTCGCCGCTCCAGACCCGCCGCGCGCGCGTCGTCGTCGGCGATTTCCGCGCGTCGCGCCCTGAGCTCATTGCCCAAACCCGCCAGCCGCTTCCGCCATCGCTGCGCGCTGCCGATCACCGCCGCATCGACGAGCAGCCGTTCCCATCGCCACGGCGCCCGCGCCGTTCCATCGATGACCGGAACGGGATCGGAGACGTCAATGTCGTCAACTAAAGTGGCATTGCCTTCAACTTCGAGATCCGACTCCAGCGGCATCGGCGCGAGTTCCGCGTCCGCGCTGATTCCCGGCTCATCCTCACGCGGGCGATCGGGGTCGGGCACTTGAGCCAGCGAGAGATATTCCGCGAAGCGGCGGGCCGAAAGATTTTCCGCGGCGCACGCGAGCAGCGCGAGCAGGGCGCGTCCTCCCGGCTCAGGCCGCCGCGTGCCGCGCGCGAAGTAAGCCGGGATGCCCGCGCGCGCGAGCGCTTCCTGCAAGTACGGCGCGTAGCGCACCGGGTCATGCAGCAGCACGGCGATTCGATCGAACGGGACGCCGCGCCTGGCCTCGGCGGCGATTCGCCGCGCGATCTCGACGCACTCGTGCATCTCGCCCGGGGCCGAAACCACCGTCACGCTCTCGTCCACACCGCGCTTGGGCGGTGCGGTGTCGGCGAACAAATGTGCCTGCAGACGCTCGAGCGAGGGCGCGATGTTTTCGTTCACTGTCGGCGATAATGCAGTTGCGCGCACACCGAGCGCATCTTCAAGGAGCATTTGAACGGGAGAGTCGCCGGCGGGCATGGTCGCGAGAATTGACGGCGAACGCGCGGCAAGGGCCGCAATAAAGTCGCGGTCGAGCGCGCTGTCCAAAGATGGATCGAGCAGCAGCAGCGGCAGTCCAACGAAACGCGGCGGCTGACTCGCGCGAACGGCGCGAGTCGCGACTTTCAGCATCCCGGCGCGATCGATCAGCCCGGCATCGGCCAACTCGGCGTCGAATTGCGCCAGCGTCGCGGCAAGCGCCTCACCCGCGCCGCCGAGCGCACGCAACTCGTCAACGCCGATGTCATTCCATCGAAGCTCGATCAGCGTTCGCGCCAACGCGCGTGAAAAACCGGGACGATTCAACACCGGTTCGAAATGCGCAAGCGCTCCCGACGGCACCAGGCGGAAGACCGCGCGCGCCGCCACCGCCTCGGCCGCGAGTCCGTCCGCGGGCGCGAGATCGGCATCCGCCAGCTCCTCGGCGGCGAGCAAGCCGACCAGCCGGTTCAGCGTCAAGCGATGCACCCCGAGCATCGCGCCGCGCGAAACCGCGAACGCGCGCACCAGGTCGTCGGCGGCCTCCTTGACCGACGCGACCACGAGGATTTCGCTGGCAGATGGCTGCGACTCCAGCCACGCGCGGGCGGCGGCGATGCGGTCGGCGGCGCGCTCCGAGATTATGATTTCACGAGAAGCTGGCATCGACGCGGCGCGACTCGACGCCGCGCCGCAACATTATCGTCTTCCCCGAGGATCGGATCCCGCAAGAGGCCGGGCGGCGTTGTTTCCACAACGCGACAACGGTTGTCAGGGGAATTACTGAGCCAGGTACACCGGATCGCCGACGCGCACCCGGCCCGGCGCACCGATCGATGCGAATACGCCGACGTTCGCGCGATGATGAAACGCGGCGGTGCGCAGGATGGTGTAATCGCGCGCGAGGTCTTGCTGCGGATGCGTCGTCATCACGCAGCGCAGCGCAGGCCGCATCGCGACAATCGTCAGGCTGTCGCCGACTTCCAGCGTGCCGCCTAGCCACTCGTCCTCGATGAACGCGTCGTCGCGCTCGCCGGTGTCGACGAAAATCGTCGGACGGAAGCGGCGCGGATCGAAATTTGAGCCGGGCGCGGCAAGTTTCGCCATATGCCGCAGCGTGCCACTGGCGATCACATGCATTACCGCGCTGTCAAAAAAACTTTCCTTCTCGAGTGCGAAATGGTCGGGCAGCGTGGCGGCGGTAAGCCCGGGAAAAACTTTCTCGACCGGCACGTCGCCGAAAACGGTCGCCGGGTCGATTCCGGCGAGCTCGCCGCGCGCGGCCGCGGCGCGCTCGAGGCTGACTTTGCGGCCGAGCGCCGCGGAAATCAGTGCGGATGCGTCGGCGTCGTCGGCGTGAATTTTGCGGCCGCCGGGCAACTCGATTGTCACGGGCGCCGCGCGTCCCGGCGCGGGCGCAGAATCGTAGGCCGCCCGAAATTCGAAAAGCCGCGGAAACTTCTTGGCGCTGGCGATCTGCCGCGTAACCAGCTCTCTGAGCGCGTACGCGCGATCGCCGACCGCGCCGCGCTCGGTGAAATGAAGCTCGTCGAGCTGCTCGCCGAGCATCGACTTAACCGGGTAGCGCGCGAGCGCGCTGACCTTGCCGATCATTCGCCGCGCTCGATCGCCTTGAACAGCCATCACATGCTGACTCCAGCGCTCGGCGTGGCCGAGGGCTCGCCGGTCGGACTCGAGGCCGGCGTGTTGGCCGGCTTTGGCGACTCCATCGGCTTGGATGCTGACGCTGCGGGAGTCGCCGGCGGCGCGGTGGACGACGCCATCGGGGTCGGCACGGACACCGTCGGAATCGCTTCCGAGGGACTGGGCTTCGACGAAGGACTCGCGGTTTCCGACGGCACCGGAGCGGCCGCCATCAGCGCCGTGCCTGCGCCGTAGTCGTATACGAGTACGCCGCCGAGATGCGCCGAGTAACCAAGCGTCACAATCGCCGCGACGGCGACGATGAGATAGATCGCGCGCGATCCCGCCATGAAGCCGAGCCCCTGAATCAGGATTCGCCACAGTGCGAGGATGCCGAAGGTAATCGCCAGATACTCGCCCAACTCCGCGTGAGTCTTCAGGACATCCCTGGCCGGCGGGCCGAGCGCGTTCCAGATGCGGTCGGCCTCCAAACCACCGGTGAAATACGAACCTCCGGCCGCGAGCGCACCAAGGATCGTCAGCGTCAAGGCGGTGTAGCGAAGCCAGATGCGAGCCGGAGCGGCGCTCGCGACGAGATCGATCAGGACCGCGACGATCAGCAGCCCGACCGTAAAATGATCGACGACCGGATGCAGTTGCCAGGGTTGGAGGAATTTCACCACAGAGTCCATCGGTGCTCCTTGAATTGGGCGGGATCCGAGTACGCGCGGGCAACGAACACGGGAAATTGCGTGGCGCGATGCGCGCGGTCTGTGCAGTTTATCGCAAAGCTTCGGTCCGCGCGCAAATCTGGGGCATACCCGCGCTGGAAATTGATGGGGCGAAGAATTTACGAAATCAGCGGAAAGACGCACCTGCGGTGCGAATGAAAATTCTATTGGTCGCCGGTCGCGCCTCTCATTGTGACCGGCGGCGTGCTGTCAGGCCGCGTTATCGCGATCTCGAGATCGCGTATCTCGACGGTGCTCCACGCGCGTTGAGTGAGCAAATGACGGATCGCAGCGGCCATCGTCAGTGCGCCGAAATCCGGCGTCCACCACTCCTCGAATCCGAACTGCGGTGCGTCAGGGTTGCCCGCGATTGCGCCGCTTTGCGTCTTGCCGACGGTCACGACGACGTTCGCGGCCGCGGGCGAATCCGTCAGCGCAAAATCGCGCAGATACCATCGCACCTGCGGCGTTTCGTTGTCGCCGGGGATCATCGCGCTCGCGCCGGCCGGCGAAACCGCATTTCTCGCGCGCTTACATTCGCTGACGGTCTGAATCGATGTCGCCGGGTCGGACCAGAACAACAGCGCGTGCCGACGCCACGGCGCCTCGCTCGTGTCGGGCGCCGGATGGACGAAATTGACGGCGAGCTGAACATAAAGCGTGAGCGCGACGCCCGCCGCAAGCGCATAACGAATCGAGCTCCATCGCTCCGACTGATGCATCCAATCCACTGCTTGAGCGCCGACGATGGTCAACGGCAACAACATTGCCAATACCGCGTCAGATCGATTTGCTCCCACCGTCGCAAGCATCGGCAGGCTGACGATTGCCCAAACTACCGGCCACGCCGCAACGCGGTCGCCGCTCGGTCGTGAGACCATCGCGATTGCACCGGCGAGCGCGAGAACCAGGACAGTGAATTCGTAAATCACCAAAATCGCGATCGACGTTTGAAGTCCGTGGCCGAAGGCAAGCGGCGGCCAGGCAAACGCGGCGCGCAAGTCGTATCCAACTACGGTCGCGAGAGACCGGGTGAAGAAAGCCGTCGTCAGCAAAAGCCACGGGCCGAGCGCGACGATCGCGCAGACCGCAACGAGCGCGCGACGCCGCTCCCACCATACGCGCAAGCGCAGGCGCCGATGATCGATCCGCACGGCGTCGCCCGCGCCGACGAGAATCAGCGATACGATCATCGCCGCTGAGGTCACGTAGCCAATCGGATCGGCCGAGAGCCACAGCGCTATCGCGACGCCCAATCCCGTCGCGCGCAGCAGGCCCGGTTGCCGGCGCATACTCTCGGCGATTGCGATCGCGATCATCATGAACGCAATCGACGCTATCGCCGTCGAACTGCCACGCGAAAAATAAGTCACGGCCGGCGAAATCGCGATCAAAGCGGCGAAGGCAAGCGCTCCCGCGCGCCCCAGGAACGGACGCATCGCAAATCCGCTCGCGACCGTCAGCAGACCGCATAGCATCACGACAATTCGCGAGGTGGCGTCCGTCGCGCCGGCGGCGGTGAAGATCCAGCCCTGGAGAATCGCGACCCACGAGGCGTGAAGACCGGCGCCCGACGCGAGCGCGGCGCTACCGTGGGCCGCGATCGCGAGCGCCGCAAGCGCGTCGCGCGCCGGCGCCGCGTCGAGCGGACGCGCTCCCAGAGCGATCGCGCGCGTGACGAGCGCATAGACGGCGATCAGGTACCATCCAAGATGCTCCGCCGTGACGACGTAAACCGCTCGCGTCAGCCGTTGGTGGCTCAGGTTGACGGCGGTCGCCGGAGGAGGCGGCGCGAGTCGCGGATCATGCCCGGGGCGATCGGCGGATTCATCGCCGAGCCGCCACTCGTCGTCTGGAATTCTATCCACGCCCGCCATGATTGTTTTCCGCTCTTGCGATTTCGCTATTTCCCGGATTACGGGTTGTCAACGCCGGCGCGCCGAAAATTAATGCGTCCGAAATGCAATTTGCGCTTGAGCGAAACGCGGCTGCGGCTATGCTGAGAGTTTTGGGCCGGGTCACGCGGAAATGCTCAAGATCAAAATATACCCGCGCCGTTTGATCAACGGATCGCTCTCGTTCCTCGCGCTGGCGGCGATTATCGCCCTGTTCTTCGCCTACCGCAGCCACGCCCAGCATCTGATTGCGCACAACATCCCGGTCTCGCTCGACCATCTTCCATATTACGCGTTCTGCTCGTTTTACCGGATGCTCGCCGCGTACGTCATCGCGCTGCTGTTCTCGATCATTTACGGAATGGCGGCGGCGCGCGGCCGGCTCTACGAGCGCATTCTGATTCCCGCGATCGATATCGCGCAGTCGGTGCCGGTGGTCGGTTTTTTCCCCGCCGCGGTCTATTTCTTCGTCGCGCTCGCGCATGGCAGCCGGCTTGGGGTCGAGATGGCGGCGGTCTTTCTCATCTTCACCAGCCAGGCGTGGAACATGGCGCTGGGCGTTTACGAAGCCGTCAAAACGATTCCCGACGACTCGCGGGATGCGCTCGAGTCGTTCGGCGCGCGCGGATGGCTCAAGTTCAAGCGGCTGCTGATGCCGGCCAGCGTGCCGAAGCTGGTGTACAACTCGATCCTGTCCTGGGTCGCGGGATGGTACTTCCTCATCGCGTGCGAAATCATCACGGTCGGTCCGGCCAGCTACCGGCTGCCCGGGCTGGGCAGTTTCCTGTGGGAGGCCGCCGAAAACGGACGTAATTTCGATCTCGCCGCGGGACTTCTCACCTTGCTCGCGATCATCGTGCTGATGGACATGATCGTGTGGCAGCCGCTGTCCACGTGGGCCGAGAAGTTTCGCTACGAATTCGCGGCGGCGTCGGGCGCGGCGCAGTCGCTGGGGATGTTCGACGCGCTGGCGGGGATCGGCCCGGCGGTCACGCGGGTGCTGCGCTCGATCCTGCTGCCTCCCATGAGACTGATCGCCAGCGCGCTGAATGCGATGCCGCGCGGTCCGCAGCTCTCGCCGGAACAAGGCAAGCGCGCAGGCCAGATCGTGCGGACGCTGGTGATCGGCGCGATCGTGATCTTCGTGGCGTGGGCCCTGGCCAAGGGTTTTTTCGCGTTGATCAGAACGCTGTCGCAGCCCTGGCCCTCCGACGCGAAGGAGATTCCGGCCGCAATCCTCGCCTCGACCATTCGCATGACGGTCGCCTACGCGATCTCGCTGGCATGGACGGTACCGTGTGCGCTGGCCGCCAGCGAGAGTCCGCGCTTCAACCGAATCCTCTCTCCGATCGCGGAAATTGTCGGCTCGATGCCGGCGACGGCGCTGTTCCCGGTCATCGTTATCTTCGTCATCCAGGTTACCGGCGGGATGAATCTTGCATCGATCCTGCTCATCCTGACCGGGATGCAATGGTATCTGCTGTTCAACCTGCTCGCGGGAGTGAACCAGGTGCCCGAAGACTTGAAGGAAGCCGCGCGCGCGTTCGGGCTCTCCCGCTACGCGAGGTGGCGCAAGCTGATTCTTCCCGCCGTGATGCCGTCGCTGATCACCGGCAGCATCACCGCGTGGGGGGGAGGATGGAATGCGCTAATCCTGTCCGAATACTTCGTATATAAAAGCCAGACCTACCAGGTAATCGGAATCGGCGCGCTGCTGGACGCCGCCACCTATAAGACCGGCAACGGCGTGATGATTCTGCTGAGCCTGCTCTCAATGATAGCGGTGGTGCTACTGTTGAACCGGCTAATGTGGCGGCCCTTGTACAACCTGACCACGGAGCGATACAGGCTGGACTACTGAAGCGTGCCTGACTATGTGCGATTCGGACTCACCTGACCCATGGCCCTGCTTGAGCTCAAACACGTCTCGAAAAATTTCGCGCACGCCAAGGGCACGCTGCAGGTGCTCGATGACATCAGCTTCGACGTGGATGAGGGCGAATTCGTCGCGATCGTCGGCCCGTCGGGATGCGGCAAGTCAACCCTGCTGCGCATCGTCAACGGCATCGTGCCGATGACTTCGGGACAGGTGCTGTACCGCGGCCGCCAGGTCGACGGGATCAACCTCGAATGCGCACTCGTGTTCCAATCGTTTGCGCTGCTGCCATGGCTGACGGTCAAAGCCAACGTCGAACTCGGCCTCGAAGCGCAGGGACTGCCGCTGGCTGAGCGCGAAAAGCGCTCCGGAATATATATCGACAAGGTCGGCCTCGACGGCTTCGAAGAGGCGTACCCGCGGGAGCTCTCGGGCGGAATGAAGCAGCGCGTCGGTTTCGCCCGGGCGCTGGCGGTCGAGCCCAAGGTGCTGCTGATGGACGAGCCGTTCTCCGCGCTGGATGCCCTGACCGCGATCACGCTGCGCGAGGAAATGCTCGACATCTGGCAGTCGCCCGACATGCCGGTAAAAACCATCGTGCTCGTGACCCACATCATCGAAGAGGCGATCGAGCTTGCCGATCGGGTCATCGTGATGGCGTCGGGTCCCGGACGTATCGTCAAGGATCTCAAAGTCGAATTGCCAAGACCGCGCGACCGCCGCGCGGAAGCTTTCAACGCGCTGAGCGACAAGGTCTTCTCGCTGATCGAGGAGCGCGGCTGATGGCTCCTGCGTCCATATACCCGCTTCCCGATTGCGCGCTGACGCTGGTCTTCGGCCTGCTCGAATTGCTCAAGGATCGCGGCGGGCGCGAGGACGGCTACAAGATCGCGCGCGATCTCAATTTCAATTTCGGCGATTTGCTCAAGGTGATGAAGGCGGCGGAAATCCTCGGCTTCGTTTCAACTCCGGCCGGCGACGCGGTGCTCGAGCCGCTGGGGAAGCAATTTCTCGACGCGAAAATCAACGAACGCAAGCTGATCGTGCGCGGGCAGTTGAAGAAACACAGCCTCTTCAGCTACTTCATCCGCCTGCTGCATGGCCAGGAGGACAAGTCTCTTACCCGGGAAGTCGTGCTCTCGCACCTGGCGATGCTGCTGCCGAGCGAAAAGCCCGAGCGCCAATTTTCCACGATGGTGAACTGGGGGCGTTTCGCCGAGCTGTTCGGCTATAACAAGGACGAGGACCGCTTTTATCTCGACAATGAATAGGCGCTTGCGCCAGGAGGAGAAATCGGGTTTCGCTCTCCGAATCTTCTCACTTCGCCACGCGCCACCCGCCGTCTAACCGTGTAAGATTCGCCCCACGATGGCCTCCACCGTCACGCACGCCATCATCGGCACCGCCGGCCACATCGATCACGGCAAGACCGCGCTGATCAAGGCGCTCACCGGCCAGGATACTGATCGGCTGAAGGAGGAAAAGGAGCGGGGGATTTCGATCGATCTCGGCTTCGCCTACTTCACCCTGCCCGACCGCTCTCGCGCCGGCATCGTCGACGTCCCCGGCCATGAGCGCTTCATCCGCAACATGCTCGCCGGCGCCCACGGCATCGATCTGGTGCTGTTCACCGTGGCGGCCGACGACGGCGTGATGCCGCAAACGGAGGAGCATCTCGACATCCTCCATCTGCTCGGCACCCGCCGCGGCATCTTCGTGATCACCAAGGCCGACCTCGCCGACGCCGCCCGCCTTCACGAGGTGCGCGACGAGATCGAGCTGCTCGCCGACGGCACGACGCTCGCCGGCGCGCCGATAATCGAGGTCTCGTCGATAACCGGCCTCGGCCTCGATAAATTGCGCGCCGAGATCATCCGCCAGCTCGACGGCTTTCAGGCGCGCCGTGCCACCGGCGTCTTCCGTCTTCCTCTCGATCGCGCGTTTGTGATCAAGGGGCACGGCGTCGTCGTCACCGGCACGGCGATGGGCGCCGAAGTCAGGGTCGGGGATAAGCTGCGCGTGCTGCCGTCGGGAAACGAAGTCCGCGTGCGTTCGATCCAGGTGCATTCGGATTCCGTCGAGAGCGCCGGCTTATGCCAGCGCGTCGCGCTGAATCTCACCGGCGCCGAAAAGCTCGGCCTCGCACGCGGCGACGTGCTCGCCGACGAGCGGCTGGACTCCGCGACGGCGCGTTTCGACGCCTGGCTGGAGATTCGTCCAGCCGCCAAACGCGCGCTCAGGAGCAACACGCGCGTGCGGCTGTTCATCGGCGCCGCTGAAACCATCGCCCGCGCGATCGTACTCGACGACGCCGGCGTGATCGCACCCAAAACTGCGGCCTTCGCGCAGCTCGTGACCGACGAGCCGGTCGTCGCGCTCCTGGGCGACCGCTTCGTCATCCGCGACGAAACCAATTCGCGCACGCTGGGCGGCGGCGTCGTGTTGAACCCGCTGGGCCGCCGCGTCCGCAAACCGGCCGAGGCCTATCGCGCCAATCTCGGCTTGCTCAAGGATGCGTCGGGCGCCGACGCGATCGACGCGTTGATTAGTTTGCAGGAAAGTTTCGCGCTCGGCACGGCCAGGATTGCGACCCTGATGAACATTCCGATCGCGGAGGCCGAAGATGCGCTCCGCGAAGCGCTGCGCTTTGTCAGGCTGTCGGCCGGCGACGAAGAAGCGTTCACCACGCGGACCAGGTGGGACACCCTCAAACGCTTTGCGCTCGACGCGCTGGCGGCGCATCACAAGACCGAGCCGCTGTCGCCGGGCCTCGAGATGGAAGCGATGCGCACGCGGCTGCCCTACGCAATCGGCGCGCGCGCGTTCCGTCCGATCGTCGATCGCCTCAGTCGTGAATCTGAAATCGTGCGCGAGGAAAGTGTGCTGCGGCTGAAGAGCCATCGCGTGCAACTCGGCGGCGACGCGCAGACGCTCGGCGCGAGCGTCGAAGCCGTGCTCACGCGCGCCGAGTTCCAGCCGCCCGATCTCAAGCAGTTGGCCGACGCGTTGAAAATTCCCGCCAACCAACTGCCGCGCCTCAGAAGCGTGATGCTCGCGATGGAACGCGAGGGGCGCGTCGTCAAGATCGCCACCGACCTCTACTTCAGCCGCGCCGCCGCCGACGCCGCCCGCGATCGCCTGGTCGAGTATCTCAAGACTCGTCCCGAAATCACCGCGGCGGTGTTTCGCGATCTGCTCGGCGCTTCGCGCAAGTTCGCAATCGCGCTGCTCGATCACTTCGACCACATCGGCGTGACCACGCGCGTCGGCGACACCCGCCGCCTCCGCCCCCCGGAAAAGGCATAAGCGAAAACCTCAGCTCAGCTCGAATAGCTTCCCCTTGTACGACCGCGAGGCCAGGTCTATCGCGCCCTCGCCAGCGAGCCTGCGGCCATCGGAGATCTGTATAATGCCCGCCAGGTGCCACTTGTTTTTCCCCGTACTCTCGTAGGTCCCCTGACCGATGCCGCTGAGACCGTCGCCATTGTCCAGGAATGCCGTCCCACACTCACTGTAAGTTCCGCTCTTGGGACCGCCAACGAAGGTTACTGTGGTGAAGACTGCTCCAAATCCCGTCGCCGTCCCTTCCCAAGTCACTTGATTGAGAACGCTACCTGCTGGCCCAGGACTGCAGGTAATCGTGATGAACTTGAACGAAAATTCCCCTGCTGGTTTACGCGATGCCATACGCTTGTTCTCCTTACGTTGCGAGTTGAGTTCGCTACGACGCGAAAGTCCTCGTTTTTCTACTATGGCGTCGGGCTTAAGGCGAGCAGCGCGGTTAGATGGGTTCCGCGCGCTCCGGCTGACTTCGCCGCGGCGATGCGCGACAATAGCGGCGATGTCCAAACCGAAGGACAACAATCCCTCGCGGGGCGACCTGATTCGCCTGACTGCGCGGTGCAAGGCTGCGGGTTGAGCCGGTAAGCTCGGTCCGGCGGACCTCTCCGCAGTCCTCGCGCGGCTCGATTTGCCGAGCCACCCTGATTTGCTCGTCGGAATCTCCACGGGCGACGACGCCGGAGTGTTCCGTCTTTCCGACGATCTCGCAATCGTGAACACTGTGGATTTCTTCACGCCGGTGGTGGACGATCCTTTCACCTACGGACAGATCTCCGCCGCCAATGCGCTGTCGGACGTCTATGCGATGGGCGGATCGCCGCGCACCGCGCTCAACATCGTATGCTGGCCGCAAACCGGATTGCCCGGCGAGATGCTCGCCGAAATTCTGCGCGGCGCGGCCGAGAAGGCGCGCGAGGCTGGCGTCGTAGTCGTTGGCGGTCACACCGTCGCCGACGAAGAAGTCAAATTCGGAATGGCTATCACGGGCGTGATCGATCCGCGCCGAATCGTGCGCAATGTCGGCGCGCAAGTCGGCGACGCGCTCGTGCTCACCAAGGCGCTCGGCACGGGAATCCTGATGACCGCGTTCAAGCGCGACAAGTTGGCCGACGAGCCGTACCAGGCTGCGGTCCGCTCGATGACGCAGCTCAACGCCGCAGCCGCAGCCGCAATGCTGAAGTACGACGTTCACGCCGCCACCGACGTCACGGGATTCGGCCTCGTCGGTCATGCGCTCAAGATGGCCGAGGGCAGCGCCGTCACGATCGTGTTCGAGGAATCCGACTTGCCGTTGCTGCCCGCAGTGCTCGAGCAATGCCGCGCCGGAATGATTCCCGGCGGCGGCGAACGCAATCGCGAGTACTACGCGCCCAGCGTCCGCATCTCCGACGAAGTTTCCGACGAGATCGCGGCGATTGCCTTCGATCCGCAGACCTCAGGCGGACTGCTGATCGCGATCCCCGACAAGCAGTCACTTGCCCTGCTGGCGGAGCTTCAGAATTGCGGGCATCGCGACGCCGCGATCGTCGGCCGCGTCACGGCTCGCCGCGAACACCCGATCGAACTAGTCTAAGCTGGGGTCGGCCCCCTTCATCAGCTGGATCGCCTCGGTCGCACGGCGCCGCAACGGCTCGCACGCGTCGTGCGCCGGGTCATCGGCAGTCGAACCGTACCCCCCTTTTCCACGGAAAATCTCCCCGCGCGCGCCCTATCCGCGGTTGACGTTTGAGGCCTGCAATCCCTTGGGCCCTTGCGCGACCTCGAACTCAACGCGCTCCCCCTGCTCGAGCGAGCGGAACCCTGCCCCATCGATGGCGCTATAATGAACGAACACTTCCTGCCCGTCCTCCATCGTGATGAAGCCGTAGCCCTTCTTCGGGCTGAACCACTTAACAGTCCCGTTAGCCATTTTCCCCCGTACCTCCTGAAGGGAACCAGCCGGAGCGCCCCCTCAGGGCCTTCTCCCCCGGCGACGCGCTTGCCCCCAAGCAGCGCGCGTAACGGCGCGCATATAGCACAAGATGGGGCGCTTACCAAATAGGTAGCTTGTGGCGGGAATGGCAGCGACGTAGAGCGAAACATGGTAAAGGGTATGCGGGTTTTATCCCGGCGCCTTAGCCGTCTTTGTCTGTGGCTACCCGGGGCTATTCGGACATTTTTCGGACAGAGGCTCATGCTGATCGCACCGGGCTGATAGTGGCGATCTTCGCGGTGTTGCGATGCTCTTGGTTATACGCGCTGATCTGCTCAGCCGCGGCGTCGAGGTCATCGTTGGAGGTGATGTTATAGCGGCTGAAGATGCTCTGAGTTCTGTGCCCGCTAATTTTCATCGCGACATCCCGGTCGACGCCGGAGCGGACGGCGTTTCTGATGCCTGATCGCCGCAGGTCGTGAGGGTTCAGCCTGTGTGTGGCGAATTACTGATTCTTGGGGAAATCAGTAATTCGCGACACACAGGCGGGAATGGCCGACCACGATAACGCCGGCGGCATGCGTTTCAGTAGTGGGCTCGACGGCTCGTCGGCGTTGAGCGGCCGTCTGCCACGGATTGCCGCCGGACGATAGTGCTCGGTGTGGGTCTTCGGCCTTTCGCAGTTTCTCTACCCCCCCACCCCTATCAATTTCGCGACCACGCGCGCGTGCTTGCGCCTCGGTCAACGCTCGGCCGGTCGTAGAGATTTTGACCCCCTATACCCGAACAATGCCGTGCTCGACCGGAACGGCGTCGCTAGGACCGGTAATCGATCGCACGAAGTGTCTTGAAGGACGCGCCAGCAACTGCTGTCCGCCTGATTGTTGAACTTAACGCGAATCAACAAAATGGCCAGGCAGGCCGAGCGGCTGGCCGCCGAGCTGGTGCGCGCGGCGCGTCAGGTGGAGCTGCCGTTTTCGGTGCGGCAATGTGGATCGCTGATGAACGTGTTTTTTCTCAAAGAGCCGCCGCCGGCGACGATCGCGCGCGAGGACGCCCGCGCGGTCGCCAGCTTTCATCTGGCAGCCCTCAATCAGGGTTTGTTTCTCGCACCCCGCGGGATGATCGCACTCTCGACCGCGATCAATGACGAAGTCCTGAGCGAGATTTGCGAGCGCGCGGCGAAGGCGATGGCCGATGTCGCGCAGGCCTTCGAGTAGCCACCGCATCGGCATCTCAGTGCAGGAGACGCGCGCGGCAAGTCCGCGTGCGCCTCCGCATTTTTCAGTTCTTCACTGCCCGGGAATGCCGCTCACTGTTCACGCCGCCTTCAGATCCGACGTGCAATGGGGGCATCGCGTGGCGCCGAGCGCAATCGCGCTCAGGCAATATGGACATTCCTTGGTCGTGGGTGGCGCGGGCTTTTCACCGGCGAGGTGATTCACCCACTTGACGAGGAGAAAGACCGCGAACGCGATTATCACGAAGTCGATGATCGTGTTGATGAACAATCCGATG
>Ga0074044_10001017_pt1 | contig 25736 bp, 21 predicted proteins | sample BogForMeECP23OM1_FD_94443 | JGI IMG/M metagenome (GOLD analysis project Ga0074044, IMG submission 94443) | Bog forest soil microbial communities from Calvert Island, British Columbia, Canada - Bog Forest MetaG ECP23OM1 | ecosystem: Environmental > Terrestrial > Soil > Wetlands ... | reverse complement strand
GAGGGTAGGATCGTCGGATCGGAGTTGACGAATGTATGAACGCTTCACCGATCGCGCTCGCAAGGTGATGCAGTTGGCCAATCAAGAGGCCCAGCGCTTCAACCACGAGTACGTCGGAACCGAACATGTCTTGCTCGGCCTGATCAAGGAAGGAAGTGGCGTCGCCGCCAACGTCCTGCGGAACCTGGACGTCGACCTTCGCAAGATCCGCAACGAGGTCGAGAAGATTGTTCAGGCCGGCCCGGAAATGGTCACGATGGGCAAATTGCCCCAGACCCCTCGAGCCAAGAAGGTCATCGAGTATGCCATCGAGGAAGCCCGCAATCTGAACCACAATTACGTGGGGACCGAACACCTCTTGCTTGGCCTCTTGCGCGAGCAGGAAGGGGTGGCCGCCCAGGTCTTGATGAACCTCAACCTGAAGCTCGAAGAAGTGCGCGAGGAGGTGCTCAACTTGCTCGGTCACGGGATGGACGCTGGCGGCGAAAGCGAACGCGGTGCCACGTCAAAAGGCAACAAGTCCAAGACTCCGGCCCTGGACTCATTCGGACGCGACCTGACCGACCTGGCACGGCAAGGAAAGCTAGACCCGGTCATTGGCCGCCAAAATGAAATCGAGCGCGTGATCCAGGTGCTTTCCCGCCGCACCAAGAACAACCCCGTACTGCTCGGTGAAGCCGGGGTCGGCAAGACGGCGATCGTCGAGGGGCTCGCCCAGATGATTGTCGATGGCAACGTTCCCGAGTTGCTCCGGGATCGCAGGATCGTGGTGCTGGATCTCGCCATGATGGTCGCAGGCACCAAGTACCGCGGCCAGTTCGAAGAGCGGATCAAGGCCGTGATGAACGAGGTCCGGCGCGCCAAGAACACCATCCTCTTCATCGACGAGCTGCACACCCTGGTGGGCGCCGGCGGCGCGGAGGGCGCGATCGACGCGTCCAACGTCCTCAAGCCGGCCCTCGCCCGCGGTGAGGTCCAGTGCATCGGGGCGACCACGCTCGACGAGTACCGCAAGTATATCGAGAAGGACGGGGCCCTGGAGCGGCGGTTCCAGACCATCGTCGTCGAGCCCCCCAGCAAGACCGAGGCCCTCGAGATTCTCCGCGGCCTGCGCGACCGCTACGAGGCCCATCATCGCGTTCAGATCACCGACGACGCGCTCGAGGCCGCCGTCGAGCTCTCCGACCGCTACATCACCGGCCGCTGCTTGCCGGACAAGGCCATCGACGTGGTCGACGAGTCGGGCGCTCGCGTTCGTCTCAAGGCCATGACCCGGCCTCCCGACCTCAAGGAGCTCGACGAGCAGATCGAACGCCTGAACCAGGACAAGGAAGAGGCCGTCGCCAACCAGGACTTCGAGCGGGCCGCCGCCCTGCGGGACCAGGCCGACAAGCTCAAGAAGAAAAAGGAAACGATCACCCGCGAGTGGCGCGAACGGTCGAAGGAAGTGGACGGCACGGTCGACGAGGAAGTGATCGCCGAGGTCGTCAGCAAGATGACCGGGATCCCGCTCACCCGTCTCGAGACCGAGGAAACGGCCCGGCTGCTGAAGATGGAAGACGACATCCAGAAGAGAGTCATCTCGCAGTCAGAGGCCATCAGGCGGATCAGCGAGGCGGTGCGGCGGAGCCGGGCCGGGCTCAAGGATCCCAAGCGGCCGATCGGCAGCTTCATCTTCGCCGGACCCACCGGCGTTGGCAAAACCCTGCTCGCCAAGGCCCTCGCCGAGTTCATGTTCGGCGATGCCGACGCTCTGCTTCAGATCGACATGTCCGAGTACATGGAGAAACACAACGTCTCGCGGCTGATCGGGGCGCCTCCGGGTTACGTCGGCTATGAGGAAGGGGGTCAGCTCACCGAGAAGATCCGCCGCCGGCCCTACGCGGTCGTCCTCCTGGACGAGATCGAGAAGGCCCACCCCGACGTGTACAACATGCTCCTCCAGATCATGGAAGAGGGCCGGCTGACCGACAGCTTCGGCCGCAACGTCGATTTCAAGAATACGATCATCATCATGACCACCAACGCCGGGGCCGAGGTCACCTCGAGCTCGAATATCTTCGGGTTCGACCGCGGCCGCGATGAGGCGAGCAGCTACGAGCAGATGAAGGAACGGCTCAAGGTCGCGATCGAGAAGTATTTCCGGCCCGAGTTCCTGAACCGGCTCGACGACGTGATCGTTTTCCACTCGCTGAACAAGCAGGATCTCAAGCAGATCGTCGATATCGAGCTCTCGAAGATCCGGGGCCGGATGGCCGACCGCGGACTGGAGCTCATGCTCACCGACGAAGCCAAGGACTACTTGATCGCCAAGGGCTACAACCCCGACTATGGCGCTCGCCCGCTCCGCCGGGCCATCGAGAACATGATCGAAAACCCGCTCAGCGAGGAGATCCTGCGGGGCTCCTTCAGCGGCAAGAACATCATCGTCGTCGAGGTCGAAGGCGAGGGCGAGGGCGATTCGCGACGGCTCAAGTTCCAGGCCACCACCAAGCAAGAGGCCCAGGGGCCTGCCCTCGCCGGCGTTGGCGGCCAGGCGGAGACCAGTCCCGGCTCGGCCGGTTCCTGATCTCGACGACCCTGACCATCCGTCCCTTGAACCCGAAGAGGGGAAGAAGCAGCTTGCTTCTTCCCCTCTTTTTTTTCGGGGCAGAGGCAACTTCCACGTGCCATGGCTCAAGCCTTCGGAGACTGACTCATTCATGGAGCCGGAACCAAGACCGGCTAAACCATGCACCAACGACTGGTGCAAATGCGGTAAATAGGCACCAAGGGAGCCTTGGGGGGGGCAAGTCCTGGCCACACATCCGCATTTGGGACAGAGGTTTCTCGCTGGCAAGGGAATTCCCTTACCCCCGATTCCCCATTTAGCTCAGGCGATGGTGCCTGGCCAAAGGCTCACGGAAGGTTCCAGGCGTGCCTGCCGAATGACCATCAGCCGCAATGCCTGTTCTTTTCTTGCTTTTGGTGCCGGTAAAACTTGGCAAAACCCCCCGACCGTGATAATCTAAGTCAAAGGAGTATCACGAGATGACGATCCATTTACCCGAGGATTTGGAGAGCTCGATCCAGGCAGCCGTCCATAGCGGGCGGTACGCCTCGGTGGACGATGCTATCACCCAGGCCGTGCGTTTGCTCCTCCGCCTGCCGAACGCCCCCGCCAGAAAGCCGCTCACCGAGCAGGAACTGGAACAGAAGCTGGTTGAATCTGGTTTCCTGGCCAGCGTACCGCCGCCCCGCGACCCCGCTACGCCAGCCTGGAATTTCGATCCTGTGAAGATCGAAGGCGAACCCATCTCCGAAACCGTCATCCGCGAGCGGCGGTGATGGCCGCTTACGTCCTTGAGATGTCGGGTCGTCCGTCGGCCTTGACCTTGCCCAGCGTCTTGAGAGTCTTCGTGTCAAAAGCCGTCACGCTCGAGTCACCGCCGTTGCTGGTGAATCCTCGGTTCAGGTCGGCAACGAATGCGATGCCGTGCACGCCAGGCGTGCCGGAAATCTCGCCGACCACCTTCTCGCTTTCGAGATCCAGGACAACCACGTGCGTGCCTCGCGTGACGAAAAGTCTTTGGGAAGCAGGGTCAACCTCAAGAAAGTCCCACCCCCCTTCGCCGCCGATCGCGAGCTTGCGCACCTTCTCGTAGCCGGACAGAGGATCCTGAGCACCAGCCGGCGTAACCACCGCCAAAACCAGTGCGGACATCAGCACGAAACCGCGTCGTACCATCATGATCGTTCCTTTCCATGCCACGGCTCTGCACCGGGCTTGTTCAAGAAGTGAATCTCGCCAAGGGGAATGACGGCGTAAGACTCGGGAGGATCCGTCATGATGACGATCTGGGTCGATGACTGGCCCGTGTGGCCGACCTGCTGCTTGCCATCGCGCGAAGGGGCGAAGCTGATCGCGCGGGGTGTGGCCATGCCCAAGTCCTGAAGGCTGCCGCCGCCCACCGGCCAGGTGCGGTCGCCACCGCGGCGGCCGACGCGGAAATAACGGCCGTAGGGGACCGCCACGTCGCCAAAGCGCCCCTTGAGCAGCGCCGCGCCTTTTTGCAAGGCCTCGAGAAGCTGCCCGTCGGTCAAGCTCGCGGGCGGCTCGGTCTTCCTGGCCGTGTCGCCGCCGAGCGCTTTCTTGAAGAAGTAGTACGCCAGGGCACCTTGCGAATCGGGTTGGGCCCGGCGGTTCCAGGTCCGGATCAAGTCGCAGACCGGGGCCGTGTCACCTCCCTGCTCCGCATCCTTGGCGTGATTCCAGGCTGACTCGAGCCGAGCCTGCCAGCGCTCGGCGTGCCAGACCTGGGTGCTGAAGGCAATCGCGATCGCCTGCTCGGCGTTGACTGCGGCGGCGGCGTCGAGCAAGTCCGTCACCATCTCGGCACGCTGGCGCGCGTCCGGCGAAGGCGACTCGTTATAGAGGTACGGATGTTCGGCGTACCGGGTCCGCGGCGGCTGGTCGTGGTTCATCATCGCGGCCGGCGAGCAGTTGCAGTTCTGCATCCAGCCGCATGGTGGGTTCTCGATCTGCACCAGGTCGGACATCGCGTGGATCCCTTTCCAATCGTTGGCCGACGTGTTGCCCGGAATGGGCCGGCTGGAGCGGTCAACTGGAGGGCCAGCCCTGAGCCCTGAGCCCCTCATGAGAACTCCGCGCGAGAGACTCATCGCTTGGGGGCAGGTTCATCGAAGCCCCGCTGTTTCAGGTACTCGACCAAGGCTGCGTCCACGAGCTTGGCAACGTCGGTCCGACAGAAATCCGCGCCTCTTTCAACCCAGTCCCGCCATTCCGTGCGGCCTTTGATGGTCAACGCGGTCGGCCGTGGATTCTCCCGTGTTGGTCTCGCCTTGGGCTTCGCCATCTCCCCAGTCTCCACCTCAGTATCTTGAGAACCTAACGAATAGCCTAAGTTAGCACTTTCATGTAAAACTTACGGACTTGCGCGGTATCCGGCAAGGCCGAAAGACAGAGCAAGCAAGCAAATTGGTCAAATTACATCAACGTTACTGCCTGAGGCTTGATAAAGCAAGCCTGTGGTAACGTCTTAAGGTGCACAAAATCTGTAGCTAGCTGCGAAAACATCAGTATCTAATCTCACGCAGGTGCTACTTTGGTAGTATTGAGTACAGGCAGGCTTGTGATGGGTCGTCCCGTCCGATTGACCTCGGTAGGGCTAATTAACGCGGGCCTCTCGTCCCGATCTTGGGATACCTTCTGGTTTGATACGTATTCGGGAGATCAATATCCATGGCCAGTTCACCCGATCGTCCTCAACTGTCCGACCTGGAAGAGGGTTGGGACGGAGTTTTCCACGACAGCCTCGTTTGGGCCTGGGTCCCTGCCGAGAACGAGCCGCCCCAGGAACTGCGCCTGAAGCGAGATGGCGAAACCGAGCCGTGGGTGACCTGGGACCTGGATGGCGGAGAGATGCATTCGGAAGAGCGACGACCCGAAACCGCCTTTGGGTCGGACGACTCGAGAGCCTGATGCGACGAGTTCTTCATCAGAGAGCGCCAGTTGCTCCGATGCGTGGCCGAACAGCGGCTTGAGCGGCTATCCCGGAGCCATGCGTATTCATCCGACCGCGCCAAGAGGCTCAGCCTCGTTCGCGGACGAAGGCCCAGTCACAACTCTTCGTAAAATTGGCCCAGGCAGTAGTCGATGGCCTCGGGGCGGAGCCGGCTGTCGCCGTCTTCCTTACCGTCGGCCTCGTCGAGAGGCTTGGGGTTGACGTCGGGGTTCTCATCGGCGAGGGCCGATTTGCGGTCAAGCAACTTCGCCCGCCGCGCAGCCCGGAAGCGATCCATGACGACGACGAAGGCCGGAACGAGGACGGGACGGACAAGGAAGGTGTCAAGCAGGATTCCCAGGCCCAGGGCAAAGCCCAGCTCGCGCAGGGAGGTCAAGGTACCGGTGAGCATCGAACCGAACGTGCCGGCCATGATCAGGCCGCACGAGCTGATGATGCCGCCGGTGTGGGCTACGGCCAGACGTGTTCCCTCGGTGATGCCGTGCTTTTCCTCTTCCTCGATCACGCGGGCCATGAGCAGGATGTTGTAATCCTCGCCCACGGCGACAAGGATCACGAACAGAAAGAAACCGACCGTCCAGTCCAGTCCGCCCCAGGGCTCAGTGCCGTGATGGAGCGACCGGAAGACCAGTTCGGTGACGCCGAGCGACGCCAGATAGCCCAGCACAACCGTGAGGATCAGGTAGAGGCAGATCCCGGGCCGGCGCAAGAGCGCTACGAGGATCGCGTAGACCCCCAGCGTGACCAGAATGTACATCCTCTGCTGGTCGCTGGTGGTCACGTTCTTGAGATCGTTGACTGCCGAGGTGGACCCGGCCAGGCCGATCTCAGCCGAACCGTGCAGCGGCTCGCCGGGATGGGTTGCGGTGGTCAAGACCTGCCGCACGTCCTCCAGCGATTCCAGGCTCGAATGAGCGAAGGGATCGGACCGGAAGACGATGTCGAACCGGGTGATGTGGTTGAGATCTGCCTTGTTGAGCGGATTGGTGCTGACGTAACGAGAATCGACGGCCGCGCGCATGGCCTGATCGGCAAGGCGCTGGAGGAACGTCTTATCTTTGTCGGGAACTGGCGGCTTGCCGAGCGGCTGGGACAGCGAGCGGACCTCGGCCACGACCGGGATGGACATCAGTCGGCGGCTCATTTCCTGGACGGCGTTGCGCCCTGCCGGCGACCGGAAGTCGATGCGTGGGTTATCGACGAGGGCCACCGTCGGACTGAGCTCGCCGACTGCAAAATAGCGGCGGATGACGCTGGCGCCGATGACGCTGGGCCGGTCCGGGTCCAGGTCGGCGAGCTGGCTATAGCTGGCCTTGGTCTGCGCACCGATGATCGCCAGCGGAATCAGGCCGGCCAGGCAGAAGGTCAGGATCGTGATCGGATACTTGACCACGAGATCAGCGACGCGGATCCAGAAACCCGTCATGGGAATCTGCTCCAGGCTCTCGGCCTCGGGATCGGCACCCTTCTCGTGGTGCGGCGGCTTGAACGGCCAGAAGATTGCTCCCCGCAGCCATGAAAGCAATACCGGCGCCAGCGTCAGCGCGGCGACGAGGGCCATCGTCAGGCTCAGTGCGATTGCGGGCCCCGTGTACTGGATCTTGGCGAATTCCGAGAAGTAGAGCATTCCCAGGCCGACGATCACCGTCCCGGCGCTGGCGATCAGGGCCGCGCCGACCTGGATGATCGCCTCACGCAGCGCGTCGGTCCGCGATCGGCCTCGCCTCAGTTCCTCGCGATAGCGGGCGATCAGGAACAGGCAGTAATCGGTACCGGCCCCGAAGAGCACGACAACCACAAAAACGCGCGTGATATTGATCACCTGGAAGGTGATTCCGGGGACTTCCGTCAGCAGGGCAATTCCCTTCAGGGACGCAACCACCGAGAGGGCAATCGTCAGCAGCGGGATCATTGCCAGAAGCGGAGAGCGATAGACGATCAGCAGGATCACCACGACGAGCAGGACGGTTGTCCTGGTGGTGCTTTCGATGCTCTGGTTGGCCGCGGTGTTCATGTCATGGCCGACGACCGCGGACCCGGTAACCACCCGACGCAGGCCCTCAGGCAGAGGGGGACTGGTCTGGAGGTACTCGAGAATCCGGTCCACGGCGACCCGCGTCTTCTTGGACAGGTAGGTACCCTTCAGCGAGACGATCGTGAGCACCGCCTGACCCGGTCCCTCAGCGCTTTTGCCGATCAAACGTGGTCCGATCACGGGCGACCAGTGGCCGTCGAGCTTCTTCTTGACCCCCAGCTCAGGGTTGGCCTGGCTGAACTCTAGGAAGTCGGCGGCTCGCTCCTTGACCAGGGCGAAATCGGCCGCCGTCAGCGGTTCGCTGCTTCGTTCATAAATCACAACAAACTGGGAGCTTGCAGCGTCCCGAGGGAAACCTCGCTCGAGCAGGTCCTGGCCGATGACGCTGGGATAGTCGCGGGGAAAGAAGCGAACGTCGTCGTCCTTGGTCACCTGATCCCAGGGCGGCGCGTATCGAAAAAGCAGAAAAGCCACAACCGCCCAGGCCAGCACCACGAGCCAGGAGTGACGTTGGACCAGCCGGGCAAGGAGTGAGAACATGAGTCAACGCATTTCCGAAGTGAAGTGAGAGGTCAGGCCGTCGGAGTCGGGACTTCCCTCTGGCAGCCGCGCATCCTGTCCGATTCCGATCGCCCAAAAGTCACTCATCTTACGGAGTTTGAACATAGTCGATCGCACCGATGGTGTCAAAGCGAAAGCCTTCCTGGAACAGGGGGCGGGCCAGTTCGTTTTTCGACGGACCCGGGCGGGAAGTCATCCAGCTCATCACGATGTCGGATCTTCGCAACCTGGGTCTTGTCGGGGTAAATATAATGATCTAGTAAAGGGATGAGTGCCAGACGTTTTAGGGCGCTCGACCACCAGAAGACCTTCAGGGCTGGGGATTCCGTGTTTGAACCAATCGCTTGCAAACTTCGTGAGACCTGGACCGGGCGGCTAGCTCACTACCGCACCCATCGCAATGACGAGCACCTCGCAGCGCTTTTCGAAGAGGCTACCAGGTACGTCGGTCTGCACCTCGAAAACGACCTCTGCCGATCTGACCACTGGTCGGGCGTGACGCTCCGGCATGCAGCCGCCATTCTCCTGTTCCTGGCCGACAAGGGCGTTGTCACGCGATCCACGCGTCATGGCAGGCGCATCTTCGAGCCGCTTCCCCATGCCGAATCCTGGATCTCTGACCAGGCTCCGCTGCGCAGTTACAGGGAGCCGCTGGTCGAACTGATTTCAGCCCTGCGTCATGACCTCAGCCGCCGAGCCCATTCCCGTCAATCCTGAAGCTTAGCGGAAGCCTGATCGAAGTCAATCGGGCAGGGACGGCTTGGCGCTATGTCATGCCTGCCGCGGATTCGCCGCGCCGCCGCCTGTCTCCTCGATCATCTCACCCGCCAGTGTTCCGCATGCGGCCCGAATGTCCTTGCCGCCCGAATAACGGCGCACTATCGGCTGACCAACATGCCGCGTCAGCGCATCTCGGAACGAGCGCAGCTCATCGGCCGCCGGTGGGTGAAAGCGGCCGGTGAGATCGGTCACCTCGATGAGATCCAACCGAACGGGTGTATCACCGATCAGCTCGCCCAGGGCTCGGGCATCGTCCTGGCCCATGTTCTCTCCCGAGATGCAGACGTAGGCCAGGGTCACCCGGTCGCGGCGGGCCTGTGCATGCCGCCGCGCGGCCGCCATGACCGCGGCCACGGGAGTGCGGGCGGCCAGCGGCACGAGGCGCGCTCGCTTGGCGTCGGTCGCAGCACCCAAGCTGATGGCCAGGCGGTACTTGTGTCCCTCATCGGTATACCGGTCGATCTCGGGCACAAGTCCGACCGTGCTGATCGTGATCGTCTTGGCGGCGATCGAGGCGCCGAACGGGCAGCGCAGCAGCTCGGCGGCCGCCAGCACTCGCTCGTAATTCAAGAACGGTTCGCCCATGCCCATGAACACAGCCCCGGTGACGCGCCGGTCCGTGCACGTTGCAAGGTGGCGTGCCTGAATGAACTGGTCGATGATCTCCCAGGTCTCCAGGCTGCGTCGGCGGGGCATGCGCGCCGTCGCACAGAACTGGCAGCCCATGACGCAGCCGACCTGGGAAGAGAGGCAAATGCTAACGGCACCAGGTTTGAGCAGCGGAATGATCACCGTTTCGACGGCGAGACCATCGTGCGTCCTGAAACGGAGTTTCTGGAAACCGTCGGTTCCAGAGACGACGGAGTGCTCGAGTGCGAGTCGCGACAGATTGCCAATGGCGTCAATCAAGCGCCGGGGGATCTGGCAGTCGCGCCCCCATGCGACGGGGTCGTGAACTCCCCTGGCTACAATCGCCGAAAGCAAACGCCGGACAATTTCCGGGCCGACGCCCAAGGCCAGCGCCCGCTGCATGAAGACCTCGGGAGCCAGGTTTCGGGGATCGATCACGCGTGTCACTTTCAAAAAAACCGGAAAAACCGTCGACGTTTCCCATTCTTTCATTAAAGTAACGAATGCGTCTACAGGCGAGCACGACGCGATTCCCGCAGGACATTCGGCCCCGGTCGCCATCGAGAACCCCGGGAGATCTCTTGCAACCGATTGCTCCGCCCGGTCTGTCCGAGACGCCTGCAGGAGCGAACAAGAGCCCGATCAGGCAAGCACGAGGCAAGTGGGTCATTGAACCGGAAAAATCCACCCAACCTTCTCGACAGTTGCTTCGTACAGAAGAGGTACCTCTAGGAAGTTCTCTGATCGGGTCCTGGCTTGCTTGCCCGAAGTCCCGTTCAGTTCAGAGGTTGACGTGCTTAGTCCAGGACGGTGAAACCAGGTCGACCTGGGGTCGGGTCGAAATCGCTTGGCTCGGGCAATCGATCAAAATGATTGCCCGGGTGACGTTTCGATCTGTTGTTGCCTCGGTCGTGCGATGGACATCGTAGAAGAGGAGATCGAGAGCGAATGAAACGTAATCCAGTAGCTTGGGTCGCGATTCTGGTTTCTACCGCGGCCCTGGTCAGTTCGTCGGGAGTCCTGCGGCGCATGCCCGCCGCCCCGAACGTTTCGCCGGAGAGTCAAAAAACGGTACAGGCCCTCTCCCAGGCGTTCGAGTCGGTCGCAGATTTCGTGCGCCCGTCGGTGGTTCAGATCAGCGTCCAGAAGAAAGCCGCACGGTTACCGAGCCTGCGGGGTCTGCCGTTCCCGGGCCCCGGCGGTCGCAATCCGAATCCGAACAGCCCGCAGGATCTGAAGGACCTGGAGGAGATGCTCAAGCGGTTCTTCGGTCCCGATGGAGCGCCGGAGCGGGAGCAGTTTGGCGGACGTGGACAAGGGACCGGCTCGGGCTTTGTTTATGACAACCGCGGGCACATCCTGACCAACAACCATGTCGTGGAATCGGCCGAGAAGATCACCGTGGCCTTCCATGACGGCACCGAAGCAATCGCGACCGTGGTGGGAACCGACGCCAAGGCCGACGTGGCCGTGATCAAGGTGGACAACACGAGCTACCCGCCTCTGCCCCGAGGCGACAGCGGCAAGCTCAGGGTCGGCGAACTGGTCATGGCGGTTGGCTCTCCTTTCGAGCTCAGCCAGAGCGTGACCACGGGGATCATCTCGGCGACGGAGCGCAATGAGGTGGGAATCAACGAGTACGAGTCGTTCCTTCAGACCGACGCGCCGATCAACCCGGGCAACTCGGGGGGTCCGCTCGTGAACATGAGCGGAGAGGTTATTGGAGTCAACTCGGCCATCGTCACCGGCGGCCGCGGCAATGACGGAATCGGCTTTGCCGTGCCGATCGACATGGCGGCCAACGTGGCCGATCAGCTCATCAAGGACGGCAAGGTGCATCGGGCGCGAATCGGCATCAAGCTCGGCGTGCTCACGCCGGTGCTTGCCAGACAGCTTGGTCTCGAGCCCGGGACCAAGGGAATCCTGGTCGATGAGGTTGTCCCTGGCAGTCCCGCCGAGAAGGCCGGCCTCAAGCAGGGCGACGTCATCGTGGGCTTCGCCGGCGAGAAAGTCACCAGCAGGCCGACATTCCGCTTGAAGGTGGCGTCGAGCCCCGTTGGCAAGTCCTACGAGATCGACTACTTCCGCGAGGGCAAGCGGCAATCGACGACCATCACTCCTGCCCCGGCCGAAAATGTCGTTTTCGACCTCGAGCGCGAGACCGGTCAGGATCGGGAATCAAAGTCGGCCGAGCCGGCCAAGACCGCGTTCAATGAATTCGGTTTCGATGTCCAGCCTCTGACCGCCGAACTGGCCAAGTCTCTCGATCTGCCCGCGGGCATCAAGGGCCTCCTGGTCAGCGAGGTCAAGGAGGGATCCAGCGCCGACGCCGAAGGAATCAAGCAAGGCGACGTGATCACCAAGGTCGTTCGCGACCGCAAGATCCTGCCGCTTACGACTGTCAAGGAATTCCAGGACCTGGCCTCGAAAGCGGATGCGATCTCGTTCTACGTGCAGTCCGGCAAGAATGCCGGAAGGTTCGTGACGCTTTCCAAGGCCAAGAAGTGAGCTTCGTCGCTCGGCGAATCTGACCCGGGCAAGATTGGTCTGCACCGCCCAGGGCTCGCGTTCTCCAGAAAGGGACGGTCCGGAATCACTTCCGGACCGTCCCTTCTTTATCAATAATCCGGAGTGACCCGGTTGCGCGGGGCCAATCGAGGAGCCAGTCACGAGGTCGGGTGGGTCCTCCTGGTGGTACTTCGTGTATCGGCCCGACGGGCGGCCCAAATTGTGAAGATCTTGCCCGCAGAGGAGCTTTCCGCAACTTCGATCTCCGCGCGATCCGTTCGATCGGCAAAGATTGACGATCTTACGGGCTCAGGGATGAGCATGAGCGGTCCCGATCGAGTTACCCCGCTCCCGCGTTCGGCCGCGAAGCCGCGGCTGACGGATCGGCAAATCCGAAGATTCCGGTGCCAAGAGTCGTTGGCGGCGGTATCATGAAGCTAGTGCCGCTTTCCTCGGGGCTTGCTCGGATCACCCCGTGACAGCAGCACACCCGGTACCTTCGTGGACGAGTCCGGGGACGGTTCCCTGACCAAGGAGTCGTCGCGACAAGACAGCAATCAAGATCGGACACGGCTTGTCCGGCCGGGTAGGTGTCCGGCCGGGCCGTTCCGGTTCGGTCTGATCCGGTGGCCAAGGACCAGGTTGGCGATGATTGATCCCAAGACCAATCCGGGCTCGGAGGAGCATGAGTCGATCGAGCATTACGACCTGGAGGTCGCGCCTCGGGTGCGTAACCTGCCGGCGTACCTCTTCGGCCGGATCAACGAGCTGAAGTACCGCAAGAGGAAAGCGGGGATCGATGTCATCGACCTGGGCATGGGCAACCCCACCGACCCGCCCGAGGAGTGGGTCATCGACAAACTCTGCGAGGCCGCGCGCGACTCACGCAACCACCGCTATAGCGTGGCCAACGGAGTGTACAACCTGCGTCGCGAAGTCGCAGTGCGGTACGAGAGCCGATTCGGGGTCAGCCTGGACCCCGACCAGGAAGTTGTCGCGACGATCGGCTCCAAGGAGGGGTTCAGTCACATGTGCCTGGCCCTGCTCGGTCCGGGGGACACGGCACTTGTCCCGGCACCGAGTTTTCCGATTCACATTCACGCCGTCGCGCTGGCGTCAGCCAACGTGATCTCGCTGGATGTGCGCGACTCGGAGTTGTTCCTGACCAATATCGCGCGGGTCTGCGAGAGCCTGTACCCCAAGCCCAAGATCCTGGTTCTCAACTACCCGCACAACCCGACGGCCACGGTCGTCGATCAGGCGTTCTTCGAAGAGATCGTCGGCCTGGCCAAGAAGTATCACTTCTTCGTGATCCACGACTTCGCCTATGGGGATATCGGCTTCGAGGGCTGCCAGCCGCCGAGCTTCCTCTCGGTCAAGGGAGCCAAGAACGTCGGCTGCGAGTTCACCACGATGTCCAAGGGCTACAACATGGCCGGTTGGCGCGTGGGATTCGCGGCGGGGAACCGCGACATGCTAGGCGCCCTCAAGGCGATCAAGGGTTATTATGACTATGGAATCTTCCAGGCGGTCCAGGTCGCCGCGATCGTGGCCTTGAGGCATGGCGAAGAGGGCCGACTGGCGCAAGTGGTCGAATACCAGGAGCGACGCGACGTCCTGCTCCGCGGATTGCGCAGGCTGGGCTGGGAACCTCAGACACCGCAAGCTGGCATGTTCGTCTGGACGCCCATGCCCGAACCCTGGAAATCACAGATGGGCTCGATTGATTTCGCGATGAAACTGCTCGAAGATGCAAATGTGGTGGTCAGTCCGGGCCGCGGTTTTGGCGACACCGGTGAGGGCTGCCTGCGGGTGGCTTTGGTGGAGAACGCTCACCGGCTGCGCCAGGCAGTCAGACAGATAGGGCGTTGCCTCAGGACCGAACAAGCCATCCGCTGAGGTGAGTTCGTTTCCGACTGCGGTACGGGCAGCCTGGCCGTGTCACTTCCTTCACGGCCTCGAAGACCGCCCCGCGGCATTGCCTGGCACAGGCGTCTTGCCCGTGCGTATTGTGGAGCAGCATCCTGGTTTCAACCACTCATCGAGAGAAGGGGGGAGTCCCATGATCGAATGCGCGTACTGCGAGCGCCCCCTGATCTGCGAGTCGTGCAGGACACCCTACAAGCCGCCCTCTCAGCAGTATTACGAGGCTCTCTCGCAGGCCGAGGCGGACCTGGGATGTCCCGAGTGCGGGGCAGTCCTGGTTTGCCACTGGTGCAAAACCCCGTATGACGGCGGGGACAAAGACTCGAATGCGCCCGAGGCCCGGGGGGCTTGACGCCCGGGCCCGGCACGCTTCAGATTAAACATTGTGGGGCCGCCCCGAAGCCGGTGAAGGGTTTTCCTGCTGGACTGAGGCGTTCACGTGGTTGCCACTCTTGCCGAGGGGCATCGGCTCCATTCGACCGAAGATCATCCGCCCGGCGCTTGTCTGGAGAACACTGGTGACGGTGAGTCGCACCGTCTCGCCCAGGTGATAAGAACCCTGCTCGGCCACCACCATCGTGCCGTCGTCGAGATATCCGACACCCTGGCCCTGCTCCTCCCCCTTCTTGAGCAGCTTGACGGTGAGGTTCTCGCCAGGCAGAACAATCGGTTTCATGGCGTTGGCAAGGTCGTTCAGGTTGATGACCTCCACTCCCTGGAGCCGGGCGATCTTGTTCAGATTGTAGTCGTTGGTAACGACCTTGCCGCCGAGATGCTTGGCCAGGATTACCAGTTGCTGATCGACCTCCCGCACCCCGGCCAGTTCGGGAATCTCGCCGTCGTGGATACGGACCTCGACACCCGGGGATTTCTGAAGGCGGTTGAGGATATCCAGGCCGCGCCTGCCCCGGTTGCGTCGCAGCTTGTCGGCGCTGTCGGCAATGTTCTGCAACTCCTGCAAGACGAAGCGGGGCACGACCATCGGCTGATCGATCACCTGGGTTTCCGCCACATCGGCGATCCGGCCGTCAATGATCACCGAGGTGTCCAGCACCAGGGGACGCGAGCCCTTGACTTTCTTGGCGAACTCGATATACGGAATAATGAACCGAAAGTCATCCTTGGTCTGAAGTAGTGTCGACACGCAGATGTAGCAGATGAATATCATGAGGGTGCTGGTCATCGCCATGTGCACCTTGGGATTCAGGTAGAGTTGCATGGCCGGCTGGATCGCGTCGTTGATCAGATTGCTCAGGAAAAGCCCGACGATCACTCCGAAATAAAGTGCGGAGATGGTCTGAATTCGCTTCCGCGGGGTCATCAGGTCGCCGGCGACAACAGCGATCGCACCGATCATCACACCGATGAACATGACATAAGGATTGGCGAGCTGATTCTCCCCGACGATCCTGGCCAACTTGACTCCAAGGCCGGCGATCACCAGGACGAAAACGGCCCGGATCAGGATTATGAGCATGGTCGAATAACCTCTCAGTGGACCGTCAGGTCGTGAAGTTAGGAAACAGATAAAGCTCACGCCCCACTCAGGATGACCGGGGGGAGGAATGATCCTCCGCGCGGATTTCCTCGACCAGTCGATCGTAAAATTCGTGCAGGCTTTCCACGAGCACTTTCGTCTGCCCGAGCACCGGCATGAAGTTCGTGTCACCGTCCCACCGCGGCACGACATGCCAGTGGAGGTGGCCGGGAAGGCCCGCCCCCGCGGCTTTCCCCATATTCAAACCGACATTGTAACCGTGCGGCCGCAGCATCCGATCGAGAATTCCCACCATCCGCCGCACCGTTTCGATCGGTTCAAGAAGATCGGGACCTGACAACTCGTCGATTCGCCCTTGATGAACTCGCGGTGCTACCAGGAGATGTCCATTGTTGTAAGGGAACCGATTCAACACAACCACGGAATGGGGACGCCGCCAGGCCAGGAGATTTCCCCGATCATCAACCCCGGTCAGTCCTTGACAAATAAAGCAGGACGAATTGCCCTGTTCCTGCGACGATTCCCGAATATACTGTGCCCTCCACGGCGCCCAGATGCGATCGAGCACAGCTTATTCCTCCGCCGGCTCACCGACGCCGGAGGTCTGGGACCCGATCGACCCGCGCAACGACCGCGAGTAACGATGACAGGTGAGGCGCCCCGAAAGCTTTACGACTAACGTATTTCATCATACCAGGCATTCCCTGGTTGTCGCGAGCGAATTCCGGATGGTTCTGGCACCTTCTTGAGTTCTCGACCTTGAATGCGAATGCCAGAAGCCAGGGCCGCGACTGCCGCACTCTTTGAGGACCACCCAAGAAAGGTTGCACGAGGACGCGTCAAAGCAGGCAGCGTTCCCAGAGTGGATAATATCGGGCCCAGGCCCGGCCAACAATCTGCTCTTTGCTCACGATGACCAGGGGCGATCCAGGTTCGGCCGTCGCGCTGGCGGTCTCTGGCCCGATGAGAACGTGGTTGGGCGGCACCTGGAACCGCCAGGCATTCGGGTAGTAGGGGAGCGCCCCGGGATGTTCCGACTGGATGTCCTTGCCATCGACCCGCCAGCGTCGTCCCGTCCATTCGACCTCCGAACCGGCAGGAATCTGAAGTTATTGTATCAAGCGAGAAAAGAGGCCGTTGGGTGGGTACGAACAATCAGCGTGGCAGCTTCCCTATGCAATCCATCCCTCAACACACAATGGCCGATCAACTTTGTGACTCACAATCTTGTCGAGGTGCAATCCTTGCTTGGCACCTGGGGAGCCATCAAGGGACCGGACCGGTCGTGTCGTCCGCGGTTTCGAGATGAGGTTGGACAAGGTGGAACGAGGACGCCGGAGCTCGCCGGTCGTTGCTCGATCGGATCGTACCCTGGAGCAGCCCAGCGCGTGGGCCTGCGAGTCACAACGTCTCTTCCCGGACGGGATATAATCATGGTGTGGGATGATTCAGAGGCTTGACTGAGAGCCTCTATTTGATACGATGATTTACCTTTTAACATCTGGCCTACTTGGACTTCTCACATGCTTCACACCAAAAATGATTAGGCTTCCTGATCGGCGGTTTTTTGGTGTGCCTCCGTCCTGACTCTCCGGCATGCCTTCCAACCCGTGCTGGAACTGCGGGTTAAGAATCCCCCGGCTTCCCAACTTGTCGTGTGGTTCGTGGCCCAAACCAAGGGCGTTCCACCCTTGGTTTGCGGGCTGAGTATATTTTGACTATGGAAAACCTGAAAAACTATCGAAACATCGGAATCTCCGCCCACATCGACTCGGGCAAGACCACACTGACGGAGCGCATGCTCTATTACACGGGCCGTACCCACGTGATCAAGGAGGTCAAGGGTGAAGGGGCCGTGATGGACCACATGGAGCTGGAGAAGGAGCGAGGGATCACGATCACCGCGGCTGCGACCACTGTCCACTGGGACGACAAGACGATCAACATCATCGACACTCCGGGCCACGTCGACTTCACCGTCGAGGTCGAGCGGTCGCTCCGCGTGCTCGACGGAGCTGTGCTGGTCCTCTGCGCCGTGGCTGGCGTCCAGTCGCAATCGATCACCGTCGATCGCCAGATGAAGCGGTATGCCGTCCCACGAATCGCCTTCATCAACAAGATGGATCGCACCGGCGCCAATCCGGCCAACGTGATCCAGCAGCTCGAGACCAAGCTCAACCTGACGGCAATACCGCTCCAGTTGCCGATCGGGGCCGAGTCGAACTTCCAGGGCGTGATCGACCTGATCGAACGCCAGGCTATCTTCTTCGGCGGTGACAACGGCGAGGACGTCCGTACCGAGCCAGTCCCGGCCGATCTGGTCGAGGCCACCGAACGTGCTCGTCAGGGGATGCTCGAGGCGCTCTCCATGGTCTCCGACGAGATCATGGAACTGCTTCTGGAGGAAGTTGATGTTCCGCTCGACCTGATCTACAAGACGATCCGCGAGGGGACGATCGCCCAGCAGCTCTGTCCGGTCATGGTCGGTTCCGCCTATCGCAACAAGGGGGTGCAGCCGCTCCTGGACGCGATCTGCCGCTACTTGCCCACCCCGCTGGATCGCGAGATCTTTGCCAAGGACAACAACAACGGCATGGCCGAGATTCCCCTGTCTGCCGACCCCGACGCACCGCTTGTGGCCATGGCGTTCAAGCTGGTCGAGGAATCGTTCGGTCAGGTCACCTACATGCGGATCTACCAGGGAACGCTGTCCAAAGGAACCTTTTACTTCAATGCGCGACAGCGCAAGCGGGCGCGGATCAGCCGGATCCTGCGCGTGCACGCCGACCAGAAAGAAGACATCGATTCCGCGCCCGCCGGTGATATCGTGGCCGTGATGGGCCTGGAGTGCGCCACCGGCGACACGTATTGCTCCGAAGGCACGAATGTGTCGCTCGAAAGCATCTATGCGGCTGAGCCGGTCATCGATCTGTCCATCCAGCCGGCGAAGCGGGCCGATTACGACAAGCTATCCAAAGCCCTGAACCGGTTCATGCGAGAGGATCCCACGTTCCGGGTGCACGTTGACCCCGAGACCAGCGAGACCATCATCTCGGGGATGGGCGAGCTCCACCTCGAGATCTACGTCGAGCGAATTCGCCGCGAGTACAAGGTCGAATGCACCGTGGGCGCTCCCAAGGTCAGCTATCGCGAGGCGCCGACCCGCGAGACGCCTTTCAACTACAAGCACAGGAAACAGACCGGCGGCTCCGGTCAGTACGCCCACGTCGTGGGCAAGCTGATCCCGCTGGATGTCCAGGCACCCGAACCCTTTGTCTTCGAGAACAAGGTCACCGGGGGACGCATTCCTGCGGAGTACATTCCCTCGGTCGAGAAGGGATTCCGCGAGTCATTGCACAAGGGGCCCGTGGCCGGCTACGAGGTCATCGGCGTGCACATGCGGCTGGAAGACGGGTCGTACCACGACGTGGACTCTTCGACCATGGCCTTCGAGATCTGCGCCCGCGACTGCTTCCGTGAAACGTTCAAGAAGGCCGATCCCGTGCTCCTCGAGCCGATCATGAAGGTCGAGGTCGAGATCCCCACCGAGTTCCAGGGGCCGGTCACCGGCGCCATTTCTTCCAAGCGCGGGGTCATCCTCGGCACCGAGAGCCGCCAGGGCTATACGGTCATTACGTCCGAGGTGCCCTTGGCCGAAATGTTTGGCTACTCCAACGATCTTCGCAGCTCAACCCAGGGGAAGGGCTCCTTCAGCATGGAGTTCCTCAAGTATCAGAAGGTCCCCTCGCGGTTCCAGGAAGAGATCGTCAAGAAGGCGGCCAAGGCAACGGCCAAGGCCTGAGTTCTTGCTGCTGCCGTCCGCTGGGCCCTGATCGCTCAGGGCCTGGCGCGAGCTTCCGCGGGCGAACCATCACGCCCGTTACCGCGAGGTTCGCTGGGCGATCCGGTGCCGCCACCAGATGCCCCAACCGGTCATCGCGGCGGCCAAGAGCAGCGAGCTGGGCTCCGGAACTGCCGGCGGATCAACCGTTTGCGCACCCGAGGGCGTGGCTGGGCTGGAGAGCACCTGAGGTGCCGTGGAAGTCTCAGCGAGCGGAGAAACGTTGGATGGAAGAGAAGGAGAGCTCAATAACTGCGCCAGGGCGGGTGAGAGATTCGGGTGGTAGTAGGTGAACCGGGTCGGATCCAGACTGCGACGCCACTCCAGATACTCGATCATCGGATTGGAGATGGCCTGCGCCGCGGTGTCGGTATTGAGCACCTGCCAGATTGTGCTTTCAATGGCAGGTGTGAAGGGCGGGGCATGGGTCGTGGACCAGGTCTGGGGACCCTCCGCCAGGAAATTCGTCCAGGCCTCAAAGGTCTGGGCTTCACTCGGTGTTAGCACGAGTTTCTTGGTGGCCGCGGCTTGCAAGGGCTCAACCGCAAGGATCAGGGCGCCCGCCAAAACCACTCGGCACAACCGAACCGTCCTGGTTCGTGTCGGCTTATGCGTGAATCCATTCACGTTCATAGAGCACCAAAACCACTTCCAAGCGAGGCATGCGAACATGCACTCTGATGGTTGATGGGAACTTAGGATCCGATGAGTTCGATCGGATCTTTCCCCCCGAACAGATGAGCGGATTATGCGCAGCTTGAGTTTATTGTCCACGTCAATGGTCAAGGCAGCCTCTCAGACCAACCCAGACTGCGGATTCCTTCAGCTCGCAGCCCCGAGCTTGACACTGATAACGGCTAGTTCTGTCCGTTCCTGACTCGGGCACCAGGTCCGTTGAACGGTGGGAGTCGGGGCGGTATTGTGGCGATGGAGAGCCTGTTTGCAAGCGATCTGAAGAGATTTCGGACAATTCATGCTTGAAGCTCGGGGTCGCGGTTGTGTCCAGGCGCGTGCCCCATCAGAACGGTGTGACCATCAAGAGCGGAGAGCCAGACATGGCAACGGCGACGGCCAGCGACGCGACAGGAGCGGCAGAGTATCCGACCCGGATGTACATCGATGGATCGTGGTGCGATGCCCAGGACGGCCAAACGCTGTCGGTGATCAATCCCGCCGACGAGTCGGTGCTGGCCGAAGTGGCCTACGGAACGCGGACCGAGGCCGATCGGGCCATCGCCGCGGCGGAGCGTGCGTTTCCGGCCTGGCGTGCCCTGTCGGCTTACGACCGTGCCAGGATCCTCAAGCAGACGGCCGACCTGATGCGCGACCGAGCCGACAGGATCGCCCGCGCCTTGACCCAGGAGCAGGGCAAGCCGCTCACCGAGGCCAGGCTCGAAGTCCTGCACGCGGCCGACACCTTCGAGTGGTTCGCGGAGGAAGGCAAGCGTTCCTACGGTCGGATCATTCCCCCGATGAACCTCGCCAAGCGTCATTACGCCATCAAGCACCCCGTGGGGGTGGTGGGCACGATCACCCCGTGGAACTTTCCGGCGGCCTTACCCAGCCGCAAAATCGCCCCGGCGCTGGCGGTGGGCTGCACCGTCGTGAGCCGCCCGGCCGAACAAACGCCACTCACCTTGATCCTGATGTTCGAGTGCCTGGCCGACGCGGGCATTCCCCCCGGCGTGGCCAACCTCGTGATCGGCCCCGCCCGCCCAATCGCCGACGCCTTCTTCGAGCATGCGTCAGTCCGCAAGATCAGCTTCACCGGCTCGACCGAGGTCGGCAAGGAGCTGATCCGCCGTTCGGCCGACCAGGTCAAGCGTCTGAGCCTCGAGCTGGGTGGCCACGCGCCGCTGATCGTCTTCCCCGACGCCGACGTCCACCAGGTGGCTCAGGCGGCGGTGATTGGCAAGTTCCGCAACAATGGCCAGGTCTGCATTGCCCCGTCGCGCTTTTATGTCCACGAGAAGATCTCCCAGGATTTCACCGACGCCGCGGTGGCGCTGGCCAGCAGCCTGAAGATCGGCAACGGCCTGGAACCCGGGGTTCAGGTGGGCCCGATGTTCGAGGCCCGAGCGCTCGAGAAGACCGCGGCGCTCGTCGAGGATGCCCGCACCAAGGGGGGCAAAATCCTCACCGGCGGCGGCCGCTCGAAACGCTTCGACAAGGGCTACTGGTTCGAGCCCACGATCATCCGCGAGGTGAATGGGGAAATGAAGCTCATGACCGAGGAGCCATTCGCACCGGTCATGCCGCTCCTCGATTTTGATAAGCTCGACGACGTGATCGCCGCGGCCAACAACACGCCTTACGGCCTGGCGGCCTACGTCTTCACGAACGATCTGACCGTCGCCACCCGCATGGCCGAGGGTCTGGAAGCCGGCATCATCGGCATCAACGATCCCGTCCCCGCCACGCCCCAATGCCCCTTCGGCGGCATGAAGGAATCAGGCATGGGCCGCGAGCTGGGCAGCGAAGGCCTCGACGCCTATCTCGAGACGAAGTATATCTCGGTTGGTCTGAGGCAGTGAAGACGTTATCAGTTGTCAGTTCCAGAATCGTGATCACTCCCTCGGCAACTCGTGAACGATCGACCAGTAAGGTCCTGGCGCTGACTGTACGAGACGTCGGTAGGCCTCTTGAGCTTGTCTTGAGTCCGCGAACCGCAAGAGCAATCCGCCCGAAGTCTCCACAGCCCCTTCCTGAAGCAGGGCGGTGCGAATCTGGTCAGGTGAGATGGGATCAGATTCTCTCACGATGGGTACGATCGAGAAAGGCAACAAACCTGATGAGATGGCCTCTTCGAAGGTGACCCCCAAGGCGATCGGGATCTTCTCTGCTCCCATTCTCCGGTAAGCGTCCACGATGATATCCGAGCGTGCCTGATGGCCAAGACCACACCATGCCTGCCAAACGACCGTGACATTCAGCGCACCGCTTGTTCCGATTCGATTCACGAAGACCAATGGTTGGCCCTTGGCGGCGCCGGCACGCAATGCTTCATAGAGTCCGTCTACCAGGCTGGCGTGGTTCCTTTCCCAAGTCTTTTTCTCACGGACTGTAGGCATTACTGCACCTATAAAATTCGCTCATTCTTATGAAACCAGAAGACGGCGTCCCGAACGGACTCGAACTCCTGTCGATAGACTCGCGTGCTATGATAGCGCATGGTTTCCAACCAGTGATCGTAAATGGTCTGGGCCTGATTGACGATCTGACGGTCAACTCCCGGCGCATGAGGCGTGCGAAGATCGTACCTTTTGGCGACGAGGAGTTGTGCCCAACCCGTAAGATCATGTTGGCCGGGCTTCTGAACAAGACCAAGCTTTCCGTACTCACCTCGCGCCTGTTCTCGATCCGATAGGGAGATGGCACGGTCTACAGCAAAACCCAGCAAGCGAAAGTATGCCGCCTTCAGGAGCATCTCTGTCGAGTAACCCATAAGGTAGATCGCAGCCAGTCTCCTCCCGGCCCTTCGAAGAGCCTCAGCATCTTTCCATCTCTGAACGGCTGCTCGGCTGAACGACGCGATGGAATCGACCCCAAGTCGTTGGGACAGGGGGAGAGGCATCGGTTACCTCGGTCTCCAAGTGAGCTTGATGAGAGGAATATTGAGACGTTAGGGATCATGGCAGCACGCGAAGGAGACTTTTCTGTTTCTGCTTTTCCTTTTCCACGAACGAGGCGAGCGGCTTGGTCTCCTCGTCGAACCGCGCGACTTCCTCGAGCAGAGCCTGGACCATCTCGTCTTCCTTGACGTGGCGGATCGGCACCCCGCGCTTGAAGATGATGCCCTTGCCCGAGCCGGCGGCGATTCCCAGATCGGCTTCCTTGGCCTCGCCAAAGCCGTTGACCAGGCAGCCCAGGATGCTGATGCGAAGGGGGTTGGACAACCCCTTCATCTTCTCTTCGACCTCGGCGACGATCCGCTCCAGATCAATGTCCAGCCGGCCGCAGGTCGGGCAGGCGACCACTTCGGGTTTCGTGACCCGGCGGTCGCAAGCGCGCAGGATGTCGAAGCCGGCGGCGATCTCAGGTACCGGATCGCCCAGCAGGGAGACGCGAATCGTATCGCCGATGCCCCGCAAGAGAATGGCGCCGATGCCCGCGGCGCTTTTGAGCGTGCCGTACTCTCGCGAACCGGCCTCCGTGATGCCCACGTGGGTGGGATAGTCGCACTTCGCCGCGTACTGGGTGTAACACTCGACGGCCGTCGGCACGTGGCTGGCCTTCAGGCTGACGATCATCAGCTTGTAGCCCAGGGCCTCGGCCGTCTCGATGTGCCGCAGGGCGCTCTCGACCATCGCCTCGGGACAGGGGAAGCCGTACTTGTCGATCAGGTCCTTCTCGAGACTCCCCGAGTTGACGCCAATCCGCATCGGCACGCCGGCGTCGCGCGCCTTCCGCACCACCTCCTTGAACCGCTCCTCGCCGCCGATATTCCCCGGGTTGATCCTGATCTTGTCCACCGCCCTCCGGCCTGAAGGGGTGCGCGCTTCCAGGCAGGCGAGCGCCATGCGATAGTCGTAATGGATGTCGGCGATCAAGGGGATGCGGATCTGGTCGCGGATTGCCTTGACTCCCGCGACGTCCTCTTTCTTGGGCACGGTCACCCGGACAATCTCGCACCCCGCTTCCTCGAGCCTGCGGATTTGCGCCAGCGTCCCCTGAACGTCGAACGTGTTGGTGGTCGTCATCGACTGGACCGAGATCGGGTTGGTACCGCCGAGAACGTACTCGCCAATGCCGACTTCGCGTGTCTTGTGCCGCGGGACCGTGGTCGAATAGGCCATCGATCGTCGTCCTAATCTCTTGTGAGTGTTATCTTTAGTGCATTTCTTGGCTCAGCAATCAGATAAGATTATCGTAATCAAATGGTGGCCGTGGGTCAAGGCTCGGCGGTTGCCTTCGAGCCGCGTGCGCTGTTCGTAACCCCTTGGCACGTAAGGTTGTGGACTGAAAAAGAGAAAGGCCGTGAGTCGTTTTGTTCACTATCCCGGCCCAGATTCGCTGGCCACTATTCTCTCGCCACTCGCCACTCGCCACCCGCCACCTACCGATCGGGTCCGTGCCGTGGACAGGAAGGGCAGCGTCGCCAGACCCTTGTTGAGGTGGCTTGCATCAGCAGTAGACGCGGCCCGATCCTGCAGAGGTGGGTTCTGGGCGGCGTCGGCCCACCCCGACCGCCCGCCGAACCGGGGGTAAACCGATGCGAATGCCAGAACCGAGAGCACGATGAGGACGGCTCCAATGCGCCTTAGCATGACTCGCTCCAAGATGTGCGTTCCGGAGTAAGATCTCCCGCGCCCATTCAAGCCGAGCGACCGGCCGAACTCAAGACGGTCACAGGGCGAAGCACGCGGAGAGGCATCTCCCCGAGTGTTATTTCCTCCAAACCAACGCCGCTTGTGAGAGATGGCGAGAGGTGTTAGTCTTTTTGTCATCCGGGCTCATTCACGCCAGTCGGAGGGACCCGGTCGTTCCCAATCATCGAACGAGCCTGGGGACTTTTGGTCACGCGGCTATTGTCCTCTGTCCGACACACATGGGGGTCCGGGCATGCGTTACGCGATGAAGCAAAAGCTCTTTTGCTGGGGTGACGACTACCGCATCCTTGATCAGGACGGGCGCGACGTATACTTGGTCGACGGCAAGGCTTTTGTCGTGCTAAGGAAGCGCCTCGCCTTCCTGGATATGGCCGGCAACGAGCTCGCCGAGATACGCCAAAGGCTCCTTTCGTGGGGCCCTTCGTACGATATCGTGCGCAGCGGGCGGGTCGTCGCGACTGTCAGCAAGCACCTCTTCACCCTCGCGTTCTGCAAGTTCACGGTGGACATCCCCGGCCCCGACGATTTGGAAGCAACCGGAAGCTTATTCGATTATGAATATACCTATCGAAGGCATGGCCGCCAGGTGGCGACGGTCTCGAAGGAGTACTTCTCCTGGAGCGATAGCTACGGTGTCGACATCGCCGACGGCGAGGACGACATCTTGATTCTGGCCAGCAGTGTGGTGATCGACCTCTGCTGCCACGCCGATGCCCCGAATCGACCTGCATAAAGCGCCAAGGAACAGGCCGGGAATAACTTCCCGGAGTTTTCGCAATCACGGACCAAGTTGTGGCAAGGTCTCCTGACCTTGCCACCTCCCCGACCGAAGGACAAGTCTCCAACCCGGACCCCGGCGGAAACCCGCGGTCCGGTAGACGGCGGAGCGGAAAGACTGGATGGGGCCACCCACTTTGTGGCACGAACGTCAGCTTCTACAAGATCCACTTTCACTAGTACTGGACAGGCGTCCGGTTCTAGGAAGAAGCCTGTACCCGAAGGGCCTTGCGCAGACGATGACTTCACCGCAAGCGGTTGGGGCCTTTCGGGTACAGGCTCTTGAACGAAGCCGCGGGGCGGGCGGCACAAGGTTTGCTTTAAT
>Ga0074044_10001016_pt1 | contig 25768 bp, 27 predicted proteins | sample BogForMeECP23OM1_FD_94443 | JGI IMG/M metagenome (GOLD analysis project Ga0074044, IMG submission 94443) | Bog forest soil microbial communities from Calvert Island, British Columbia, Canada - Bog Forest MetaG ECP23OM1 | ecosystem: Environmental > Terrestrial > Soil > Wetlands ... | reverse complement strand
TTCCCATTGCCCGTGGCGTCAAATCGACCTGAAACGCGGCACGGCATCGGTGAAGCAGATCAAAATTGCTGGTAGGCCAGAATTCGACTTTACTCCCAAGGATCACGAAGAGCGAACGGTACGCTTGCCAAAGCATGTGGTAGCAGCCTTATCAAAACGGCGTCAGCATCATCCTGAGGACTTCCTCATTTTCCCTAATGAGGATGGGAAGCCAGAGGGTCACTTCCTCCGCGTGTTGAAAAAGCTGGCTCTTCGTGCGGGCCTGAATTGTGGGCACTGCATGGGGACTCAAGCGGGGAAGTTGGTGTCATGCAAGAAAAACGCAGTCTGTGAGAAGTGGATTCTCCACTCATTTCGCAAAACAGGGGCATGTCGTTTACATGCTGCTGGAGTTCCCGCTCGTAAGATTCAAGACCTTCTTGGGCACAGCGATCTTGAGACCACGCTTCGCTATCTGGAAGGGGCGGACTTGGACGATGTGGATTTTGCGGATCAGGTCGAAACCGCCATGTCTAGGTTCTCGTAATCCTATCGACCATCCACACGGTTCGGTGCTGGCAATCGTGGTATTCTCCGTCTCGATGGGACACATTGCAAATGACGCTTTTGAGAAATTCAGGTATCAGTTCAATGCTTTCGCCGCTGAACGCCTGAAGCTGCTACTGGAGACCAAGCATTTGTACCAGAAGGTCTCACTGCTGCCCGAGGAGCTTCTTGCAAGTTTGTCACCCGCACGAGTCGAGAAACAGGTTATGGCACCAATAATGATCGAGGATGAGAAAGACCTCTTCGAGAGACAGGCGGCAGGTTTCTTTCAAGGGCGACTCAGCATCACGGAGAAGCAACTATTCGACAACACCAACCGTCCGACGCCGTGCCTTGTCGTCGGAAATGTCAAGCTCTTCTGCTCTACTTGCGGGGGGCGAGAAGCCTTCAGGCCGATATGGTTCTCCGATATCACCAACGAGTTGGTCATGGAAAATGCCAAGCAAGGAGTGGCTGGTATCCCCCAGACCTTCAAAATCAGATTCAACACGAACACCTTCCAACTCTTTTACCTGATTTTCCAGTGTCAACGGTGTGAAGGCGTGCCCGAAGCATTTTTGGTAAAACGACACGACATGGACTTGGTGGTTGAAGGTCGCTCTCCCATCGAACACGTCGAACTTCCAACCTTCATTCCGAGGGAAGAGAAAAAGTGGTTTCGTGACGCTGTCGTCGCATTCCAAACTGGCAAAATCCTTGCGGCTCTATTTTATCTACGCACCTTCATTGAGCAGTTTGCTCGTCGGAAAACAGGAACTCAGAACGACAAGAAAACGGGAGATGAAATCATGTCTGCTTATGCCGATACGATTCCAACGAACCTGCGGGACACGATGCCCTCGCTTGCGGAATGGTACGACAAACTGAGTGCTGCTCTTCATGGGGCAAAAGAGGATTCTGAACTGTTCGAGTCCGCAAGAGAGAAGATTGAGGAGCATTTCGATATTCGGCGGGTTCACAAACTTGATTCCAAGATCGCTGCTGCCCCTACGAAGGAAGCAAATGGTTGAGTTCGTTTTCTCTCGATTGAGGGGATTTGGGCTGCGGGAGACGGTTCAGGTCGGGTGGGGTGTTTAATAGGTGCGGGAAGCCTTTGTGACCACCCCCAGTAACGGTCTACGGGGATCGGCCCCTGTGACCCCAGAAATCGCAGATTCCGAGAGGTCTGACCCACGGGTTAGCACGTCGGGAGGGTAGAATTGACGGGCCGAGGAGTGAGCGACCGAATGTCCTTGCCCGATCCGCTATCAATTCCCACTGACGCCCTTGCACATCACGAAGCGGGTCACGCTGTCGCTGCGACTGTGCTCGGCATTCCATATCTTGCTGTGAGGATCATCCCTGACGAATATGGCAAGACGGGCGTTCCTTCCAAGAGAAGGCCGTGGACTTTCCCTCGCCCTGACCAGAAACTCAGTGGCCTGACGGATGATGAATGGGCAGAACTCGTGAGAGATGATGCGAAGTGGGAAGCGTGGCAGAAGAAAGAAAACGACGAATTCGCAATTTTCATGCTGGCAGGAAAGGCCGCTCAGAAAGAATATGCCGGATTCGCCAGACCAGAAGATGCAAAGTTTGACTACTCGCTTGTCCAATCCGTTCTTCCGCAGTGTTACGAACGGCTTGAAGAACTAGAGCAAGCTGCCCTCGAACTTGTGAGACGCCACTGGCCCGCAGTACAGGCCGTCGCAGCGGAACTCATCAAACGCTCCCAGCTAACGCCCGCTGAGACGGAAGCGATCATTGTTCAGGCGATGCCAACGATTCAGATTCCAAGACTTGCTGCCTGATGTCGGCGTGTGGCATTCGTCCAGTACAATCGACCTCATTATGGCGTGGTCGATTGACAGGATCGAAAAAGAACTGCTTCTGTGCCCTGCCAGCACGGTCGCGTTGTCGCTGGAGACGTTGGTCGCAGCAGTCAATCGGGTCGAGCGGAACCTTGGAGCCGAGTGGATCGATTCCGAGATTTCTCAAGTTAAAGGACTCTCCATTGCGATGCGAGTGATCGGCATGGGCCTCCGCCTCCCTGCTATTGAAAACCTTCCTAGAGCGGACCAATTGATTACGAAACTTCGACGACGTGACCAAAACGCTGATGCTGAACTCACTGCGATATATCTGTTCCGGTCAACTGCTCCGTCGGCCCAACTGGAGTTGTACCCACCCGTAGGCCAGCGGGAAGCAGATTTTCGAGTCAGAGAGTCCGCCCAATCGGAGTGGACGACCGTGGAAGTCACACAGCCAATGAGTTCGGACGAGGAGCACCGGATTAATAAAATGCTCCGTCATTTGCTCAGTGCATTCGAGAAGCTGAAGAATCCGTTCTCTTTAGATGTTTTGTTCCGCAGAGAGCCGACCGAAAACGAAATCGCAGTCCTGTGTGATCGGTTGCCAGAGTTTTGTCAACTATCGGGGCCACAACGAGCAGAGTTAGTCGATGGAATGGGGTTTCTATTCCTCAACCATGTTGAAATCGGGAAGCTGGGTCTTTGTGAAGTCCCGGAGCTTGCCAACACACCGACCATCGGCGTAACCGCTTTCTTCAGTGACCCAACAGGAGGCGGCGGACCGCATCATCAAGCCTCCGTTCGCATTCCATTCACTGACGACAGAGCCGAAGAAATTCTCCGAACCGAAGCAAAACAATTGCCGAAAGATGAGTCAGGTCTGGTGATGATTAACGTGTCGCTTTCGCCAAAGGAGACTCCAGTCTGGGTCTCATTGATCGAGCGACGATTCCAGCCAAAGATACACACGAGAGTCAGTGGAGTTTGCTTGTTCTCTGGAGCAATGGTGCCGGTCGGAACCCAGTATGACTGGCTCCTACAAACAAAACTCCTTGTAAATCGGCACGCTAAACTTCAACTGCCCGACTGGATCAAGAATGCCATCGTGTCCGCAGGCAACACTTTCGAGCGTGCATTCGAGGCCGCCTACTGTTAACGAGCCAACAATACGGCCAACCTCAGAATCCTTCAGGCTGGATCGCCTCGAACGACCGCCAGCCAATCTTCAAACTCTGCGACTGTGCATTTGTTCTTGGCGAGGTTGCATCCGAGATGCGTGATGCAGGAGTTCGTCTTGCTGTACGCATGGTCTTGGCTATTGATTCGATCAGGAGATGGCTGCAACAAGAAGTTGCTTGATTTGACCACGAGCGGCCCGTTGTACAGAAAGCATAGCCCTTTCTGTTCGTCCCACTTCTCACCAAACATGATGTTAAGGTCTGTTTCCCCACGGGCAGTTCTGATTGGATTTACCGTCGTCTCTTCCAGACCGCTACGGGCGACTCGATTTAGAATCCCGCCCACCATCCGGCCAATTTCCCAACGGATTTCTTCGTCAAGGTTCAGAAGCGTTCGCTGTGCAGTGAACTTGCTGGCTCCTATTGGTCGCACAAAAGAAACTGGAATCAGAACGACATCCAGAATCGCCTCACGCTCATCCCGTTCTACCTCGACCACGTTCCCCCGATTGACGATTAGCCCAAGAAGGCGGTAGCTCTTGGGGATTACGTCGTATGCCGATGGAAAACCTTCGATATCGAAGATGTTAAGTGCTGGGAAAGACCAAAACCAACGTCCCCTATAGTCTTTTTGTGCTCGCTCCCAACTCTCCGCCGGAATGCAGTCCCTCGTCTCTAGGATTTGCTTTGGCTCAACACTCACGGCTGAAAGCAATCGTTGACGGTGGTGCGGGTCTTCGGTCGTGAGAGGGTTTCCTGTCCCCACGTAAACGATGGCATCACGTCCCGGCTGGAATTCCCGTTGCAAGAACTCACCAACGGTACGCTTCGAAAAGGACACCGCAGGCCAATCCGCAGAGGCGGGTGCCCATTCAGACTTAAGAAATACCTTCCCATCCGGCTTAATCGCGTCACGAAGTCTCATCTCTCAAACTCCGTTCTCACTTAGATTTCTTGATTCGGCTCACAACGTCCCCGAGAACAGGTGGTCACTTGACCCTACCGTTTCAGGTTGTCGTAATACTTTGTGACAACCCGATCCACGTGGCCCACAGAAGGCAGATGTAATCTGGCTCCGAGCAGTTCCGCGAAGCAGAGCCATGTTGCATAGCACGATGGACTGGAGTCGCTCATTCCGGGACTAGCCATCTTTGAGTCCTCCAGAAATTTCTTTGTCTTCGCGTTGAAGGGCGGGTAAGCCTCTGGTCTCGACCAATAGAGGAGAAGACTCATCGCTGGAATCCGAAGCCCTCTCAGCAATCTCCTTTCTCTGATCTCTTTCAAGCGATCTTGAATATCTCGGTCCTCACCATCGACGAGCATTCTCAAGCCTTCTAGAGTTTTCTTTCGCGAGTTTTTTTCGAAAGTCCTGTACACCGCCCTGTGTTTTGTCCAATCCGCTAGGATGTCTGCCACTTTCGCTACATGCCTAGCGGAAAGGGACCGTTTCGAGACCAACGATTGGAGTTGATCTCGCTGTTCCTTGAATTTCGTTTCAAGAGGAATTCTACGGACTTCTTTCGCTATTCGAATCATCCACGGAGGCAAAACTTCTGGAGGCGGCGGTACATCATTTACCGTGTGTGGCAACCGAATTGGGAACTTCTTCCGTTCCTCCCGAGCACGCTCCAAGTTGGAATCGGTGATCTTCGTGGTGAGGAGATGATCGCTCCAAAGCGACGTAAACCACTTCGATATTTCCGCGATCAGCTTGGGTTCAAGTACGAGCACAGCGGCCTCACATCGTGGAGCGTCCGCGAGATCGGCGAGGGCAGGCCGCGAGAGATTCGCTGAACCGACGACCGCACCAACACCCGGAGCCAAATACACTTTGGTGTGGAGACCATTTCGCTGTTTAACCAATGTGCTTTCCCGGTGCATCAGCGACTCGACAGCATCAGGGTTTGTCGCAGGATGGGTAAGCCAGCAGATCGCTCGGATCGGACCCCGATAGTGGGTCAGCAGGCTTTGCCATTCTGGGCCTATGAAAGCGACCGCCAGATCGAACGATTTGGCCTCCTTCGCCAACCGATGTATGGCTTCTCGAATCTTGGCCGGATTTGGAAGAAATTCAGTAATTGGCATGCGGGTCATTAGTCGCCTCCGCAACCGTTCACGATACCACCCTTGATCGGCTGGCGGTCTTCTCCGGCGACTGGCTGTCTAAACCGACTGTCAAACCACAACGGAGTCGTCGCGGAGTGACCTGCGTAATACCGCTTCAACGCCGAACAGAGTTAACCTTCTCCTGAGAGCGATACCTCGGAGTGCCTTATGAAGACTTACCGCTGTCCAGTCTGCAAGAAGTCTCTGACAAAGCATGAATACGAAAGTGCTCTGGGGGTTCTGAGTGAACGCCAGACCCATTTTGAGCACCAGAAGAAGCAACTGCTAGAGCAGGTTCGTCGGGCACAACGGGCACAGGCACAGGCCAAGCAAGATGGTATTCGAAGTGAGCGAGCACGAAGCCAGCGGCTCATGGCTGGTCAGAACAAGCAGATCAAGAAGCTGCAAGAACGAATCTCGCAGCTTGAGAAGGGCACGACGCCGCAGACCGATGGTCTGGAGTTCGAGCACAAGCTGGTCGCTCGATTGCGAAGCGAGTTTCCCAAGGACGACATCCAACACAAGGGGCAGGCAGGCGACATCTTGCACTTCGTGAAGTTCAACGGGCAAGTCGCAGGCATCATCATTTACGAGTGCAAGCGGTGCCCTCGAATCAACTCTGCTCACGTTCAACAAGCCTACCGTGCCAAGCAAGAACGCAAGGCACACTTCGCCGTCCTCGTCACTACGGGACACCGACGTGGGTTTAGCGGTCTATGTCAGGATCGGGGAGTGCTCGTGGTGTCTCCGCTCGGAACTGTCCCTCTTGCGTCTCTGCTGAGAGACCATTTGATAGAGATGCAGCGGTCTAACATTGCGGTAGAACGTCGAGCCGCAATCGCACAAGGTCTTCTCAAGTTCGTTGTCAGCCCCGAGTTCACGAACCCCATCGAGCGGATCGTCCGCACGTCATCTCAATTGCAGGACATGCTCCGAGAAGAAGTCAAAGGGCATCAGCGGACTTGGAAGAAACGGTGGGAGCACTATCAGGTCGTCGAATGGGATTCTTCGACCATTCAAGCGAACATCAAATCAGTCCTGCATGGCGAGAAGCCGAGAGTCCTGCCACGGAGACAAGCGTTCCCACTCCAATTGGTAGCCTCATTAGGAGCAAACGGACATGACCGAACCGACATCTAGCCCAGAAGAAAGCAAGCAGATTCCCGCTGCCACATCGTATGATCCAGTCACGCTCGAACTTATCAAAAGTGTTCGTGAAGCTATCATGCAGGATTTCCCAGAGTGCCTAACTTGGACGGACGATTCTATCCGAGAGGGTCTTCAAAAAGCTCTCGAAAGAATCAGCGGCTTCAACGAAAAGAACCCGCTGACGCTCCGGCTCAATGCAGTCCCGGAACGGTATAAGTCTTGTGTTTGGACAGGTGGTGCGGTCGAGTGTCTTAAGGCGGCGGAGTCTCGCCTTGAACCCACTCATGAACGGATTGCTATCTATCGAAGCATGGCCCGCTTCTGGGAGAATCAGTTCGAGGAATTGGCGAAACTAGCAACTCGGGGCACAGAAGCAGTATCACTCGGCTCACGTGGACGTAGAGGCAGACGCTGAAGTGCTATCGAGACTGCCAACGCTCATCAATCGCCCGCATGATCTCCTCAGCCCAGCGAACGGCATCGGAGATGGCAGCGACGGTCGCAGGCACCCGTCTCCCACCGTCATACTGTGCCAGCTTACGAGCGGCGAGTATCGCCGCCATAATGCCCAACACCCTTTTGCGACCTTCATCCACGTCCCAAAGTGTACCTCTTTCGCTATTTCTTCTCCACAGGCTTTTGTGTGATACTGGTCGTTAGGAAGTCTTCCACAGCGGAGCACCTGTTTTGCAAACGATTCACAGTTGCAGTTGGCAGCAAGCGTGTGTAGAAGAGAATGGAATGGCAACAGCACTGCGATCCTTTGCACGCCCAATTCAGAACGTCCTTCCGTTCGGCTTTGCTCCTGAGCCTCTGGAAAGGGAGTACACGGTCGTTTCGATGTTCTCCGGCTGTGGTGGAATGGACTTGGGCTTCCTTGGCGGGTTCAAGGTCTTCGGACGTTCCTACAGGCGTCTACCGTTCCGAGTCGTGTGGGCGAATGAACTCAACCCCGCTGCTTGCAGAACCTATCGACGCAACCTCGGAATGGAAATCATTTGCGACGATGTCTGGAAAGTCATCGACAAAATGCCGAGCCGAGCAGATGTCGTCATCGGTGGATTCCCTTGTCAGGACGTGTCCGTCAACGGCAAGCGAATCGGGATCAACGGCAAACGCACGGGTCTGTACAGGGCAATGCTGGAGGGAATCAAGAGAACACGCCCCAAGGTCTTCGTCGCTGAGAACGTAAAGGGTCTGCTGATGAAGCATCATCACAGAGCGATACATCAAGTCGTTGAAGACTTCGAGGCTCTCGGCTACACCGTGACATATCAACTCTACCTCGCCACTCATTACGGAGTGCCCCAGACTAGGGAGCGAGTTTTCATTGTTGGAACGTCGGCGGAATGCAGGGCATTTGTTCCCCCGCCCCGACCGAGGCAAAAGGTTCTGACGGCAAAGCAGGCCATTTCTGATTTGGAGAAGTTGCAGGAGTGCCCTTCGATCAATCACGTTTGGAGCCGTGCGAACAGAAGTCCTGAGCAGGGAGACCGCCGACTTGTTGCTGACCGTCCTGCTTACACGATCCGTGCTGAGTGCCACGGAAACATTCAATATCACTATCGGCTTCCTCGTCGCATCTCGATGCGTGAAGCGGCGAGATTCCAGTCTTTCCCCGACACATTCATCTTCGATTCAAAACTGAGGGAGACGGAGAGGCAAGTCGGCAACGCAGTTCCGCCAGTTCTAGCGTGGCATGTGGCGAAGGCGGTGTGTGCTTGCCTCGAACCAGAGGCCGAACCCTGAGTCATTTCTGGTCGTCCAAGAACAGTTCTTTCGAGGGAACCCAAGAACCCTTAAGTTTCTTACCACGCTTACTTCGCTGTTGCCCATATTGGTCTGCACGCTTAAGCCATTCCTCGATGCGTTTCGCAGGCAGCACCGACTCCCCCCAATATTCGACAAAGAGGGCATCTTCCAACTGCTGTGCCGCTAGTCGCATTTCAGGTTCGATGTCTTTCAGGGCACGTTGTAGATAGCTCCCGCCCCGCTTAGGGTCACTCCGCAAAGCGACACTGCCAGCAGAAAACAAGTCACGAGCCTGTGGGCACAGAACCCCCCGGTAGGTCAGGAGGTACATGGCTGCGTCTTCGTACTTCTGTTTTGAACGAGAAGGTTTGGCAATCTGCGGGCACAACAACGCAGCCTCCGCACGCAATCTGCGTTTCTCTTCCTGTTCCAGATGCATGAACAGCCGGACTTGAAGGTCTAACGAATGCTGCTGTTCCTTCTCGGGCTTCTCCTCCAACCACCAGAGATGTTCACCTTCCTTGAGCCGACCACGAGCATACTGTCGAATCAGACGCATCTTCCCCTCGTCTGAGAGTTCGCAAAACTCGTCGTAGGTCAGACCGAACTTCACGAACAGTGGCCTGTCCGTTCCTATCTCGACTTCAAATCGTGGGACATGCGAAGTCCTGACATGCATCACACTGTCTTCGTAACGACCCCATCTGACTTCAGGCGTTCCGCCCATTTTGCCGAACAGGACATAGACGTACTTGACATTCTCATGGCGGGTGCCCTCAAAGACGCTGTTCGCCACACTTCGCCAAGAATCCGTGGAATTGACCTTGACCTCAACTCCGAACTCGCCCACAGGGATGTCAGGGAAGACTTGGGCATGGGCTTCTGGGTCAACTTCAATGCCCTGCTTGCCTGCGAGTTCCCGTAATAGAGTTCTCGCACGGTCTTCAAACACGCTGGGGTTTCTTAGGGCTGGGCTCTGTTGAACTTCTTTGGTGAGCGTAGCAGCGACCGCAGTCAGCATTTCCTCAAAATCGCTTTGTGTCATCGTCCTGCTTCGCCGTAGAGGGCTGATGGTCGGATTCTAGGCTTCGCAAGGTGACCGCAATATAGACAAGGTTGGTTCCCTGTCGTCAGTTGCTCAGGAAGGTCTGTATCCGCTTGGTCACGGTGTCCAGATTGTGGAGTTGGCACTCCCACAGAACTAGGACACGCCAACGCAGTCGTCTCAGCCGACGAAGCGTCCGAACATCCCGGTCTCTGTTACCTGTGATTTTCGGTTTCCAGTATTCGAGCCGAGACTTCGGCATCCGACCGAGCCTGCATTTGTGACCATGCCAGAAGCAACCGTGAATGAAGACGACCTTACGCTGCGAACGGAAGACGAGGTCAGGTCTGCCCGGAAGGTCGGCTTGATGGAGTCGGTATCTGTACCCCATACCATGCACAAGCCGCCTCACCAACATTTCGGGCTTAGTATTCTTTGAACGCACCAAACTCATCTGTTGGCTGCGTTCGATGCGGCTGATGTTGTCCACAGCTTGAATTATAGGAGCGAAGGCAGCGGGACATTATTGCTTCGTGAACTCGGTCGGCTTTTTGTGCTCCCGAATCTGGGAATAGGAGACCGCGAGTTCCGATCCGAGTTCAATGCTTCCGTCGTAATCGTTTAGCGGTTCGTTGTCGAGCGTGCCAAACACCAACTTCTTCTCATCGTCGCAGTGATGGACGCGAACCCACATCCACTCGCTGGGCATCCCAGCCTCACTCGGAAACTCGACCTTGATGTAGTCTCCTCGTTCATAGGTCGGTGTGGACACGGGCTGGCAAGCTGCTTGATGCCCGCGTGGTAGCCAGCAGTTCTTATTCTCTTGACAATCCTGCTTCAGCGATTTGTTCTGCTCGTGCCACCAGAATCGGTTGGCCTTCATAGCTGCGTCGTCTGCCTTCACGCCAGCTTTGAACTCTTTCTCGAAATCGAATCGCCAAACGCTCTGCCAATCGTCAAACGGCATGTTGATGGATTGAAGTGCAGCTTGCACTCGGCTCAGCCAGACTTGGTATGTGTCATTCACTGTTTTCATTTTAAGTCTATCGGCGATCTCGTTTCCTCGTAGTGATATTCGAGTGCGACTGAAACCCAAGGGCGGTCAGCAATCTGGCTGTTTTAGGTGCCCGAACTCGGTGTCTCGTCAGAAGCACTGGCTGCGAGGTACGGAATCTGAACGGAGGTCGTTTGACGCAGCCACTCGAAAACAGCCCACGTCGCTCCAAGGTCCTCCTCGTTGTATTTCAGGATTTCGCCCATCCGTTGATTCCGTTCGGCTTCATCCTCGGTCTCAGTCGCCAAGATGAACTGTGCCATCGCCCAGCTTCCGCCATACTCGTCCTGTGTCCGCTTGAACCCGACATATTCCTCGACGACCTTGAGGCTGTAGCTCGGCAACGGAAGGGCAATCGCGTTTTTGGTAATCGGCAGCAGGTCGAGAAGGTTCGCGAGCACCCGAGCCGCGACACCGTCCGAGTCTCCGTAGCGATCCACGTACTGCTCTATGTGAACTCTTTCGTAGTGGTGCCAGTGAACAAATGGGATGTCGCCATAATCGTCGAACACCTTTTTCGCGGCGTTGAGAAATGCTTGCCATCCGTCCTTGTCGCCATTCGCACCGAATCCAGCGGTTACGCCCATGAACTCACTCGGGCGTTTGCCGAACACCTGCATACCCCAAAGATAGATTTTTTCAAGCTCGTCGAGATAAGGAGGCATTCCCTCAAGGTCGAACATCACGTAGTTGTCGTGCACTGGAATAACGGCAGGGCCAAGAGTGCGTTCCTTGCCACTGCACAATACGTCGGCATACAACAAAATCTTCTCGGCCTTCTTGCCAACCTTCTGCTCTCCCTTTCCCCACGGACGTTTGAATTCGCTCAGCCGCTTCGCGTCAAAGCTCGTGAGTAGCTGTTCGGCGGACGTGACTCCGACCGCATTCAAAGCACGTGCCAGCCCTTGGTCAACATCCATCACGAGGGACACGTCTTGGCGAGCCTCGGCCTGTTGCCAGCAGCGGTCGTAATACCCGCAGCCTCCGCTACATTTAGTCCAGCCCAATGGCTCATACGGCTCGCTGCCAAGCTGCTTCATCGCCAGAATCCGAGTAAGCTCAGCGAGAACAGCGACTCCACCGTCATAGGGCACGTCTACGATGTCGCCGCTGCCCACATGCACTTGCAGGTGCTTCGCGGGCGTACCCGCCATTTGCTCGAAGAGCCAGCCGTACAGTTGGAGTTGGAGGCTGATCTCGATATGGTGCTTCTCGTCAACCTTTCGAGAGAGCTTCGAATCTCGAACGAGATAACCATCGCCGTCGAGGATTAGAAAGTCTGGACGCCCAACGATGCCGACGTTGGTGCCGTCGAGAACCGTGTCGCAAGCAAGCTCGCCCTGATATATGACGGGAATACGATTCCGAATTGCTTCAATGGTCCGCTGAGCCCGTTGGTCTGGCGAAACTGCACTCAAGTCTTCGAAAGGGCCGAGCGTAGCGAGATGGCTTTGCTCATGCCGCTGCCCCAGAGTTCGAAGAATCTCCTCAAACACGCCTGCTTCGGCTTCTGGAATCCGTTGGTCACGCAAGTAGACGCGGAGTGCACAGAGTGTCGGGCGGTAAACGTTGAAGATGTCAGAGGCCGTGAGCCGCATCAAATGCTCCTCTCGTTGCATTGTGGACGGGCAAACAGTGGCTTACAAGTGGCAGAAGAGTAATCGGCGAAGGGACGCGATCCATTCATTCCCTCTCCAGAGCTTTGAGAGGAAGGCGAACGAGGGGCTGTGGAATGAGCTTTTGTTGCTTCGGAGGCTCGCCGCTGGAGAAGTCCAATAATTCGACCGCCTCGTCCACCGATAAATCAAACCTGAACGAGCAAAGAGTCCGATCAGTGAACTCCAAGGTCAGGCATTTCCGCTCTTCGTCGTTCCTCCAGTGGACACGCTTGATCGTCTTTCCGACGAGATGGTCTGTGTAATCGCCACGCCTCAAACTACTCACCGTCACCGCCAATCAAGTACGGGCAGCCCCCTTGTTCGGTCGCATGACTAGGCGACCTAGAGCGAGCAAACCCACCGCAAAGATGCTCAAGCTCTTCGATCTCCGCTTTGCCTTCCACAAAAACGAAACATACGCCCTTGACCCACGCCGAGGGCACTTCGGCAGGTAGATGAACCCCAAATAGCTCAGCGAACACTTCTCTCGTAACAGTCATAACGCTCCTGCCGATTCGAGAATAGTGCGACCTGTTAGGCTCCCACTCGCTCAAAATATTCCTTCAACGCCTGAAGAAGTATTTCTTGGCTCGTTCGCCGCTGCGTTGCCCGCAGCGTGCTCAGGCGAATGTACGTGCTTGCATCAACTTTGAGCGTCAGTGCGACTGGTTTGTCGCGGCTCGTGCTCTCCGTTTGCTCCGTGCCAGTCGGTCGTCTGCGGCGGCTACGGCTTGTAGTCTTGTTCTTCACAGGTGCTACCTCGAATGCAAAGTATACACGTAGTTACGTAATAACGTACCACCCCTTCGTGCGGGCTACTAGCCCGAGCGTGCCATTACGCATATACGCATCTACGTATACTATTGGAATCAACGCCATACTGCTGAAGAGCGTCAGGAGGAATTCAATCGATGAGAAAAGCCGCGATCTATTCAAGAACGAGTACAACTTTCCAAAACGTGGATTCCCAGCTTTACGATCTCCGACAGCTTGCGGCGGATCGAGGCTTCGAGGTTGTACAAGAATACAAAGATTGGGGAGTTTCAGGACGCAAGGCGAGGAGGCCGGGGCTGGATGATCTCATGGCCGATGCACGGCGAAAAAAATTCTCCGTCGTGCTCGTCGCGGCATTCGACCGAGTAGCGAGGAGCACCCGGCACTTCCTACAGGTGGTGGACGAGTTGGATAGTCTCGGGGTCGTTTTCGTTTCCCGCCGAGAAAACATTGACACCAGCGGCCCCATGGGGCGTCTTTTTGTGACGATCATTAGCAGCATCGCCGAACTCGAAGCTGACTTGATACGAGATCGCGTGCGAGCAGGTCTCCGCAGAGCAGTGCTCGATGGTGTCCATATAGGAAGAAAACCGATGAACGTTGATCGAGCAGCCATTGTCCGAGACCGACTCAGCGGCATGACCTTGACTGCTGTCTCAAAGAAATGGGGCGTATCCCGCAGTATGGTTTGCAAACTGGTAAAGAAATCACGTGCTGGTGACGAAACCCTTCCGCTGACGCAGCCGCAAGTCCTTGAAATCGTGCAACCAAAATCGGTCGAGGCGAGTTGGTGAAGAACCTATACGTTCGTGCAAGACGGGAGGCTCGGTTGTTCCATTTATGGAAACCAACAATCTAGGACTTTCAAGCACATCAAGGATGCAGCTAGAAGGGCTGATCGACGATGCGACGTGGATTAGCTATCCAGTGCACCTAGCGGCGGGCATCTTCAAGACATTCGTTTATGGCTTCCTGTTCATCGTCGCGATCTTCCTGTCCATCGGCATCTGGATGGTGACTGCTCACGACAACCATGCGGACGAGATCAAGAATTTCGCCTCGGAGCAAACTATCTATCGCGTCGATCTGGCGACGAGCAAAGTGACCATCGCACACGCGGGCTACCTCGTGCAGACTGAGGATTTCAAGCACGCATTCAATGGCTGCATGGGAACTGGCGAGCAGTTGAAGAACCCGACCTTCTGGGACAACAACTGGCTCGCCGAAAAGTCCGATGTTTTCCAGTCGGCGTACATCGGTGCCTCGCACAACGTCGCCGCGTTGCAGTACGCGATCTTCCGTGCGAAGCACGGTGAGCGAGTTGCATCGTTCCGCTTCCCGTGCGGCTACAGCGAGGGCATCAAGATGAATGTCCCTGTTGTGTACGTTGCGTTCTTGCACCAGACTGACGAGTCGATCATGGACTCGGCAAACGCGAAGTACAATTGGTTCACTGGTGTGTGCATGACGAACTGCACGACCACTGATTTCTCGCCCCGCAACGACAGTATCTACGCGGACGTGTTCAAGCCGCAAGTGACGAAGAATCAGCAGGCGGCGTTGGATAAGCTGGCTGCCACGGGTTCGCCTGAGTTCTGGATTGCCGCAGCCCATGCGAACGGCATCACCGATAAGGACGAGTTGTTCGCCAGCTACGCGGCAAAGAATCAGGTTCAGCTTGCCTCGGTACTCGGGCACAACATGACGCCGCAGGAAGATTTCAATCGCGAGTTCACGGCGGGGATTATCCTGTTCGGACTCTTTATGCTGATCGTGCTTTGGGTTGGTTGGAAGATCGGAAAGCACGTCTGAGATGGGAATAGACTGGTGTTTCTAAAGGGGTGCAGGGTATCGGTTTTGAGGCGGAAACGACCGCGACACGAATTTGCTGTTCACCCCTCCGATTAGCCAGCAACTTCCTAACGACAATCTCGTTACAGATCGCTAAGTTCTCTTGCTCAGCGGAAACAGTCGCGAGCCCGCTTGATTGTTCGCGTCGATCCAGCATTCGATTGTGGGCACCAGATGCACCAATTACAATTGGCATTCCATCAGGAAGCGTCCTTTGAGATTGGAGGCTTGATTGGCAACGGCTCGGCGAATTTACTTGAGGCAGGCGGATGGCTCTCTGCGAGAAATGGCCGAAGAACCATTCGCAAAGGAAGACATCCTTCAGGAACTTTTGGAGAGGTACCCCGACCTGTTGGCAGGAGATCAGATGGACGGCACAGAGTCACGCAGATGGCTGCTAGTAGCCCGAGAGTTAGGAGTTCCAGACGACGAAGGAGCCGCTGATCGGTGGTCATTAGACCACTTATTTCTCGATCAAGACGGCATCCCGACCCTTGTCGAAGTCAAAAGAAGCTCCGACACTAGAATTCGCCGCGAGGTTGTCGGACAGATGCTCGATTACGCTGCAAACGCTGTGCTTTACTGGCCGCCAGAGAGGCTGCGTGATCGCTTTGAGGCGGGCTGTGAAGCTCGGCATGATGACGCAGGCGATGTGGTCACTCGGTTTTTAGGAAGCAAATCGAGTGGCCCAGACTCAATTGAATATTTCTGGGAGCAGGTAAAGACGAATCTTCAAGCGGGACGCATTCGTTTAGTGTTCTTGGCCGATCAAGTTCCTTCAGAACTCCGGCGGATTGTCGAATTCTTGAACGGCCAGATGGACCCTGCTCAGGTGTTGGCTATCGAGGTACGGCAATTTGTTGGGGGTGACCTACAAACCCTAGTCCCTCAGATCATCGGACAGACCGCTGCATCCGAACAGAAGAAGGGCGGCTCGCGGCCTCCTGTGACTTGGGACGAACCCACATTTCTCCAAAGTGCAAGAGAAAAATGGCAATTGACGGAGGAGCAACTACATGCGATGCAATGTCTCCTAGAGTTTTCACGCAAGCGATCCGATGACATTGGATGGGGTGCGGGAAGAATCCACGGTTCCTTCAGCCCAAAATTTCTGAAGGTGTCACCCAGATCGTTATATACGGTGCAAGCCAATGGCCGTCTCTACATAAATTTCGCTTGGTTGGACCACACTGAGGAAGAGAAGAAATTCCGTGAACGATTTGCGGATGAGCTAAAGACGATCCCAGTGTTTGCTGCTGCAATCAAACAGACTGACGGCTATCCAGTGTTCACAATCGACGAGTGGCGGGGAGAAGTTGACAAGTTTATGGCCGTGATAGACAAAATCGTCCCATGAATCCTAAGTCAGGAGCCGTGATCCCGCATTGAGCTTATGAGCCAAGGTCTCTGGCCGAATTCCGACGCACCATGGCAAGGTTTTGAACGCGTCCCTTGTTGGCTTTAGGCGATCCCCCCTGAAAGGAGAGGGAAATGGGAATCTGCAAGTATTGCAGCACTAGTGCAGGGATGTTTAGAGATGAACATGCCGCTTGTGCACGGAAAGCAGAAGATGAAAGGGCTTCTGCCCTTGCTTCAATCACAAAAGTAATGCAACAGGCAGTATTGGACAGAAGGATATCCAGCGAAGTAGAGAGATTGTATCGTGCCGCCAGAACTGGAGCAGATATAACATCTCCAACACTGACCGCACTCATGAGCGAACTTCAAAGTAAGCTGAACGGCTTGATTAAGGAAGCAGGTAAAGATAAGAAGGCCGTCTTCGATGCGATCCTCGCAGGTTGGAGCGAAGCAGCAGTACAGCGGGCAAGAACGGAACCACCTTATGATTCTGCTGAACGTGACGGCATTGTGAGAATTATATATGCACTTGACCTTCCTGCTTCCTTCGCCGGGATCACTCTCACAACTAGCGGAGTAAACATAAATGGTCCGTACTGTCGATCACTTCCTGCTACTTCGGCGGGTATAGCAGCAGGGATTGCAATAAGTGAAGGTGCAATGGCAGTTGACTTTAGCAATTTGGTGTGGATGGTGCGAAATAACAAGTACTCCAATGACCCAGAGATCATCCCTCCGTGTCCTTTCGTTCTAAAGGACAAGGATGAACATGCAATTTGGATTGGAAGGTGTGAATTGATGCAAGAGGTTACAACCAGCGAATACGTAGGAGTGTATGGAGGACCATCCGTCAGAGTTGCTTCTGGTTTGTGGTGGAGAATTGGAGGAGCGAGAGGCCACAAAGAAGTTCATTCATCTGTGCAGCCCATGGATGAAATAGGAGATTTTGCTATAACTACACACGCCGTCTACTTTGGGGGTAAACGCTGTAACTTCAGGATTCCGTTCAGTCGCATAGTAAAGATTAATTCATACAGAGATGCAGTTGGCATTTGCAAAGATGCTGGTAAAGAGCAAATCTTTCTTACGCTGGCAAATGGCTTGGCATACTACGTGTATAACCTTCTTGAAGAGATAACCCATCAACACAGACAGCAGGAAGCAGAAGCACACCCGCCAATTCAGACCTTCAAACTGGAGATATAAAGATGTCGAGCCGATCCTGAATTTGGGCGATTTCCACGGGCGTATACCTTCCACATCGTCGTTCGCCGCGTGATTGTTCCGTGTGCCTACACTGCGGGCAAAAACACATCAGCACAGTGCGGGACTTCACCAATGCCGAGCAGGTGTTTCACGTCCGCTATTCCACCCTGCCAATCGGCTGTTGAGGTCGGGGTATGAGGATCGTCGGTGAAGTAGACATTCACCAGCCATGCTTCGATCTTAAGCTTCCTGAAAAAGTGTAAATAGGCGAGTCGGTTTGCGGACTGGTACAGCGGACCTTTCCAATCGGCCTGTTGGCTGACGTTCAACCATTCTTTTGTGGCTGCGATTGCACCATCTATCTTTTCAATGGATGACTTTGCTTTTGCTCCACACCCATTCCCATAGATTTCAGAGACGTGGCTTTTTGCTTCGACCAGCAGAACGCCTGTTTCTCCGACACGAGCAAGTGCATCCCAATGTGCACCGCCACTAGGCCAAAAGCGACTGAGTTCTTTGCAGTGATTGGATAAACCCAGAACCTTCAGAAAAGCAGAGTCCCAATATTCCCGATAGCCGTCAGAGCTTAGCGGCGATACCCAATGCAAAGCGAAAGGTGTTTTGAATGCGTCAGAAATTGCTTGGTTGAGCACTAAGGGCTGCTCGTTGACGTAAAACTGAATCTGCCGTTGGCTTCCCGCGAAAGCTCGTCCCGTGTCGTCACACCTTGGCTCCGCAGTGACTTGCGGAGCAGAGCCGTGCTTACTTTTCGCACTCATTGGACTCCCTCTATTGGAAGAGCCGATTCTGCATCTCTTTAAGTTCCACGGGTGCGGAGCACTCCTCGTCGTCGTTAGCCACGTGATTGATCCGCGTGCTTATCGGATAGCACCGCATCAGGCGAGCATCGTACACATAGAATCCTTCAGGCTTGTTTCGGCCACACCTTCATCAGTTCAAGCAAAACGGGCCGAAGCACTACATACGATGGCGTGTCAGCAAGGAATGCGGCCTCGGAGATTGCCCGCATGAAGCTGCTTCCGTGGTCCCTTTCGAAGCGAAGCCAGTCACGCAATTGAGTGTCGGTGTAGGCAGAATCAGGCAATGCCAGCCTCCTCAAAGTCTCACTCAGAACATCGCCGCCTCAGAATCGTGAATAGCAACATGGTGTCGATAATCGAACCGATCACAGCCTGCAAACTCTGACTTCGTCGAAGATCAGCGAAATTTGTGCCGCTCCATTGTATTCAGAAGCTCCTCCTTCGTCTTGAACCGTTCGGCGTTCCCCACCATCGCATGTAGACCATTCCACGCGGCCATCAGCAACTCCTGCAAGTCGAATTCTTCGGTCCGCTTGCCGTGATGCACAAAGGAGGATCGCACCGCGTAAGCGTCGGATACCACCTTCTTAACTCGGAGGCGTGACTCGGCATCACGACCGACCAAAAAGGCCAATCGCTCACCAATATTTTGGGTTATTGCCTCAGTCGAGTTCAGAAGCAGAACCGATTCCAATGCCGCGAAAATGTAGAGAAGCTTCTCGGCTGTGTCTGGAACCAGTGGGGCCTTGGAGTACAGGAATAAGGCATCGAGTACCGCAGCCTCCAAGTCGGTCTTTTCCTCTTTTGCAAACAGGCTACCGATTGCGGTCAAGCCTGACGATTGGAACTCGCGGAGAAGCCCGTCGTCGATGACCCACGGGTCTGTGCCACGCGGTGTTACACCCCGACTCTCGCCGACGATTTTCCCGTCCTTTACCGTCAGATAGTGATGCCCTTGTCTTTGGTGACTCCCTAATGGAACGCAGTAGGAAAGCTGGCGAGGGTCGAAGTTCGCAGGAGCAAAAAAACGCAAAAGGGCCGTCGCCGAGTCAACTCGCTCCGCTGCAATCTCGGCTGCTCTTATCGGCTCAGCCAGTACGGACACAACCCCCGCTGCGAGCCCCTGCAATTCCTTTCGTCTTCGCTCAAGTGCTTCGAGCACCTTGGGGGAATCTCCCGCCTCGGCACGAATGCCCTGCTGCCACACGTCCAGCATTTCTCTTGTGATTGTCTTGAACACGACCATGCCGATATTGAACGGGGACTGGACATGGAGAGCGTAGATGGGAATCCAAGTCTCAATCTCGCGGACACTCAAGGCAGCCTCCCCGATGATGAAGTCGCACGCGGTTTGAGTCGAGTTGTTTTGACATGCTTTCAGACACCAACGAAAGAGAGCATCCTCCACGAACTGCACGCCGACAGCATTACGGAATGCAGAAGTATTTTGGATTGATCGAGCGAGTTTCGCCAGTTGAGGATAATCCGAATCGCCCAACCCGATCAGCTTGCCGCCCTCTGTTGTGAATCGGTTGACTCGATTGCCATTCGCATCCCGAGAAGACACTTCCACGGGGCCCCGCAAGTCATCGGCGGTCAACGCATGTCCGACGAACACGTCAACCTTGAATTCACTCGTCGCCGACTGAGGAGCTTTCTCTTTTACACAAACCCTGTCTGCGATTGCCTGCGATTGGGCTGTGAAGACCGTAATGGCATCAGGATGGAGGTCAAATTTCATTCGATCATCACCTGCTTACAGAACAGTTTACGTCCCTCCCTATTGAACTTGGGAACATGCTATTCAGCCCGGCTCCGAGTGCCGAAGAATTCCCAAGCTGACAAACCTGACCTTCCGCCTATCCTTTGTCAGGATCGTCTCGCCCGTGAACGGGACTTTTCTGAGAATCCCAGCCTTGTGTCGGACTGAGAACTTGCCGAAGCTGTCGAGCTTCAGCGTAAACCCGTCCGTGCCCAAATTGTTGAGGAGCGTGTCCTCAATGCACCGAACCACCACGCTGACCACGTGGGCGGCTTGTTTCTTCGTCGGTAGCAGCAATGCTTGCTGAACCCTAATCGCCAATTCGTCTCGACCTCTTACGCTTGCTCGCATGTAGTTCAAATTCCTTTCAAGGAGTGTCTCCATGCAGAGCAATACCGCAAGTTTCGACAACCAACCATTCAATTTCCCCAATTTTTCTGTGGAAAATAAGCGGTACAAGGCCGATCCCTTCACGATCAGAGATGGTCGCTACGTCGGGCACGACGGGTTCATCGTCCCGAAGGACTTCGACGAGTTCCACCAACGGTTTCCACACCACATCCCAAACTGGGTCAGAAAGCACTCCGAAAGATTTGTTTCGAAGGAGGATTTGGAGGACTGGACCCAAGACCTCGTGATCCACATGAAATACCTGCCTTCTACATCCAAGCATCGGGAAGCTGGCAAGGAGGACATCGTGCAAACGTTCGACCCTGCCAAGCACTACGGTGCCAACCAGCCTCGGTTCTTGAACTATGTCAACCTGTGTCTCGCGAACAAGTTAAGAACCATCCACTCAAAACGCAGGAAGGATGCGATGTACCAAACGGGAAACTTGTCGCTGACAGGGCAAAGGGACTTCGAAGAATGCGGCGAAGTGGATGACGTTTACTGCCACGCACACTCGGAATACCTACGGCGGGCTGCCGACATTTCCGAGAAGCGGGCACGGGATGGAAGCTTTGTCAGGGAGTTCGTTGATTTCGTCAGGCGGGAAGACCCGAGCCTTTTGCCGTCGATAGAGTCGATTCTAGCGACTGGCACGCTGGGGGACGCTGCTGAGTTCCTTGGGATCACAGACGCCCGATTTTCCCGGCTGCGCATTCGTATTCGGCAGTTGGGCAAGTGCTTCATGACGGGGGACGACCACATCCCGAAGCAGAGGAGGCAATACAAGAAGCGAGCGAACTCCAAACTCGCCGTTGCCGCCGTTGCGAGCGTGTGAGCTTCTCAGAATATTCTTGAGCACCGAATCAGCAGCGGTTCGGTGCTCCATTCCTCGCTCACAAGAGAAGCTTATTGCCAATTCTCGCCTTCCCGCGAGTCAGCGAAAGGGTCATAGTCGGGCAACGGGTCTGGTGCCAGACCGAGGTCAATCAATTCCTCGGCGGCATACATCGCTTCTTCTTCAGCGGCGTCCACGGGGTCTATCGCAAGAGCCGTCTCGCAGGTCTTTTGGTGCTCTTGTAGGTCGTCGAGCAAGGCAAACCGTGCGGGGCACATGCATTCATGTTCCAGCAGGACGCCTCTAGCGGAGTTGGCGGTGCGGGCTTTGGCTGGTTGGTTCACAGCAGGGCCTCGTCATTGACATCGTCGCGAACTTGGTCGGGCTCACGCCAATCGTTGTGGATGTAGTCGTAGATCGATGCATCTTCGAGGAAGCACAGCCGCAGTTCCGAGTGAGGATGTTGTGGGTCGGGGATGCACAGGCACGTCTCGCACGGCTTGCCCTCAATAAAATTCCTGTGAGCATTGCCCCTCGTATGATTGTAGGGTTCCACTGAGTATTTGATCCCGAGGATGTCGAAAAACTGCTTGAACTCTTTCAGCGTCAGATACGTCATTACTTGCCTCCAAATTCCCAGAAGTGTGGTGTAGTCAAATCCTCAATGCGACGGAACGTTCCTTCGAGGTACTGGTTTTTGTCATCCAGATCGGCCTTGGTCATATTGCCTGCGATCACCAGTTGAGCATTGTGCTTATAGCAGGCGTTGATGATGTCGTACATCTCAGCCATCCTGAACTCCGATTTCTTGACCTTCTCGAATTCGTCAAGGAACAGGTGAGTGGTGATGCCGTGGTCTACTTTCAACCGCTCGATCTTCTTGGCGGTTACCTCGGGGGCATCGGCGTCACCGATCTTCCATGCTTGTATGCGGTCCATCAATTCCTTCGCTTCGCAATAGACCACAGGATGGAGCCTATAAAGGCGACAATTTGGGCCCGCAATGTCATAGGCGTTGGTGAACAGGGCACGGCGATAGAGGGCATACAGGAACGTGCTCTTCGACCATCCCTGCGGTCCCAAAAGGCAGTACCCGTCGTTGGGGGCATTCCGCATGATGTCAATGATGACCTTCTGCTTTTCCTCAGGCATGTGGGATTTAGCAGTAGGTTCCAGCGTGTTGAGACGCACGTTCTGGTAACGTTCGGGGATGGTGCACTTCCACAGCCTCTCTACTTCGCGGCGAACCTCCTGATACCGCTTCTCCTCCTCACGTTTCTGAATACGGGCTCGTACAGCGGCCTGCTCTTCGGGCGTCATGTCCGCAAACTGTCGGATAGGCGGGGCATCCTTCAGAGGACGGTCGATGTTCTTATCGTCAAATTGTTCGATCATACTTCCACCTGTTGGAATTTAGTTGGGGTGTTGAGGGCGGCTTTCTCCTTGCCCTGCTTCTTGGCGTTACGTTTCGCTTTGTCCAGATCGAACTCCCGAGCCGACAGGATGTTCTCCCATTTCTCGGCGATGCAGTACTCCATCGGATCACGCTTGACTCCCAGAGCCTTGATCGCTGGAGCGAAGGAGTCAGACTCGGTAGCAGCGTAGTGCAGCACATCCCTGACATGAGCCAGAGAAGAAGTCTTGGTCTTGGACTCGATCAGGCCAGACCACAACTCGAAGGTCGGGACAGTCTTGTAACGAGCAGGCTTACCAAGCCAACGCCAGAAGTCATGAGACAGGCGGATAGAGTCATCAGGTTTGGAAGAGTCAGGCTCAGGAACTTCAGCTTCCTGTTCCTTAGGGGGTAATTCGGCTGGGATGCCGTCATCGGGGGGCGGAACTTCGGTTGACTTCGGTTTGGTTTTGGTTAGCTTCGGTTCGGTTGTCCCAAGGGCAACGTCAGAATTCACATCAATTCTGAGATTCTTGAGCTTCCTGTTCTCGCACCTTGCTCTCGACTTGCTCGCACCACACTTGCAGTCTTCTCTCGACCAACTCGCAAAACACTCGCAACATACAAATAAATGCGAGTAATCCGAGAGAAACCTGAGAGTAGTGTCGTAGCTGGAGTCGATCTTCTTAGCGAAGTCCCAAGCGTTACGGGGAAGGCTGCCATTTTGCCATTGATAGAGGAGTGCCTTGAAAAAGATGCCGACCTGAGCGTCGGTCATGGACTGCGTGTCGGGGTCGCTCTGCCAGTCTTCCACAATGATCGGCAGGTACGGCGGCATCCGATTGAGTTTGTCTTGTTTTGCCATTTTGATCCTCGTCATTCGGGCTGGACGACGGTGACGAGTCCGCCGTCCGAATTCCCGATCATTCTTTGGGAATCACCCAAAGCACAACACTATGTTTCTGATAGTCGGTTTTTACGAGCAACTACCCATATTGCTTCTCCTCAGCGTCCTGATCTTGAGCGATCCAGCATTCGGACCACGCCCGCAACGCAATGTCGTTACGATTGCTTCTTCCTTTTGACCAGCTTCCTCAGGTCGCTGTGATGGATGATGAGACGCCAGTCGTCCTTGGGCGAATAGAACAGGGCATGTGCCCCGTGCCAACGCTCAAAGACCGTATTGCGGGTCTTGCCGTCGATTGTGACGACGTAGATGTCATCGTCGTTGAGGTTGAAGGACGCCTTGGTACTTTCGTCCAAAGTCTGGGTGGGAGCGGCAAGGCTGTGACGCCCCATCGCCGCCCACGAATCGCTGTTATTGAATGTCTCCATCAGTTTTCCTTTCTTATCAATCGGCTGAACTCCGATCCACAAATGCATTGAGATCCTGACACCGACGACCGTCCATCCGCTCGACGTGAGTTTTCTTCTCCTTCTCTGGTTTAGTAACGGGCTTGGTGAGCTTTTCCTGAAAAGTCACCGTCTTGTCGTCATTGACCTTGACCGTGTCCCAATCAGGATGGATGTATGTGTTGATCTTGGCGAAGCGGTCGAACGGGACGGTGTGCTCTTCGGGTTTGGTAACGGGCACCCACCCAATGACGCCCTTGGCTCCAACCACGAACAGCTCCTCGGCGTCGGTCTCGGGAACAACCAGCACGTCGCCGTCATCAACCATCTTCCTCTCGATGGTGAAGGGCTCAGGCGTTACGATTGGTCCTACGTCCGCTTTTAATTCCGCCCGTTCCTCGGCAGTAAGGTACTTTCCGAATTGCACCATTGCCGCTTGTGCGAGGCGGGCATAGCAACGTTCGCAGGTTGGCACCACACCAGCCTCGGCGATAGTGCCTGTCTTCCGACTACACAGGAGTTGGTCGCTCGGTGTTGGTGGATCGAAGCCGTGGGCTTTGCCCGTGACGTGTGTCCTCGGCTTGCGGCGTTTCTTCCGTTTAGTAACGACGACGGGCCGCTCTTCGAGAGGAACATATTTCAACGTGTCCGTCTGCATTGAGGTTTCATAGAGCGACCACAGTTCGTTCAGCCGTGCGGCCTTCGCTGGGTCGCCGCCACGGTCGGGATGAATCTTTGCCGCCGCCCGCTTCCATGCCTTCTGCACCGTTACTAAATCCACCCGCATTATGGGGCTGGTGCCATACGCTCCGACGAAAATCTCCTTATCTGGGTTGAGGCCAATCAGGGTGATGAACTCGGGCAGCCATTTCCAGTCGGTCGCAAAGAGACGCTCACGCCGCTGAGCCCTCTGCGTTTCGTAAATGAGATACTCGCGGTACTCGGGCACCGAGAATGCTTTGCCACGAAGCTTCATGCCGACGCTCATCGCCTTGCGGTAGTACCGCATCTTGGCGGCGGTGTCTGTCGGGTTCCAGTCTCCTGAGCGTGGTCGTGCCATCAGACGACCTCCCGAGCCCGCAGCCAAGCGGCTATGCGAACTGGGTCAAACTTCCAGCGTCCGCCGTCGCGGACGGATGGAATGGTTCCCGCTCGTGCTTCATTTCTGACTGTGACTGGGTGCTTCTTAAGGACAGACGCAAGTTCACGAACAGACAGGAGGCCCGTTCGTCTTGCCAGCAGGTTGGAGAGCGAGTCCATTTACATACGCCCCACCCCTTTCAGGTAGGCCGGCTCACGGCTGGACTCGTTCATTTCAAGTTTACCATCGGTTGCGAAACATGGCAAAAAGCACGATTTCCGATGGGAGGTGCTGAAAGTCGTGGTAAGAGTTCGTTCAAGAACTTCCTTGCGTGGGTCGCGACACCCTCGGGCACTTTACTATTTCTCCAGTAAAGTGCGGCTTCAATCCGCTTCGCCTCGCTTCATTTCACTTCATTGGTAATTCTCATAAGCCACTATCTACAAAGGCTTTAACGGCTGTAGAGGTAAGATGGCAAAGGGTTTGCATCCCTCGTATGGGTTACAGTCCCACTCTCTCCGCCACACCTTTCCTATCAACCGTTTGGAGTGCCTGACTACCCGCTGACTACCATTTACCCGTTTTTTCTCCACCGGGCAGTATTAACCCCAGAGAGAACGGTTATGGCAGCCACGCTCTACAGGCAGGTTAAGGTCGCGAACGGG
>Ga0074044_10001015_pt1 | contig 25775 bp, 28 predicted proteins | sample BogForMeECP23OM1_FD_94443 | JGI IMG/M metagenome (GOLD analysis project Ga0074044, IMG submission 94443) | Bog forest soil microbial communities from Calvert Island, British Columbia, Canada - Bog Forest MetaG ECP23OM1 | ecosystem: Environmental > Terrestrial > Soil > Wetlands ... | reverse complement strand
TTTGTATGCCAGAGATTTTCGTCTTTGAACCTGACCTGATCTTCTCATCCAAGTTTGAAGGTTTTTCACGTCTAAGTGGCATAAACTTCCGGATATTCACAACGATAGAAGAATTCGTGAAGGCTCTTGAAGGAAAGCCTGAGGCACTAATCATTAATCTGGATCTGGTTCGATCTGAGATTCTGCTAAAATTGACTGGTTACGGTTACCCTGTTTTGGGGTATTATTCGCACGTTAATTCGGCTACTGCGAAGACTGCTCTTGAGATGGGGGTAGGGTATGTTGTTTCGCGGGGAGCTCTTGTCTCAGATCCTGTGACTCTCTTACGGCGACTATTGTCAACTGAGAATTAGGAGGAGAGTTCTCTAGCTTTCTTAATGTTGCCCGCCTCGTCGCGGCGTTCGTCTATAGGTGTCTCCATGATGCATGGTAGTCCTTGAACGGCATCTTGTTTGAAGAGGGCTCTGAACCCTTCCTCTCCAATGTATCCGAGTCCAATATGCTCGTGTCTATCTCGTCCTGCTCCCAGCGGGACTTTTGAATCATTGAGGTGAATCACTTTCAAATGAGCTAAACCCAAGGTTGAGACAAATTTCTTCATCGTGGCGTTAATCCCATCTTGTGTTCTAATGTCATATCCCGCTGCGAAGGCATGAGCTGTATCGAGACAGATGCCTACCCGCTCTTTATCTTCAACTCCGTCAATTATTCGTTGAATCTCTTCGAATGTTGAACCCATACTGTTCTTTGTCCCTGCAGTATTCTCGAGAAGCAACATCACATCATTCTTATTTTGTTCAAAAGCGATATTTATCGCCGCGACAAGTCTTTCAAGTCCAGTTTCCTGACCCTTACCCAGGTGACTTCCAAGATGTGTTACCACATATGGTATTCCAAGGGTACTGCATCGTTCAACTTCCGCAACCAGAGACTTCACTGACTTGTTATAGATCGCTTTTTTTGGGCTGGAAAGGTTCGGAAGATACGGCATGTGCGTGACGACTGGTGCTAGATTATATGTACTATTTTTTCTGCGGAATTCCTTTACCTCATCCTGGTTGAGTTTACTAAAGTTCCATCCTCTAGGATTTCGTGTGAACATTTGAAATGTGTCGCATTCTAGTTCACGAGCGCGATCTGGCGCTTGATCTAAGGTTCCAGAGATTGAGACATGCACGCCCAGTTTGATCAAATAATAAATCTCCAGATCGTCTCAACATACTTGTTAAGTAGAAAAGATGTTCTATTCATATCGGAGACACTGGTCTTCGCTGTTCGTAATTCTTGCCTTACGTCTTAGGTTTGGTTGAAATATTTCTCGCTGACTTCAGTGAGTTTGCAACTCCTTGAGTCAGTAGGCCTAAGTCTCCTCCAAGAGAGATGAACTTGAATCCTTGCTGTATGCTTCTCTCAACTGGGCCGGCAGGAGCCAAGAGGCCTGGGAATACTCCGTGGGCATTGCATGATGAGATGAGAGTTTCAACCGCTTTTTGGAAGGTAGGGCTGTCGAATTGTCGGAAGACTCCAAGAGACATTGATAGGTCAAAAGGTCCGCAGAATACGGCGTCAATACCGTCGGTGGTTACGATCTCTTCAACGTTCTGGAGAGCAAGTTCTGTCTCGATCTGCGGGATCACCATGACCTCGGTATCAGCGGTTGAGACGTAATCTGGATCTCTGATCGAGGCTCTTCCTCCGTAACTTCGTAGTCCAGGCGACTTGTATTTTGAGTTGCGCACAGCTTTTTCCGCGTCCTCGCGAGTATTGACTAACGGGACAACTACTGCTTGCGCGCCGATATCCAATGCCTTGTTTATGAGCCCGAGGTCGTTAGATTGAACGCGTACAATTGGAACCGTTTTGGAGTAACTCATCGCTTGAATCATCCCTGCAATCATCCGCATGTCTAGGATCGCGTGTTGCGTGTCAAAAGTTATCCAGTCAATGCCCACATCGCCCAAGGCATAGGAAACTTCCGGACTTCCAATGCCAACGATCATGCCAAAAGCTACTTGGCCTTGTTTCAGTTGTGTTCTTAATGCGTTATGCAAGTTCCATTCCTCATTTCTTTTTTAGGACTTCAGGATTTACTGGGTTTGGTGGCATCTCACCCTTTAATCCTGCGATCAGGTTTTCAGCTGCCATTAGAGCCATCTTGGTTCTTGTTGCGACTGAGGCGCTTGCAATGTGCGGGGTTATGATCACGTTATCTAATGTGAGTAGAGGGTGGTTTGATGGTATGGGTTCGGGTTCTGTGACGTCTAATCCTGCGAACGCAATCTTTCCGTCTCTCAAGGCCTGGTACAGGGCGTTGTTGTCGACGATTGGTCCGCGAGCATCATTAACCAGTATACAGGTTTTTTTCATCATCTCGAATTGTTTCTCGCCGATAAGGTGATGTGTTTCCGGGGTTAGGTTTGTGTGAACTGTTATGAAGTCCGATTCTCTGAGAAGGTTTTCAAGGGTCACGTATTGAATGCCTAATTCGTTCTCAACATCCTTCCTTCGAGTGAGATCGTAGTATAGCAGTTTCATCCCGAAACCCTTGGCTCTCTTGGCTACGGCAATACCAATTCGGCCTAACCCTATGATTCCGATCGTGGCACCATGAATGTCGTGTCCGAGAAGCGTCATTGGCCCCCACGTCTTCCAGCCTCCGCTCCGTACATTCCTATCTCCCTCAACCACACGTCGGGCTGCGGCCATCAAGAGAGCGAAGGCATAATCGGCAGTGGTCTCCGTTAATACTCCAGGCGTGTTTCCAACAATGATGCCGCGTCTTGTTGCTTCTGGGATGTCGATGTTGTCGAAGCCTACCGCGTAATTACTAACCACCTTCAACTTAGGCGCTTTACTGAACAGTTCCGCGTCCACTTTGTCCGTTAGTAGCGACAGGAGCCCTTCTACCTGTTCCACTTTCTTCAGCAGCACGTCTCTTGGTGGTGGGAGGTCTTCTTCCCATACTTCTGCGTCACAGGTGGAGAGTATTCTATCCATAGCTGGTTTTGGAAGAAGTCTAGTCACGTACACTTTCTGTCTCAATCTAATCACCATAACCCATGTCTAGAGCAGCTTCCATGCCTTTCTCCAAGCTCTCTTTCCGTTTGCTATCATTGCCTCAGGCCTTCAGAAAACGTCCACCAACCTACTCCGGACAAGCTACTGTAAGTGTGATTATTTGTTGAGAACAACTCGCTCGTTTCCGCGAACCTTCTTGAACACAGTCGCGTCGCCCACAATCTTGGCGAAGACATTAACGGGGCTGGCTGCGTGCGGTTCACCATGAACACTGGCCGGCGTCGCGCCGAAGAAGATGCATAATGCATTTCCAGGCGGCCAATAAGCCACGCTGCCAATCTCAACCTCTTCCCTACCGTTCTCCTCCTTCACCTTAACTGGAATTGAAAAGTAAATCTCATCACCCCAACGATTCGCGCTCCCCTTAATCGGAAGGGCAGCCCAAATTGCGTCAGCAGTCTTCGGATTCTCATCCGTAATCACCGCGGCAACCTCACCCGCAGATTCCGTCGATATAACCAATCGTCGCTCCATATCCATCACAGGCTATGCATCGTCGCTATACGAGATGAATCTTCTGATCCACTTCAAGAATGGTAATTTGAACCAAAAATCCGCAACAAACCAAAATAAGATATGCGAAAGTCAATAGCACGGAATCATTATCAGCGAATATAACTCTCGACCGTCTCAGAATATGTACTAAGTAACGTGAACCAAGATGGGAGCTAAGGTAAGCGCAATCACCTTTGATGTCTATTCAGCCATTTTTGATCTCCACACAAGCCTGGTTCCTCAAGTAGATCGCTGCTTGAAGGAGGTTCGGTCTTCCGTAAGTCCAGTTGAGTTCTTCCGGAATTGGCGGGAAACTCAGCTCCGATATGCTCAGATCAGCACTAACTTATGTAAAGAACACTTCAAATTTATTGACCTAACTCGCTACTCATTATCCTATGCGTGCAGAAAGTTTGAAGTAAATTTAGATGACAATGCCAGGCTGAAGTTAGTGGACGCGTGGTCTCACCTGGAACCATACTCAGACGTCGAACCAGTCTTGAACCATCTTAAGGACGCCGGATTCAGAATCGCAATGCTCTCGAATGGAGACATGGACATGCTCCAGACCTTATCGAGCAGATTGTCAGTTAAATTCGATGCCATCTATTCAGCCGACACGGTGGCCGTCTACAAGCCGCACCCCAAAATTTACCATCAACCAGTGAAAGCATGGAACCTCCAGCCGCCTCAAATCATGCATGTCGCCGGAAGTCCAACCGACGCCATTGGAGCAAAGGCCTCCAACCTAACCAGTGTCTGGGTCAATAGGATCGGAATCATGGGTGAAGAGTTGCCATTCAAACCTGACTATGAGATCAGAACCCTCACAGACTTAACGACGATTCTTTGACAGATGCTTTACAGAATCATGCTGAGGTTGAGGGGTCTTGAGGAAACGTTCAACTGATGAGGCATTGCGTTACCACGAGGAAACAAAACATTCGGAAATTAGCGTACGTTCCGGCATGCATTTTCTCGACTGGGAGAACAGACCTCTTGAATACAAATTATACTCGAAATTGCCAGCTGTACCTCTTCCAAAAGATTTTCCCTGGCCCACCCGAGATGCGATCGAGTGTGTCAGAGCTTATGAGAGTCATGGAGGGGAGGTTGATGCGAAGACAGTTGCGGAGCTTCTCTACTTCTCCGCTGGGATTACAAAGAAGATTAGATTTCCAACTGGGGAGGTTCACTCTTTCCGAGCAGCAGCGGCCACGGGTGCGCTCTACGAGGTTGAAGTCTATGTTGTCTGCGGCAACATGCCTGGTTTGAGTGCCGGCGTATACCATTTCAATCCACAAGATTTTGTACTGAGAAAGCTTCGGACTGGCGATTATCGATTCTACTTGTACGAGGCTACCGGTAAAGAGGAAGAGATTCTGTCAGCGCCGCTATCATTCATCTTGACAGCAATTTACTGGCGGAATGCATGGAAATATCAGGCCAGATCCTATCGTCACTTCTTCTGGGACTCGGGAACAATCCTAGCGAACTTACTCGCAACAACCGCTTCAACTCAGTTGAGGGCGAAGGTTATCGTTGGATTCGTGGACGACTCCGTGAACCACCTGTTAGGATTGGACACAAGACGTGAGGCTGCGATGGTTGTTGCGTCCTTAGGGTCAGGAGCAACTTCAGGTCCGGCGTCAACGCAACAGCTGCTTGACGCTCCGAAGATCTTCCACGAATATACGCCATTGTCAAAGAGAGAAATAGAGTACCCTGAAATCTTAACCATTCACAAAGCATCAACTTTGACATCGACAGAAGAGGTTACGTCCTGGTCTAAGACTCCGCCTTCTCCGAAAACTGAGCCTGACGTACGGGGACAATTCCATCCTCTCCCACCTCTGCAAACACATGGAAAAACGTTAGGCAGAACGATCAGCCGTCGTGGCTCGACTAGGGAATTTAGCAGGGAAACCATACCCTGCGAATATCTTTCGGCAGTCCTTGATTGCTCAACAAAAAGTGAACCGACAGACTTTCTCGGCTCAGCGGGTGGATCGCTTATTGACATTTACCTGATTGTCAATGCAGTTGACGGAGTACAATCAGGCGCTTACTACTACGACCGTGAATTGAACGCGTTGGAACTTCTGAAGGCCGGAGACTTCCGGGAAACAAGCGGATATCTCTGTCTCGAGCAATCTCTTGGGGCGGATGGTGGCGTGGCCACATTCCTCATGTCCAATCTGAACAACGTTCTAAGTGTGTATGAAAATCGGGGTTACAGAGCAGTCCAACTCGAAGCCGGAATCATAGCGGGGAAAATGTATCTCTGTGCATACGCTCTAGGGATAGGGGCTACGGGCATAACATTCTATGATGATGCAGTTACTAATTTCTTCTCGCCACACGCTGCAGCAAAAAACAGCATGCTATCAGTAATCATTGGAGTCCCTTACAGTAGGCCTAAATCTCTCAAAGCCAGATAGGCTATCTTTGATCTGTGAACGACGAGTTGAATTCAAAACCTACGGCAGACCATTGCTAAGGACAGACTGAATCTCGAAGATGACCCGCCGCACATCAATTGCGGCCAAATTATCGTTCCTCAAACTTCTTCAATCATTTTTCTCGCAATTTTGGTGACCCAGTTTCTGGGCATGATTCGAACGCCGAACGTGAGGAACAGATTTCTGAAACCGGGGATAACAACACGTTTCCCATTCATGAGAGCTTCGTACCCAATGCGTGCAACAGTTTCCGCCTCGAGAACTCCCCCGCTCATGAATAACCTTGAACGTCTCATGTCGGAGGTCTCTTGAAATCGGGTTCTAGTTGGCCCGGGACATAGCGCGGTCAATTGAACTCCTGAGCCTTCCACCTCTTCCGCAAGGGCTTCAGTGAAGGAGAGAACGTACGACTTAGTTGCGGAGTATACCGCCATCAAAGGTCCTGGCTGAAACGCGGCTGTCGAGGCTACGTTCAAAATCCTACCCGCGTGTCGTTGCAGCATCTCATCGAGGAAGAGTTTCGTTAGATGAGTCAAAGCGATTAGGTTGACTTGAATCATATTAAATTCTCTAGGCCAATCGATTTCGGAGAAGAATCCTGATGCGCCCAGACCGGCGCAATTTACGAGGATATCAATTAGGATGGATTCATGATGGAGTTGTCGGTAGATCTCCTCAGATGTCGACGCTTCTGACAAGTCCTTTGCAATAATCATTGTTGAAATTCCATGTTCCTCCTCAAGTTCCATAGAAAGTTCCGTTAGTCTTTGCCGGTCTCTTGACACGAGCACGAGATTGTAGCCATCTCGCGCAAACAATTTCGCTAACTCTAACCCGATTCCGCTTGAAGCACCAGTGATAAGCGCTGTCCCAACATGTCTGGTTTGGATACGCATCTTGAATCCAGAAACGCACTAATCACGGTGCCAGTAAAAGATAATGTGAGATTACTCGGATGTATACAATAAGATAAACCAACAGAAAAACAATATCTGCGGTTTGTCAGAGGTTCCGCTTTTGAGACAAAAAATCAACATCGACCAGAGTATGTTAACGTTCTTTGATCATTCTTATGCAGCAATCCTTAGAACAATCTTATCGGTGGATTGAATGGTTATCAATAAAAAATGGCACCGATCTAATCGCATGCCTAAAAATCCATCCCAACAGGAACGAACAACATGGCACTTGAAACATAGTAAGAATTGTTCGTGTCGTCCAATTCCTAAAAGCATTTTGAGCAAACTCAGAAGAAGCTCGCGTTCCCTACCGAAAGTGAAAGGTTGATATGCAAATAACTCCAGCACCACCACGATGGCCGCCGTAGCGTAGAGGAGTCACACTACTCCGCGAAACTTGGTAGCGTATAGACCTTACAAAGAGGATACAAGGCTGTGGACCCTACGGGGCGGGTTCAAAACGCCGCTAGAAACGGCATGAAAATCCCGCCGGCGGCCCTCAACTCACTATCGAGACGAAAATACTGATGAGACACAAGATTACGGATCTATAGAGCATCGTTAGGTATTGTTTGAAGTAGCTTTTGAGGAAGAATGACAGGTTGCTTAGACGATCAGTCTCACCGCCCTTGATTTTTGGTCATTTAGTCAATGATATGTTCTCATACCTGATCTCAGGTCTGCTGCCCGTTTTTACTGTTGTCTTCGGGTTATCGTATCTCTTGGCAGGAGTCATTGCAATGGTATTCAACATTACTTCATGTATGCTTCAACCGTTCCTCGGTCGTTGGTTCGATCGCAGTCAGGCGGCTTGGCTTCTTGAGGCTGGTTTGGTCTTGAACTGTATAGGGATGAGCCTCGTAGGTATCTCAACGAGCTACGTGATAGTCCTATTCTTGATTGGGACAGCTGGACTAGGTTCTGCAGCATTTCATCCACCCGCTTTTGCAGCTGTGCTAAAGTCTAGTACCGCGAAAGGCAGTGCTATGGGACTTTTCGTCTCTGGTGGGAATGTTGGCCAATTTTTGGGACCAATAGTAGCTGGATCGTTGGTTTTCATTTTTGGGCCGCCTGGTACTCTTGTACTGCTTCCAATCGGATTGATAACTGCCGTATGGCTGTATAGAGCACACTACCAGCAAGAAGTCCGTCCAGTTAGGATAATGAGCTCTCGCCCAGCAAATACGCGTTTGCTTGCTCTGCTAGCAACCATTACGGCGCTACGTTCTGTTACCGTGTTCACCGCCCTAACCTTCCTTCCATTATATTTTGTCAAAAGTGGGGACTCACTTCTAGTCGCAACGGCAATAACGTCAATGTGGATGGGTTTCGCCGTCCTAGGCCAAATCCTTGGAGGGGTTCTGTCGGATCGTTTTGGAGGGCGCCGAGTGGTCGTCACTTCATTGGTGTCAGGATCACTTCTCTTCTACGGATTCCTAGTAACACATGGCTACTTCTCACTCATTCTCCTAGCCATATCTGGGGCTCTGCTCTATGCAAGTTGGGCCATAATTGTAGTGATGTCCACTCAGGCAGCCCCAGATAATGTGGGAGCTGCATCAGGTTTCATGCTAGGATTTTCAGTTGGCATTGGAGGCATCGCGTCTGTCGCTTTCGGAGCCGTGGGAGATGCTCTGGGCTTACCATATGCGTTCTCGCTTGTAGCGGGAGTTGCTCTTCTTGGAGGCGTCATGGGACTATTTCTTCCACGGCATTAATCCTTCCACCGACAGACACACGCATGTGGAACATCGAACCGCCAGAATCATTAACCATAATTGTCGCCCGAACCTACTGACAGATGTTGGTGGATAGAACACGCGCGTGCAGATATCGTATTCGCGTCATTTCTTGCGGTAGGCTGCTTTCGACTTGACTCGGTCAATTACCTCATTCATAGTAAGTCCAGTATCTTGTTGTGAAGCTTGGGGTTTCGCTGCATGAAGGGGTGACGATTTGGCTAACTCCTTCTCTAAGGCTTTCATTTCTTCTTGAGTCGGAATCATGCCAAGGTTCTTCAGATGCTCCAGCACAGAAAGGAATCGGTCGACATATTCTGGATCTTTTCCTACCCGCTCCATTACTTTTGAAATAACATATCCTTTACCCATCGCCGAGTTCACGTTTTCTTGGTGCCGTGCCCTGCTTTGCGGCAACACAATTGGCCTTCCATCCTTGGCATATAGATTGAATTTTCGAACGTAGTAGCCAACAGTGCTCCGTGGAATGGCTGTGACCGACGCAATCTCCTCAACAGAATAGCCCTGCTCCCAGAGGAGGTATACTTGCCTGTTCCGTTCGTAATTAACCGGAATCATTCACGTCCTATAAGATTATCATAGGATAAACTTATAGGTGTTCCATAAACCCATTCAGAAGTTGTATCCTACAGAGACCTGACACACACAGTGGATAAAACAGAGCGAAGTAAAGCCTCTAAACGCTTAGAATTGCCTTTCCGCAAAACGCTACGACCACGAAGGCGTTCCGACCTTTGGAACGATCCGTGGAACGTTTCACAGCGGAGAAACGCTCCAAAATGGAACGATCGTTCAGGGCGGAACGAATGTTCATCTAAAAACGCAACTTGTTTGATTAGGCTGAATATTACCTAGAATTAGGTAGTTACTTTAATTTCAATACCCCATTGAAAAGAAAGATTGGGCCTAGCTGCGATTCGTTTTCAAATTGGTTGTTGTTGGGTGACGCAATGGATAGCTCCAAGCCCATACAGTAGTGGTTTACAGTTGATTCCTACCACTTTTCGGTCGGGGAAGAGGGTCTGTAGCGTGTTCAATGCTTGGCTGTCGTTTGGGTCGTCGTAGGTGGGGACTAGGACAACGGCGTTGCCTATGTAGAAGTTTGCATAGCTTGCTGGTAGTCGGCCTTCTTCGGAATCAACCTTTTGCGGCATCCTGATTGGGACAATCTGAATCTTGTCTCCTTTCTGGTTGGAGGTTTCGTGAAGAATTTGTAGGTTCTTCTGTAGGGGTTCATAGTTTTCGTCTTCTGGGTTGTCTTCTGTCATGCATATGATGGTGTTCTTGTTGACAAAACGTGCAATATCATCCACATGCCCATCTGTATCATCGCCTGCAACGCCTGAGTCGAGCCAGATTACTTTCGTTACTCCTAGGTACTCCTTCAGAAATTGGGCTATTTGGTCTTGGTTGAGTTGTGGGTTTCGGTTCTTGTTCAGCAAGCATTGCTTGCTTGTGATGCAGGTTCCTGCGCCGTTGACGTCGATTGAGCCTCCCTCCAGCACCATGTTTGGTTCGAATATTCGTGTTCCAGTTGATTGTGCAATCTTCTTCCCAATCTCATGATCTAACCTTAGGTCTTCGTACTTGTTGCCCCATGCGTTGAAGATCCATTTTGTGGCGGCGATGCTGTTTGAGTTTTTGAGAAAGATTGGGCCGTAATCTCTCACCCAAACATCAGCAGTCTTTATCGTATGGAAAACTACATTGTCATCATTTTCAAGCAGGGATGAGACTTTCTCAATGGTTATGGTGTCGTCTACGAGTAGGTTGACTCTTTCTCCCGGGGCCAGTCCTTCAATCATTGTAACGTAAATTTGCTCCACTTCGTCCATCAGTCTGGGTGGGAAGGTGGTTGGGTTCTTCGGCCACGTAAGCCATGTAGCCTCATGCCTCTCCCATTCGGCCGGCATCCTGTATCCAAGCGCGTAGGGTGTGGGTGGCAAGATGTGTCACTTGAGTAGTTTAGAGTAAGTGTGTGGTTTCCTGTTTCGCAGGAATCCCCAGCCTTCTTCGATGCTTGTGCCGAGTGAAAGGTCGCAGGATGTCAGAAAGACGCCTTCAGATTCGTCGGCTCGGAGGAGAAGTTTACCAAATTGGTTGTAAACGAATGAACCACCCCAGAATGTCATCTCCTTCTCGCGCCCCACCCTGTTTACGGCGGCGACGATGATACTGTTTGATATTGCGTGCCCCCGCTGAACATTTTCCCAAGCTTCATGCCAATCTCCTTCAACCTGGTCGACGCCTTTTACAGAGCCGATGGCGGTCGGATAGAAGATAATGTCCGCTCCTGACAGTTTCATGATTCTGGCGGGTTCGGGATACCATTGATCAAAGCAGATTAGGACTCCAATCTTTCCATACCTGGTCGGGAACACGTGATATTCGGTTCCAGAATCGAAGTATGTTTGCTCGTAGTAACCGGGGTCGTTTGGCACGTGCACCTTTCGGTATTTGCCAACAACCTCGCCGTCTTCATCAAAAACCAGTGCTGTATTGTAATGCTTCCCGTCCGCCTTTTCGTAGATTGAGCCTCCCACTAGAACGATCTTGTTTCGTTTCGCTGCGTTTGATAGAGTTACAGTGGTCTCGCCTGGAATCGTCTCAGCTAGTGGCTTCGACTTTTCTTCTTGCGGGAAGTATAGTGTGTTGAAGAGTTCGGGTAGGCAGACTATTTGTGCGTCTTTCCTCGCTGCTTCATCAATCAACCGCTCCGCTTTCGCCAAATTAATGGTAGGATCTCCTGCCATGTTCATTTGGATTAAGCCTAGCGTGACTGAACTTTTCGACTTCATTGAATCTGAGACCAGATTGGATCTCTGTCGTGTTAAGTATTTCTCAACATTAATGTCATCGATGAGTTTGAATACCCTACGAGTTTCAAGGGTGAAATGATTGAGAGGTAAGGGTTGATGATTGATCGAATGCAGAGACGCACACCCGGCCGTGGTACGTGTGAGTTGTGTGAAAGGAGGCCTGCTACTCGGAAGGCAAAGTTCAAGGCGCAATATTTGGAATCTGCTTCAACCCCCGTCGTCGATGAAGAGTCTCTACGTTCGATGGAGGTTGAGAAACGGGTCTGTGAAGACTGTTTGGAATCATTGAAGAATGCGAAGAACGTTAGTGATTTGACGTTCGAACGGCTTTAGCTAATTTCCGGCAAGGGTTAAAGGTTCGAAACAGGTGGTCTATGCGAAGTGGGCCGGTAGTTCAGCCTGGTATACCATATCCTGGGCCGAAGAACGTCCGGTTTGCAAGTTATCGCCGAATCACCGGAAGGCCGCGGGTTCAAATCCCGCCCGGTCCACCAAATACCTCTCTTCCATCTTCACCGCACTTCCTTAGATAATGCGGAAAGAAATTCTTCAATGAACTGTGGAGCATAAACGCGAAATATAGCAAATTAACGTGAATCATAGTTAGGTTTTTCGGGTGAAAATTGAATAAAATGATGGATTTTGAATTGGTGAAGCACGGTTCACCTACGGTTTCTTGATACCTGATCTATTCAACAACCCGTTACCAAATTCAGAAGAATTTGAACAGTCATCCTCGCCTGAGAACTAAAGTCAGGGGGAACCAGGACCAGTTAGCTGGTCCCCTGCCAAGTCCGGTTAGCTCGTCTCCGGCATGATGCGCAATAAGCCATCATCATTGCCTCTTGACCGTATATTCAGCCGTGGATTATTGCAGAGCCTTGTATTCAACAATAGTTTCAAAATGAATTAGAGAGACGGGTTACGTAATCCCTAACGATACCCGACCATAAGCCAGACTCGACATCAACCCAACTGGCAAAAAATCTGAGAAATACATATGCTCACGCACACGCATTGAGTCTCCACCGGAAAAGGTGATTAAATTACCCCGAATATCAGGGATGGTTCTTTGCCATTGTGGTCAAGTTGGATATTTGAATCGCCATTGGAAACATATACAGTCTAGGCTTACCGGCCGAACCATGAATTACTGCTATTCGGAAATTGTTCACCTTACCCCGAAATTCCATACCTGCCACTTAGGAAAACGGCATGAGTTCAGAAGATTTCCAACCGTCGAACCTGTCGGTGCTATCTGGGGCTAGATCCTACTGTCGAATGGTATTACGACAGGCAGGAAAAATAAGATTAGGACTGTATCGTTACTTGACAGCCCGACTCACGGAATGTGCCAGCTTCCAATATACCATCGTTATCAGAAGGAAGAAGAACAACATTACCCAAAAAGCAACCTCACCGAGCAAGACGCGCTGATAACCGAGAGTAGCAACAAGGGCAACTATTGCTGAAAAGAAAAATGGAATAATCCCAATTAAAGGAGTCACTAGAAGAATGTACAGAGCCTTGGCGAGGAACTTTCGTTGATAACTCTTGTTAATAGGGTCAGTATTCGGATCGATAACCGACTTCCACAATTTTTCAGCAAACTCGTTGAGCTTGGATGTCTGCAAAAAGTTAGGGATGAGAAATGCCATAGCGGCTACCAAGATTGCATTAAGATTGACAAGATCGCTTAGAAACGTCTCAGACATGTGCCTCCTAATCTTGAATACTGCGAACGTAGCTAACGTTGCTAATACTAACGCAAACGTGCAGATCACAATAAGCTCACGAAAGAACTTCCGCACTTCATCTCTTGATGAGGTCAACAAAATTCAACCGCATGCGATTTCAGCAGGTGTGCTCATTGTTTTCACTTATTAGATGTTATTAGGCTCCAACAATCCGTTTGAACATTGCGGGCAGACGAGCAGACATATCGGCACATACGTCATTCCATCGAGTTGAGGGCGTAACTGAGGAGGTATCTCAGTCCATGTGCACATGTACATTCGGGAACTGCAGCGTGAACATCTTTTGTCCGCCACACGTAGCCATCCTCCCAGAGAATTGTTAACGAGATGTGGAATCCCCCACACGTCTACATTCTCATCCCAATTCCCGGGAGCCGTAAGAATTTCGAGGATGTATCTGCACGCAGCGTCCCAATAACGAATGAACATCATGGTTCTACGATTATCTATTGAGCTATCATTCGCTCGCCCGTATCGATTACCCAAGTCGTTTAGGACGCTATAACCACGCAGTATTTCATAGTCCTGGACTATATCGGCGTGACTTCGAACGCTTGCGACAAACGCTTGCTTCACATTTTCTTTGTTCCCAGTTACGTATGCTCTCAGACGAACATACCTAACCATACTAGGCGGTGGAGAGTCTACTCTTCTCTCATACTCTTGAGTCTCTACAGAGTAATTCTCAGGACCGTAGACGCTGAAGAAGATGAAGCCAATCTCATTGTACTGATAGACCCACGGTTTCACAATGTTTCTCAACACACTGTGATACCAGTCTAGTTTAGTCTTCCAAGCCTCTCCCGCTATCTCTTGTCTGTACAGCTTAAGGTAAAGCCACCTTTGTGAATTAAAAACCGTGTTCTCATTTCCTCGCCTAGTGTAAATGATTAGAGCGAACGCTGCTGCAACGGCGACAGCGATAACCAATCCTAATTGTAGAGATAGATTAGTGATGGATGTTGTTTGCGCTCCTACCCATGGGACAGCAGTCGTAGAAATGGCTATTGCGAGAATTAACAACCATGATATTCTACTGAGATTCATACTGGTGTCTAGCCGACCCCTGTTCATGTAATCATGTCTAGTGTTGCGATAAAACAGCTTGTATAACGTATGTTCTTCCAAAAGTAATCATAGAAGTCTGCTGTATCTGATTGTGAGGTTTATGAAGATCTGTAGCGCCTGCCAAACTCAGCTGGACTCTAGTGACAATTTCTGTAGGAAATGCGGAACGTCACAATCCCCTCCCGCAGCATATCCATACTACTCTCCTGATCCGATTTTTATCGCTGCGGCTACTGGTGCAGCGACGGCCTTGGGAGGAATCGCCCAGTATGAATGGAAACGCTGGCGAGAAAAGAGTGATTGGAGTTGTCCTATATGCAACCGTCGACTGAGCGGGTATCCACGATTCTGCGACAAATGCGGAAGACGCTTATCGCCTTGATGGTTACCAATGCTGCCAAGGGCTTCTCTATGAATCGACAACTCAGAACTATACTGCTTCTAACCCTGATGTTAGGGGCTTTGCCTCGCGTTCAAGCCGATGATGATGCTCAGACAGCTTTAGCCCCCTATAGGCAAAGGTTCCAAGGTCTTTTCGGCTACGGCAATGCGACGGTTGAAGTGTTCGTATCAGTGAACGTTAATGGCTTACCAGATTCAGGCAACTGGACGCATAGGTCAATATTCCTCACTTATTGGATTCCCCACACCCTTCAAGGCGACACAGACGGGCTTCGTGTTTGTAACGTTCGTCATCCCCCAAACTATGCCGATTACGGTGGAAGAATTTTCATAGTTTATTTTCCAGAGGGGCTTCCTAAGCAGTCCGGTTATGCCATCTTTTATCCAGACACCGTGTGTACAGGCATCTTGGCACAGAAACGATTGAATATTCATCTCTACATTTTTCTAATCTCGTAGCGGCGACGCTTCCGAACTTCCCGACACGATTCCAGTCGGCTACACTAAGAAGGATTGAATGACGGCTCTCATTGTCAACATTTAACGGCTGAGAAGTCGAGCGAAAATCGAGTTCCCGACATCGTAGCAAATTGCTTGCCGAAGGTTTGCTTGCACTCTGCCCAAAACATGCGATCAGTGACGCTAGATGAAAGAACACTGCCGAGAATGTCTCGAAATTTGCGGTACCCAGCAGACCTAACCGCACCTGCAAAACTCGAACACATCGTCTCTCAGTCTGGATGTGTCTCAAAATATATTGGATATACACTCTTAATCGGCACGAAATGAAAGAACGCGCCCCAACCCCTACAGTTCGGTCGGTAGAGATCTGAGATTCGGCAGCAAGTAATGTGTTCATCTGTATTCCAGCAGTTTGAATAGGCATACGGATACTTCTTGTACAAGACGTACCCAGTCAAACATTCTGTAAGACCCTCAAAGAGCGGCTTGAGTTGAAGGGCCTCATCAAGAGCTTGAATAGAGGAGACAGCGTGTAATGTCTCGTGCACTGACGTAGACACACACCATTCTCCATCTATAACATTCAATTCCTTGGTGGCTGGGCTCCATTCTCCACGCAAATGGCCCTTTCCAAGTGCAATCGCCTCACTCTTGGAAATTTGCCGGATATATCGTCTACTAGGAAGCGCAGCGGGTTGGTACAAGTGTGTCCGAACGTCTACCAGTGCGTTGTCGATAGCCTGCTGCACCGTGACACTTGACAGATATGTCGATCTAAATTGACAATTGAAGGCCATCCGGTTCCATCTATTTCATGCACTATGGAATCCTCACGCTCTCTTTATATATCATCCAGGCAGTCATGAACCTGTATATCATAGTATACAATTGGTGTTTCTATGGACGGATCATATGACGAGTTTCTTCGATATGTTGGTCTCCTTGACGAAGGAGACCTCCTTGCATTGTTCGATATAGTGAAGGCTGGAGCTGAAACCATCTCCGAAGCAGCGAGGAGATGTGGAGTGGAGCGTAAGACCATCTACGATATGATGAAGGAGGGAAAGCAAGTGAAGCAGAAGACTAAAGAACGAATATTGAAGGCGGCTCTTACAATGAATTTGGAAAGGAGCATGGAAGTTCTTCTTGCGAAGACTGTGAGCGAATCACGAGACATATACGCAAATTATGTTTCTTTGACCTATCAAGATGCTATGAGGGCGAAGACAGCGGTCGAGTTCGAGAAGACGTTGTCTCGATTTGAGTCAATTTTCAGCCGTGTCCTTATTCTAGCAAACCTAGAGAAAGAGGTTGGAGCACTAAGCAATGAATTCGCCTCAAAGGCGGAAGAACTGGGAGCAATGTACACACCACCAATTCCAAAATTGCTGGATAGCGGCACCCTTGCAGCAACACTTCCTCCACTAATCGAGGAATTATTGGCTAGCCGCAATCCCAACCTTTCGGCATTAAGTGAAAAATGGCGCATTTCACCATCCATCGTGAGATCAATGTCGGACACACTTGGCAGCATATCAAAATTCACAATTCAACCAATTACACTTTCTGCCACCTTTGATGCTAGTAACGTAACCAGAGATTTTCTTAACCTTAGATTTGCCTCCCGAACGAATCCAGAGATGTATCGAGGGCTGCACCTTATTGACGACAACGCTGGACTTGTAACCATTCCGACTCAACCGTAGAGTGGATTCCTACGTCTGAAGAAAAGGCCTTAGAAACTGCGACGAAGGAACTCGAACAAGATCTAGCCGACGAAGCTAAGAGAGGAATGATCGAAGACGTTTTCACGCGTTTCTCGACACTCGACCGTCCAGATTTACTTGACAAACTTCCAACAATTATCCGATACTTGAATCAAATCTGCATGGGTGGTAGCCGTATCAGAACAAATATTTTGCTTGATATTGTGAGTAGGGTACCACCAGAGCTTGACGAAGCATTGAAACGATTCGAAGACCCCACCGTCAAAGCGTGGCTAGAGAATTTGAACCGGAAATATGTGGGACTCTACGAGGGGGTCTTCCCACCATTCCCACATGACTGGTATAGAGTTTCGTGGTCAACATCCTTCAACACCAGTTATGGTATCCCATTCATTGCAGTCAAAATCATTAAACGAAACGGAGAAACCGTTTTTCTTGAACAGCCTCTTCAAGCTGCATTGAGGTTGATCAGCAATTATTTGCGTCAAATCCAAGCCCACTTGAACAAAAGCAAGACTTCACTTCAAGAAGACTCCTTGGTAGAGCTTGAGCAGATTAGAAAACTTGCAGATGTGATTCTGAAGCAGCACCCAAGCCAATTGCCTAAGCCTTTGGAGACCCGAACAGTTGAGGTAGCCGGCTCGACTGACTCATTGCAGCCCAAGAAATAAATAAAATAAGTATATTCTCCTACAGTATAGTTTACGTAAATACCTCTTCCCTTCGAATCTTCTCGCTCTCCTTCAACGATTAACATGTCACATTGGCTTTACGCCTATTAGTAGTGCAAGCTCAAGCCATTTCCAGTAACAGTCTACATCAATGAATCCGTCGTGGCGTAACCATTCGAGCTGAGTCTCAACATCCAGCAGCTTATTGGAACGATCTTCCGTCTCAATAGTTCTCCCGATCTCATGAAGGAATTTCTCGTGCATCTTCTGCGTGGGTGAAGACACATGTTCTAAATTGCAGAAAACTCCTCCAGGATTTAACAAATCGAAGGCCTCAACGTAAAGTGACTGCTTGCGTTCATGTGGAAGGTGGTGAATAGCAAAGCTCGACACCACCGCATCAAAGTGGTCTAGTTTTGGAATAGGATTATTGAGGTCGTGAGCGATCACTCTGATCAATGGGTCATCTGCAAACCGCTTTCTAGCCATTTCAATCATCGGTTGTGAGTAATCCAGTGCTACAGCCTTGATCCGTGGTCGGTCAATCCTTAGAAGGGCTAGCAACCGGCCGTCTCCCGTACCTAAATCAAGAATGGTTTTGATACTTAGAGGAACATGATCTAGCAGCACTCTCTCACCCTCAGTACGATGCGGAACGCTGTCAGCACGTTGCAGATACCCTAGCGCGTGTTGGCTCGAGGTCCATTCATCTTCATTTTTCGATTCTCCATCAGTAACCATTAGACAACACTGAAATTAGTACTATGCCCATACAGGGGTACTTCGTGACATTATGAAAGATGTTGCGTTTGTGTTTGGGGGGGGCAGTCATCGTTGAAAAAGTGTGTGTGACTTTATGAAAGGTCTTTCATGAGTGCGCACCATTAAAGGACACGCACTTTCTACCGGACGACGGATGGTACACAGAAAATTATTAGAGTTCATACTTTTTCTTTAAGCGATTGGAGAATAGAGAGGGTACTATGAAAAATAGAGTGAAGTTCATTATTTGCTGGTCTTGTGTTTTGCAATCAATCCATTGAGGCTCAGCTTGGAGAAGCAGAGAGCCTAGATGTCTTCAGGCCTCAAAGTCTTCCTGCCATTTGCTTTGGCTCTTGCGACTGCCTTTGCCAATTCATCGGCAAGATGCTTGTCCAAAGCTTCGAAGAAATCACCAGAAGCCCTCATATCTTTCAAATGAGTACGAATTGCTGACTTAACCACTAATGCCATCTCATCTTACTCCTGATCTTATGTAAATAACAAGAAAGGATGCTGTATAAAGGCTATTTTGACAGTTTTCTTTGAAATTTCAAGGAAGACGGAGTTGTAAGTGTGTGTGCACACCACTAGACCCGACGACGACCGGTTCACATGACGAAACCGTACTTTCAAAAACAAACCGTTTTGAACTCACGAATCCTCACCATTAGCCTAGCGAAGTTCGTTATGGGTTCTGAGGAGAGATGGCACGGATAGCTGTAAACGGAATCAATATCGACTACCATGAAGCGGGTGCTGGTGTTCCAATCCTCTTGATCCATGGTCTCTCCGACAGTTCAACTCTTTGGGTCCCTTTGATTCAAAAGTTGTCTGTACACTATCACACCATAACGCTGGATCTTCGTGGTCATGGAGAGTCCGAGAAACCAGACATGGCCTATTCGATTCAGCTTTTCTCGGAAGACCTTCTATGCTTTCTTCAAAAGTTAAAGATCCTTAACGCTCACGTTCTAGGGCTGTCTCTTGGAGCAGCTGTTGCCCAACAGTTGGCTCTCGATCATCAAGAGAGAATCCGCTCCCTGATTCTGCTCTCACCCTTCAGTTACAATGATTCTAATCTTCGAGAGAACTTGAGTATGCTTCGAGAAACCGTGATCGTTGGCGGGCTTCCCGCCTTCTTTGATACAGCGATCAAATTAGCCGTCACACCTGACTATCTCACGGCCAACGCCGATGCCATTCCACAAATGAAGAAAGAATGCATTAGAATCAACTCAAGCGCAGCCATTCTTCACGCTATCGATGCCTGCATGAACTTCGACGTGAGAGACAGAATATCACACATCTCACAACCTACACTTATCATCTCAGGGAGGGAAGATGTTCTAACTCCAATTCACCTAGCAGAACAGATTCATCTCTCTATCAAGAGTTCGGAATGGAAGATCATGGAAGGAGTAGGCCATAACCTCCTTGTTCCGAATAAAGTTCCAGAGTTAGCAGAGATAGTCTTAGAATTCCTACAACGTCAATAGACCGTAGTTCGTGTGTGATCTCAATAGTACGACCGGCTGAATTGAACCATCTCCATGGACGGGAGAAATCTTAATCGATGATACCATGTAACCACTTTTCAGGGTACGGTACTCAATGGATCAAGAACTGAGCAGGTTGCTGGATGAGATCTCCGAGTTTGGGAGAAGGCACGATTCCAGTACAACGGTTCATTCAGAACAGATGTTGAATATTACTCCAGATACTGGCCTATTTCTTTCGATTCTAATCCAAGCTCTTAGGGTGAAGAGCGTGCTAGAAATTGGGACTTCGGACGGTTATTCGACAATATGGATTGCTGATGCACTCAGATCGACGGGTGGGAGAGTGACAACCGTTGAGTTCTCGAAGAAAAAAGTGGAGATGGCAAGGAAGAACTTCGAGAAGGTAGAGAAACTTTCTGAACACATTAGCCTCCATGAGATAGACATCCGTGCGTTCCTCAAAGATCGTGACGATGAATCCTTCGATCTCATATTCTTGGACGCAGATCGCCCACAGTATGCCTCATATTGGATCGATGTTTGCCGTGTCTTAAGAACGGGGAGTCTTCTCATAGTTGACAACGCTCTATCTCCTCACCCCGAGGAACTTGCAGAGTTCTTCAAGTTGATCCAAAGTTCTGGAACGTTTCTCTCCCAGACTCTTAATATCGGAAAAGGAGAGATGATTGCCCTAAAACTGAGTACCCCTAGAAACTAACCTCAGCACACTCTGCTTCGCTAGGTGGCTCACACAGGATGAGCATATCAATATGCGCGTCGTCGAGATCCATGACTTTCGGAAGTCATGGATCGGTTCGGATACATCTTTCTCGTTGGTTCGTAGTGTTTGAGTCGATCTTGTCTGGCTTGTGGCCTTGTACTGAATACCCTTATGCTTTCTTGTATAGAATACCCATATTCTTCTTCTAACTCAAACGCGTGAATAAGCTTGAACTCTCGACCAACCATAATCCTCGCATTAGTAGTATCGCTTTACGTGTTAGGGATTCCAGCGCAAGCTATTGCATTGGGAACTCCTACTGCACATCCATCAACTAAACAGCCTCTATTGGCGAAAGTGTCCTTGTTCCTTCACATTGTCAACACCAATTCTGGATTATCTGTCACTGGAGCTTCAGTCTGGTTCGACGACGTTTTGGCAGGTAATTCAGATCAATCCGGCATAGTAAGTATCTCGGGAACGGATCCCTACTCGAGTCACTACTACGTAGTCAGCGCAATTGGCTACAGAAACCAGACGGGAACAATTACGATCGGATCAAACAATAACCAACAGTTTACCATACGTCTTGCACCTGCAAGTTACTAAGAATAGGCTGAAGTCTACGTCAAGCCAGTTCCATCGGATTTATTGAATTAACGCTTGACCACAGTTCGCAATTTTGTCACGATTGATTCACGCCATACGCTGACTCCTTCTCAAGAAGTTTTGCTCAATAGCGTTATATTCATGTCAATATGTTGTCCCGCCTGTGTCTCGTCATCTTTCAAGATTTGCATTAAACAGATTGCAAGCTTCGATACTGATTGTTATCGTAGTATGCGGAATCTTTCTGGTCGCGTATACGATTCCATGGTTGAGTGTGTCTCCAAGAACTCGTCTGATCGTGTCTACGACTACGAGTCTCTATGAGACAGGCTTTCTTGACGTGATCAAAACGAATTTCGAAGCCAAGTATCCTAACATGAAAGTTTCCTTCATCTCTCAAGGTACTGGATTCGCAATACAGACAGCGATGCGAGGCGACGCTGACATGATTCTCGTGCATGATCCGCCTAGCGAGTATCGATTCCTTAACGGAAGCTATGGAGTCAACCGCAAGATCTTAGCAGACAATTTCTTCATAATCGTCGGACCATCACAAGACTCTGCCGGAATCGCGGGCAAGTCTCCTGCAGACGCATTAAGACAGATACGATCTGCTGGTCTGGAAGGTAGAGCAGTCTGGGTTTCCAGAGGAGATAATTCTGGAACATACTCAAAAGAAGTAAGTCTGTGGAAATCTGTCGGTTTGAGTATTCAGCAACTTCGCACAGAGAAATGGTACCTCGAGGCTGGCAGCGGAATGACAGCTACGTTACAGTTGGCCAACGAGAAACGGGCATACACGTTGTCCGACATTGGCACGTACCTATCAAATTTCGACAAGCACAACATCGACCTGGTGACGCTTATCCAGGCTAACAAGAGCCTGCTCAATGTGTACAGTGCAATCGCTGACAATCCTCACAACGCGAACATGACGAGGTCTAATTATGCTGGCGCGATGCAACTCATCAGATACCTAGTCTCAGACGAAGGCCAGCAACTCTTCGCCAACTATGGCGTCAGCAACTATGGTCAAGCCCTTTTCCAGCCGTACGTTTCACTCGCCAAGAGCCAGAGTAATCAAACGTTACTCGGATGGATCCGTGAACTTGCATTCTTTCAAGGCTCGGAGTGTCCGCCCCAGTTCCGCAACAATGCGGGTGACCTCTACTTATTGCGAGAATCAACGCTCACGTTGCCATCATCATACGTTCCGCATTCTTCATCCTGGACATGGACCATCGAGAGGAGGACGGCGTACTGGACCTAATCTCAGAGGGCGTAATCCGCGCCATCCAACTAATACTCTCAGGCGATCCTGAAGTATATGGCATAACGGCACTTTCCCTGTTCGTATCCATATCTGGTACTCTGCTTTCTTCGGTTTGGAGCGTTCCAATCTCAGCCGCTCTGGCGCTTAGGAATTTTCCAGGTAAACGAGCCGTAAAGGGGTTGTTCAATGCGTTGATAGGCATTCCAACTGTCGCCCTGGGTCTGTGCCTGTACCTGCTTCTGTCAAGGAGCGGGCCTCTCGGACTTCTTCAGCTTCTTTACACTCCCTACGCTATTATAATTGGCCAATGCGTGCTCGTTACGCCAATCATCGTAAGCTTCACTACCAGTGCACTTGAGTCTGTTGATCCAGATTTGAGAACGCTCGCGAGAACTCTTGGAGCTTCCAGTCGTCAAACGGATGCTGTAGTTTTAAGGGAAGCGCACTGGGGAGTAATCCTCGCTGTCATAGCTGCCTTCAACAGGGCTTTTGCTGAACTGGGCGTTGCGATGATGCTTGGAGGAAACATTAGAAACTTTACGCGTATCTTGACAACTGCAATAGCCTTGCAAACTGCGATGGGAGAAATTGCCCTCAGCATCGCACTTAGCATCATACTGCTAGCCATCGTGATCTCCTTGAGTATTATAATCAACCTTGCAAGGAAATCACCACGATGAATTCCCACCTCGAAGCTCAAGGTCTAACTAAAACGTACGACGGATTACTAGCCCTAGAACAGGTTAACGTGAGAGCATCAACGCGGCAAGTTACATCAATAGTGGGAGTGAATGGCGCGGGCAAGACTACTCTCCTGAGGATACTCGCAGGCCTAGATACGCCTAACGAGGGAAAGATCGTCATAGGTGCGAAGATGCTTGGATTGGAGGAACTCCGAACTTATTGCACAATGGTGTTTCAGAAGAGCGTTATGTTTGGCGGGACGGTTTATGATAATGTCGCGTATGGTTTGCGTATTAATGGATGTTCTAAGCAAAATATTCAGGATCGGGTGACGATGGTGCTCGCAATGGTGAACTTGAATGGTTTTGAGAAGCGAAAAGCGCGTAAACTGTCGAGCGGGGAACAACAACGTGTTGCCATAGCACGCGCCCTCGCTCTCGAAAGGGAAGTTCTACTCATAGATGAACCCACATCCAACTTGGACCCGGCGAACGCCATAATCGTTGAGCAGATTATTAGAAAGTCGGCAGAGTCTCGGATCGTCCTGCTTAGTACACATAACCTACCCCAAGCACGACGGCTTTCTCATCGAATCATCCATCTCCATAGCGGACGAGTAGTAGAAGATCAGGATACAGCCAGCTTCTTTGCCAACCCACATGATGAACGAACGAGACTCTTCATCAGTGGCGAACTTCAATTCTAATTCCAGGTTGGCGAGCATACGAGGAGAAGGCTGTCAAAAGGAGTCAAGTTAGATCCCTCATATACTGTCGCTCTTAGTTTGGGAAATCAGAGGTTGATCGGTGAGCTTGAAGCGCAGATGTTGAGATCGATATATCAGACCGGAAGCTATTCGGAAGCCGCGCGCACCCTAAGTCTCTCTTACGCATTTCTCTGGAATAAGATCGCTCAGATCGAGCGTTCTCTCGGCAGGAAGATGGTCTACTCGGAGCGAGGAGGAGCCAAGGGGGGCAGGGCTGAATTGACGAACCAAGGGAAGCAGCTCCTTCAAGACTACGTAGAACTTGACTCCAGAGTACATCGATTCATTACACAACCTCACTCGTCTCAGACCTACGGCTCACCTGCTGACCTTGTACGACCGAATTTATCCTTCATGGGTAGCCACTGTATCGTGGTCGAGAAGTTATTCCGCTCGCTTCACTCTACCAATCCCAAGATCACTTACCAAATCCTCAACGTGGGATCATGGGCAGGACTCACGGCCATGATGCTCAGGCAAGCTGACATTGCGGGCATACACATATTTGACGAGAACGCTTCAACTTACAATCAATCCGTCCTCGCGAAATTTGGTCTATCACGTTCCCATGCACTGATTCGCGGCTACAAGAGGCAACAGTGCCTTATGGTCAGGAAGGGCAATCCCAAGAAGATTAGAGGAGTAGATGATCTTCTGCGAAAGGACGTGAAACTGGCTAACCGAAACCTAGGCTCAGGAACAAGAATCCTACTGGATAGTAGACTGCATGACCTGGCGAGAACGATGGGCATTGATTTCGAAGCGTTGACGAGACGAATCAGAGGATATGATTCGGAGATGATGACGCATCGACAAGTGGCGAGTGCGGTCTCGTCAAGACGTGCTGATGTGGGGATCGGCTTGACATCGGTTGCTGCCGAGATGAAATTGGATTTCAATCCGTTTGCTGAAGAACTATACGACTTTCTAGTTGAGAAAAGGATGAGGAACCCATATGCTCAAGAATTCTTCAATATTCTGAAATCCGAAGAGTTCCAGAACAAAATCCGGGCTGTCCCCGGGATTAAGTTCTCGCGTCAAACTGGCCGGTTAGTCTCCTAATTATTGGGCTACTACTTTGCCTGTTTCAGGCAGGGTGTTGTATCCTCGAAGGCGCAAGGATAATTTCTCTGCGAATGATGCGCTCCGAAGGACTCGGAGAAACTCCTGTACGAATGGCTTGTCAATTTTCTGTTTGGGTATTAGGAAGTCAAATATCTCCTCCCCTAATGGTATGAAGTCTAGGTTGTAGGCGTCGGCGAAGATTTCGATTGCAATTCCAGCGTCTGCTCGTCCCTGACTAACTGCAGCGGCTACTGCGGAGTGCGTCCTCGCCTCGTACGTGTATCCCCTCACATTGTTCTCTGGATCATTGTCAAGTTTTCTAAGGTTCTGGTCTATGAAGGCTCGTGTACCTGAGCCTTTGTTCCTGTTGATGAATAGCACGTTCTTTCTCAGAAGGTCTTTGAAGTCTTCAATATGTTTGGGGTTTCCTTTGGACACGATGAGACCATGTCTTCTCGAGTAACCTCTCACCAGCATGGCTCTTCCGTGAAGGCCGTACTTTTGCATGAATTTTATGTTGTAAGTCATTGTGTCTTCGTCGAGTAGGTGAGTTCCAGCGATGTCGGCCTCGCCTTTCTCTACTGCTTTCCATCCTGCGGTCGAGCCGACGTTGACTTGCTTGGTGGTCGGTCTTCCTGAGAGTTCTATGATTAGGTCTATGCCAGGACAGTTGCTTCCGATTATGTTCAATTCGGCGAGTTTGAGGTTTCTGGAGAGAAGTCTGACTTGGACTTCT